>ERZ838577.1543-NODE-1543-length-30191-cov-8.999701_pt1 | contig 30191 bp, 27 predicted proteins | sample MGYA00519682_ERZ838577 | MGnify/ENA primary metagenome ERZ838577 (study PRJEB31850, sample SAMEA3708838) | human gut metagenome | biome: human gut; feature: human-associated habitat; material: faeces | place: China | collected 2014 ...
CGTCCTGCTTATACCCCAAAATTCGATGTTTTCAAATTTTTGTCATGTACTTAAATTCTATTTATAAGAACAACCGAAAATCCGATTAGTTTCGGAAAATGAGCTCGTCGCCTTTTCTGTCGATCACAATCGGATGTTCGCGGTCCACTTTCTGGGCAAGGATATCCTTGGAAAGCTGGTTGAGCACGAGTCTCTGAATGGTTCTCTTCACGGGGCGGGCTCCGAATTCAGGATCATAGCCGTCTTCTGCAAGTAGATCGAGCGCTCCGGGTGTTACGTCGAGACGGATACCGTTGGTGGCCAACATCTTCTGTACGCTCTTGACCTGAAGTTCTACAATTTCAAGAATCTCCTTGCGGTCGAGAGGTGTGAACATCACGGTCTCATCGATACGGTTGAGGAACTCAGGACGGATAATCTGTTTGAGACGGTCCATCACATCCTGCTTCGTATTGGCGATTATCTCCTGTTTCTCATCCTCTTTCTTATCGGCGAATCCCTGGAAGTTCTGACGGATAATGTCGGAACCCATGTTGGAGGTCATGATAATGATGGTGTTCTTGAAATTGATGAAACGCCCCTTGTTGTCGGTGAGCCGTCCGTCGTCGAGCACCTGCAGGAGGATGTTGAACACATCGGGATTGGCCTTCTCGATCTCATCGAAAAGCACTACGCTGTAAGGTTTGCGACGCACGGCCTCTGTGAGCTGACCCCCCTCTTCATAGCCGACGTATCCCGGAGGCGCTCCGACAAGGCGGGAGACAGAATGTTTCTCCATATATTCCGACATATCGATACGCGTCATCATATCCTCATCGTCGAAGAGATATTCGGCAAGCGCCTTTGCGAGTTCGGTCTTGCCGACACCTGTTGTGCCGAGGAATATGAATGAGCCGATAGGACGGCGCGGGTCGTTGAGGCCTGCGCGCGAACGGCGCACGGCATCGGAAACCGCACGGATAGCGTCTTCCTGACCGACTACCCGTTTATGGAGCTCCTCTTCGAGATGGAGCAGTTTCTCCTTCTCGCTCTGTGCCATTTTCTTGACGGGGATGCCGGTCCAGCGGCTCACTACTTCCGCGATATCCTCGGAATCGACTTCCTCCTTGATCATGGCGCCTTCGCCCTGCAGCTCCTTGAGCTTGGCCTGAATCGCTATATTCTCATCCTCTTTCTGTTTGATTTTGGAATAGCGGATTTCGGCCACCTTGGCATAGTCGCCCTCTCTTTCTGCGCGGTCGGCCTCATAATTGAGCTGTTCGATATCGATCTTGTTCTGCTGAATCTTGTTGATCTCGGTTTTCTCGGCCTGCCATTTTGCGCGAAGAGATTTCTCCGTGTCGCGTAGGTTTGCGAGATCTTCATCGATTTCCTTCAGCTTATACTCGTCTTTCTCGCGTTTGATGGCTTCGCGCTCTATCTCAAGCTGCTTTATCTTGCGGCTTGCCTCATCGAGAGCTTGCGGCTGCGAGTCCATTTCGAGACGCAGTTTTGAGGCCGCCTCGTCGATAAGATCGATAGCTTTGTCGGGGAGGAAGCGGTCGGTGATATAACGCACGCTGAGCTGAACGGCTGCTATGATTGCCTCATCTTTGATGCGGACTTTATGATGGTTTTCATATCTTTCCTTAAGACCTCTCAGAATCGAAATAGCCGACATCTCGTCAGGCTCGTCGACCATCACCTTCTGGAAACGGCGTTCGAGAGCCTTGTCTTTTTCGAAATATTTCTGATACTCATCGAGGGTTGTGGCTCCGATGGAGCGGAGTTCGCCTCTTGCGAGAGCAGGTTTGAGGATATTGGCGGCATCCATCGCCCCTTCGCCTTTGCCCGCACCTACAAGGGTATGGATCTCATCTATGAAGAGGATGATCTCGCCGTCGCTCTGGGTGACTTCATTGACGATTGCTTTCAGACGCTCCTCGAATTCGCCCTTATATTTGGCGCCTGCCACGAGAGCTCCCATATCGAGAGAATAGATCTGCTTCGACTTAAGGTTCTCGGGCACGTCGCCGCGAACAATCCTCATCGCCAGACCTTCGGCGATTGCCGTTTTACCGGTTCCCGGCTCACCGACAAGCATAGGATTGTTCTTTGTTCTTCGCGACAAAATCTGCAGCACACGTCGGATCTCCTCATCGCGTCCGATCACCGGGTCGAGTTTGCCGTTGCGCGCGCGGTCGTTGAGATTTATGGCATACTTGCTCAGAGACTGGTAGGTCTCCTCGGCACTTTGATCCTTTACGCTGTTGCCCTTGCGCAATTCGGCGATGGCAGTCTTTGTGCCGTCTTCCGTCACTCCGTTGTCTTTCAGAATCTGCGAAGCTTTGCAACGGGTCTTGAGGATACCCATGAACATAGATTCCACGGATACATATTCGTCACCCATGGATTTCGAGAAATCCACAGCCTTTTGCAAGGCATCGTTGGATTCCCTGCTCAGAAAGACGTCGCCCCCGCTGACTTTCGGCAACGAGGAGATAGCCTGATCCACTCCCATCTTCACTCCGTTTAGATTGGCACCGAGCTTCTGGAATATGAAGTTTACGATTGTCTCACTCTCCGAAATGATGGCTTTCAACAAGTGGACAGGTTCAATCTGCTGTTGCCCGGCCTGCTTGGTGAGATCGATGGCTTTCTGGACAACTTCCTGAGATTTGATTGTGAAGTTGTTAAAATTCATATTGATATAAATTAGATATCTTTATTGCAGCTTTCACCGAGGCGAGAGGTCTCAGCTCAGGGAAAGCATTAAGTTAAATTCACAATGTTTAACTTATAAACAAGCGAGTCCGCTCTTCGTTCAGCAAATCGCTATGTTTTTCACCAAGTGCGGCTAAAAATTGCTTCATCTATCAATCCGGAGCATGATCCTTAAAATGAAATGGAATTAATTGTTTCAACTTCGGAAAAAATTTTTTAAATTTGTGGATAAGAGAATTAAAACTAACAAAAAACAACGATAACAATGAGTAAACCCTACGTAATCGGAATGGATATGGGTGGCACCAACACCGTGTTCGGCATCGTGGATGCGCGCGGACAGGTTGTGGCCAGCGATTCCATCAAGACGAAGAAACACGCGAAGTTTGAAGATTATATCGCTGAGCTCCATCAGGCAGTGACTCGCTTGCTTGAAGAGAACGAAGCTACCGACAAAATCCAGGGCATCGGTATCGGAGCTCCTAACGGCAACTATTATACAGGTGAGATCCTGAATCCGCCGAACCTTCCCTGGGGCCCGGTGATTCCCTTAGCCGAAACTGTAAGCCGCGTATTCAACGGTATTCCTGTGGCTGTCACAAATGATGCGAATGCCGCCGCTCTGGGCGAGATGACATATGGCGCAGCCCGAGGTATGAAGGATTTCATCATGATCACTCTCGGTACAGGTGTCGGTTCCGGTATCGTGGTTAACGGCCAGCTTGTCTACGGACATGACGGCTTTGCCGGAGAACTCGGCCATATCATCGTGAAGCGCAACAACGGCCGGGTGTGCGGTTGCGGACGCACAGGCTGTCTGGAGGCTTACTGCTCTGCTACGGGAGTGTCCCGCACGGCACGCGAATTCCTCGAGGTGCGCACCGAACCCTCTGTGCTGCGCGATCTTCAGATCGAGGACATTACATCGAAAGATGTCTATGACGCAGCTATCGCAGGCGACAAGATTGCCAAGGATATCTTCGAATATACCGGAAATATTCTCGGAGCCGCAATGGCCGACATGGTGGCTTTCTCAAGCCCTCAGGCATTCGTGCTTTTCGGCGGCCTGACAAAGAGCGGCGAACTGCTTATGCGTCCTCTTCGCGAGTCGTTCGATAAGAATATTCTTCCAATTTACAAGGGAAAGACAAAGATTATTCTTTCAGAGCTCAAGGAGAGCGATGCCGCAGTTCTCGGAGCTTCCGCTCTCGGCTGGGAGGCCAAATACCACTATGTCAGCCCGACAGCTTCGGTTGCCGCAAATGAGGTGCCTTTGGCTGCTGCCGAGTCGGAAGTCGCTGCCAAATGACGGAATATCATGAATAATAAAAAACGGTTGTATCCGGGCCCGGATTCAACCGTTTTTTATTATTCCGGTGAACGACTACTGTCAGAAAAGTTTGAGTTCCTTATATAGGCGGTGGACAGGAAGACCCATCACATTGTAGAAGCTGCCCTCTATTGATTCGGCGGCCACACACCCGATCCATTCCTGAATTCCGTAGGCGCCGGCTTTGTCGAGAGGCATGAAGTTGTCGACATAATAATCTATGTCATCATCGGAAATACGGGCAAACTTAACTTTTGTTTCCGATGTGAACGATGTTCGCTGGTGTGTTGTGAGTATGCACACACCGCTTACCACTTTATGTGTTCTATCTGAAAGCTGCCGGAGAATATTCTTTGCATCTTCGGCATCTTGGGGTTTGCCGAAGATCTTGCCGTCCATCATCACGAGAGTGTCGGCGGTTATTATCATCTCATTCTCTCTTAGAGACTCAAGGTAGGCATCGGCTTTTTTATTGGCCAGAAACTGGGGAACCTCCTCGCAAGGCATATCGTCAGGATATGATTCATCGATACCGCCGAGAGAAACGGCACTGAACGGCACCCGAAGCGTGGAGAGAAGTTCGCGGCGTCTGGGGGATTTGCTCGCGAGCAAAACTTTGTATTTGGAAAGATTTTCAAGCATTATATAATAAGATTAACTGTCAATTTAGTATCGTCACCATCCGAAGGCCCTGTCGTCGCCGAGCCATTGGCCGTTAGCCCTGAGCACCTGCTCCACGACATCGCGGACGCAGCCGTAGCCTCCGTCGAAGCGTGAGACATACAGCGCGGTTTCTCTCGCCTCGCGCGCTCCGTCACGAGGGGCACAAGGCAGACCTGCAAGTCTCATGCATTTCAGATCAGGTATGTCATCTCCGAAATAAACAGTTTCCTCGGGCGTCAGGTTTCGTTCGTTCATCCATTTATTGAAAATATCAATCTTGTCGGAAGCTTTCATAAATATGTCGGTGAAGCCGAGAGCCGCGAAACGTCCGGCAATTGCCGGAGAGTTGCCGCCGGTGATTATCGCCAGCTTATAGCCGAGTCTCGCGGCAAGCTGCAGCGCATAGCCATCCTTAATATTGGCCATGCGCACGGGATTGCCGTCTTCTGCCATAGGAATCACGCTCGGGGAGAGAACGCCGTCGACATCGAAAGCGAATCCCTTGATTTTTCTGAGATCGTAGTTTATTCCGCTCATAATTCGAGATGTTTCTAATGATTAAGGGAAAGAGTCTAATGTTTGTCTTTAGAATCCATTTGGCGTGAATGCGATTCGATGATTGAATCTGAAAGGAGCCGATATATTTCCGCCAACCGCGAATTGGATTTCAGGGCTTCGAGGTGAGAATCGATAATGTTTGAATCTTTTCTCACAGCCGGACCGGTCTGGGCGTCGAAGGGGGAGAGCCTTCCCGTTTTCTTGAGGGTCTCCTCTAAGAGGGGTCTTACGGTTTCGAAATCCATACCGTTTTCTTTCAGTATTTTTTCGGCTATGGCCCAGAGGTGGTTTGTGAAATTGCAGGCGAATACCGAGGCGATGTGCATCGCTTTCCGTTTTGCGGAATCTGCCGTGTCTACTCTCTCGCTCACAATTCCCGCAAGATGTCGGAGGCTATCGGTCGTCTTCTTGTCGGATCCTTCGATGAAGAAAGGTATTTCCGAATAATTGAGTTCCACTCCCTTGGTGAAGGTCTGCAGCGGATAGAACACGCCGTATCGTCCGTTTCCGCGCTTAACGGCATCGATAGGAGTGGAGCCTGAAGTGTGCGCCAAAATTCCCTGTATAGGAGGCAATACCGCGGCTACCTCCCGGATAGCGTTGTCCGAGACTGAGATTATCGTGAAATCAGCATCGGGGCGCAAGCCTTCGAGAGTCCTCGGATTCACTGCATTTACATCGGTTTTGCGCGAAAAGGCCTTCAGAAGGTGGGTGGCCACATTGCCTGAACCTATGATATCTACCTTACACATGATTTCTAACTTGCAGATCAGTTGCTTCCTATTTCATTGTAAGCGGAGAGAAAGTTCATGGGAGAGAAAATGCCCGCTTTCGTGAGATTCTTCAGAATATTCTTCTCCTCTTCGGAGGCTTCTTCGGATGTGATTCTTGAGAAAATATCCACGGCCACTCGCCCCATGGTGTTCCGGATGTTAATCTCCACGCAGGGATTGATGTTGTGGTTTTCGGTGACGAGCATATCGATTCCAAGCGGCCCCTGATAAAATGGAGCCACGTAGCTTTCGAGCATCAGTTTCTGACGGTCTATAATGGAGGCAAGGTCGTTGGCGCCATTGGAGGTTTCGGTATTCGTGAGGATAAACGCGGCGATCGATTCCTGAGGAGCCACTGCATTCGATTTGTATTTTCCCCGTTCGGAGGTGATGAAAGTGGAAAATCCTAAGAAAGCCGCCGAACCTCCCGCGCATTCCCATTCCGAAGCGAAATCGAGAATGCGTGAATATGCCTTTTCACCCATCACGCTTCCCTGTGTGCGGATGATACCTTTGAGCCAAGGTTCTATATGCCTCCTTTCCATCCCTTTGGTAAACATCAATCCGCGACCCGAACTGCTCCACGGCGCTTTGAAATATACCGTCTGCTGCTGCTTCCAGAAATCGAGCGCCTCCTCCGGATCGGAAAATTCATGAGGTATTTCGATTTCCGGGTTGCGGATTTCGGCCATATTCATGAGGAAAGGCATCGTGAGCCGACGATGGGAAAGTCCTCTGAGAGAGGACATCTCCTCCTTGCCGGGAAGGAGATCCGGATCTACTTTCAGCGATTCCAGCCAACGGATCAGAGTGGGGTTCCAGCCCCAGGGGCGTATCCTTGTGCCGGGATGGGAATCGACATATTCGGCGGCATTGGCAGGTGTGACAATCCTCAGACCCTTTATGGCCACCAGATCGCCGAACGGCATATTCCGGTTTATCAGCAGTTCGGATTCCTGAGGCAAGAGTATAGCGTCTCCCTCAGAGGCATAAAGCGCCGGAAGGAGTGAAAGACTCAGTTTCATTGCCTTTATGGGAACCGGCGGATTATAGCAAGCCGAGTTGGAGGCAAGAGCGTAGTCGGTTTCAGGGTTGAAGTGATGGAGGGTTGCCATAGTGTCTAACCAAAAATATGCCAGAGGGGAATCCTCTGACATATTATGCAATTCAGTACAGCCGCGATCAATCGTCGAGTCTGTCTTTTTCCTTCAGAGGATTTGAGAAATAAAGTTTATGCTCCACATATTCCTGCGTAGCGATAAGTGTCGGTTTGGGAAGTTTCTCATAAAAGCGGGAGATCTCGATCTGTTCGCGGTTCTCGGAAACTTCCTCAAGATTGTCGGTAGAAGCGAATTCCTGAAGTTTTCTTTCGAGTTCCTTCTTGAGTTCAACGGCAATCTGATTAGCTCTTTTGCCGATGATGCAGACGGTCTCGTAGACATTGCCTGTTTGCTCTGCCATGGCGATCATGTCGCGGGTCACAGTGTTGAGCGGGGCATTTGTTTTCTTATAATCCATAAGTTCTATTATGATTTATGCTGAATTCGGGATAATGTAAAGTCTGATTTATAAGGAGCATGGGCGGAGGCGATCACAGTCCTGCATGTTTGCGTGCGATTTTGAAAATTGTCTCAGCTTCCTTCTTGTGTTTCGAATCGGGATAGTTGTTGGAGAATGAATAATACTCATCCACCACATCGCGGTATCTGTCGGCCTGACGTTCGCTGACGCTCTGTTTTGCCTCCTGGAATTTCGATTTGAGGATAAGAAGCTCGAAGTCTTCTTTATACTTCGAATAAGGATAGGTCTTGAGGGCGTTCTGGGCCACGATAATGGCCGATTCATAGTTATTGCCCATATAGTTTCCGAGGTTGTAGTAGAGCTGGGCGTTCTGAAGCTCTTTGAGCGTGAGCTTGTCCTGCATCTCGAAAATGGCGTTCTGGGCGATGGTTACGCGGTCGCTTTTAGGGAAATAGTCGAGAAAACCCTGAAGCTCCTCGATTGCCTTAATAGTGTTCGACTGATCGAGCTGAGGATCGGGGGAATCGAGATAATAGCCGTAGCCGCTGTAAAATCTTGCGAGTTCGGCGAATTTCCCTTTAGGATATCGCGTGTAATAGGTTTTGAAATGGAGCGCGGAGTTCAGATAGTCCTTATTCTCATAATACGACATGGCAAGGAGAAAGAGCGCTTCTTCTCCGTTGGGGCCTCCTCTGAGTGGAGTGATAAGGTCGGTGAGAATAGTAGATGCCTGAAGAAACTTTTTCTGGTCGTAAGCTTTTTTCGCGTATTCGAACTTATAGTTGATGTCTTTGCTCTTCAACACTTTCGTGTATTCGCCGCAAGACGCGAGTAAAAAGATAACGGGCAGACAATATAGTAATTTACGCATTTCTATAATTTCGCTTTGAATTGCAAAGTTAATAATAATTTTCCGAATATTATATATTTGCCATTAACTAAATAACGTCTTTTATTTAAATTTGGCTTAAAATTTTCAAAAATGAGTATTAAATAGTATCTCGGTTTTCAAGTTTGGATGAATTCTATTAATTTTGGAATCTAAAACTATCGAGTTTTGAAAAAGAATACCAAATTGCCTTACGACTGGGGCAGCTCGTTTATCTCGCGGCATCCGGTAGCCGCCAATATCGTGATTATTGCAATAATCTCGATTCTGGGCATTTATGCGGTTTATGTGGCCATAGCACTTTTTACGAAGCATGGCCAGAGCCGCGAACTGCCGGGAGTCGAGGGTAAAAGTTATACTGAAGCAATATCGATTCTTCACGACCGCGGATTCAAGGTCGACATCCGCGATTCGCTCTACAGGGAGGATATAAAACCGGGATTCGTTATAGAACAATTTCCAAAGGCTCACTCCATAGTGAAGCCTGGCCGCAAGATATTTCTCTATATCAACGCCGTGCATCCGCGAGAGGTAATCCTCGACGACAACAATCTCCCCAATGAATATGCCCTGAAAGGGGAGTCCTATCGTTCGACCCTCGCTAAACTCGAGGAGCTTGGCTTCAAAAACGTGAGGGTGGTAAAGGTGCTGGGCGCGAGCGACCGTGTGATCAAGGTAATGGCCAACGGTCGGGTTGTCAGAAAGATGCAGAAGGTCCCCGTTACAGCATCAATAGTGGTGGAGGTGTCCGACGGCCGACTCGATGCGCTTAAGGACTCCCTCCAGCTCGAAGAGCAGATGCGCTATTATGTAGAGAACCAGACGGAGGGAAGTTCGGACGGCGGCGAGACAAGTACCGACGGGGATTATTCTGAAACACCCGCCACCGATGAGCCTGATCCGTCAGATTCACCTTATCTGCAATAAGACGTGCCATGTCAGAGGAGAATTGCGCATATATCGACGACGAAGGAACGGAATTCTATGAGCATTTCCGTTTCGAGGCAGACAAAGGTCAGCAGATGATTCGTGTCGACAAGTTCCTTACCGACCGGATTGAGAAGACTTCGCGCAACCGTGTGCAGCAGGCTGCGGATGCCAACTGCGTGCTTGCAAACGGCAAGCCGGTGAAATCGAGCTATAAGGTGAAGCCCGGGGATATCATCAGCGTGGTGATGGACCGTCCTCGCTATGATTTTGAAATTATTGCGGAGGATATACCGCTTGATATCGTATATGAAGATGATACTGTTCTTGTGGTGAACAAGCCTGCCGGGATGGTGGTCCATCCCGGCCATGGCAATTACAGCGGAACGCTTGTGAATGCGCTTGCATGGCATTTCCGCGATACCCCCGACTATGACGTCAACGATCCCCGGCTCGGTCTCGTTCACCGCATCGACAAAGACACTTCCGGACTTTTGGTTGTCGCCAAGACGCCGGATGCCAAGACCGATCTCGGCGCGCAGTTCTTCAGGAAGACTACGCGCAGGGAATATGTAGCCATGGTATGGGGAGATTTCGACGAACCGAAAGGCACCATAACGGGCAATATCGGACGTAATCCCCGCAACAAGCTTCAGATGGCAGTTATGAGCGATCCCGTGCTTGGGAAACATGCCGTGACCCATTATGAGGTGCTTGAGAGTTTCGGATATGTGAGTATCGTGAAATGCGTGCTCGAGACGGGGCGGACTCACCAGATACGCGTCCATATGCTGAGCAAAGGTCATCCTCTTTTCAATGACGAGCGCTATGGCGGAGACAAGATACTGAAAGGAACTACATTTGCGAAATACCGGCAGTTTGTGGAAAACTGTTTTGCGGTATGTCCGCGTCAGGCGTTGCATGCGCGCACTTTGGGATTCCGCCATCCGGCCACGGGGGAGGAGATGAATTTCGAATGCCCGATTCCTCCGGATATGAATGCACTTTTTGAGAAATGGCGCCAATATAGGGCTAATAACAGCTGAGAACGGCTGAGTAGCGTTCTGGACGTTGCCGGGAGATGTTTTTGGGCAGTTTTTGGTATTGTAGCAAAATTATTTGTTAACTTTGTGAATTAGTAACCGGATTATTCCCTGTCGACGAATAATTCTCATCTGCGACCTCTTCATTGTGTTTTTTGCAATAAGCGGTTTAAATTTGAAATCTATGAATTCCGGAAATATAAATTTCAGCGATATCTCGCCATATGATGATTCCGTTTTCCACGAAAAGATGTCCCAGCTTGTTAAAGAGCCCGGGTTCCTTCATGCTGTGAACTATACTATGCCAAAGGAAGACGTGCCTGTACTTATCGACGAGTTGCTGAAGATCGACAATAAATACGATTTCCAGCATCAGGTGATGTATCCTTTTCTGGAAATGCTCGCGAAAACCACGACTTCGGGCATCTCCCTCGGAGGTCTGAAATATCACAATCCCGGAATGAATTATACGTTCATCACCAATCACAGGGATATTGTGCTTGACGCATCCTTTCTGAATCTTGCGTTTATAAGGAAAGGGATTCCGACCTCGGAAGTGGCGATAGGCAACAATCTTTTGATTTTCGACTGGATAACCGATCTCGTAAGACTCAACAAGAGTTTTATCGTGAAGCGCGACACCGGGCTGCGCGAGGGTCTCGAAGCCGCAAAGAAGCTTTCGGCCTATATCCACCATACGATTCTCGAGAAGCATGAGTCGATATGGATAGCACAGCGTGAGGGGAGAGCCAAAGACAGTTCCGACCATACGCAGGAGTCGCTGGTAAAGATGCTTGCGCTCGGAGGCGAGGGCACTTTCATGGAGAGTCTTAAGGAGATAAATCTGATGCCTGTTTCGATATCTTATGAGTTCGATCCCAACGATTATCTCAAGGCCAAGGAATTCCTTATGCGCCGCAGAGACCCGCAGTTCAAGAAATCGCAGCGCGATGATCTTTTCAGCATGGAAACAGGTCTTTTGCAGTTCAAGGGGAAAGTGCATTTCCAGCTTACACCTCGCATCAACGCCAAGCTGGATCAGCTCGGCGATTTCCGCGACAACAATACCGCGGCGCGCTATGTCGGAAGTGTTATCGATCAGGCTATTCATAGAAGCTATGAGATTTTCCCGATAAACTATGTGGCTTTCGACATGTTGCATTCCTCCACTCGTTTCGCCCGTTTTTATTCGGAAGAAAAAAAGCAGGAGACTATTGATTATTTCAACAATCAGCTTGCCAAAGCCGATGTGCCGGATCTTTCGGAAGAGGAGCGCCGCTATATGATGGAGATGATGCTCGTGATGTATGCAAATCCTTTGAAAAACAAACTGAAGACAATACTCGGGGGGATGGAATGACCCGATCTGCATCTTTCTTTTTATGAGGACTTTCCCATGGGCCGGAATGCTGGCCATTTATTTGCTGTGTCTGTTGATAGACACATATATCATTTTTGATATCCGACGTATGCTGTCGGGCAACCGGCGCAAAGTAGCTTTATGGATTCACGGTGTTGTTTCGGGTCTCTGCATCGCTCTGGTGACGACGGTGGTATGCTGGCCGAAAAATTCAACCGACAATGATCTTCTTCCGCTGATGTGGATGATATATGTTCTGGTGAGCATATACATCCCTAAAATCATTTATATCATTTTCTCTTTGATAGGCAGGCTGTTCCGGTTTAGCAGAAAAGGGAAGCCCGTTTACTACGGAGCCTACTGCGGTATGGCGCTGGCTTTGTTCGCGTTCGGCTTCCTCTGGTGGGGTGTGATGTTCACGCGTAATGAATTGCGCGTGAACCGAGTTAATGTGGAGAGTGACCGTCTTCCGGCCTCTTTCGATGGATTCCGAATAGTGCAGTTCAGCGATGCCCACGTGGGAAGCCGCGGGGATGATGTCTCGTTTGTGGCAAAAATGGTGGACAGCATCAATTCCCTGCAACCCGATTTGATTGTATTCACCGGCGATATCGTGAACCGCGCCACTCATGAGATGGAGCCTTTTCTGAACGTCTTGAGCCGTCTCAAGGCCCGTGAGGGGGTCTATTCCGTTTTGGGCAACCATGATTACGGCGATTATGCCGACTGGAGAAATCCCGCAGAGCGCGATGCCAACAACGCTTTGATGGCCGCATGGCAACGTCAGATATGTTGGCGTATGCTCAATAATTCCCGTGATTTTATTTCCCGCGGCAATGATTCGATTGTCCTGATCGGGGTGGAGAACTGGGGAGAACCGCCGTTCAAACAGTATGGCAGCCTTGACGATGCCTATAGTCTGAGCCGGGATTCTTTATTCAATGTGAATGACAGACGATTTAAAGTTTTGCTTTCGCATAACCCTGAACATTGGAACCGGGAGGTGAGCAAAGTGTCGAATATCGATCTTACTCTTTCAGGACATACTCATGCCATGCAATTCATGCTTGGCGGCGGGAATCATAAATGGAGCCCGGCCATGTGGATATACGAGCAATGGGGTGGGCTGTATGAAAGAAAGAGTTCCGATGGAGTTCCAATGCGAATTTATGTAAATATCGGTAGCGGAGAAGTTGGTTTTCCTTCTCGTCTCGGTTCGGCTAAACCTGAGATTACTGAAATAACCCTGCGCCGGATTGCCGGAAAACACTAAGCCGATGGATGAGACTATCGCACATAAGTTTGCCACTCATAAGGCAGTGTTGTCGTTGGGGTCGAATTGCGGCGACAGGGAGACGAATGTGACCAAGGTATTGACCGAGCTCTCGGGGATGTTTGGAGACATGAGAAACTCCGGGATATATGAGACTCCGGAGATCCACGGCAAGGGTGCTCCTTATATGAACGCTGTGGTTGAATGTGCGGTATCTCTCGATTTTGATAGATTCAATGCGTTGGTAAAGGAGATGGAGTTGCGCAACGGCCGCACTGCCCAAGCGCGGGCGCGAGGTGAAGTTCCCATCGATATAGATGTCGTCATCTGGGACCGCTCGGTGATTCGTCCCGCCGATTTCTCGCGAGAATTCTTCCAGATAGGCTATAGAAGAATACTCAGTGCCGAAGACAGGGCCTTATCAGAAGTTGGAGGCCCGGCGGTAGAGGAAGATACCGATGGCGAGGTAGACCACGTTCGGTATCTGCATTGCGATGAAGGGGGATGTGAGGCCGTTGACGGCAAATGAACTGGTTACGGCTGAGAAAAGTATATAGCTGAAGCTCAGCGCCAGTCCTATACCGATATTCAGACCCATTCCCCCTTTTGACTTTTTTGCCGAAAGCGACATGCCTATAAGCGTAAGAATGAAAGCGGCTGCGGTAGAGGCATATCTTTTCTCTTTCTCGATTTCGAAAGCTTTTATATTGGCAACTCCTCTCATTTTCTGCTTTTCAATATATTCGGAAAGCTGCGGGGTGGTTAGTGTCTCCTGATCGTTGGCGGCGATAAGGAAATCTTTCGGCTCGATGGGTATGATTGTGTCTTTCACAGTGCCGGTGGTGATTTTCTCCTTCATGCCGTTGAAGTCGCGGATCATATAATCTCGCACTGTCCAATGGTAGTTGCGGGTGGTATCATAGGAAATTGTCTGGGCTGTCATGCGCGACACAAGGTCCTTCCCCTCGAATTTGTCGAGGGTGAAACGATATCCTGTCTTGGTGGAGTTTTCGAACCGTCCGAAATAAACCACGACTCCGGGTTTTGCCATTAGCTGGATGTCGATTCCCGTTTCCACGCTCTTGTTTCTCACATACTTATTTGTATATGCGATTCGGGCCACGTTGCCTGGCGGAATGATGAAATTGCTTAGTACGAATGTAAGCGCGGCGATAACAGCGGCGCCTATCATATAAGGACGCAAAAGTCTACGGAAACTGACGCCGCTCGAGACGATGGCGATGATTTCAGAGTTGCCGGCAAGCTTGGTAGTGAAGAATATCACCGATATGAACACGAATAGAGGCGAAAGCATATTGGCGAAATAGGGGAGGAAGGAGGCGAAATAATCAAAGAGTGTTTCTTTGATAGGAGCCGTAAGGAAGGCATCGAGCTTTTCAGTGACGTCAAACATTGATATCACGGCCAGAATCAGCAGCGTGGCGAGAAAATATGTTCCGAGAAATTTCTTAAGAATGAATATGTCGAGCACCTTCAGCCGGAAAATCGACCGAATTCTCGTCCAATTGATATTTAGCTTTAGCTTGAACTTTCTCATTTAGACTCTCCTGTTGTATGAAAAGCGATACGGCGCTCAGAGACGGCGGGTGACACGTTCCACCATTTCCGGTTTCCAGAGATGGAAATCGCCGGCGATTATATGTTTTCTTGCCTCGCGCACGAGCCACAGGTAGAACGCCAGATTATGGATAGATGCAATCTGCATTGCCAGAAGTTCCTGACTCACGAAGAGATGGCGCACATAAGCACGCGAATATTCATGATCCACCCATGCTGTTCCGTTGGGATCGAGTTCCGAATGATCATCGGCCCATTTGAGGTTGCGCATGTTCATTATGCCCTCAGAGGTGAAGAGCATTCCGTTGCGGCCGTTTCTCGTAGGCATGACGCAATCCATCATGTCCACTCCGCGATCGATTGCTTCAAGAATGTTCGCCGGAGTGCCGACACCCATCAGATAACGGGGGCGGTCGTCGGGGAGAATCTCATTGACAACCTCTATCATCTCATACATCTTCTCCGTAGGCTCTCCGACGGCAAGGCCGCCTATGGCATTGCCGTCGGCACCGAGATCTGAAACGAATCTTGCCGATTCGCGTCTGAGATCGGTATAGACACAACCCTGCACAATCGGGAAATATGCTTGAGAATGGCCATATAGGCCCTCGGTCTCCTTATATCGTTTCCAGCCGCGGGCAAGCCAGCGGTGTGTAAGGTCGAGCGATTTTCTTGCATATTGGTAATCGGCTGTTCCGGGGGCGCATTCATCAAGTGCCATCATTATGTCGGAACCGATGATTCGTTGAATATCTACAACTCCCTCGGGAGTGAAAAGATGTTTGCTTCCGTCGATATGGCTTCTGAAATACGCTCCCTCTTCCTTGAGCTTGCGGTTGGAAGAGAGGGAAAAGACCTGAAACCCTCCGGAGTCGGTGAGGATCGGCCGGTCCCAGCTGTTGAAGCGGTGAAGTCCTCCTGCATTACGGATGATATCCATGCCGGGCCGCAGGTATAGATGATATGTGTTGCCGAGAATAATTCTGGCATCGATGTCCTCTCTGAGTTCGCGGGCGTGGACTCCCTTGACGCTTCCGACTGTGCCGACAGGCATGAAGATAGGTGTCGGTATCTTGCCGTGGTCAGTGGTTATCTCTCCGGCACGGGCGTTGCTTGAGGGAGCGAGGGCTTCGAGTTTAAAATCCATTTTGCAAATATATCTAAGCGCGATTGCAAATCTGTTTAGGCTTTAATCGCGGATAAAGTCATTCAAGATGCAAAGTTAGCGTAAAGCTGACAATCTTCCAAAAAATAATCCCGCACAAGGGATGCGGGATTACTTTTGGGAATATGATGTTTCGCTAAGTTGAGTATAAACAAGCAGGATCAATCATCGAGCTTATGGATGATGAGGCCTGAACGCAGTTTGGGCTCGAACCAGGTGGTCTTGGGCGGCATGATGTTGCCGGTGTCTGCGATGTTGATAAGCTGGTCCATCGTGACGGGGTATAGAGCGAGTGCCATAGCCATTTCGCCACTGTCGACGCGGCGTTTGAGCTCACCGAGGCCGCGGATTCCGCCTACGAAGTCTATTCGCTTGTCGCTGCGTAGGTCGGTGATGTTGAGAATGTCGCGGAGAATGAGGTCGCTCGAAACGGTCACGTCGAGCACTCCTATAGGATCGGAGTCATTGAAAGTTCCCGGTTTGGCCGTCAACGAATACCATTTGCCGCCGAGATAAAGTGAGAAATTATGCAGAGCGGAAGGCGTGTAGATTTCCGATCCTTTTTCCTCCACGGTGAAATTCTCCGACAGACGGTCGAGGAACTGGGCCGGCGTGAGGCCGTTGAGATCCTTGACAACGCGGTTGTAGTCGATAATTTTGAGGTGTGATGCCGGGAAAGCCACGGCCATGAAATAGTTGTATTCCTCATTGCCGGTGTGTGCGGGGTTTGCCGCAGCCTTTTCTGCTCCTACGAGAGCGGCGGCCGCGGAGCGGTGATGCCCGTCGGCAATGTAGAGATTGGGGATTTTGGCAAATTCCTCGGTTATGGCTTTGATTGTGGACTCGTCTTCGATCACCCAGAGCGTGTGTCCGAAACCGTCGGGAGCCACGAAATCATATTCCGGCTTGCCGGCAGTGACCTTGCGAATGATATCTTCAAGCTCAGCATTGTCGGGGAACGCGAAGAATACAGGTTCGATGTTGGCATTGTTGCATCTCACGTGCTTCATGCGGTCTTCCTCCTTGTCGCGACGTGTAAGTTCGTGCTTCTTGATGCGTCCCTCCATATAGTCGGGCACCCAGGCGCCTACTACGAAGCCGTATTGTGTGCGGCCGTCCATCGTCTGAGCATAAATATAATAATTCTCTTTGCTGTCTTGAACGAGCCAGCCGTTTTTCTGGAATTTTCTGAAGTTCTCAACGGCTTTGTCGTATACGGCGGGGTCATGCTCGTCGAAACCGGGTTCGAAGTCGATTTCCGGTTTGATGATATGATAAAGGCTCATCTCGTTTCCTTCTGCCTCTTTGCGTGCTTCTTCGCTATTGAGGACATCGTAAGGGCGGGATGCCACCTTTTCAACGAGGTCTTTGGGCGGACGTACGCCTTTGAACGGTTTGATTCTTGCCATGGTTTTAAGATTTGAGGTTTTGTGTTATGTGATAATTATGTTTATTTCTTTTTTCTTTTCCTTGAGCAGGAGGAGCAGAGGCCATAGATGTTGGTTGAACTGAAGGAGGGATGGAATCCCCGGAACTTGAGTGTGGAGAGATATTCCGCCACATTGTCGTTGTGCACTTCCTTTACTGCACCGCATTTAAGGCATATCAGATGGAGGTGTCGGTCTTCGGCCAGCTCATAAGCCGCCTGATTTTCATTCAGAAAATGTTTGCGTAGGATATTGCATTCGCAGAGAAGTTCAAGAGTATTGTAGACAGTGGATCTCGACACGTGATAGTCGTTTTCGATATCTTTATAGAGTTCATCGACATCGAAATGCACCTTCTGCTCAAGAGCCTTGTCAAGAATCACAAACCGCTCCGGGGTCTGCCTCATCTTTTTAGACTTGATGAAATCGGCGAAATTCTCTTTGAGCCGGTTTCTCAAGGTCTGGTCCACGCTATTCTTTTTCATTAGTCAAAAATAACTTCACTACGCAAATATAGCGAGGGGAGGCGAGAAAAACAAACTTTGTCGGGAACAATTTCTCTTCTGTGCCGTTTCATTAATAGATTAAATTTGTTTTAAAATAATTTAAATTGAAAAAATATGAAAAAGTACAGATGTGAAGTGTGCGACTGGATCTATGATCCGGCAGTGGGCGACCCCGACGGGGGAATTCCTGCAGGAACGGCGTTTGAGGATCTTCCCTCCGATTGGGTATGCCCGGTTTGCGGAGTAGGCAAGGAGGATTTTGTGGTCGAGCCCGATTAATCTATGTAAATTATAAGTATCAGAGCTTTAGGAAGCTCTTCTGAACTGCGTTAAAGCTAAAAATATACGCCGGAATGATCTGAATGATTGTTCCGGCGTTTTTTGAGCTGATGTCGGAATGAATTGTTGAAAAACATAAAAATCATTTTTATGTTTTTCCCGAATTTTAGTAAATTTGCAATATGCTTCACGCAGCAGAAATTTATTTCTAAGGCATCTGATACCAAAGACACGCAATGGCAGTAAAGAGAGACTTCGGATCTCACTATAAGATAATATTGGCACATTTCGGTGCGCTTCTGACGGTAACGTTCTGGGCTACTTCTTTTCTCAGTACGAAAGTTCTGATGGAGGATGGCGGATTCACACCCGTCGAGATGTACGTCTATCGGTTTGCGGCAGCATATGTCCTGCTTTTGCTTCTGACATTCCGGCATATGAAGTCCAACAACTGGAAAGATGAGCTTACCCTCTTCGTGAGCGGCATATGCGCCGGATCCCTATATTTTATCACGGAGAACTATGCCCTGAAAATGACAACGGCGGGAAACGTCTCGCTGCTGGTTTCGACATCGCCGCTGTTCACTACTTTTCTTATGGCCCTTGTGTTCCGACAGAAAATCAAATCGGGAGTACTCATCGGGTCTGTAGTGGCCATTATCGGCGTCTCATGCATCATATTCAGTCATGGCGAATCGATAGAGGTTCGACCGGAAGGCGACCTGCTTGCCGTGGCCGCCTCGTTGTGCTGGGCAATTTATACAGTGGCTGTGAGGCGCGTGATACCTTCGTATTCATCCCTTTTCATAACCCGAAAACTCTTCTTCTATGGAGTGCTGACCGCGCTTCCGTTGCTTCTGCTGCAACATGAGCCTTATCATCTCAATCTTCTTTTCGATCTGGCGCAGCCGCAATATATACTGAACTTCCTCTTCCTTGTTCTTCTCTGTTCAGTAAGTGCATATCTGATATGGAACGAGGTGATGAAAGACTTAGGCTCGGTCACATCCAACAATTATCTCTATCTTCAGCCGCCGATCACAATGGTGGCAGGCTATTTCTTTCTCGGGGAGAAGATCTTCCTCCTCGGTTACATCGGATGTCTATTGGTAATTGTGGGTCTGATCATCTCCGACAAATGGCAATCGGGTATATTCTTTAGGCGTAAATAGGATTTAAAGTCCTAAATTTCAAATGATTGAACTTGAGTCGCTATGATCTTCAGGAGTTTCTGAATTCTTTAGGCGACATTCCAGTAAGCTTTTTGAAATATTTTCCGAAGAAAGACTGTGAAGGGAAATTCAATTCGTCGGAAATCTGCTGGATGTTGAGGTTGGAAGATTTGAGAAGCACCTTCGCCTCGAGAATCACAAATCGTTCTATCCATTCCACCGCGGTGAAACCGGTCTGTTTCTTTACAGTGCGCGAAAGATGCTTGGGTGTTACTTTCAGCAAGCCGGCATAAAAATCGAGAAAACGCTGTTCCCTGAAGTTTTGCTGGGCAAGAAGCAGGAACTGATCCGACATTCTTCCCTGATTGGATATAATCTCATCCTTATATGAGTCATAGCATTTATATAAGGTCTTGAATACGAATGTGGCCAGTTCGAATAGTATGGCCTTCCCGTGGTAAGGATTGTCATTATCGGCCATGGTCTCTTTGATGGAGCAGAAGAAATTTCCGATAGCAGGGAGCACTCCGTCGGGAATGGAGACCACCGGATGGCGCGACATGACAGTATAGAGAGGCATATTGCTTATAAACAAAAACAGATTGTCTCGGAAGCTTTTTGAAAGCACCATTATCGACGCGTCGAAATCGGGACTAATATATTTTGGAATGAGAATCTGCGAATTCTCGATTATCACAAGCGCCGGGGCAGTTATCTCATAATTTATAAGGTTGATATCAGCCAGGCACCTTCCGGATTTGACGAAGATCCATGTGGCGGCGGAAAACTTTACCGGCTCCTTTACTGAGGAGAGAAGCATAGGGCCGATATGTTCCATTATCCAGAAATCCTGATCGAGAATTGTCGACAGGTCATCAGGAAGATCGATATTATAGCGGAATCCGTAATTCATCATATTCTGGAGAGCTTATAGAGTCTACTACATATATAACTCTGAATCGGTCGATTTATTGAATCTGAAAATTGAAATTTCTAATGTCAAAAAATGTGTTTTTTCTTCTTTTATTATTGAATTTTTTGTGCGATATTTGCAGTCTGAATTAACCGATATGGAAAACTTTTAAAAAAATATGGACCCCAAAGTTTACAAATATGATGAAGTCTACGAGGCTTCGCTTGAATATTTTAAGGGCGACGAACTTGCCGCCCGCGTATGGTCGAGCAAATATGCACTGAAAGACTCCGACGGCAATATATATGAACTTACGCCCGACGACATGCATCACCGAATCGCCGGAGAGATCGCCCGGATAGAGCAGAAATATCCCAACCCCATGTCGGAAGAGGAAATCTATGGACTTCTGAAAGACTTCAAATATATCGTTCCGCAGGGTAGCCCGATGGCCGGCATCGGCAATAATTATCAGGTCGGCTCTTTGTCGAATTGCTTTGTAATCGGCCTTGACGGACATCCTGATTCTTACGGAGGTATCATCCGTATCGATGAGGAGCAGGTTCAGCTTATGAAACGCCGTGGAGGAGTAGGGCATGACCTATCGCATATCCGTCCGAAAGGGAGCCCTGTCAAGAATTCGGCACTGACCTCAACCGGACTCGTGCCCTTCATGGAAAGATACAGCAACAGCACCCGCGAAGTGGCTCAGGACGGGCGCCGCGGCGCGCTGATGATGACCGTGAGCATCGCCCATCCTGATGCCGAGGATTTTATCGATGCCAAGATGACGGAAGGAAAAGTGACCGGCGCCAATGTTTCTGTGAAGATCAACGATGCTTTCATGCAGTCGGTGGTTGACGGCACTCCGTATCGCCAGCAGTTCCCGGTAAACGCAGCCGATCCTGAAGTGGTAAAGGAGATCGACGCCTCCAAACTTTGGAACAAGATTGTGCACAACGCCTGGAAGAGCGCCGAACCCGGAGTGCTTTTCTGGGATACTATACAGAGGGAATCCGTGCCTGATTGCTACAGTGATCTCGGTTTCGAGACAGTGTCCACCAATCCGTGCGGCGAGATTCCCCTCTGTCCTTACGACAGCTGCCGACTTGTAGCTATCAATCTCTATAGCTATGTGAAGGAGCCTTTTACGGAAAACGCAAGTTTCGATTTCGATCTTTTCCGCAGCCATGTAGGAAAAGCTCAGCGAATCATGGACGATATCATCGATCTCGAGATGGAGAAAATCGATATGATAATCGAGAAAATCGAATCCGATCCCGAGACAGCCGAAGTGAAATGCACCGAGCTCAATCTTTGGAAAAAGATCCGCTCCAAAACATTGAAAGGACGCCGCACAGGTTGCGGAACCACCGGAGAAGGCGACATGCTCGCTTCTTTGGGCTACCGTTACGGCACGCAGGAAGCCACAGAGTTCTCAACGGACGTCCACAAAGAACTTGCTCTTGCCTACTATTCGGCATCCGTCGATATGGCCAGAGAGCGCGGTGCCTTCGAGGTTTACGATCCCAAGCGCGAGGAAAACAATCCCTACATCAAACGTCTCCGCGAGGCCGATCCCGCCCTTTATGAAAGGATGGTGAAATATGGAAGACGCAACATCGCATGCCTCACAATCGCGCCCACCGGCACCACTTCGATTATGACGCAGACCTCTTCGGGTATAGAGCCGGTTTTCCTTCCTGTCTACAAACGCAAACGCAAAGTGAATCCATCCGACGAGAATGTCAGAATCGACTTTGTGGATGAAGTAGGCGATGCATTTGAGGAATTCGTTGTCTACCACCATAAATTCCTCGAATGGATGAAGGTAAAGGGAATAGAGCGTCGCTCAAATATGACGGCCGAAGAAATTGATGAGCTCGTAAAACAGTCTCCCTATTATAAAGCCACCAGCAACGATGTTGACTGGATGGAGAAAGTCAGGATGCAGGGGGCTGTCCAGAAATGGGTGGACCATTCAATCAGCGTCACGATTAATCTCCCGGCTGATGTTACAGAGGAACTCGTTGGCAATCTTTATGTCGAGGCATGGAAGGCCGGATGCAAAGGCTGCACAGTCTATCGCGACGGATCGCGCAACAACGTGCTTGAATCTGTTAAATCCGCTCCGTTGATCGCAACTCCGGATCATATCGTGAAGCGTCCGATTGAACTCGATGCCGATGTGGTCCGTTTCCAGAACAACAAGGAGAAGTGGATTGCCTTTGTAGGTCTGGTCGACGGCAAGCCTTATGAGATCTTTACCGGTCTTGCCGACGATGAGGACGGTATATTCTGCCCGAAGAGCGTCAACAGCGGAAAGATCATCAAAGCAGTCGATGCTGAAGGAAAGAAACGCTACGACTTCCAGTTTATCAACAAGCGCGGATATAAGACCACGATCGAGGGGCTGAGCGAAAAGTTCAATCCTGAATTCTGGAATTACGCAAAACTGATATCGGGCGTGCTTCGCTATGGTATGCCTATCGATCAGGTGCTGAAACTTGTGGGCGGCCTCGAACTTGATTCCACAAATATCAATACCTGGAAAAACGGAGTGGAGAGGGCTTTGAAGAAATACCTTCCCAACGGCACTGCCGCTACCGGCCAGAAATGTCCGAAATGCGGCGCTGAGACGTTAATATATCAGGAAGGCTGCCTGATATGCACATCATGCGGCGCGTCCAAATGCGGATAAGTAACAAATAATAGATATTAGAAGCTTAACTAAATAGAGATGAAGATAACCTTAAGTATCAACTACCACACGGAATGGGGCGAGTCGCTTTATGTGACCGGCCTGATTCCGGAACTCGGAGGAGGAGACCCGGAAAAAGCTCTGGAAATGAATATGACCGGGCCCGACACGTGGCAGGCCGTGATCGATTTCCATCGGAATCCCGGGGATTTCGAATTCAGCTTTATCGTGAAGGCTCCCGAGAAAGCCTGGCGTTTCGAATGGGGGAATCCCCATCGGTTCATAGACGGCGCGGGTATCACCCGCAGCCGGGTATTCAGCTCATGGCATGACCTGCCTGAGGACAAACCGTTCTATTCATCGGCGTTTGTCGACGGTATGCTTCGCCGCCCGTTCCGCGACCAGCCGCTGCCTTCTCAGCCGGGAACCGTGAAGTTCTCGATAGAGGCTCCGATGGTGGAGCCCGATGAAGTACTCGCTATTTCCGGCGAGGGCGATGCTCTCGGTAACTGGAATCCGGCGGATGCCGTGCTTATGAATGATTCCCGCTTTCCGGTATGGGAGCAGAATCTTCCCCTCGCTGCGCTGGAGATTCCTTTCGAATATAAATTCGTGGTTCTCGACAAAGCCACCAAGGAGGTGAAGCGCTGGGAATACATCAACAACAGGGTTTTCGGAATACGTCCCGATATTGCTACAGAGCAAATTGTTGTCGACGGTATCCGGTTTGCGAATCCTAAGAATGACTGGAAATGCGCCGGAACGGCTATCCCGGTATTCTCCATCCGCACGGATAGCGATTTCGGCGTCGGAGATTTCTCCGGCATCAAGAAGATGGTGGACTGGTGTTCGAAAACGGGCCAGAAGATCCTTCAGCTTCTGCCGGTGAACGACACCACGATGACCGGCACCTGGGTCGATTCTTATCCGTACAAGGCGAATTCCACGTTTGCACTCCATCCGATGTTCCTAAATCTCTGGGAAGTAGGGACGCTGAAGAGCAAAGAGCGGCGCGATTATTACCATTCGCTTGCCGCCGAGCTCAATGCCCTCGAGAATGTGGACTACGAGAAGGTGAACAACGGCAAGCAGGAGTATCTTCGGGAATTGTTCGCTGAGCAGGGTGAGGCCACACGCAAGCGTGAGGATTATAAAGATTTCGTGCTGAAAAACGAATATTGGCTCCGTCCCTATGCCGCATGGTGCGTGCTCCGCGAGATGTATCAGAATCCCGACAATGCCTTCTGGGGAGAATATGCTGAATATTCCGATGAGAAAGTGGATACTCTTGCGAAGTCGCATAAGGAGGGCTTCGAATATGTTTATTTCCTGCAATATCATCTGAACCGTCAGCTCCGTGAGGCCCGGGATTATGCTCATAGCAAGGGGGTTGTGCTGAAAGGTGACATTCCAATCGGAATCAGTCGTTTCAGCGCCGACGCCTGGAAGTCGCCGAGACTTTTCAACATGGATTGCCAGGCCGGTGCTCCGCCGGATGACTTCTCCGTGCTCGGTCAGAACTGGGGCTTCCCGACCTACAACTGGGAGGAGATGGCTCGCGATGGGTTCAAATGGTGGGAAAACCGATTCCGCAAGATGGCTGAATATTTCGATGCCTATCGTATCGACCATATACTCGGCTTCTTCCGGATATGGGAGATTCCGATGAATGCAGTCCATGGGCTGCTCGGTTATTTCAATCCCGCGCTTCCTTTCACCGCCGAAGAGTTGCGCTCCACCTATGATTTCTGGATCGATCCCGATGTGCATACTCATCCGCTGATTCTCGACTGGATGCTCGACGACTTCTTTGGAGAATATAAAGAGGAGGTGAAGCAGAAATATCTCGACCGCGTGGGCGGAGACAGGTATGCCCTCAAACCGATTGTAGACACGCAGGAGAAGGTTGAACGTCATTTCGCAGGGTGTTCAGGCAATGAGAAGGATTCGAGGATAATGAACGCACTGCTTGGAATCATCGACGATGTGCTTTTCATCGAGGATCCCTATCAGAAAGGGCACTATCATCCCCGCATCGCCGCCCAGTATACCTATCAGTTCCGCATCCTGTCGGATTATGCCAAATGGAATTTCAACCGTCTTTACACTGATTTCTTCTATCACCGTCATAACGGCTTCTGGTATGGCAAGGCAATGTGGAAACTCCCGCCACTGCTTGATTCCACGCGCATGCTTACATGTGCCGAAGACCTTGGCATGATTCCCGATTGCGTTCCGGAAGTGATGAGGCGTCTGCGCATCCTCTCGCTGGAGATTCAGCGCATGCCGAAGAATCCTGAACTTGAGTTCGGTGACACATGGCATTATCCCTATTATTCGGTATGTACCACTTCGACCCATGACATGCCCGGAATCCGCGGCTGGTGGGAAAGCGACAGAGAGGTGAGCCAGCGGTTCTATAATCAAGTGCTCCATGAATCGGGAGAAGCTCCTCATTTTGCCGAACCATGGATCTGTGATAAGATTGTGGAATTGCATCTGAAAAGCCCCTCTATGCTCTGCATCCTGCCTCTGCAGGACTGGCTCTCTTGCGACGGATCTCTGCGGCGAGAGAATCCGCATGATGAACAGATCAACGTGCCGGCAAATCCTCGCAATTATTGGCGATACCGCATGCATCTCAGCGTTGAGCAGCTTATGGATGCGGAATCCTTCGACTCGGCTATGAAAAACCGAATCGAAGAGTCCGGAAGATAATAAGTCATACTGACAAACTATTTAGGATATGATAAGAATTGCGGTGCTTCTGCCATGCTGAGGCACCGCAATTTGCATTTGATATGTTTTTTCGATAACTTTACGCAAAATACCGATACAGCATATATGGCGAGACATTTCTTATATGGTTTGATCTTGGCATTATTCGGAGCGGCACTCACCGCGACGGATGCCTCAGCCTGCACTTCGGCCATCGTGAGCGCCGATATGAATCCGTATGGGAGACCCATTCTCTGGAAACATCGCGATACGAGCACCACCGACAACAAGGTGGAGTTTGTGGCTTCGAAGCCGGGTGAATACTCCTACGTGGCTCTTTTCAATGCCGGCGACAAGGCGCTGAAAGAGGCCTGGATGGGCATGAACGATGCCGGTTTTGCCGTGATGAACACTGCCTCTTATAATATCAAGAATGATAAGGTGCCCGTTTCGCAGATGGATCGTGAAGGAATCGTGATGACGGAAGCTCTGCGTAAATGCCGGACTGTCGACGATTTCGCCCTTCTGCTCGATTCGCTTCCCCGCCCGATGGGTGTAGAAGCCAACTTCGGAGTGATCGATGCTTTCGGCAACGGGGCATATTTCGAGACCAACAATGATTCTTATAAAAGATTCGATCTCAAGGATTCTCCCAACGGAGTGCTTGTGCGGACAAACTACAGCCATTCGGGGCGCCCCAATGAAGGATTCGGATTTGTACGCGAGGCAAACGCCTGCCATCTTTTGGCTCCCTACATCGAAAATAAATCGATCACCCCTGAGGTCTTCACCGAAGTGCTGAGCCGTAATTTCTATCATGACATGAAGGGGAAGGATTATTCTTCCGGAGATGAGCGTTGGGTTGTGGATCAGGATTTTATTCCCCGCTTCAAATCCACGGCGACGATCGCCATCGAAGGATGCCGACCCGTGAAATCGGTCGGGGAGATCACGCCCGAAATGATTCGCAAGGAATATGTGATGTGGACCGGTCTCGGCTATCCTCCCTGCGCGGAGATCAGGGGCGTGTGCTGCGATGAGTCGGGAGTGGACCGCGATCTGCGTGGAGTGCTTCCCGGCGGCCATGCGCCGCTTGCCGACAAGGCGAAAGAGATGAGATCGAAAGTTTTTCCGATTTCCAAAGGAAACGGCGACAAATATATCGACATGAATACCCTCTTCAATAAAGAGGGAACAGGATTTGTGCAGATTCTGCGCGAGGTCAACAAAGAGAACTATCGCAAGATGCGGCAGCAGCGCGATGGCGCGGAATAGAGAACCGTAAGCAACAGAGTCTAAGTGATGGAAACTGTTACCGACAGGATTTTCAGAATGGGTCACGGGCTTTGTGCCGCCGAGATGTTCTCGCTTTTCGGCCGGCGATGGCTCTATCTCTTTCTGGCGCTTATAGTGCTCGGAATCATTGCCGGATTCTTTATCTCTCCGGTCTGGTTTATGGTCACGCTGATTCTTGTCTTTACGGTCTTCCCGATGGCGGTGCTCTTCCTATATTATTACTACGGGTTGAACACTGAATGCTATATGAATGTGTCGCCGCATTCCTTGGGCCTTTCTGAGGATGGCGTTAAAGTCAGCCTTTACGAGGCGTTGCCGGATGATGAAGAGGAAGCAGAACCTCCGGCAATGACGCGCGCGTTTACGATCGGATGCGACCGACTGGGAAGTATGCGTCTGGGCCATGATTCGGTGAGCTTCCTGATTCCCGGGAAAGGTTTCCTCTGGATACCGAGGTCAGCCTTCCTTTCGGACGAGAAATTCGCCGGATTTATAGAGAGTATAAACAGAATTAAGAAAATCTAATATACAAATGAGAATACTTAAAGAAAACAATAAGAAATATTGCTTTATAATGGATATGGAGGTGAGAGACTATGAGCTCGACTGCGAGCAAATAGTGAATAATGCCAACTATCTCCATTATATGGAACATACGCGTCACCGTTTTTGTATGGATGCCGGAATGTCGTTCAATGAGATGCACGAGAATGGTATTGACGCGGTGGTGAGGAAAATAGAGGTGGAATATAAGACATCCTTACGCGGCGGCGACAGTTTCATCAGCTGTCTACGTATAGAGCGCAAAGGTCCGCGCTTTATTTTCCATCAGGATATAATCAAGTCGAACGGTGAAGTATGCGCAGAAGGCGTGGTGACAGTCGTAGTGCTGAGAAATGGAAAGCTTACACGAGGCGACGAACTGGCGGCCGTGTTTGCAAAATTTATACGATAAAGAAGAGAATAAGATGAATCCGGGGAAGACAGAAAGCAGAATAGCCCTTGGCATTGTAAAGGGTATTAATGCCGACATTGTGAGGCGGATGGCAGAAACCGGCCTTACTCCCGAAGGTCTTTTCACTGTTTCCCCGGATGAGTCGGCGCGTACGCTCGGCCTGAGTCGCAGCATGCGTTTTTCATCAACCGACCTTGCAGCCTCTCTCGAGAGGGCCCGCAAAGAGGTGGAGTTTGTGAACCGTCATTCAATCCGTGTCTATTCTCTGTTCGATGATGATTATCCCTGGCTTCTGCGGCAGATACCCGATGCGCCGGTGATGCTTTTCCAGCTCGGAGAGGCCGATCTGAACGTCGAGCATATGCTTAGTATGGTCGGAACACGGCGGTGCACTAAATATGGACTGGATTTCTGCTCGCGGTTTGTGGCCGATTTAGGCGCCTATTTCCCGGATCTGACTGTTGTGAGTGGTCTTGCTTTCGGTATCGATGCCGCATCGCATACGGCGGCGATTGAAAACAATCTTCCTACAGTTGCCGTGATGGCGCATGGCCTCGACACTATTTATCCGTCGGCTCATCGCGACCTCGCGCGGAGGATTATACACAGCGGGGGAGCGGTGTTATCGGAATATCTGAGCGGGACGACTCCTTTTGCAGCCCGTTTTCTCGAGCGGAACAGGATTGTTGCCGGGTTGTCGAGGCTCTCGATAGTTGTCGAGTCAGAAATCAAAGGCGGCGCAATGAGCACCGCTAATTATGCATTTTCCTATAACCGCGATGTCATGGCTCTTCCTGGCCGCATCTCAGATTCAACGAGCGGCGGCTGCAACCTGCTTATACGCAAAGAGAAAGCGCATCTGGTCACAGCCGCTGCCGATGTTATCGAATTGATGGACTGGCGTCCTCTCGATGTAAGGATCGCGCCTCGTCAGCGTAATCTTTTCCCCGAATTGTCGGGTGTGGCGGGTAGAATCTATGAGATCCTTAAGTTTGAGGCTACGCCGCTCAATGTAGATGTATTGTTTTCAAGAACCGGAATATCGGTTCCCGAACTCATGTCGGCCTTGACCGACCTTGAGTTCGATGGCATTATCACGCGTCAGCCCGGCAATCGGTATTCCATCTCCTGAGGAAGGTGTTTATGCTGATCAGTAAGTCTCGACAAGACGGTCGAGAACAGTCTCGACAAGCTGGCGCACTTTCGGCTTATAGTCCGTATTGGCATTATTCAGGCGCCTTTCGGCAATGATGCAACAAACGGTCATTGCACGGTGACCCAGAAGTTTCGACAGACCCTGCAGGCAAGCTGATTCCATTTCGAAATTAGTGATCGGTCGCCCGTTGTATCTGAAAGATTCAATTTTCTCATTCAGATGCGGATCGGCGAGTTTCAGTCTTACCATTCTTCCCTGCGGTGCATAAAAACCGACAGCGGCTATCGTAAAGCCTCTCACCATGTCGTCTCTGCCGATTTTGCGGACGAGCTCCGGATCGGCGTCGACTGTATAGGGAGCGGCCCATGTTGATTTCCATTCGGTATGGCGGCAGAATTCGCGTTCGAATTCAAGATCGCATACTTTGTCGCGGTCGGCATAGAAATTGAGGATGCCGTCGAAGCCGGTTCCTTTCTCGGCTATGACGAAATCGCCGATATGCAGATCCTCCTGCAGAGAGCCGGAAGTGCCGATTCGCACAATGCTCAGTGTGCGATGTTCCGGTTTTACCTTGCGTGTCTCGAAATCGATGTTGGCGAGGGCATCGAGCTCCGTCACCACAATCTCGATATTATCGGGACCGATGCCGTGTGAGATGGCCATCAGCGGTTTGCCCTTATAGGTGCCACCGATAGCATGAAACTCGCGCGAAGACACATTGTAATCTATGGAGTCGAAATAAGAAGCGACCATGTCGACGCGTCCAGGGTCGCCAACGAAAATGATATGGTCGCGGAGTTGCTCCGGTTTGAGATGGATGTGGAATACCGAACCGTCGTCATTGATGATGAGCTCGGAAGCGGGTATTATTCTATCGTCTGCCATAATATATCAATTTAAAGGTTATCTACTATATTTTTATCTGACATGGTGTCTCAGGATGTAGGGGACGCATCCAAGATGCGTCCGCTTTCTTTCAATGTCGAAACCATAGTTCCCTGACAGTATAACAATAAAAGTACGGGCATCGTTAAAAAATGCCATTGCAAAATTAATAAAACGAGGCGATTTTCAATCGTTTTTCGAATGACGAATAAAAAAGATTGCGTAAAATTTGTATTATATCAGAAAAAAGTTGTAATTTTGCACGCTATCAAAAACGACCGAGGAGAGATGCCGGAGTGGTCGATCGGGGCGGTCTCGAAAACCGTTGTGCCTTTTAGGTACCCAGGGTTCGAATCCCTGTCTCTCCGCAACAAACGCTGAAAATCAGCAGATTGCAAAA
>ERZ838577.1545-NODE-1545-length-30181-cov-5.791177_pt1 | contig 30181 bp, 27 predicted proteins | sample MGYA00519682_ERZ838577 | MGnify/ENA primary metagenome ERZ838577 (study PRJEB31850, sample SAMEA3708838) | human gut metagenome | biome: human gut; feature: human-associated habitat; material: faeces | place: China | collected 2014 ...
GGGAATAACGGGTATGCGTTGCCTTCGGGTTAATCTCGGCTGTAATACTGATACACCCAGCGATATTAGCGGCTTTCGGTTGTGCACCGGACATACCGCCTAACCCCGCGGTGATAAATAATTTCCCGCCCAATCCTTCACCATGCTTCGAGATCTTACGACCGGCATTCAACACGGTAATCGTTGTACCGTGAACAATACCCTGCGGACCAATATACATGAACGAACCTGCCGTCATCTGCCCGTACTGGGAAACCCCAAGAGCGTTAAAACGTTCCCAATCATCCGGCTTGGAATAGTTAGGGATAACCATACCGTTCGTCACCACGACACGAGGAGCATCCTTGTGCGAGGGGAATAATCCCATCGGGTGGCCGGAATAGAGTACCAACGTCTGCTCGTCGGTCATTTCCGACAGATACTTCATGGTCAAGCGATACTGCGCCCAGTTCTGGAACACGGCACCATTTCCCCCGTAAGTGATCAACTCGTGAGGATGTTGAGCCACGGCATAATCCAAGTTATTGTTCATCATCAACATGATACCCGCGGCCTGCAAGCTCTTGTGAGGATAGTCATTGATATTATGAGCATACATCTTATAATCCGGACGAAGGCGATACATGTATATACGCCCGTATTTCTCCAACTCCGCGGCAAACTCCGGTGCCAACTCGGCATGATGTTTCGGGTCAAAATAACGTAACGCGTTGCGTATAGCCAGTTTTTTCTCTTCTTTTGTCAGGATATCTTTCCTTTTAGGTGCATGATTGATCTCCGGGTCATAAGCCTTCGGAGCCGGTAACACAGCCGGGATTCCTTCCCTAATTGATTGTTGAAATTCTTGTAATGTCATTATATTATATTTTATTTCAATTTATCATCAAGACACGCCATGATTTAATTAATAATCACTTGATTAAGCCCTTTCCACCCCACTTCTAACTTTTAACTTTTAGTTCTTAGCTCACCAAACAGCTGGCTAAATTAATATTTTCCTATGAAAAAAACACTATTTTTGTCTAACAATAAAACAGAAGAGAACATGAATATAAGAATAGGTGATATCGTTCGGTTCATATCGGACAAACTCGAAGGCAAAGTAACCGGGATTATTGACAACAACACGGTAAACGTATACTGTGAGGAATACGGGTTCGAAATCCCCGCTTCCGTGAACAATCTTGTCGTGATTCACTCGGACGTGAAACCGACAAAAGAAACATCCTCCACTCCCGTCTCCGGGCAGAAAAGCGTAACCATGGAATCAGCCGACACGCTTTACGTCGCGTTCGTACCGGAAAACTTCAACAACCTGATGGAAAGTAGATTCGACATCTATTTCGTGAACGACACGCCCCAAACAAGCCTCTATTCCATAACCTTTCAAGACGGGGAAAAATACAACGGGATCACGGCCGGCAACTGTAACCCGGATTCTACCTACCTGATCGGAAACTACTCCCTCAAAGAGATTGACAGCATCAAGGCCATACACGTGCAATCCGTTTTCTACCAGAAAGGAATCCACCCGTTAAAAAGCGCCATCGACACGCAAATAAAAGTATCACCCGTGAATCTCTGCAAGGCCGGGGCATACAAACATACCCGCTGGTTCAACTCCATCGCGCTACTCCGCCCGCTTGACAAAGAAACCATCGCGAAAGAAGAAATATTGGAAACAATCCCCGAACAATTCCTACAAAAAACACCGCGCAAAACGGAGGACACGCTCCACAAGCCCGAAGTCAAACAACCGGTCGGTAACATTATCGAGATCGATTTACACATTAACAGCCTGATCGACGACACTACCGGAATGGAAAACAAGGATATTCTGGATTTTCAAATGGACATGTTCCGCAAAACGCTGGAACACTACAAATTGCGACGGGGGCAAAAGATCGTGTTCATCCACGGTAAGGGCGACGGGGTGCTGCGCCAACGTATACTCTGGGAACTTCAAACCAAGTACAAGCGCTTCAATCATCAGGACGCCTCTTTCAAGCAATACGGCTACGGGGCTACCATGGTCACGATAAAATAATCAGATATTAAAGGAATAACCCACGGAACATACCCAGTTTTTCCCGTAAGGCGAATACTGATCTTGTATCACGTCATAATAAAACATCACGGAAACAGAGCCTGTTCCGGTGGGGATAACCCCGCCCCCGCCGACAAGCATCGTGGGCACGTAACGGAAATCAATCTTCCGCCCGTACGTTTTTCCCCAACTACCCTTCAGCTCCGGCTGGATTTGAAGAGCGATATATTTCACCGGGTTCACCCGCCCGAACACGTTCACGCCAAGATAATTCATATCATAATTACCGGAAGAATGGTGATAATTGTAACTAACACCCCCACCAGCGGAAAAAAATTCGTTCCAGTGATACCCGACCTGGGGTGACACGTCAATACTAGTATAATCCCCGAAAGACATCCCGAAAGAACCGCTTAACGTCCATTTGCCCGCTTGACGGGACACGGAAGATTTCAAGGGCACGTTCTTCTTCACCGGGGCCACGGCCTTACGCCGCACGTTCGATTTATAAACCGGGTCAAGGCGAAAACCGTTACGTTTCTCTTGCGCTTCTCCCAATCCGGGACAAGCCATTACAAGCGTGATCAGAATAATCCAGTACTTCATCGGTATCATTTTTAATGAAAAAGCTGTTCAAAGATTACTTCAAACAGCTTTTCTATTTTTATTGCAAGAACAATGCTTTCAAAAGCCTTGTCAAAGCATGTTTACGCGTTCAATTCTCCCAAATAGCGCTCCGCGTCAATAGCAGCACGACAACCTGTACCGGCAGCAGCGATACCTTGACGATAAGTCGGGTCCATAACATCCCCGGCAGCAAATACCCCGGGAACATTCGTCTTGCAAGACTTACCCTCGGTAATGATATAATTTTGCTCGTCCAATTTAATGTATTTCTTGAACACGTCAGTATTCGGGGTATGTCCGATAGCCAGGAAGAAACCGTCAATCTTGATCTCTTTCACTTGCTCTTCCGGGGAACCTTTCTTGTACACCAAACGTGCACCTTCCACTCCCATATCAGAACCAAACAATTCCAACGTGTTATGTTCGAACAAAACTTCTATATTCTCCGTCTTGAACACACGTTCCTGCATCGCCTTGGATGCTCTCAGGTAATCCTTACGAACGATCAAATATACTTTACGGCACAAGCCAGCCAAATAAGTTGCTTCCTCGCAAGCCGTGTCACCACCACCCACGACAGCCACGTCTTTTCCGCGATAGAAGAACCCGTCGCAAGTAGCACAAGCACTTACCCCGGCCCCACGGAAAGCTTCCTCTGAAGGCAAACCCAAATATTTAGCAGTAGCTCCTGTTGCAATAATCACCGCATCTGCCTCGATCACTTTATCTCCATCAATCGTCACTTTGTGTGGATGACCGGAAAAATCAACATCAGTAGCAATTCCAAAACGAATATCCGTTCCAAAACGCTCTGCTTGTTTTCTCATATCCTCCATCATCACCGGACCCGTCACACCTTCCGGGTATCCCGGAAAATTTTCAACCTCCGTGGTCGTGGTCAACTGACCGCCCATCTGCAATCCCGTGTAAAGTACCGGATTCAAATTAGCTCTCGAAGCATATATAGCAGCAGTATAACCCGCAGGTCCTGATCCTATAATCAAGCATTTAACTCTTTCTATCGCATTTTCTGTTGACATAGTCTATTCCTTTTTTAATTTACAACACATCAATTTCTTTTAATGGTTCGCAAAGTTACCAAAAAAAAACTTCACGTCCAATTTTTTATTCCACATCACCTTTTTTCGTTCTCCAATTCCATGAAAACCTGCACTCTAAGCTAAAAACACAAATAACTGCCCTTTTTTTTCCTCCAACCTCTTGCATCATTTCAAAAAAATTCACTACATTTGCATCCGCATTTCGGGATGTAGCTCAGCCCGGTAGAGTCCACGTCTGGGGGGCGTGTTGTCGCAGGTTCAAATCCTGTCATCCCGACTACTGAGCATCAGTCAATTAGAGAGGTTTTAAAGACCTCTCTTTTTTATTGCGATTACGGATCAAGTGGAAAATCGGCTCACATGAAAAATTAGGTGAACCTTCTGTTCATCGGAGTTTCAATTTCATTTTTTCAAGCAAAAATCTTGCAATTCTAAAAAAGAAACAACTCGACAATGAAAATATCAGATCAATCACTCTATACAATACCCTCATTATACAAACCCGCCAACCCTTCATTCGTATCCTTCAAATGCAAAAAAGAGAGTCAGCTTCATGCTAACTCTCTTTTTTCTAGTCGATTTCGCGGAGAGGGAGGGATTCGAACCCCCGGAACCTCGCAGTTCAACGGTTTTCAAGACCGCCGCAATCGACCACTCTGCCACCTCTCCAAATGCGGACGCAAAGATAGGGGAAAAATTGATTTTACAAAAGAAAGATTCCATTTTTTTGAAAAAAAGATGATAAGATTAAGCCATCAATACAATTCGAAATTCCGTTCCTGCAAACTCTTGACGGCAAGTTCCTCGTGTAATACCAAAGGAGCCAACTCCTCCCCGGACAAACTTGACTTCGCCGGAATAAAAACCACGTGAGGGTATTTCAAAATAAGATCGTGTAACAGTTTCACACGCCTCATGTGAAAATCGGAAGTCACCACCAGTAATAAATCCGGTTTCTCCCGTTCAATAATAGGCTTTGACATTCTGAAATCCTCCACCGTGTTCGTGGTAAGTACTGGTTCCAGCAAGGCATCTTCGCTCACCCCTTGCTCCATCAAAAAGCGTCTCGAATAATAAGCGTGAGGATGATTCGTCGTGTTAAAAGACTCGCCAAACCCTCCGGTACAAAGGATTTTCACATGATCATTATGCTGATAAAGCCCCAACGTACACTCCAATCGATCCAATGCCATCGGGCTCAAATTTCCTTGTTCGTCATTGGGTGCCCCCAAAGTTAAAATAATTCGTTTCATACATCACCCGGTTAGTTTAAATTACACCCCAAAGTTAATGAAAAAATTCTCGCTCCATCCTTTTCAGTCCCCTATCATCATTCCCGGTTCCAGAAAGAAACGAGATCATTCTCCGCGTGAGCAAATCTCTCGCACGTGAGTAGATTAATATCATAACAAAAATAAGGATTAAACCTTCGCGGTCACGTTATATTCATTACTTTTGTAAACAAGACAAAGAATTATTAACACAGGCAAAAACATATAACAATGGAAGGTCAACTTAGCATTAACACGGAAAGTTGCATCAAATGCGGCAAGTGCGCACGAATTTGCCCGTCTCTGATCATCACGCAGGAAGAAAAAGGTTCTCCAGTGAAAGTACAAAACGTGGAAAATTGTATCGCGTGCGGTCACTGCGTGGCGGTATGCCCGACCGGATCGGTACTTCACTCCGAGTTCCCGGCGGAAAAGGTTCACCCGTTCAAGTATAGCGACTACCCCACGCCCGAGCAAATGATGCTCGTATGCAAGGCTCGTCGATCCAACCGGGCATTCTCAAAACAACCAATTCCTCAAGAAGCGCTCAAACAGATCATCGAGGCCGCGCATCGTGCCCCGACAGCAAGTAACATGCAGCAAGTATACTTCACGCTAGTAACCGATCCCGAACAACTCGACGCGATCACCCGCTTCACGCTCGACGTGTTCAATTCGGCCGCCAAAAAACTGAAAAACCCGATATTGAAACTCGTGTTAAAAAAGATCATGCCCGACGCTTACCGTTATTTACCCGTGTTCGACCGTCTGAACCGGGAGTATGCCAAAGGAAACGATATGATTCTCCGGGGAGCAACTGCCGCCCTTTTTATCCACACGCCGAAATCCAGTCGCTTCGGGAGTGCCGACGCAAATCTGGCTTACCAGAACGGCTCGCTCATGGCTGAATGTCTCGGGGTCAACCAATTCTACATGGGATTTGTCTGCACCGCCATCCATCAAGAAAACAAAGACACGCTCGCCAACATGCTGGGTATAAACGGCACCATCCACGCGGCCATGGCCCTCGGCATGCCGGCCTTCCGGTTCTCGAACTATATCGACAAAAAAGATACCGTGGAGACAGACCTTTAATTATCCCGGATAGCAAGTAAGTTTTCCAATCACCGGGGTAAAATTTCATGAAAAAGATCTACTTTTGCCCCGTGCAAACTTAAAAACACAGAGCCATGCGAGAAGCTTTCGCCAAACTACACTTGTCTATTCTCATCGCCGGAACCACGGGCATCTTCGGAAAATTGATCACGCTAAACGAGGGATTGCTCGTGTGGTACCGGATGTTGTTTGCCTCGCTGATTTTCGGGGCCATTCTCTGGTTTAGCAAGAAACTGCAAACCGTCGGTTGGAAAGAAGCGCTAAAAATCGGGGGTGTCGGGCTATTACTCGGATTGCACTGGGTATTTTTCTATGGTAGCATCAAGGCGTCAAACATCTCGATCGGAGTGGTATGCTTTTCCACGGTCAGCTTCTTCACGGCCTTTCTTGAACCCTTGATCTTACACCGCAAAATATCCATCAAGGAAATACTCTTCAGTCTCCTGACGCTGTTCGGGATTATTCTCATCTTCCATTTCGACACCCGTTACCGCCTGGGAATCGGGCTGGGGGTCATATCGTCGGGAATCTGTGCCCTGTTCACGATCACGAACAAAAAGATCGGACAAAACCACCCGACAAACACGTTGTTATTACACGAAATGCTCGGCGGGTTCATCGGGCTCTCCTGCCTCCTGCCTTTTTACCTCCATTATTTCCCGGTAGCCACGATTATACCCGACGGTACGAACCTTGTTTACCTGTTAATCCTCGCATCCGTTTGCACGATCGGACTTTACACCCTGCAAATACAAGTCCTGAAAGTCATTTCCGCTTTCACGGTCAACCTCAGCTACAACCTCGAACCCGTGTACAGCATCATTCTCGCCATTCTCTTTTTCCACGAGGCGAGAGAACTGAATACCCCGTTTTACATCGGGGTAGCCATCATCATCCTCTCCGTTATATTGCAGACGTTAAGCGTCACCCGCGAGAAACGATCTCTCGCACCACCCGACAAGGATTACCCATCGCGACCACGTTAGCAGGAATATCTTTCGTCACCACGCTCCCAGCCCCGATAACCGAATTATCCCCGATCGTCACGCCGGGAACAATCGTCACGTTCCCCCCAATCCACACGTTATTGCCAATCGTCACGGGATAAGCATATTCCACCCCGGCATTCCGTTGTTCCACGTCAAGCGGGTGGCCGGCCGTGTAAATATTCACGTTCGGGGCAAGCATCACGTTATCGCCAATCGTTACCGGGGCACAATCCAGAATCACGCATCCCATGTTAGCGTAAAAATTCTCCCCGACACGAATATTATACCCGTAATCACAATGAAACGGTTGCTCGATCAGAAACCCCTTCCCCACGCTCCCGAATAGTTCACGTATGATCTTTTCACGTGCTTTCAACTCGGAAGGACGGGTATGATTATAATCGTATATTAACTCTTTAGAACGCATTCTCGCCTCACGCAACTCGGTATCCGCTGATTCATACAGCTCCCCGGCAATCATTTTCTCTTTTTCTGTTTTCATCTACTACAATTTATATCAAACTAATCCACTAATAATCATTTACTTAAAAAAGATACAACTTAGTTAAAATTCGTATTATTAGATACATTTATTAACAAGCACTAAATAGTCGTCATAGCCCGTCAACCCGCTATTCCAGTACACTCGTGCCGGTGTCTCCCTGGTAAGTTGCCGATAAGTTAACGATAAGTTGCCGATAAGTTGCCGATCTACACCGTGAACTTACCCCCGATTTTACCTTGAAGTATCATCGATATACCGACACGACCACAGAATACCCCCTCCCAAAGTACCCTGTACCCCGGACGGAAGAACCATAAATCAGGCGTCATTCCCAACTAACGAACAAGTAAATATAGGCAAAAGAAGTTCTAAAACAAAGGGGGGTACCAAAAGTATTTATTGAATCACTACCTCCCCCCGGCCCCTCCTTACACGGGAGGGGAAACCGCTTGGTAATCAACTCTCCCCCTGTGTAAGAGGGAGTTGAAGGAGGTAGTGACTTTAGAGGAGAAGTGCTTTTTGACACACCTCATCTATTATTTATCTATTTTCAGATATCAAGCATCCTTCTTGGCATACTCGGACAACTCGCACCCGAACGTATCCATCAGGTAATTATCCAATTCATCCGCCTTGAAAGCCATGTTCGTGATATTTTTTTGTATCTCGTCGGCATAATCCGAGAACACGTCGGAAATATGAATCCGGTAAGAGAGATAAATCTGGTTACCGTCCAGTCCCAACTGGTAAGGTTTCACTCCCGCGTCAAGCAAGTAAGTCAACACCGGTTCGAGATTCTTCTTCGGCAACACGTTAATCGGCGAAGTACACAACAAATAAGAGCGTTGATAAACGAACATCCGGATTTCCGAACTTCCTTTGTGGAATACCCAACTCTCGTAACCGACACGCGCCAGCACGGGATTAATCCCCATCGCCTCGATCGCTTCCTCGCAGAAAACGGCCAGATCGGTCAACGAACGTTCTTTAAAAATATTCTCCGGCAACTTGTCCCCGCAAGAGGGGCAATATTCCTCCTCGTCAGAAATAAACTCGTCACAACTATTACATTGCACGTTAAACACATCCGTATCCAGATCACCGATCTGTTCCAGTAATTCCCGTAACGAAGCTACCGGGATACCGAATCCCATGTTATCCGCATCCGTGATCTTGCTGGCAGTGATAGCCACCAGTTCATTCTGATCGTTGAACATCGGTCCCCCGCTATTTCCCGGATTCACGGCCGCATCCGTCTGGATATAATAACTATCGTTAATCAACTGCCTAGGAGAAGAGACCGTTCCCTCGGTCACCGTGAAAGGCATCCCGAACGGGTAACCCGCCACGTTAATCTTTTGACCGATAGAAACCGTGTCCAAAACGGATAAATTAATCTCCGGCAGGGTAGAGAAATCACCGTCTGCCTTCAACAAAGCAATATCCTTAGCCGGATTCACCAACACCACCCTGGCGTAAAAACGGTTCTTATCATTATCTTGCAGGGCAACTTCACGAAACCCGTCTACCACGTGGAAATTCGTCACGAAGAGATCCTTATTTTTCAGGTAAAAACAACTGCCTGACCCGCCAGCATGATTTACCTTATATACAGCGTTAAAAATATTCTGTTCCATAGTGTATTAAATTTCATTATTGTTGCTGACCGCCACCCATATAAGTGGCTGCTAACTGTTGAACTTTCTGCAAATACTCGTCCATGCCGACTTGCCCGGCTGCCAACTGCTGTTGCAATTCTTGCACCTTCTGCATGTATTCCACCATACCGCCACCGCTTTGCATGGCTTGCACGGCTTGTTGCATTCCTTGTATCATCTGCGACATGTCGAATTCACCTTCTTCCTCGTCATCATCCTCGTCAAGCTCTCCCTCCATGATATTATCCATGGCGGCATGCAAAATCGGGGCTGCCTCATCCCACGGTTTAGCAGAGGATTTTTCCAAAGCGCGTACAACCACGGCATTCACGTCATCCTGCACGTTATTGTAATAATACATCTCGTAGAACTTGTAGACGATCATCAAGCAACAAGTCATGTAATCATTGGACTCGAATGCTTGCGTGGCACGATTATACGAGTTCTCGAAATTCTCCTGGATATTCTTCAGGTTAGAACGCCGCTTGTCGGAAATGAATGTCTCCACGAAATACAAATCCTCGGCAAGCTGCTCTTTCGTCATCCCTTGCAAACGGGCAATCACCGACTTCCCGAAGTTTACCACTTCCGGCAACGGGATATCCTCCCGATCCATCTCGGCAACCGCTTTATTCAAGTCATTCAATAACTGTCCTTGCGGGTGAGCATAATACAACACTTTCAGGATCGTGGTATCCAACACGTTCCAAGCGAACCCGTACTTCCGATCAACCTCAAACCCTTTTACCGCGTCCATACACTCTTTACAACTCAACTGGATCACCTCGTAAACCGTGTTCAACGTCTCCTCGTCAAAAGGTGTCACCTTCGGCTCGTACACCCGTTGAGCCCCGAACTTCGTCTCGAACTCATCATCGTACTTATCGCCCGTGCTACAAATTTCTTGAAGGATATAATATATCTTGTAAGGATTTGCCAACGCCAGAGGACAACTGTACTCGAACGCCAGACGATCTTTCTTCAACTCGATCTGGGCCAGATCCAGATCATTAAAATTCAATCCCGCGATCTGTCTCAACAAGGGTATCCGGTTCTTTTCAGGCAAGGAGAGAAACGGGGCGTGAATCACCAACTGATCATCTTCGATCTTAATATTCACCACGATCGAACCGTGAGGAATATTAAATTCTGTTCCCTTAGCGTTCCCGTATTTTTCGCGAAACTCGTCGTTCACGTAATCCAACAAAGCGTAAAACGACTTTAAATATTCTCCGTTATCGAACGCCTCCACGCTCGTATCGAAATGATCAACCTTGATCTTACTTTCCGTGGAAGCGATCGTGGAGAGATTAAATGTCAATGTTTGTTTCATGACTTATAGTGTATTAAATAAATAATTATGATTCACGCGCTCATCCATGCCACATCCACACGGGAGCGCTATAAAATTATACAATTATCCGAGATATACACCACGCGAATGAAGAAAAATATCATCACGAATCAGCCTCCACACGTAAAGTTCTTAAAATCAACCCAACCTGTATAATTTCCCCATAACGCACGCCATTACCGGAAAACTTTGTTTTTATACAAATTTAGTATAAACTTACATGCAAGCAACATTTAAGAATACAACCCCATTTTCTCATAAATTACTTTTCGAGAACCAAGTCCTCGTCCCGTTCGCCACCCGAACCAGTGCCAGCATCACGGGAACTTCCACCAATACCCCAACCACGGTCACCAATGCCGCCCCGGATTGCAAACCGAAGAGCGATATTGCCACGGCAACGGCCAATTCGAAAAAATTACTGGCCCCGATCATTCCCGCCGGGGCGGCTATCTCGTGAGGTAACTTCCACCACCTCGCCCAGCCGTAAGCCACGAAAAAGATCAACACGGTTTGCAACACCAACGGAACTGCAATCAATAAAATGTGCAACGGGTTACTCAAAATAATCTTTCCCTGGAACGAGAATAAAATAACTAACGTCAACAACAGCCCGCCAACCGTGTAATTGTCAAATTTCTTCACGAACACCTCGTTAAAATAAACTATGCCCCGTCGACGGATAACCCTCGTACGTGTCACGATTCCCGCCACCAAAGGAATCACCACGAACAACACCACGGACAGGAACAAAGTATCCCACGGGATAGCCACCCCTCCCACTCCCAGCAACAATGCCACGATCGGTACGAACGCCACGAGAATAATCAAATCATTCAACGCCACTTGCACTAACGTGTAGGCAGCATCCCCCCGGGTCAGGTAACTCCACACGAAAACCATTGCCGTGCAAGGAGCCGCCCCAAGCAACACGGCTCCCGCCAGATACTCCCCAGCCAACTCCGCCGGAATCAGCGTCCGGAACACCACGTAGAAGAATAAATAAGCAATACCAAACATCGTGAATGGCTTGATCAACCAATTCGTCACGCAGGTAATAACAATACCCTTGGGTCGCTTTCCCACATCCCGCACGCTCCGGAAATCCACCTTCAACATCATCGGGTAAATCATCAACCAGATCAACACGGCCACCGGAATTGAGACATTAGCGTATTCCAAACGGCTCAACACCCGCGGGATCACCGGAAGCCATTGTCCGATCGCGATACCCACCATGATACACAACATCACCCAAATTGTCAGGTAGCGCTCGAAAAAACCTATACCTTGTTTCGTTCCCATAACATCCTTATTCTTTCATCCAATACAACTCATAAAACACACTCGTTAGTCCACTCAACAAGTGCCGTGTTTCCCCCGGACAACTCCTTCACCCGCTCGATCCACCCCAATTCATTCCGAGCCTTTGCCTGTAAGAAACTATCATTCGTGCTTGTCAACGAAAGACAGGAATTCACGATCCACCACTTGTTATGAATTCCCGCACGCCGTAAATCCTGCTGCAACCGTTCCGCCTCGTAAACAGGTGTCGCTTCCGGCAAAGTCACGATCACCACTTCCGTTTCCCGCTCGTTTCGCAAACGCGGCAACAGATTTCTCACGGTCTCGGAACTATCCCCCTGTGTACGTTGCACCTCCCGATGATAACTCTCCGTTGCATCCAACAACAAAAGCGTGTGTCCCGTGGGAGCCGTGTCGATCACAACCACCTCCGAATCCGCCCGGTCCACGATCTCAGCGAAGGCTTTAAACACGGCAATCTCCTGCGTACAGGGAGAGCGTAAATCTTCTTCTATATATTCCATATCCTCCGGACTAATCGCCGTCGAAGCCTTCGCCCGCACCTCATTCTTGTAATCCTCCAGCACTTCTGCCTCATCAATACGGCTCACTGTAACACCGGCCTCTATCGCCAGATCATAATTCAAATGATTCGCCGGATCCGTCGTTGTCAAATGCACCTTTACACCCCGCTCGTTCAATCCTAACGCGATACGAGTAGCCAACGTCGTTTTCCCGACACCTCCTTTACCCATTGTAAAAACAACACGCTTACCGGAAACATACAGATCATTAATCAAATCATCCAGACTCTTTTCCCCGGCAACAGACACACGAGCTAAGCCTTCCAACAAAGAATCATCATGCAACATCCTTCTGACATTCCGCACGTCTGATAAATTATAAGACCGCAACGGCACGCTATATATAGAGAACGTGCCCAAGACGTCTGGCATCCCGCTCAACGCCGCCTGCTGCCGTTCATACATCTGCCGGGCAACCGGATCACTCCCATCGGCAACCTGCAACACCCCGTTCACCACGAGTAATTGATTATTAATTCCCAACAACTGCAATTCAACAGAAGTACGAGCCGCCTCACGCAAAGCCGACTCTTCCGGACGACTCACCAAAACCAGACTCGTCATCCCCTCGTCGGCCAAAGTTGCCACGGCCTGCTTATAAACCTCTTTCCGTTCCTCCAAACCGGACAACTGCCCCAAACACGATGCCCCGTGAGTACTCTCGTTTATAAACGTACTCCATGCCGAGGGCAATTGCAACATACGCAACGTGTGACCCGTCGGTGCCGTGTCAAAAATGATATGATCAAACTCTGCCTGCTTCTTCTTGTCCGTGATAAAATCAGAGAACTCGTTAAACGCGGCGATCTCCACCGTACAAGACCCCGATAACTGTTCCTCCATATTACGTATCACACTTTCCGGCAAAGCCCCCCGATAAGGACCGATCACCCGTTCCCGGTATTCGGCCGCCGCCTCTTCCGGGTTAAGATTCACCACGGTTAACCCCGGGACATCTTGAATCTCCGAACCATGCCCGTTTAACGGCTGGTTAAACACGTCCTGTAAATTCGATGCCGGATCGGTACTGATCAACAGGATTTTCTTACCCTGATCGGCCAATCCGACCGCCGTGGCACAAGCTACCGAAGTCTTTCCAACACCACCTTTACCGGTGAAAAACAAATACTTTGTCAACTTAATCGCAGATAAACTAAACGCTTTCATATATATTTCTTTTAATGATTAAAAACAACACACCCAAGACCAAAGCGTTAAAACGCCTCAGCTCCAGTTCATAAACTTCACAAACTTTTGACAAACCCGGCTGGAACTTCAGCCTATATCCCTTCGATCTTTACCGAGCCCCCGGTCCATTCACTCAATTGTTCATTTGTCGGGTACCCTTTCGACACCACGACAATCCCATTTACCAACGTGATCGGTAACGCCTCCGCTCCATGCTCTTTCAAGTACTCGTTCACGACCCGATTCGACACGTATAACTGCGGTTCATCCCGCAAATTATGTCGGGCAACATGAATTCCCTGACGCTTCAAAGTCTCTATCCCTGCCGCTATCCGTAATAATTCCGGATTGATATTCGGCCCGCATAACCCCGTAGGACAACACATCGCCGGATCAAAAATCTCTATTGTATTCATAACCTGATATTTTAAAAATAAGTAATATACCCGTAATACACTCCGACACCAATAAACAACACGGCAACCACCTTACGAAACCAACGTTCGAATACCTGCATCCGGTTGTAAAACTTCCCAAGCCGGGCCACGCTATACGCCAGAATCCAAGCCACGATAATCACCGGTAAACCGGTAGCAATAGCATAAACCACGGGTAAAAGATACCCACCCGATTCTGCCGCTGACATCGGAATCAACATCCCGAAGTAAAACACCCCGCTCGTGGGACAAAAAGCCAAGGCAAACAACACCCCCAACAACAAAGCTCCCCACGCGCCGCGACTCCGTTGTTTCAACTTATCACTCCCCACGTTCAACATCGGCAATTTCAAACGGAACACGCCCAGCATATACACTCCAACCACGATCAGCGCCGGGGCAAGCAACATTTCCCCGTACTTAGCCACCACCTTTTGCACGGCAAACATACTCGCCCCCTCCCGGAGAATCGGGATCAGGATAAAACCCAAGGCCGTGTAAGCCAGAACCCGCCCTAACGCGTAGAGCAACCCGTTGACAAAAATTCGATGATGACTCTCGATATCTTTCCCGATAAAACCTATTGCCGTAATATTCGTCGCCAACGGGCAAGGACTCACCGCAGTCAGCAACCCCAGCAAAAAAGCCGTGATCAACGGGACATTGCTATTATCTATTAACGATTGAAGATACTCCATATCCTACTACCTTAACAAACTATCTACTTTCTCCCGAACGCCTTTCCGGAACGTGTCGGGAGCTGCTTTCACGTACGAAAACGCAAAATCCGTCATGTTATTCACCGTCTCCTGTCCCTCTTTCCAACCGTTCACGAAAAGCGAAGACCAAGTTACCTCGTACTTGTCTGCCAATTTCTCGTTCTCCTTCTTCGAAATATCAACCTCTTTAAAAACCACTTTACCCGCTTTGATCTCCTTCGCGTAAACGCTGTCAAGCAATGCTTTCGTTTCCGCTTCAATCGCGTTACAAGTCACGCAACGTTGCGCCCCGTGAAAATAAAGCACTTCCACCCGGTCACCTGTTAATTGACTTTTCTCTTCCGACACGGCCTTCTTCTTTGCCCCGTTCCCGCAAGCGACAAACAACGCCACAGCCGCGATCACATACAACACTCCTTTCATACCCGTATTCTATTTAGCGATTAATACTTTAATCTCCTCTTTCGTCAAATCATGCCCTGCCGACACCACCTCCCCGTCGACCACCAACGCCGGGAGCCCCAGAACCTTATAACTGATAATCTTCAAAATATCCTCCTCTTTCACCACACTAGCCTCCAATCTCAACTCGTTCACCGCCTGTTCCGTCAACTGAAACATGGCCCTACATTTCGCGCATCCTGTACCTAAAATCTTAATTTCCATAATTCATCTAGTTTAATTTATCAATATACGTATTTCGTAGAACTACGAACATTACATGCAAAAAAATAGTGTTACCCGCAACACGATTTTTTCTTCTTACACTCGCAAAAGAACCCGGCAAACAAAGCACTGGCCAATTCCCAGTTTTCACGGTTAATACAATACTTCACCTTCGGGGTCTCAATCTCCCCCTGGATCAATCCCGAATCTTTCAACTCCTTCAAATGCTGCGAAACCGTTGCTTTAGCAATAGGCAATTCCTCGTGAATCTCCCCGAAATAACAATTCTCTTGTTTCACCAAGAAATCCAAGATAGCCATTCTGGCCGGATGCCCCATGGCCTTCGCAAAACGAGCAATCTTCTCTTGCTCTTCCGTGTATTTCTTCTTCTCCATAATATCATTGTTCGTTGTTCGCAAATATACGAACACTTTTCTAATATCCAAATCATCTCTCCCTAAAAAATCATAAAATTCCATCCTAACATACAAACACCTTTTCGACAACCTTCAGAACCACGGCTAAACAGCTCACAATAAACCCGATCAACGTACAGCAAGTAATTTTTAATCGAAAGATTGAAACTGCACGTACTCTTTTATCGTATACTTGATAAATATAAACTCAAAACACTCAGAATATGGAAATTACACATAACAAGACGAACCACGTGTTCGAATTCTCCGAAGGCGGGAATTCGGCCGTGGTAGAATATAAACCCTTTGACGGGGGAATAAACATCATGCACACGTTCGTACCCAAACCCTTGCAGAATAAAGGCTACGGGGCGGCACTAGTAAAACACACGTTAGATTACGCCCGCGCAAACCATTTAAAAGTAATTATAACCTGTCCTTTTGCCCGCGTGTACGTGGCCCGTCATAAAGAATACGAAAATTTGCTTTGACACAAGTTAAACAGAAAAACACTTTCTCGTACTTGATCAGCATTTGAACACTCTTGACTCATTTCAAGAAGTAAAAAAATACACCCTGCATTTATTTTCGCGAAGAACACTCTCCCGGTAGCGGAACCGCTCGCCATTCAATGAGTTACAACGAAAATAAAGCTATATAGTGGTGACTACAACAAGACGATTTTCACAAAAAGATAGAAATTTATAATTCTATCTTTTGGAACATCGGTAAATTATAACAAACTTTGTGGTGAATTACAAGAAGCGTGCAGTATGAATAATCACATTATCATCGCAATATTAATATGTATTATCCTGTTTATCGTATACAAATATATACAGGCTAGACAAATCATTAGCGAGAAAAAAGGGGAAATTGGAACTTCGACAGCGTTATTCAATTTTATCTTACAACATATCAAGTCTTATATTCTTGTCATTGACAGGAATTTTATCGTCGAGAAAACGAATTACTACGCGATAACGAACACGCCTATATCGGAGCAACCCAAGAAAGTCGGGGAACTGATCAACTGTGTCAATTCTATCGCGAAAGGTTGCGGAAACGGGGAACTCTGCCAGACCTGCCCGATCAGACAGGCTATTACCGAAGCGTTTAGAAGCAAAAAAGACTTTTCTAACCTGGAAGCTACCGTTAACCTTCGTTTATCGGAAAAGAAAAACTTAAAATGTAACGTATCCGTGTCGGGTTCCTACATGAACCTGCAAGATCGTCCGGAAATGCTCATCACGATTCATGACATCACGGAACTGAAACAAGCTCAGATCCGGTTAGAAGATGCCCTGTCCAAAACGGAACGAATCGAGAAATCCAAATTCACGTTTCTCGAAAAACTGGGAAATGAAATCAACGACCAGTTAAACTGCATCCTGGGTTGGACAAACCTAGTAAGCACGGACAGCACGCTGACACACAAGCAGCAAAATGAATACATGAACCTGATCTACGAGCATTCGGATCAACTTTCACACATGGCTAACGACGTGTTACGTCTGGCTCGAATCGACGCTCACAAGATCGACCTGCAAATGACCACTTTCTGCCTGCACGAGTTCTGCCAGGACATCATCCTTCTACGAATGAACAACACCCACCCGAACGTGGAACTATACCTGGAAGGAGATTCCCCGAAACTACTCGTCTACACGGATCAACAGAAACTTTACCAGGTCATCATCAACATCCTGTCAAATGCCCAAAAGTTCACGGATAAAGGACATATCAAACTGGCTTATAGCGTGAACAAAGAACAGGACTTGATAGACTTCATCGTGGAAGACACGGGTGTCGGTATGCCTCCGAGAATCCATGCTTATCTTTTCGAGCGATTCTACAAGGCCAACACGTTCACGGACGGACCGGGACTCGGTTTATCTATCTGCAAAGCGTACATCGAGGCCATGGGCGGAACGATCCAATTCACTTCCGCCGAGGGTAGGGGAACACGTTTCCATTTTTCTATAAGAAAAGAACCCATCCCGGCCAATGACGTCGCGTTAGATATGAACAAATAAACAGGAATCCCCCGTGGGCATTTCCTGTTTTTTAATATAATTTACAAGGGGTTACACAACATTCCTCAGGGAAATTCCGTTAATCTCGGAAACAAACGAGGACACGAATGGAGACAACCCGAAAACCGAGAGAGATCATAGGTCATCTTATGGTCTTGTCAACAATCATCATATACAGCTTCAACACGAACTTCATGAAAATACTGATGCCCACCTGGGTCGGGCCTCATGGACTCGTGTTAATCCGTTGCGCTATCATGGCTTGCGGTTTTTGGATCATCTCTCTTTTCCTACCCACGGGCAACCAGGTTAAACCCACGAGAAAAGATATACTGATGATGATGCTCGGCGGTGTTTTAGGAATTGGGGGCAACCTTTTACTATACATCAACGGATTGAACATCACCGGCCCTGTCGACGCTTTTGTCATCCGAACCGTGCAACCGATTATCGTGATCGCCCTCGCCGTCCTGATCCTGCATGCCAGTTTCAACAAATACAAAGCCATCGGTATTGCCCTGGGACTTGCCGGAACTCTTTACGTTTCGATCATGCCTCACACGGGGCCCGTGAAAGACTCGTTCTCGGGAGACGTTCTCATTTTCGTTTCCTCCATATTCAACGCCCTGTACCTCATCCTGATCAAACCGTACACCCAGAAATTCAATTCCGTGATCGTCATGCGCTGGATGAGCCTGGCCGCGGTGATCATCGTGCTTCCTTTCGGACTTCATCAAGTCCTCACAGCGCCCCTGTTCACCTCGGAAACTCCGGTACATATCTGGTTAGAACTAGGATTCGTTCTTGTCTTCGCCACGATGATCGCCTATTTCCTGAATCTAAAAGCGTTGCAATACATTACCCCTTTCGTGGAAAGCGTGTATTACTACCTTCTTCCCGTCACCGGGGCCATCGTATCCATCTCCCTCGGATTACAGAAATTCTCGTGGCACGACCCGATTGCCCTAGTGTTAATTATCGCCGGGTTCCTACTTATCAATAAAAAAACAACCCCCAAAATCGTAACCAGTAAACCTTAAGTTACCCATCAGGATAATGTTTTCATTTTCTTGAGCAGTTCCGCTAATGCCAACTTATGCTTCACCATAGTTTCCTGCATCTCCATCCGGAACTCCGCATCTTGCATCATATTGGGAAACTCTAACAACATCCCCAGCGTATTCATTATCGCGTGTGACTCTTCCACGCTTCCAAGCAGTACCTCGATAAACCTCTTCTTCCTTTCCTCGTCCGTGAATAATATATCCACCTCTTTCCGTAACTTATCATTAACACATACCAATTCATGATCATCAGCATGTTCCACTTTATCATTCTCCATAGGTCATTTCATTTTTTTATTCATGTAAAAATTATTTACCTGCGCGGTCATTTCCTCTGGAATAAGCGTTTCAATTCCGGTCGATTCCAGGTAAGATTTAATCATATAAGCATCCTGCAACATCGTAACAGTATGCACACCCTCCAATTATTCATAATTATATCAATTCTATTAGCATTTTCTCTTCCCTACCGATACTCGCATGTAAGATAATACATTTTTACAATATCTCCAAACTTTTATCTTTCTACCCCTCTTGCTTCTTTTTATACCACAACTGCAAAGCATTCATACTATTTTGCCACAGCACATAAGCCGCGGGACCAATTGACGAGAGCGGGGAAAGATACACCTGTGCCATCCAGATCGCCAGAATCGTATTCTTCTGTCCGAGTCCCTGTCCCCCGGCAATCGTTTCCCCGTGACGACGCCCGATATACCGTCCTAGGGCAAACTGCCCGATACAAAGCAACAAAGCGGCGAAAGCCATCAGGAACTCTTCCCCGTAATTCTTACTATCCTGCTGCATGATAAACGAAACCGTTTTCCCCATCACGATCGTCAAACCCAACGACCACAGGTAAAAAGATATACTTTGATGATTCCTCAACACCTTATGCACGGAAGGAACAAAATATTCAAGTACCCACGCCCCAGCCAGTGGAAGTAACAACAAAGGACCAACCTGACGACAAACATACCAGAAAGAAGCCCCGAAAGATACCCCCTCCTGCCCCCCGACAAGCGAAAAGATCACGGGAGCCACGACCGCCACGCAAAGATTACTAGCCAGCGTGTACGTCGCAAGACAAGACACGCTTCCTCCCAGCATCCCGGTAATCACCGCCGCGGCAACCGCCGTCGGAGCCAGCACGCAAATCATCATCGCCTCGCCCAACAACGGGTCGAAAAAACGCAACACACCGTACACAAACACGCTACCGAACACCTGAATCGCCAACATCCAGGCATGTAACCTCGTGAAACGCATTTCCCGGATTGACAAACGACAACACGTGATCAACAGCATCACCGAAATCAAATAGGGCGTTAAGAAAGAGAACAGGCTAAAAAAAGAATAAAACACCCCTCCGCTTAACATCGCCAAAGGCAACATCCATGTTTTTAATCGCTCTAACACGTCTTTATCATTTTTAATAACCTCCGGCAAGTTGCAAGCTACAGGTCACATTTGCCTTCGGCAAGTTACAGGTTAATTTCCCACCTCGGCCAACACTCCTTTCACCCTATACTATACAAGTCATTTTCAATTAATTTATTTCAACACAAAGAAACGCCGAATTCGTTAATAATCCAAATAAAAATAGGTCTGTAAAATCCATCAGGTCCATAAAGTCCGTAAAGTCCACTAACTTTAGAGACCAGAGCTAAAGAGTTTAAACGCTTTAGCCCTTCCTTCCCCCGTTTTTAGCCTCGAACAATAACAATCTTACCTTTTTTTATCTACATTTGCTACCCGAAAATAACATCACCTAGATAACAAACCTGCCACAAATTAGACACGATTATGTTTGAGACAAGCAACACCTCAATTCCGAAAAGTGAATTAGAACATTTACGAGAGCATGAGTTCATCCTCAACGAACTCCAAAAATCGGCAAAAATCGGCTGGTGGAAAGTAAACTTCAACACGCACAAGATCATTTGCTCGGACTACATCGTGGATATACTGGATCTTAAAAGCAACATCATGACCGTTGATGAACTTCTGGATATCATCAACGCGGGACACAGGCAGCGGGTTTCAAACACGTTCATTCATATCCGGACCCAAAACTTTTATGACGAAGTATTCCCGATCCGGACCAAATACGGTGAATTATGGATACATTCCAAGCTAGGTAACAAAATCATACAGGCAGACAACACCATCACGGCTATCGGCTACTCGCAAATTCTTGACGAGGAAACCAGCGCCACGCTTTACAAACAGAACAAAGGTTCCCGTTTAAAAGAATTATTAATTCGCCAATTCTCGCTATCCCAGTCTCTATCGAATTTCCTGAAAACAACCGATACCCGGAAAGCGATCACGGACACCCTGCAAGAACTACTACATCAGTTTAACGGCGACCGGACCTACATCTTCGAATACGACAAGAAAAAAGGCACGCAAAGTTGCATCTACGAGGCCACCCGCGAAGGGGTCACCCCGGAGATCGACACGCTACAAGGTATAGACATCAATAGCAACCAATGGTGGAGTAAACAAATACTCAACAACATCCCGATCATCCTCAACAACCTTGACGAGATGCCCCCGGACTCAGAGAATGATAAACAAGTCCTCGCCCGTCAAAACATCGCTTCGCTCATGGTATTTCCCCTGATATCCGCCAAGGGAATCTGGGGATACATGGGAATTGACATCGTTGACAAGCCTCGCTTGTGGAGCACCATCGACAGGGAATGGTTCTCGGCCATCTCCAACATCATCAATATCTGCATCGAGTTACGCTCATCCGAGAAAAAGGCACAAATCGAAAGAGAATATTTCAAAAGCCTCTACGACCACATGCCGATCGGTTACCTCCGCCTGCAACTCCTCTACGATGAAACAGGCAAGGCCAACAATTACAAATACCTCGACGCGAACCCGGCTTTTTATAACATCATCGGCTCCGCCCCGGGAACATACATCGGACTAACAGCCAAAGACATCGGAATGGACAAACCCGAAGAAATCGGAGTACTACAACGAGTCGTGTCATCAGGCAGGACCCATGAAGGTAACCGGACACTACCTGTTACAGGCCGGCAATACCACGTCATCATCTACCCGCAAAGTCAGGACGAAATCGTCGCACTCTTCACCGATATCACGGAACAGATGAAAACCATGGAAGCCCTCCGTCGCAGCGAAGAGACTTTACGCAACATATACAAGAATATCCCCGTCGGGATCGAAATCTATGACAGCGCGGGAATTCTACTCGACCTGAACGACATCGAATCCGAGATATTCGGTTTCGAGCGCAAAGAAGACGTGCTGGGAGTTAACCTGTTCGACAACCCGAATCTTCCCGTACAGCACCTTGAAGCACTACAACAAGGGAAAGAAATCATGTTCCCCCTCACGTACAAATTCTCAAGCGTAAACAAAACATATTACAACACGAAACACGAGGGAACGAGAAACCTCACCGTGAAAGGCACCTGCCTCTACGACCTGAATCATAACATCACGAACTACCTTCTCATCGTCATCGACAACACCGACGCCTTGAAAGCGTACCGCAAGATCGAAGAATTCGAAACCTTGTTCAACGACATCGCCGAATTCTCCAAGGTAGGTATTTGTCGCTGGAACCCTCTACGTGACAGCTTTTTCGGCTCGGACGTCTGGTTCCAAAACCTGAACCAAACCCCACGCCCGATTCACAATATCACCGAGGCGTACGAACACGTACACCCGGAAGACCTCCCGCGACTAACCCGTTTCTTCAAGGATGTCATCGACGGGGAGGAACAAAAATTCTCCGACCAGATCCGTATCCGTTTCGGGGACTCCTGGCGTTGGATGCGCGTTCGTTTCAAGGTCAAGGAATACAATCCGCGCAACGGGGTCATCGAACTCATCGGGCTCAACATCGACATCACCGAATTAAAAGAGACAGAGAAAGAACTCATCACCGCCAAGCAGAAAGCCGAAGAGTCCGACCGCCTCAAATCCGCTTTCCTCGCGAACATGAGCCACGAGATACGCACACCGCTCAACGCCATCGTCGGCTTCTCCAACCTGCTGACCGAAACCGACGACCTAGCCGACCGGGAACTCTACATTTCCGTAATCCAGAAGAATAACGAACTTCTATTACAACTCATTTCCGACATACTCGACCTCTCCAAGATCGAGGCCGGCACCTTCGACGTGAACTACGCGGAAGTCGACGTGAACGCCCTGTGCGAGGAAATAATCCGCGCGCACGCCATGAAACTATCCGAAAACGTCATCCTCACCTTCGAGGATCACCTCCCGCGTTGCTTCATCAGCAGCGACAGGAACCGGATTAACCAAGTCCTGTCGAACTTCATCAACAACGCGATCAAGTTCACCGACCACGGCCACATCCGGGTGGGTTATCAAACTACCGGGGAACACCTCAAATTCTACGTGCAAGACTCGGGTATCGGTATCTCCCCCGAAAACCAGAAACAAATCTTCGACCGTTTCGTCAAACTGGATTCTTTCGCCAGGGGTACCGGGCTGGGACTACCCATCTGCAAAAGCATCATCAATAAACTCGGCGGGAGCATCGGAGTTGAATCAACCTTGGGCGTGGGATCACGATTCTGGTTCACGCTCCCCTACAACCAGCAACCCCAAATCAACGAGCCCGACACGATCAAGTCACGGCAACTTCCCCGGACACCCGATAATGCCCGTAAAAAGATTCTGGTAGCGGAAGACACGGATAGTAATTTTGTCCTTGTCTCGACAATCCTGCGCGATAATTACGACATCATCCGTGCCCGCACGGGAGAAGAAGCCACCAGATTGCACGGCGAACACCGCCCCGACCTGATCCTCATGGACATCCGCATGCCGGACCTCGACGGCCTCGCCGCGACACGGAGAATCCGGGAGACAGACCCCGATGTCAAGATCATTGCCCTCTCTGCCTTCGCCTACGACAGCGACAAGCAAAAAGCCTTTGACGCCGGATGCAATGACTACATGGTAAAACCGATCTCCCCAAGCCAGCTAAAAAGAATCATTCAGATATATTTATAACCCGACAAACACGCACCACCACATGACGTTACATCCCGACATACTCCGTTTCATACAGGAACATCTCGATGACGATCCCGAACAGTTATCGTGGAAAAAGAACGAATACCCGGACGACCGGGTCGTACTGACCGTAGAACAAATTCATGCCCGGAAAAACATCCGGGACAAACTCCCCGCGTGGCACGCCTACCGGGAAATATACTACCCCTCCAGGCTCTCCACCGAGCAATGTTCCTCGGAAGCGACCGCCCGGTACAAGGCTCAACTCGCCACGGGCACTTCCCTTTGCGACCTCACGGGAGGCTTGGGAGTTGATTCCTACTTCTTTTCCCGCGTGACAGACTGCGTGACATACGTGGAACAAAACCCCGCGTACTGCGATGCCGCCCGTGCCAACTTCCGCGTACTCGGAGCGAAGAACATCGAAGTCATCAACGCCGATGCCACCACCGTGGCCCACCGCGTCAACGCCGACACCTACTACATCGACCCCGCACGCCGGGCCCTCGACAACAAACGGGTATTCGCCCTCACCGACTACACCCCGAACGTGCTCGAAATAAAAGAAACCCTACTCCGGCAAGGCCAACGCCTGATCATCAAAATCTCGCCCATGGCCGATCTGTCCGCAGTCATGTTACTTTTGCCCGAAACCACCGATATCCACGTGATCTCCGTCCGCAACGAATGCAAGGAACTCCTGTTCGTGCTGGGCAAAACCCCCGTCGACCAGCCCGTGAACATCCATACCGTGAACTTCGCCACCAACGAAGAACAGCACTTCACGTTCTCCTTCGACGAGGAACGGGAAGCCCTTCCCCGTTATACCGACACGGTCGGGAAATACCTCTACGAGCCTAACAGTTCGCTCCTCAAAGGAGGAGCCTTCAAACTCGTTACCAGTCGTTACGGAATAAGCAAATTGCACCAACACAGTCACCTTTACACCTCCGACAATCCCGTCGAGAACTTTCCAGGACGAACATTCCAAGTGGACGAAGTGCTGGAATTCTCCGGCAAGCTACTGAAACAAATCTCCCGCGCCATTCCCCGGGCAAACCTCACCACCCGCAACTTCAAACTTTCGGTCAGTGAACTACGTTCCCGTTCAAAAATAAAGGACGGCGGGGACATCTATCTCTTCGCCACAACCTTACGCGACAATCGCCCCGTCCTCATCCGAACCCGGAAAAACGAGAAAGAGAAAGGATAAAACTAATCGGCGTTCTCGTCCAACGCCAGATTTAGTTTCAGAACATTCACCTTTGCCGGACCAAACATCCCGCACAAAGGCCCTTGAAGCGTCATCCCGACGATTTCTTTCACCTTCTCCTCGGACAGCCCGCGGGCAGTGGCGACACGTTTCACCTGAGCGTAGGCCGAGGCCACGGAAATATCCGGATCCAGCCCGCTACCGCTTGCTGTCACGATGTCGGCGGGAACCTCCTCCCGTTTCAAGTAGGGATGCTTCACCAGGAAAGTATCCACGCGGCTCTCGACCTCGGCCAGGTACTCCTCGTTCGTCGTTCCCTTGTTACTACCGCAAGAACTGGAAGCATCGTAACCGTCCCCGGCACAGGACGGGCGTCCCCAGAAATAAATATCTTTCGTGAACTTCTGGCCCACGTTGGCGCCCCCGACCACCTTCCCATCCAGCAACACCACCTCGGCATTACCACCGTTCGGTCCCGCCACCTTGGCGAACACCCAAAGTACAAATATATAGAAGACACTGAAAAACACGCAGAACACCAGTGTCAACCTTAATGATTTCAATAAATTAGATTTCATGACTATACTTTATTTAACTTTATAACAAACAACTGATTAACAGGTCGATCAACTTGATCCCGATAAACGGGGCGATAATCCCACCCAACCCGTAGATCAACATATTCCGGCGCAGGAGGGCGGAAGCCCCTATCGGCTTGTAAGCCACCCCTTTCAAGGCCAGCGGGATAAGCAACGGGATAATGACCGCGTTGAAGATCACCGCCGACAGGATAGCACTTTCCGGACTGTGCAATCCCATGATATTCAACACACCCAGCGAGGGTATCGTCACCATGAACAGGGCGGGAACGATAGCGAAATACTTGGCCACGTCGTTAGCGATACTGAACGTGGTAAGCGTCCCCCGCGTCATCAACAACTGCTTGCCGATCTCCACGATCTCGATCAACTTCGTCGGGTCATTATCCAGATCGACCATATTCCCCGCCTCCTTGGCCGCCTGCGTGCCGCTGTTCATGGCAACCCCCACGTCAGCCTGCGCCAGAGCCGGGGCGTCATTCGTGCCGTCGCCCATCATGGCCACCAGTTTACCCTCCTGCTGCTCCTTCCGGATGTACTCCATCTTGTCCTCCGGCTTGGCCTCGGCGATAAAATCATCCACCCCCGCTTTCCCGGCGATATACTTCGCCGTCAACGGGTTATCCCCCGTCACCATGACCGTCTTCACGCCCATCTTTCGCAACCGCTCGAAGCGTTCCCGGATACCCGGTTTTATAATATCCTGCAACTCGATCACACCCACGATTCTCTCGTTCTCGCTGACCACCAGCGGCGTTCCCCCGTTACCGGAGATAACGCGGATTATCTCCTCCATTTCCGCGGGGATACCGTTCCCAGCCTTCGCGGCGATCCCCCGGATCGCGTCAAACGCCCCCTTGCGGATACGGGTCCCGTCAGCCAGATCGACCCCGGAACAACGGGTTTCCGCCGTGAACTTGATCATCCGCGTCACCGCCGCGTCGATATCCCGCGCCCGCGGGTTACTCTCGCATCCCAGCTCCACGATAGACTTCCCCTCCGGCGTGTCATCGGAAAGCGAGGACAACATGCAGGCCCGCACGAAACGCTTCTCCTCGACCCCCTCGGCCGGGTAAAAACGGGTGGCCTTCCGGTTACCGATCGTGATCGTCCCCGTCTTGTCGAGCAGCAACGTGTCCACGTCACCCGCCGTCTCCACGGCCTTCCCCGATTTCGTGATCACGTTGGCACGCAACGCCCGGTCCATCCCGGCGATACCGATAGCGGAAAGCAATCCCCCGATCGTGGTCGGGATCAGGCACACGAACAACGAGATAAAAGCGGCCACGGTGATATTCGTTCCCACGTAATCACCGAAAGGCTTCAGCGTGGCGCACACGATCACGAAAACCAGCGTGAACCCGGCCAACAGGATCGTCAGGGCGATCTCGTTCGGCGTCTTCTGCCGGGAAGCCCCTTCCACGAGCGCGATCATCTTGTCAAGAAAACTCTCGCCCGGTTGCGTGGTAACCATCACCCGTACCCGGTCGGAAAGCACCCTCGTTCCCCCGGTCACGGAACTCTTGTCGCCTCCCGCCTCGCGAATCACCGGGGCACTCTCGCCCGTGATCGCGCTCTCGTCGATCGAGGCCAGCCCCTCGATAATCTCCCCGTCAGAAGGGATCACGTCGCCCGCCTCGCACACGAAAACATCGCCTTTCTTCAACCGGGAACTGCTCACCACCCGGATCGTCCCGTTCTCCACCAGCTTGGCCGGGGTCTCCTCCCTCGTCTTTCGCAGGCTGTCGGCCTGCGCCTTCCCCCTCGCCTCCGCGATAGCCTCCGCGAAATTGGCGAACAACAACGTGACAAACAATATAACGGAAACAGCCACGTTATAACCGAACGCACCCTGATCCGTGACCCCGGCGAACAGGAAATACAAGGTCGCCACGATCATCAACGCCGTGCAGACCTCCACGATAAACATCACGGGATTCCTGACCATCATTCGGGGGTCTAACTTCACGAACGACTGCTTCAAGCTCTCCAGCACCAGTTCCCGCGGGAAAAGTGAAGTTGATTTATTGGATTTCATATCTATATTCTATTTACAATTCAACAACTAAAATGACAAATAATCAGCGATAGGCCCCAGCGTCAGTACCGGGAAAAACGACAACGCCGCCACGATAAAGATCACGAGAAAAGTCATGATCGCGAACGTCGAGGTATCGGTCTTCAACGTCCCCGCGCTCTCCGGGATGAACTTCTTGCCGGCGAGCAATCCCGCGATAGCCACCTGCCCCACGATCGGGAGATAACGCCCCATGATCAGCACGATACCGCAAGTGTAATTCCAGAAATAGGTGTTATCGCTCAAACCCTCGAAACCCGAACCGTTGTTGGCCGCTGATGAAGTGTACTCGTACAGCATCTCGCTCAAACCGTGAAACGAGGGATTATTCAACCAGGTCGCCGCCAGTTCCGGATCGTGTGCCACCAGGAAACTGGCTATCGCCGTGAACAACAGGATAAAAAACGGGTGAGACAACGCCACGATCATCGCGATCTTCATCTCCCTCGCCTCCACCTTCCGCCCCAGGAACTCGGGTGTACGCCCCACCATCAAACCACTGATAAACACGGCAATAATGATAAACACGTAATAATTCATGAATCCCACACCGACACCGCCGAACCAGCAATTAATCATCATATTCAGCATCGCGAGCATCCCCGTCATCGGTGTCAGGCTATCGTGCATGCCATTTACCGAACCGTTGGAAGTAACCGTGGTCGTCTGGCTCCACAACGCGGTCCCGGCCGAACCGACGCGTATCTCCTTCCCTTCCATGCTCCCCAACTCCTGACTAATACCCATCCGGGCGATCTGGTCGCTTCCCCGCATCTCGAAATAATGCGCCCCGACCACGCCTACCAGATAGGCGAACAGCATCACGCCGAAAATGGTAAAGGCCAGTTTCTTCCGCTTCAAATAAAATCCCAGGGCAAACACCATCGCCATCGGGATAACCAGGATCGACCAGCACTCCACCATGTTCGTGAGGAAAGTCGGGTTCTCTAGCGGGTGGGAAGAATTTACCCCGAAATACCCTCCCCCGTTCGTCCCCAACTGCTTGATCGGCACGATCGCCGCCGCGGGACCTTGCGAGATCATCTGGGTCTCTCCCTCCAGGGTCGTCACCTCCATCTTCCCGTCAAACCCCATCGGCACGCCCTCCACGATCAGGATAAAGCCCACCACCAGGGCCAGCGGGAAAAGAACACGGGTGCAACTCTTCACGAGCAACGCCCAGAAATTACCGAAATCACTCGTCGTTCTCGCGGCCATGGCCCGGAAAATACCCGCCAGCGCGGCCATACCCGTGGCGGCAGTGATAAACTGGAACAACATGATCACGAACAACTGCGTGAAATAAGTCAACCCCGACTCCCCGCTATAATGCTGCAAATTGCAATTCACCATAAAACTGATACACGTGTTGAACGCCTGGTCGGGAGTCTGTCCCGGATTCCCGTCCGGGTTCAACGGCAGGTGTCCTTGTGCCACCAGCAAGAACATTCCCCAGAAAAACCAGAAAACGTTGATGGTGAGCAACGCCACCAGAAACTTCTTCCAGTTCATCGACTCGGCCGGGTTAATCCCGCTCAACCTGAACATCCATTTCTCGACGGGAGCCATGAAATCCGTCCACACCCGCTCCCCCTTGTACACTTTCGCGATATAACGCCCGAGGGGATAAGCCAATACCACCATCAGGACTACCTGCAACACGCTTCCTAGAATCTCTGTATTCATCTTTTCAATCTTTCTTGATACCTCTTCCTAAAACTTCTCCGGCTTGATCAACACGTACATCATGTACCCGAACATCGCCACGCTGACAATAAATAGTACTGTAAACATCACTTCCCTCCTTTAAATCTTTTCAAACCAACCGATACACTTGAAGAAAAACCAGTAACAGGCCACGCCCGTCAAACACAAGAAAATAAATGATAACACTTGTTCCATAATTCTACCTATTAATTCATTACTCTTTGCCCTCCCCCGTACCAAAGCCATGCCACGAACGGGAAACATCATCATAACAAACTAACGAACAAGCAGATAACTACAAAACTATGAAAAGTAAAGACACGCTAAACCCTACCGAAATGAAAGGGTCAACCCTTTCATTTCGGTAAAACATCCCAAACTCCCTCCCCCTTCGGCAAGAATCACCAGCTCCTCCTCTGTTTATGAAGCTGCTGAAAAAGTCCGTTTTGCAAGAAATAACTACCCCCTCCGGCTCCCCCTTACACAGGGGGAGAGTTGATTACCA
>ERZ838577.1556-NODE-1556-length-30079-cov-18.587597_pt1 | contig 30079 bp, 25 predicted proteins | sample MGYA00519682_ERZ838577 | MGnify/ENA primary metagenome ERZ838577 (study PRJEB31850, sample SAMEA3708838) | human gut metagenome | biome: human gut; feature: human-associated habitat; material: faeces | place: China | collected 2014 ...
TGGTCTTTTCCACGTTCTCCTCGATGGAGTAGTGGCTGCCGTCGAACATGATGGAAGAGAAGCCGGCCTCGATGCAGGCCTTGCAGCCCTCATAGGTGCCGTGATCCAGGTGCAGGGCAACGGGAACGGTGATGCCCATGGAATCGACCATAGCGCTGACCATGGCAGCGACGGTCTTGAAGCCGGTCATGTACTTGCCGGCGCCCTCGGAAACGCCCAGAATGACGGGGCTCTTCATTTCCTCGCAGGCGGTCAGGACTGCCTTGGTCCACTCCAGGTTATTGATGTTGAACTGAGGCACACCGTAGTGGCCATCGCGTGCTTTGAGCAGCATCTCGGTTGCATTTACCAACATTATTCATTACCTCCAAATATGATCGGGGTTTTCGGTCATGCCGCGCCGCATTGTGCACGGCTTAACAAACCTACAAAACTAGTATACCCCAAACCCTGCTTAAAATCAATCCAAACAGGCGGTTTTTCTCTTCAAACGACGGGCGGAATGCGGCATTTGCGGGCGGAAAGGGTCCGAAATGCGGGAATCTGCAACAATTTTGAAGGTCCTGCACCACTTTTGCAGAATGTCCCCGGGATGGGAGAAACCGTGGGATTTTCAACACAAATCCACATTCGTCAATTTGATATTGGAGAAAATTGCAAAAGGTGCGTGGTTCCACATCAAAAAATTGTCATATTTCCGACTTGAAAATTACAAATTGTACGCACCCTGCGGGGGAATGTCGAACCAGATTGTGGAAAACTCAGTGGAGAATGTTCAATTCCACAGGGAAAACAGGCTTTGCAGCAGGACTTTTGAACTTTCTCCACCGGGTTTTCAACATGTGGAAAAAATCGGGTCCTTCTACGGAATGTATAGCCCTCTTTTGTGGAAAACTTTTCGGACCGGCAAAACGGCAGGTCCCGGCAGGGGCAGAAGGCGCAGCAGCAAGGGACAATTCTGCAAAACCGGGCCGGGGCGCTGGCAAGCTGCGAAAAAATCCGGTCGAGCCGACAAAAAAGCGGCAATTTGCTGGCAAACCCGGTCAGCTTATGCTATACTTTACCTTGGATTATCATCGGATAAAATCGTCAGGCTGGCTGCCTGCGCAAGCGGCGCGGCGCGCCCTGGGGAACATGCGCTGCATCGTTCCGATAGAAACGGAAGGAGAACATAGAATGGAAGAGAAAAATCAGCCCCGCCGCCCGCGCCGTGCACCGGAAGAGCAGACCCGGAATGAGAGCCTGGTCTACGGCAAGAATCCGGTGACCGAGCTGCTGAAGAGCGGTTCCGGCGTGGATACGGTGCTCATTTCGGAGAGCATGGCCCCCGCCGTGGCGGCCTACTATACCGCACTGGCCAAGGAGGCCGGGGCAGCCGTCAAGCGAGTGAACCCCAACAAGCTGCGCCTGATGACCGGCACCGAGAGCCATCAGGGTGTGGCCGCCTTTGCCAGCGAGATCGCGTATGCCACCGTGGAGGACCTGCTGGCGGCGGCCAAAGCCAAGGGCGAGCCGCCGTTCCTGGTGCTGAGCGATGGCATTGAGGACCCCCACAACCTGGGTGCCGTGATGCGCAGCGCTCTGCTGTGCGGTGCCCACGGCATCGTGATCCCCAAGCGGGGCGGCGCATCGGTCACCCCAACGGTCATCAAGTCCAGCGCAGGTGCCGCTGAGCGGCTGCCGGTGGCCCGCGTGGCCAACATCGGCGAGACGATCCGCCGCCTCAAGGAGCAGGGCGTGTTCGTGTACTGTGCCGACATGGACGGCGTGCCTCTGCGCAAGAACAACCTCACCGGCCCCATCGCGCTGGTGCTGGGCAGCGAGGGCAGCGGCGTGTCGCAGCTGGTCAAGAAGTTGTGCGACGGTGTGGTGCGGCTGGATATGGCCGCACAGGGCACCGGTGTGGACAGCTACAACGTCTCGGTGGCGGCCGGCATTATCCTGTACGAGATCCAGTCGCAGCGCGCAGCACAGAATGCGTGACAGGCGTGATCCGTAACCCCAATCTGAAGAACGGGAGGAACAAGGATGCCTAAGGAAAAAAATCAACACAAGAGTGCCGCCGCAAGCGATGAGAAATTCCGCGATTTCTTCACCACCACCGTGGCGGATATCCCGGCCGAGATGGTGCGCCGGGAGGAAGAAACAGCGGAAGAGCAAAAGGGGCTGTTCGGGCGGCTGTTCGGCCGTGCAAAACCGAAGCAGGCTCCGCAGGCCGGGACGGACCTGGAACTGCCTACCGGTGAGGTGCTGCTGGGCGCAGATGCCCTGGCAAAGCCCGACGGGGAGGAACCGCTGGATCTGGACCTGACCCTGCGCACCGCAGACCCGGGCACGGATTTCCCCCAGCCCAAAGCCGAAGTGCCTGCTGCCCCGGAAAAACCTGCCGTGCCGGACAGACCGGCCCCGCAGCCTGCCCCGGAGAACAAGCCGGAGCCGCCCAAGGCTCCCGCCGCCCCGGCTCCGCAGCCGGAAAAGCCCCGGAAGAAGGCTGCACAGAACCCCAAGAACGCCCCGGACGTGCTGCTGCCGCAGGAACAGCAGGAGCAGCAGGAGATGCAGCAGCTCAAGGACATGCTGAACGGCATGGCTTCAAAACCGAAGCCGGTGGAGGAAACGCTGGAGCCCATCCGCAGCGTGGATGTGCCGCTGGATGACCCGGAAGAGCCGGAGACCCCGGAAAAGGCTCCGGAGCCGCCCCGGCCCACCATGGTGTTTGCAGCCGACAAGTCGCTGCCGGAAAAGAAATCGGTGTTCCGGATGTTCGGCGACGCCGATGACGAGAAAAAGCCGGAAGTCCCGGAAGAACCGGCAGCCCCGGAGAAAACATCTCCCGCCGCACCGGTGAAAGCCCCCGAGGCAGAGCCGGAAACCAAACCGGACGAAGATACCATGAGCCTGCCGCTGGAACCGCTGGACGCTCCGGAGACGGAACCGACCGAAACGCCGGTGGCTGCGCCCGCCGCAGACACTGCCGAAGCGGAACGTGCCGGAGAGACGGAGCTGAAAACCGAGGCGGAGGACGCCCTGCCGGCGGAGGACGAAGCCCCCGAGAGCGTGGGCGAGAAGCTGCGCCGCATGAGTGCAGAGCTTACCCTGCGCTGTGTACTGGCCGGGATCCTGGCCGTGGTGCTGCTGCATGTGGGCCTGGTGGCCGATCGGCTGCTGCCGCCGCTGGCCGCACTGGACCCGGATGCCGCCCCGGCGGCCTTCTACGCCGCCAATCTGCTGCTGTATGCCGCCAGCCTGGTGGTGAGCTTCCCGGTCCTGCGCGACGGCCTGAACGGCCTGCGGGGCCGCCCCTCGGCAGAGACGATGCCCGCACTGGCCGCTGTGGCGGCGCTGCTGCAGGCCGTCACGGCCCTGCTCACGGCCAACTCCTACCGCACCACCGAGGGCCTGTCCATCCTCACCGGCGTTGCAGCCCTGGGGCTGTTCCTGGCGCTGCTGGGCAGCCGGGTGACGCTGTCTGCCGTGCGCGGCGGCTATGAACTGCTGAGTGAAGCCACCGACCTGCAGGGTGCGTATCGCACCCGGGACAAGGACCTGATCCGGGCGCTGGCACGGGATCTGGAACAGAAGGACCCCTGGGTGCTGCTGAGCCGCCCCCGGACGGCGGACGAAGGCTTTGTGGCACAGAGCCTGGACGAGCGCGCCGGGGAACGCCGGGCACAGAAGAACGGATACATCCTGCTGGGCGTAGCCCTGCTCAGCGCCCTGCTGTGTCTGGTGGTAGGCCGTGACGTGAAGCTGGCCGCTGCCGCCCTGACGGCGGTGCTGTGCATGGGCGCACCCCTGTCCTCCACCCTCATCGCCGGCATGGCCGCGCTGCGCCTGCAGCGTACCGCCGGTGCCGTGGGGGCCGTGGTGCCCGGCTGGGCGGCCATTCAGGAACTGGGCGGCATCGACACCCTTCAGGTGGATGCCGAGGACCTGTTTGCCGCCGACAGCGTGGTGCTGGAGGATATCCGCATCTTCAAGGGCGGCCGCATCGACCGCGCTATCCTGTACGCGGCCAGCGTGCTCAACCAGAGCGGCGGTACTCTGCAGGGGCTGTTCCGTCAGATCATTGAGGACCGCACCGACATCCTGTTCCCGGTCAAGGATCTGGAGATCCACCGCGGGCTGGGCTTTGCCGCCTGGTGCGACAACAACCACATCCAGATCGGCACCCGCCGTTTCCTGGAGCAGGAGGGCGTGGCCCTGCCGGACGAGGACTACGAGAACCAGCACTCCAAAAACGGGGAGCTGCAGATCCTGTATCTGGCGGTGTCCGGCAACGTGCATGCCATGTTCGTGATCCGCTATGTGGGCGGCCGCAACATCGCCCGCAGCCTTGCCGCCCTGCAGCAGGAGAACATCCGTCTGCTGGTCACCAGTCTGGACCCCAGCCTGACCGCAAAGCACATCACCGAGGCCTACCGCCTGCCGGAGGGCATGGTCACCCTGCTGGATCAGGAGCAGTGCGCCGCCCTCGAGGCCGCCCCGGCCGAGGATGCGCCCTGCTGCATGTACCATCAGAAAGGCTTTGCCAGCCTGACCGGCGGCCTGCGCGCAGCAGATAAGGCCCAGAACGCCGAGACCACGGCCACCACGGTGCAGATGGTGTCGGTGCTGTTCTCGGTGGCCATTGCGGTGCTGCTCACCAGCGCCCGCAGCATCTGGCAGCTGCCGGTGACCTATGTGCTGATGTATCAGGCGGCATGGAGCGCCCTGAGCATCGCCGTGTGCGCCCTGAAACAGCATAACTGAAAATAATTCTCAAAATAAATAGGAATAATTCTTGATTTCTTTCACCGTTTGTGGTATACTCTGTTCAGAGACAAGGACCTGAAGCCCCGCAGTGGGGCTGCCGATACAGACACCGAAGAACAAAAGGAGAAGAGAGTATGGAACTCAAGGGTACCAAGACCGAGAAAAACCTGTGGGAAGCCTTTGCAGGCGAGAGCCAGGCACGCAACAAGTACACCTACTTTGCCAGCATGGCCAAGAAGGAAGGCTATGAGCAGCTGGCTGCCATCTTTGAGGAGACCGCCGGCAACGAGAAGGAGCATGCCAAGATCTGGTTCAAGCTGCTGTGCGGCGGTGCCATCCCCGACACGCTCACCTGCCTGGACATGGCCGCCGGCGGCGAGCACGACGAGTGGACCGAGATGTACCCCCGCATGGCCAAGGAGGCCAAGGAAGAGGGCTTCAACCAGATCGCAGCCCTGTTCACCATGGTGGCACAGATCGAGAAGGAGCACGAGGAGCGCTACCGCGCCCTGGCCGAGAACCTGAAGAACCAGAAGGTGTTTGCCCGCGAAGAGCAGCAGCTGTGGCAGTGCCGGAACTGCGGCTACACCTTCATCGGCAAGTCGGCTCCGCTCAAGTGCCCGGTGTGCGCACACCCCCAGAGCTACTTTGAGCTGAAGAAGATCAATTACTGATGTGACCCACCCCAGAGGGACGACGGCAGTCGTCCCTCTTTTGCTGTTCAGAGCAGCGGCCGTTCCGGCAGAAAGATCATTGTCCCGCGGGAAGAATAGATCAGCCGCTGCACGGCGCAGCCGTACAACAGAAACAGCACCGCCAGCACCAGCACGGCCAGCATCAGCCCGCGCAGCCAGTGCCGGTGCCGTGGGCGGAAGGAACGGTGTGCTCCGGGCCGGTATCGCATGGTCTGCGCCTCCTTTTTTGCATTTGCCCATCCTATGCAGGGCCGCAGACGATTGTGCAGGCGGGGCCGCTGTGGTAAGATAAAAGAAGAACCATTCATCCAAAGGAGTTTTTATGCTGACCATCACCTTACTGGGCACGGCGGCCACCATGCCGCTGCCGGACCGCGCCCTCAGTACGGCCTTTGCAGCCTGCGGCGGCCACGGCCTGCTGTTCGACTGCGGCGAGGGCACCCAGGCGGCGGCCCGCCGTGCCGGGGTCAACCTGATGCGTGCGGACGCCGTCTGTCTGACCCATTATCACGGCGATCACATCTTCGGCCTGCCGGGTCTGCTGCAGACGCTGGGGGCCCAGGGCCGCACCCGGCCGCTGCTGCTGGTGGGGCCGAAAGGGCTTGCCGGCATCTGGAGCGCCGTGCGTGCCCTCACCGGGCCGCTGCCCTATGCCGTGCGTCTGCAGGAAGCAGACGGGCCGCTGGCACTGGATGCGCTGTCGGAGGGCTGGCCGGCGGGTGCTGTGCTGCGTCCCTTTGCCACCCGGCACCGGGTGCCCAGCGTGGGTTATCGGTTGGAGCTGCCCCGGGCAGGCCGGTTCGACCCGGCCCGGGCCCGGGCGCTGGGGGTGCCGGTGCAGCAATGGAAAGTTCTGCAGCAGGGGCAGAGCGTTCTCGTGAAAGGCCGCACCGTGGCCCCGGCGGAGGTGCTGGGCGCGCCGCGCCGGGGGCTGAGCATGGTATTCTCCGGCGACACGGCCCCCTGCGCCGCGCTGGAGCAGGCCGCACAGGGCGCTGACCTGCTGATTTGCGACGCCACCTATGCGCTTCCGGAACAGGAAGCCCAGGCAGCTCAGTGGGGGCACAGCACCTTTGGGCAAAGCGCCGCGTTGGCAGCCCGCGCCGGGGCGCATCGCCTCTGGCTGACCCACTATTCCCCCATGATCACCGACCCGGAAGCAGATCTGCCCCAGGCGCAGAGCATCTTCCCGGCGGCAGTGTGCGGCGCAGACGGGATGCAGATCACCCTGCAGTACGAGGAGGCGTGACCCATGCAAAACATCCGATTGGACGCCGGTGCGGCGGCTCTGCTGGCCCGGCTGCACGGGGCCGGATATGCGGCCTACGCGGTGGGCGGCTGCGTGCGGGACAGTCTGCTGGGGCGCACCCCGCAGGACTGGGACCTTTGCACCAGTGCCCGGCCGGAGCAGGTGCTGGCATTGTTCGGGGAGGGGCAGTGCATCCCCACCGGGCTGCAGCACGGCACCGTGACCATCAAGTACGGCGGCCAGCTGTACGAGACCACTACCTTCCGCACCGAGGGGGCCTATACCGACGGCCGCCACCCGGACGAGGTACATTTTGTGCCGGATGTGCGGCAGGACCTGGCCCGGCGGGACTTTACCATCAATGCCATGGCCTACAACGATGCCGAGGGGCTCATCGACCCCTTTGGAGGGCAGCAGGACCTGCAGCAGGGCATCCTGCGGGCCGTGGGCGACCCCGCCACCCGCTTTGAAGAGGATGCCCTGCGCATCCTGCGGCTGTACCGGTTCGCGGCGCGGTTCGGCTTTGCCATCGACCCGCCCACCGGGCAAGCGGCCCGGGCACTGTGTGCCCATCTGGACTGCGTGTCGGTGGAGCGGATCGAAGAAGAGCTGTCTAAATTGCTGGCAGCACCCGCCCCGGCGGCATATCTTGATGAAAAAATACTAAAAGTTATCATTCCGGAGCTTTCCGCCCCGGCGTTGCAGGCCGCAAAGCCGGTGGTGGATGCCTGCCCGGCGGGCACAGAGGACCTGCCCATGCGGTGGGCCGCATTGCTGATGAGCCTTGGCGAGGACGGCACCCGCAAGGCCCTGAAGCGCCTGCGCTGCTCCAACACCTGCATCGAGCAGACGGCGGTGCTGGTGAGAGAGGTCCATCCGGGAGCTTTCTCTTCGGACACGAATTGGGGCATTCCATCCCCCGCCCTACTGCCTGCGGCAGCAGGGTCCCACCCTCCGGACGGTCCTCAGAGAAACTCCCGGACGGGCCTCGGACAAGCTCCCGCTGCCCCCGATACGGCCATCCGCATCCGGAAACTGCTGGGCCGGTATGACCTGCACACCGTACAGCGGCTGGCGGCGCTGGGCGCTGCCATGGAGCCGGAGCAGGCGGCTGATTTTGCCGCGCAGGCAGAATTGGCCGCACAGCTGGACGCTGACGGCGTGTGTTGCCGGGTCAGCCAGCTGGCCGTGAACGGCCGCGACCTGATGGCGGCGGGCATCCCGGCAGGGCCCGGCCTGCGCAGGACGCTGGAAGCCCTGCTGGACGCGGTCATCCGGGGGCAGCTGCCTAACGAGCGGAAGCGCCTGCTGGACGCCGCAGGGCAAATTTCTGCGTCTTGACAACTGGTTTTTGCCGCGTTACTATTATACTACTGTTTTAGTGTGTTGAACACGTCAAAGGAGAAGCTATGACCACACAGAACTCTGCGCCCCGGCCCCCGCGCGCCCTCATTGCCATGAGCGGCGGCGTGGACAGCTCGGTGGCTGCCTGGCTGATGCAGCGGGACGGGTACGACTGCACCGGCATCACCATGCGCCTGACCCACAACGAGATGCTGGGGCAGTCCGGCTTCCACACCTGCTGCTCGGAAAAGGACATCGAGGACGCCGCCGAGGTGGCCTTTGCCCTGGATATCCCTTACGAGGTGCTGGACTTCACCGCCGACTTCCGGGAACAGATCATCGAGAAGTTTGTCCGGGTGTATGAGGCCGGCGGCACCCCAAACCCCTGCATTGATTGTAATAAATATATGAAGTTCAACCATCTGTTGAACTGGGCGCAGGCCCACGGCATGGAATATGTGGTCACCGGCCACTATGCCCGGGTGGAACAGGACCCGGACACCAGCCGCTGGCTGCTCAAAAAGGGGCTGGATGAGGGCAAGGATCAGAGCTATGTGCTGTACAACCTCACCCAGCAGCAATTGGCTCATGTGCGCCTGCCGCTGGGGGCCCTGCACAAGACCGAGGTGCGTGCCATCGCCGAGCAGCATCATTTCATCAATGCCCGCAAACACGACAGCCAGGACATCTGCTTTGTGCCCGACGGCGACTATGCCCGCTTTATGGAGGGTTTTACCGGCAAGCACTACCCCGCCGGTGATTTTCTGGACGAGAGCGGCAAGGTGGTGGGCACCCACAACGGTGCGGTGCGTTACACGCTGGGCCAGCGCAAGGGCCTTGGGCTGGCACTGGGGGCCCCGGTGTACGTCTGCGGCAAGGACATGCAGGCCAACACGGTCACCGTCGGCCCGGAGAGCGCTTTGTTCGACCGCATCGTCTATGCGGAGGATGTGAACTGGATCGCCATCCCGGAGCTGACCGGACCGCTGCGGGTCACGGCCCGCACCCGCTACCACCAGACCGAGCAGGCCGCCACCGTTTACCCGGCGGAAAACGGCTTCCGGCTGGAGTTCGACCAGCCCCAGCGCGCCCCCACGCCCGGCCAGTCGGTGGTGCTGTATCAGGGGGATGTGGTGCTGGGCGGCGGCATCATTACGAGAGTGGAAAAGTAACAAGGAGACAAAACGCAATGCAAGATCAGTATTCCCGCACCCAGCTGCTGCTGGGCGCAGAGGCAATGGAAAAGCTGCACAATTCCCGCGTGGCCGTGTTCGGCATCGGCGGTGTGGGCGGCTACACGGTGGAGGCACTGGCCCGCAGCGGTGTGGGCGCACTGGACCTCATCGACGATGATAAGGTCTGCCTGACCAACCTCAACCGCCAGATCATTGCCACCCGCAAGACCGTGGGCAAATTCAAGGTGGATGTGGCCGAGGAGCGCGTCCACGACATTGACCCGGACATCAAGGTCACGACCTACAAGACCTTCTTCGGCCCGGAGACCCAGGACAGCTTCGACTTCTCCCAGTTCGACTATGTGGTGGACGCCATCGACACCGTCACCGGCAAGCTGGCTCTGGTGATGAAGTGCAAGGAAGCCGGGGTGCCCATCATCTGCTCCATGGGCGCCGGCAACAAGATGGACCCCACCCGCTTTGAGGTGACCGACATCTACAAGACCTCGGTCTGCCCGCTGGCCAAGGTGATGCGTACCGAGTGCCGCAAGCGCAAGATCAAGCACCTGAAGGTGGTCTACTCCAAGGAGCCCGCCATGACGCCCCTGACCGAGGACATGGCACCGGAAGCACCCTGCCCGGCAGATGCCCAGCGTCCGGGGGCTCCCCGTCGGTCAACGCCGGGCTCCAATGCCTTTGTGCCCTCGGTGGCAGGGCTGATCATTGCCGGGGAGGTCGTCAAGGATCTGGTGGGCTTTGTGCCCATGAAGGGCTGATCTCCGTTTCCAGAACGTAAAATGCACAAGAAAAAATCCCGTCTGAAGCAGTTCAGACGGGATTTTTTACTGCTTGTCAAGGGGCGGCACAAACCGCACCCGCAGCAAAAAGCCCCGCCGACAGAGGGAAAGGTGTCAACGGGGCTTGCGGAAATGTCGTATTCAGGAACGGTCAGAAAGCGGCTCAGTCGTCGGCGCTCTCATCCAGGTTGCCCAGCTTCTTGGCCTGCTCCACCACGGCGGGCACCAGCATTTCGGGCAGGATCTCGTAGCGGGCAAACTCGGTGGTGAACCAGCCGCGGCCCTGGGTGGTCTGCCGGATGAAGGTGGTAAAGTTTGCAAGCTCTGCCAGCGGCACTTCGGCGATGATGGTCTGCAGGCCGTCCTCGTCGGGCTCCATGCCCAGCACGCGGCCGCGGCGCTTGGTCACATCGCCCATGATGTCACCGGTGTTGTCGTTGGGGACATGGGCCTTCAGGGTGTGGATGGGCTCCAGAATGACCGGCCCGGCCTCCGGCATGGCGGCCTTGTAGGCCAGCTTGGCGGCCATGATAAAGGCCATCTCGGAGCTGTCCACGGGGTGATAGCTGCCGTCCAGCAGGGTGGCCTTCAGGCCCACCACGGGGTAACCGGCCAGCACGCCCTTTTCGGCGGCCAGGCGCACGCCCTTTTCCACAGCGGGGAAGAAGTTCTTGGGCACGCTGCCGCCGAACACCTTTTCCTCAAACACCACCTGCTCGCTGTCGCAGGGCTCAAAGTTGATGATGACGTCACCGAACTGGCCGTGGCCGCCGGTCTGCTTCTTGTGGCGGCCCTGCTTCTGGCAGGCCTTGCGGATGGATTCACGATAGGCGATGCGGGGAGCTTCCAGGCCGATCTCCACGCCGAACTTGTTCTTCAGCTTGGCCTTGACCACGTCCAGGTGCTGCTCGCCCAGGCCGCCGATCACCTGCTGATGGGTCTCGGCGTTGTTCTGGTAGCGCAGGGTGGGGTCCTCTTCCATCAGGCGGGCCAGCGCGCTGCTGATCTTGCCCTCATCGCCCTTCTTGGCCACGGTGACGGCCATGAACAGGCTGGGCTGCGGGAACACGGGGGCGGGCAGCTTCACCACGCGGGAAGCGTCGCACAGGGTGTCGCCGGTGCGGGCGGTCACCAGCTTGGCCACGGCACCGATGTCACCGGCACCGATGCCGTCGGCGTCCACCTGCTTCTTGCCGATGACGGTGAGGGGCTTGCCGATCTTTTCCGGCTCGCCGGTGCGGGCGTTGACCAGCGGCTCACCGGCGGTCACCTTGCCGCTGACCACACGCAGGTAGCTCAGTTTGCCCACGAACGGGTCGGCCACGGTCTTGAACACATAGGCGGCGGTGGGCTCTGCCTCGGTGCAGTGGAGCTCCACGGGCTCGCCGTTGGCATCCTCGGCCAGGGTGCAGGCCTCGTGCTCCGGGCTGGGCAGCAGCTTGTGCATATTGAACAGCAGCATATCCAGTGCCTGCTGGTTCACGGCGCTGCCGCAGAACACAGGGGTGATCAGGCCGTCCTTGACGCCCTTGCGCATGCCTTCCACGATTTCCTCGGTGGTGAAGGGCTCACCGCCGAAGAACTTTTCCATCAGCTCGTCGTCGGTCTCGGCAATGGCCTCGCTCATGGCCTCGATCAGGCCCTGGAAGCGGTGGCCGATGTCGGGCAGGTCCACCTGGATCTGCTTGCCGCTTTCATACTTGAAGGCTTTCTGGCTGAACAGGTTGATGTACACGGGGGTGCCGTCGTCCAGCTTGGCGGGCACCACGCAGGGGCAGACGGTGGAGCCGAACTTGATCTTCATGTCCTCCAGGATCTTGAAGTAGTTGGCGTTCTCCAGGTCGCACTTGGAAACAAAGACCATGGTGGCCTTGTGGTTCTTGCGGGCCAGCTGGAAGGCTTTTTCGGCACCCACGGTGACGCCGCTGCGGCCGGACACCACCACCAGCACGCTCTCGGCGGCGCGGATGCCCTCGTATTCACCGGCCTCGAAGTCGAACAGGCCCGGGGCGTCGATCAGGTTGTACTTGATGCCCTCGTACTCCACCGGCACCACGGATGCCGACAGGCTGGCCTTGCGCTTTGCTTCCTCGGGGTCAAAGTCCGAAATCGTGGTGCCGTCCTCGACCCGGCCCATACGCTCGGCAGCGCCCGAAAAATAGACCAGCGCCTCGGTGAGCGTGGTCTTGCCGCTGCCGGCATGACCGGCAATCAGGATATTGCGGATGTTGTTGCTTGCGTATTTCATATCGGTTTTTCCCTCATTTCCGCCGCACGGAGCATTCTCTCCGCTTTTGTGGCATATTTTACAAAGATAATACCACACTCCAAACGATTTTTAAATATTCCGTTTGAAATTTCGGGCGAATCCGCCGCCAAACTTCACGGCCCTGTTTTGTGCAAATTGCGCGGAGACGGGTTACGGGCAAAAAAGAAAGACCGCACCGCGGCGGTCTCTCTTCCATCAAAAGTCATTTTATGCTATACTGGATATGCCGCCTTATGGCGGTGTTAAGGTGCTGTCTGCATAGACGGTGGTCTAGCTCCCTCCGGCAAGCGTCCGGGGGACGTGAAAAGCTTATTGTTTCTGGTTCCCCCTGACGCAAACGCGGAAGGGGGGATGCACTATGGAGCTGAACGAAGTACTTGCACTGCTCACCATCATTGGTGGGACCGTGTATATTACGTTTCAGATTTCGTGGGAAGTCTTTAAAGAGATCCATAACAATAAGAAATGACCGCCCCAGCGTTCCAATTCTGAGCGGTCATTCTTATTGACTTAGCCGAAGGGAGCTGACCATTGCAGGCAACACCTTTTCTGTTTGTAGTATAGTTGATTTTTCTGGTTCTGTCAAGGGCTGCACACCGGACAACATGCAACAGGTCCCTTTTCTCCAAAGCTATTTTATGTTATACTGATTGTGCCGCATCCAAGCGGCAAAGGTGCTGTCTGTATCTACAGGTGGTCATGCTCCTTCCGGCAGTGCGCCAGAGGGGCCAAAAATTCTTTTGCTTCCCCTGACGCGCAAAGCGGAAAGGGGGGGATGCTTCATGACGTTTGAACAGGTCGTACTGCTGCTCACGCTGCTTGGCGGGGCAATTTACGCCACCTTTGAGATTACATGGAAGATTTCCAACGGCAAAAAGAAATGACCGCCCAAGCCGTCCAAAGCAAGCGGTCATTCTTTTGACTTAACGCCAAGGAGGAGCTGACCATACGGGCAGCACCTTTTCTATCGTTAGTATAGTGCATTTTGCCGGGTTTGTCAAGCGGCAGGCCCGTTTCGATCAGAAGGAGGTTTTTCCGCGATGAAACGCAGCGATTACATCAACTGGGACGAATATTTCATGGGCATTGCCCTGCTCACGGCCATGCGCTCCAAGGACCCCAACAGTCAGGTGGGCGCGTGCATCGTCAGCCCGGAAAACAAGATCCTCTCCCTGGGCTACAACGGCATGCCCATGGGCTGCAGCGACGACGAGATGCCCTGGGAGCGGGAGGGGGAACCCCTGCACACCAAGTATATGTACGTCTGCCACGCGGAGCTCAATGCCATCCTCAACAGCGCCCACAACAACCTCAAGGGCGCGCGGGTGTATGTGACCCTCTTCCCCTGCAACGAGTGCACCAAGGCCATCATCCAGTCCGGCATTGCCGAGGTGGTGTATTACGGCGACAAGTACCACGACAGCGATTCCAGCATCGCGGCACGGTTCATGTTCCAGAAGGCGGGCGTGAAGCTGACCCCCTACACCCCCAGCGGCCGCAAAGCCGAGCTGGAACTGTAACGCCCTTGCCCTCTTGACCTTGCTGGGGCAACGTACTATAATAGGCTCATAGTTCGCATAAATATTCATAAATATTTGCATAGAGAGGGAAATATACAATGAGCCTGAAAAATCGCAGCTTCCTGAAACTATTGGACTATACCCCCGCCGAGATCGAACAGCTGCTCGACCTGGCCGCAGACCTCAAGGCCAAAAAGAAGGCCGGCATCGCCCACGACCAGCTCCACGGCAAGAACATTGCCCTGATCTTTGAAAAGACCTCCACCCGTACCCGCTGCAGCTTTGAAGTGGCCGCCCACGACCTGGGCATGCAGGTGACTTATCTGGACCCGTCGGGCAGCCAGATCGGCAAAAAGGAGTCCATCGCCGACACCGCCCGGGTGCTGGGCCGCATGTTTGACGGCATCGAGTACCGCGGCTACGGCCAGCAGATCGTGGAGGACCTGGCCCGCTACGCCGGGGTGCCGGTGTGGAACGGCCTGACCAACGAGTTCCACCCCACCCAGATCCTGGCCGACTTCCTCACCATCCGGGAGCACTTCGGCAAGCTGAAGGGCATCCACTTCGTCTACTTCGGCGACGCCCGTTACAACATGGGCAACAGCCTGATGGTGGGCTGCGCCAAGATGGGCCTGCACTTCACCGCCTGCGCACCCAAGAAGTACCAGCCGGACCCGGAGCTGGTGGCCGAGTGTGAGAAGATCGCCGCCGGGACCGGTGCCACGATCTCCTTTGAAGAGGACCCCGCCAAGGCCGCCAAGGGCGCCGACGTGCTGTACACCGACGTCTGGGTGTCCATGGGGGAGCCTGTGGAGGTGTGGGCCGAACGCATCCACGACCTGGCACCCTACCAGATCGACCGGCAGCTGATGGACATTGCAGGCCCCCACGCCGTGTTCATGCACTGCCTGCCCGCCTACCACGACCACAAGACTGCCGTGGGCAAGGAGATGGGCCAGCGCTTTGGCCGCGACGCCATGGAGGTGACCGACGAAGTGTTTGAAGGCCCCCAGAGCATCGTGTTCGACGAGGCCGAGAACCGCATGCACACCATCAAGGCCGTGATGGCCGCTACCCTGGGCTACGAGGGCTGATCCCTGTAAACACAGCAAAGCACCCGCATTGGGCCGGACCGGCCTGCTGCGGGTGCTTTTTTGCCCTTGCGCCGGGCGGCGCATCCGGTATAATAGAAGCAAAGACCTTCGAGGGGCTCTAAGGTTTGCCCCGGCGGAGGTGACTACAGGCCAAAGGAGCACGGTGCCATGCGTTATACCATCAGTGAAATGGCGGCGCTGCTGGGTGTTACCACCCACACGCTGCGCTACTACGAGAAAATGGGCCTTATCCAGCCCGAAGTGAACCGGGAGACCGGCTACCGCTATTATACGGTCACCGACACCCGGCGGTTCAACCTGTGCCGGGAGCTGCGGGCGGCGGGCTTTACGCTGGAGGAATGCAAGGACTTTCTCGACGAGCCTTCCACCGCCGTGACGGATGCCATGCTCGACCGGCAGATCCGGCAGCTGGAGCGCCGGCAGGTGCTCAACCGGATGAGCATCCGCTTTTTGCAAAATACGCGGGAGTATTACCACACGCTGGAGCAGGACGCCGAGCGGGTGTGGGTGCAGAACTTCCCGGAAATGTGGCGGCTGGTGCTCTCGCAGGAGGAAGAAGCCCGCAATGACCCCGCCCTGCAGGCCGAAAAGGCCGAGTGGCTGGAGTGTATGCCGGCGGTGCACTGGGTCAGCCGCTTGCCCAGCCGAGTGATGGAGCAGTTTCGGGTGGGGCGCAACGAGTACGATTACGGCCTGCTGGTGGAGGCCGATGCCGCCCGGCAGCTGGGCCTGCGCCGCACCGATCATGTAGAGCTGGTGTGCGGCGGCGACTACCTGACCACCGTGTGGAAAAAGGACTACCGGGGCTCCTTCGGGTGGGACTCGCTGGAAGTGCTGCACGCCGAGATCCTGCGGCGGGGCTTCCGCGCGGTGGGCGACACCTTCAGCAGCATCCTGGCCAGCCGGGAGCAGCCGGACGGCAGCATTATCAACTACCACCTGACCCGGACGAAGATCTACACCTGAGCAGACTGTCCAAAATCTTGTGATTTTTTTGTCAGAATGACCGTTGACCTTCGCGTTGCTCGAAGCTCTATACTTTGACTGGAAATTGACAAAGCCCGTCTTTTTGTGCAGACGGGGCTTTGCCAACGGAAGAAAAAGAGAAGAAAACCAGAAGGAGCGAAGAATTATGAGCAACAAGATCTCCCGCCGCAACTTCCTGCACACTGCAGGTCTGGGCACCCTGGGCGCTGCTGCTGCCGGTCTGCTGACCGCCTGCGGCGACAAGGCTGCTTCCGGCAGCGTGGCTTCCAGCGCCGCCGCCGGTACCTACACCGCCGGTACCTACAGCGCCACCGCCACCGGCATCAACACCACCACCCCGGTCACCGTGACCATGACCTTCAGCGCCGATGCCATCACCGACGTGCAGATCGACGTGGCAAACGAGACCAAGGGCTACGGTGCCGACATCGCCGACGAGATGGTGAAGAAGATCCTGGACGCACAGTCCAGCGAGGTGGACGGCCATTCCGGTGCCACCATCACCTCCGATGCCATCAAGAAGGCCGCCGAGAGCTGCATCAACCAGGCCAAGGGCGTGGCCGTGGCTCCCACCGAGGCCAGCAAGGCCGAGACCGTGGTGCCCGACGGCCTGACCACCGAGGAAGTGGAGTCCTCTGTGGTGGAGCTGGGCGACATCACCCCGGACGAGACCAAGGACTTTGACGTGGTCGTTGTGGGTGCCGGTGCAGCCGGTGTGCCCGCAGCAGGCTGGGCAGCCGAGCTGGGCGGCCATGTGGCCCTGCTGCAGAAGCAGAGCATCGTGGTGAGCCAGGGCAACTGCGGCTCCGCCATCATCAAGTCCAAGTCCACCGAGGCTGGCAAGAAGATGTGGGTGCACATGACCAACGGCCTGTGCGACTGGCGCGCCGACACCAGCCTGCTGAACGCCTACGTCGAGAACTCCGAAGAGGCCCTGATGTGGTATCTGAACCGCGCAGGCCTGACCGACCAGACCGAGTACGGCGACGGCAGCCTCGTGGACAGCAACAAGGATCCCTCCAGCCTGCTGCACAACGACGAGAAGGAGATCTTCGCCTACATGTGCACCAGCCAGGATCTGACCGGTGTGTGGAAGGACCGCATGGACACCTACGACTTCGGCGATGAGCACTGCTACTTCTTTGCTCCGTGGATCGGCCCCAAGCCCAAGAACGTGGGCGACGTGCTGGCCACTGTGCTGGAGAACGTGCAGGCCAAGAACTCCAATCTGGAGACCTTCTTCAACACCCCCGCCGTCAAGCTGGTGCACGCCGACGGCAAGGTGACCGGCGTCATCGCCAAGGATGAGAGCGGCAAGTACATCCAGTTCAACGCCTCCAAGGGCGTCATCCTGGCCACCGGCGACTACATGAACAACGAGGCCATGGTCAAGCGCTGGTGCCCGGATGTGGACGGCTACGACAAGAAGCAGTACCAGAAGACCGGCGACGGCCACATCATGGCCATCGACGCAGGCGCCAAGATGGAGAACCTGGGCCACACCAAGATGATGCACGACTTCGACTCCGGCCTGATGTACGAGGAGCCGTTCCTGTACGTCAACATGGAGGGCAAGCGCTTCTGCAACGAGGACACCGGCTTTGTCTACATGGGCAACATCACCAAGTATCTGCCCCGCTACAACGGTGCCAACGTGGATGCCAACCACCCGGACGGCTCTCTGGGCTGGTACTGCCAGGTCTACGACAGCGACTACATGAGCTACGCCAACAGCCCCGTGCCGGAGCAGGTGATGACCAAGTACATCCCCGGTGCCGTGGAGAACCCGCAGGGCGTGTTCACCAACCTGATCGACACCTATAAGGCCGACACCATCGAGGAGCTGGCCGCTCTGCTGGACGTGCCCGCCGATGAGCTGCAAAAGACCATTGACCGCTACAACGAGCTGTGCGATCAGGGCACCGATGCGGACTTCGGCAAGAAGAGCGCCTACATGCACAAGATCGAGAAGGCTCCCTTCTGGGGCGTGCGCAAGCACATCCGCGTGTCCTCCATCGACAGCGGCGTGAACACCAACGCCAACGGTCAGGCTCTGGACGCTGACGGCAAGGTCATCGAGGGCCTGTACTGCGTGGGCAACGTGGGCGGCGTGTTCTACGGCGGCGCGGACTATCCGTTCCACCAGACCGGCCTGTCCCTGGGCCGCTGCTACACCTTCGGCATGCTGGCCGCAAAGCACGCCATGGGCAAGTAAGCCGCAGGAAATAACACCATAAAAGAAGAAGGCCGCCGGGCAGGAGAAGGTTTCCTGCCCGGCGGCTTTTCGCTGCCGGGAAAAAGTGAAAATAATGCCCGAAACTTGAGCGGGATTGTTGTGAATGTGACGATTTTGGTACGATTTTGGGACGCTTGGTTTACACCGCCCCGGAAAGCGTGGTATAGTTAAACGGATAAGCAGCAGTGGGTGCCGCTGTGGGAAAAGCGAGGAGAGCGTTACGATGAAAAAGCACATTCGAGCATTCGTCAGTCTGCTGTGCGCTGCGGCGCTGGCACTGGGCTGTGCATCCTGCGGCGGCGCAGCGCAGAGCACCGGAAAATCCGGCGGCACCGCCGGGGTGACCCATATCACCGTGTGGACCTATTACAATGGTGACCAGCTGGAAAGCTTCAACAAGCTGGTGGACCAGTTCAACGAGACCACCGGCCGCGAAAAGGGCATCCGGGTGGAAAGTGCCAGCCAGGGCAGCGTGAGCGACCTGGAGACCAACGTGATGGATGCGGCCCAGGGCAAGGTGGGTGCTGCGGCCATGCCCAACATCTTCTCGGCCTATGCTGACACCGCCTATGCGCTGGACCAGATGGGCATGCTGGTGGACCTGAGCCAGTACCTCACCGAGGACGAGCGCGCCCAGTATGTGCAGGGCTACCTGGACGAAGGCGACTTTGACGGCGACGGCAGCATGAAGATCTTCCCGGTGGCAAAATCCACCGAGCTGATGTTCCTGAACGAGACCGACTGGGAGAAGTTTGCCCAGGCCACCGGTGCCGCCTACGACGACCTTTCCACCGTGGAAGGGCTGGTGGCCACTGCCGGTGCCTATTATGACTGGACCGACGCCCAGACGCCGGAGCCGGACGACGGCAAGGCTCTGTTCGGCCGCGACGCCATGGCCAACTACATGCTGGTGGGGGCCCGGCAGCTGGGCGACACCCTGTTCGAGGTGCAGGACGGAAAGATGACCTTGAACTTTGACAAGGACGTAGCCCGCAAGCTGTGGGACAACTACTATGTGCCCTTCGTCAAGGGGTGGTTTGCCGCTATCGGCCGCTTCCGCAGCGATGATATCAAGGTGGGCAATGTGCTGGCCTATGTGGGTTCCAGCTCCAGCGCCACCTTCTTCCCCGCGCAGGTCATGGTGAACGACACCGAGAGCTACGACATCGACATGACGGTGCTGCCCAGCCCGAAGTTTGCGGGCGGCGAGGATGTGGCCGTGCAGCAGGGTGCCGGTATGGTGGTCACCGCCGGTACGGAGGAAGAGATCAATGCCTCGGTGGAGTTCCTCAAGTGGTTCACCCAGCCGGAACACAACATCTCCTTCTCGGTGGACTCCGGCTACCTGCCGGTGACCACGGCTGCCAACGACATGGAGGCCATCAAGACCAGCGGCCTGGAACTGAGCCCGAAGATGGAGCGCATCCTCTCGAATGCAGTCCAGAGCGTAAAGAACAACACCCTTTATACGCCAAGTGCCTTTGTGGGCGGCAGCAAGGCCCGCAAGGTGCTGGAATACAGTCTGAGCGATCTTGCCTCTGCCGACCGTGCAACGGTGCAGGAGCGGGTGGCCGCAGGCCAGCCCGCCGCCGACGCGGAAGCGGAGTTCCTCACCGACGAATACTTTGATGCCTGGTATGGGGGCATCTGCACTGCACTGGAGGAGTACGCCGGCTGAGCGTAACGACCGGAAACCGACGGGAAAGGGGAGAAGTGCCATGAAGCCTGCCGAAAAGTACCGTGCGTGGAAAGCGCACCGGCCCGAGAAGCCGATCTTCCGCACCATCCTCTTTTCCATGATGGCGGTGCTGCTGGCGGAGGTGATCCTGCTGTCGACCGGCATCGGCCTGACCAATGTGTCCGGGCGGCTGAACCAGAACGCCAAGCAGATCGTGAACATGCAGGTGCGCAACCGTGCCAGCTATCTGCAGGATATGCTGATCAAGGCACAGGAGCTCACCGACATTTCCACCACCATCAACAACCTGACCCAGCAGATGCTGCAGGACGGCACCATTTCGCTGGACACGATGGACCAGAGCAGCGAGGCCGCTGACCCCCTGATGGAGGCCGCCGCGCCCTATCTGGTGAGTGCACTGCGCGCCCGCCCCGTGACCGGCATCTTTCTTGTGATCAACACCCACGACCTTGCGGAAAAGAAAGTGGGCAGCCCCATGCCCAGCGTGTACCTGCGGGACCTGGACCCGGACGCCCGCCCCTCGGAGCGCAAAGCCGACCTGATGATCGAGCGTTCCAGTGCGGCAGTGGTCAAGAAGCTGGGCATCACCACCGACAAAAGCTGGAGCACTGCACTGAGCTACCGCGGCCTGACCAGCGGCGGCTTTGCGTGCACCGTGTTCCAGACCGCCTGGGAGGATGACGAAAAGCTGGACGCCGCCGACTACGGCCGCTGGCTCACCCAGACCTACAAGCTCACCGGTGACGAGCGCACGGCCATTGCCTACTCCCAGCCCCTCATCCTGCCGGACGGCACCGTGTACGGCGTCATCGGTGTGGAGATCCTGACCAGCTATCTGGAAACCAAGATGCCGTATCAGGAGCTGCAGGACGGCGGGCAGGGTACCTATCTGCTGGTGTCCACAACGTCGGGCCTGTCGGCCCCGGAACTGTTCCTGACGCTGATGGCGGGCGACGGACTGGATGCCAACGTCATCGACGCGGGCGTGGAAAAGATCACCTGCCGGCAGACGGACGGCGAACGCTGGCTGACGCTGAACAACGAGACCGGCTATGCGGCGGTCCAGAACCTGGACCTGTACAGCCGCAACGCGCCCTTCTCCAACGAAAAGTGGCTGCTGGTGGGCACGGTGCGCAGCAGCATCCTGTTCCGCTTTGCCCACACCGTGCAGCAGGTCATCACCTCTGCGGTGCTCCTCACCCTGCTGCTGGGGGCTGTGAGCAGCCTGCTGGTGTCCCGCGGTCTGGCCCGCCCCGCCGAGCAGCTCTACTGCGAGGTGCTGGCAGCCAACGGCAAACAGACCTTCCCCAAGTTTTCGCACACCGGCATCCGGGAGCTGGACCGCTTTGCGGAGGCCATCACCCAGCTGAACAGCAGCCTTGTGACCAACTCCACCAAGTTTTTGCGCATCATGGACATGGCCAGTGTGGAGCTGGGCGGCTACGAGCTGCGGTATGACACCGGCAGTGTGTATGTGACCAAAAACTTCTTTGCCCTGCTGGGTGCCCCGGAGGTGGACGGCAGCAGCCTGACCGTGCGCACCTTTGGAGAACTGCTGGAGCACATCCAGCTGGTCCGCCCCTGCACCGTCAACGCGGAGGGGGACAAGGTGCTGACCGTGGTGCAGGGCGGCCGCACCCGCTATATCATGCTGCGGGTCACCACCGAGGACCGGGTGCAGGTGGGTCTGGCCGAGGATGTGACCGCCGCTACCCAGGAGCGCCTGCGCATCGAGCGGGAGCGCGACTACGACGTCCTCACCGGCCTGTACAACCGGCAGGCATTCCACCGCGTGAGTCATGAACTGTTCCAGAATCCGGAGCGGCTGGGCGTGGCAGCCTTGCTGATGATGGACCTGGACGACCTCAAGCACATCAACGACACCTACGGCCACGACTGGGGCGACCACTACATCCGGAACACCGGCCGCTGCATTGCGGAGCACAGCCCGCCGGGCACCGTGTGCGCACGCCTGTCCGGCGACGAGTTCCTGCTGCTGTTCTACGGCTATCCCGGCCGGGAGCAGCTGCGCGAAAAGCTGGAAGCACTGACCCGCGCCATGCAGCAGGCCGTGGTGGTACTGCCCAGCGGCAGCGACCTGCACATCAGTATTTCCGGCGGCGTGGCCTGGTACCCGGAGGATGGCCGGGACATCGAGACCCTGAAAAAATATGCAGACTTTGCCATGTATCAGGTCAAGCACTCCACCAAGGGGCAGATGAAGGACTTTGACATCGGCGTGTACAATCAGGAGGCCTACATCGCCCGCACCCGGCGGGAGTTCCACCAGCTCATCAGCGAAGAGCGGGTGTACTACTACTTCCAGCCCATCTTCTCGGCACAGACCGGCAGGGTGCACGCCTACGAAGCACTGATGCGGTCGGACCTGCCCACCCTGCGTTCTCCGGCCACCATCATGAAGCTGGCCCGGGAGCAGGGCGCGCTGTATGAGATCGAGCGGCTGACCTTCCGCAAGGCACTGGAAGAATTTGACAACCTGCGCAGCAAAAATCTCGTGGACCGGCAGGCCCTGATCTTCATCAACTCCATTGCCAGCGTCAGCCTGCGCCGGGAGGACAGCGAGTATATGGACCAGCGCTGGCACGAGCTGCGCCGCCAGATGGTCATTGAGATCACCGAGGAAGAGGAGATGAACCGGGAGGCACTGGAAACCAAGCGCCACGCTCCGGGCTTCTCCGGCATGTTTGCGCTGGATGACTACGGCAGCGGCTACTCCAACGAGGGCAGCCTGCTGGAGCTGGCACCCCGGTTCATCAAGGTGGACATCAGCATCATCCGCGGCATTGATTCGGACCCCGACAAGCAGCAGATCCTGCGCAACGTGGTGCACTACGCCCAGCCGCGCAGCATGCAGATCATTGCCGAGGGTGTGGAAACGGCCGCCGAGATGCGCACCGTCATCGACCTGGGGGCCGACCTGCTGCAGGGCTACTTCCTGGCGCGGCCGGCCGCTGTGCCCGACCCCATTGCCCCGGAGGCAGCGGAGATCATCCGAGCTATCTAGGACAGCAACCGCCGGAAGCGCTTCTGAACCGCCCAAAAGAGCAGGAGATTCCATACAGAACTGGAATATCCTGCTCTTTTTATACAGTGAGGAACGCAATTTGGCACCCGGCCAATTTACCTCTGGTGTTTGGCCGGGCGCTGCGGTATACTGGGGTGGAACGAAAAACGGCACGGGAGGTGCTTTGAAAAAAATGGTACAGGTGGATCTGATCACCGGGTTTCTGGGGGCCGGCAAAACGACCTTTCTGCGCCGGTACGTCCGGTATCTGGTGGAGCAGGGGCACAACGTCTGCATTCTGGAAAACGACTTCGGCGCGGTGAACGTGGATGCCATGTTGGTGCAGGACCTGCTGGGCGACCGGTGCAATCTGGAGACCATCAGCGGCGGGTGTGACTGCGACACCCACCAGCGGCGCATGCGCACCAAGCTCATCGCCATGGCCATGCGCGGCTTTGACCGGGTGGTGGTGGAACCCAGCGGCATTTTTGATGTGGACGAATTCTTTGACGTGCTGCGGGACGACCCGCTGGACCGCTGGTACCGCATCGGCAATGTGATCGCCATTGTGGACGCCATGCTGCCGGAAGCATTGTCGCCGCAGGCGGAATATCTGCTGGCCTCCGAGACGGCCAATGCAGGCCGGGTGCTGCTGAGCCGTGCGCCGCAGGCCGGGCCGGAACAGTGCCGGGCAGCCATTGCCCACCTGGACCGCGCGCTGGAAGCCTGCAAGTGCTCCCGCCGCTTTGCCCCGGACGAGATCCTCACCAGGGACTGGGCCGCCCTCACCGACGCCGACCTTGCACAGATCGCCGCCTGCGGCATGCGGCAGGCCAGCTGCGAAAAGCTGCACTTTGATGAGCACAAGGCCTTCGGCTCCCTGTGCTTTCTGGAACAGCACCTCACGGTGGAGCAGCTGCAGCAGGCAGCTGCCCGGCTGTTCGGGGACCCGGCCTGCGGACAGGTGCTGCGGGTCAAGGGCTTTGCCCCCACCCGGGACGGCTGGCTGGAGCTGAACGCCACCGCTGCCGGGCAGACACTGGCCCCCATCCCGCAGGGACAGGATGTGCTCATCGTCATCGGCGAGGGGCTGGACAGGGTAAGGATCGAAACGCAGCTTCACCGCTGAGTTTTCAACGAACGTTGTAAAACTGGTGCAAAAAAGGAGAACAGAATCATGAAAAAGAACCCGCAGATGCCCTCGGCGCGGCGCATCCTCGGCATGGTGGTCGGTATTGTGATCATCGGGCTGGGCATTGCACTGTTCAAGCAGTCTCACCTTGGCAACGACTCCATCAGCGCACTGAATATGCGTCTGGCCGAGATGCTGGGCATCTCGCTGGGCGTGCAGAACCTGTGCACGAACATCCTGTTCTTTGCACTGCAGTTCTGGTTCGGGCGCAAGTACATCGGCCTTGGCACCTTTGTCAACGGCATCGGCGTCGGGTTCATTGTCACGGCCTTCTACGACCCCATTGCGGCCCACTTTGGCCCGGCCGAGGCGCTGGGCCTGCCGGTGCAGCTGCTGTGGGTGGCGCTGGCGGTGCCAGTCACGGCGCTGGGGGCTTCGCTGTACCAGACGGCAGATCTGGGCATCGCCCCGTACGATTACCTCTCGCTGGGCCTGCGGGACTACACCCCGGTGCCGTACTTCGGCTGCCGCGTGTTCACCGATGCGCTGTGTGCACTGCTGTGCTGGCTGCTGGGCGGCCTTGTGGGCATCGGTACGCTGATCTGTGCCTTCTGCCTGGGACCCTTCATCCAGTTCTTCAACGGGCTGGTGTCGGAGCGGGTGCTGCACTACAAGCCGGGCGGCCAGTAAGATCGGGAAATCAAAAAGGCGTGCACCTCCTTTGCGGAAGTGCACGCCTTTTGCTGTGCAGAAATCAGAACTTGAACAGCGGGGTGCCGGCCAGGATGTCGCCCTCTGCCAGCATCTTCAGCTCGCCCAGATCGTCGCCGTTGGTCACGATGATGGCGGTAGCGGTGGGATGGCCTGCGGCGCGGATGGCGTCCAGATCCACCTTCAGCAGCGGGGTGCCGGCCTTGACCTTGTCACCCTCCTTGACCAGAGCCTTGAAGCCCTTGCCGTTCATCTCCACGGTGTCCATGCCGACATGCACCAGAATCTCGATGCCGTCTTCGCTGGTCAGACCGACAGCGTGCAGGGTGGAAGCCACCTGGTTCACAGTGCCGTCAAAGGGGGCGTACACGGTCTTGCCGGTGGGCTCGATGCCGCAGCCGGGGCCCAGGATGCCCTGTGCGAACGTCTCGTCGGGGATGTCGGCCTGTGCTAGGACCTTGCCGCGGATGGGAGCCAGAACGGTCTTGCTCTGGCCAAAGAACTTGGCGGTTTCTTCTTCTTCGGCCTTGTTGCCGAACAGCTTGTCAAAAAAGCCCATGATAATAATCCTTCCTTCTGATCATATTCAGGGGTGCGGCCGCCGCGCGGGCCTGCTGCGCCCAAATCCATATGGTATATTCAAAAGATACCATACTGCGCCCCAAAATGCAACTGCAATCCTGCACAAACTCCGGCGGGGTTTGCTGTTACATCAGCGCAATCAGCTGCTCGATCTCTTCCATGCGGGTGGCCCAGCTGGTGGCGATGCGCACCACGGTGTGAGTGTCGTCGAATTTCTCCCAGAAGCCGAACTTTGCCCGGCCTTCCAGTGCGGCCAGCTGGGCGTTATCCAGAATCACGAACACCTGATTGGTGGGCGAATCCATGAAAAAGCGATAGCCCTTGGCGGCCAGACCCTTCTTGAGGGCGTTGGCGGTATCAATGGCGTTTTTGCTGATCTTCGTGTACAGATCATCGGTGAACAGAACGTCGAACTGGATGCCCAGCAGACGGCCCTTGGCCAGCAGGGCACCCTGCTGCTTGACCATGGTCATGAAGTGGGCCGGGGCACCGTGGGGGAACACCACGGCCTCGCCGCACAGGGCACCCACCTTGGTGCCGCCGATGTAGAACACATCGGTGAGCCGGGCGATGTCGGCCAGGGTCACGTCGGTGCCCTCGGCCATCAGGCCATAGCCCAGCCGGGCACCGTCCAGAAACAGCGGCATCTGGTATTCCTGACAGACGGTGTGCAGATCTTCCAGCTCCTGTTTTGTGTACAGGGTGCCGTACTCGGAGGGGTGGGAGATGTACACCATGCCGGGGAACACCATGTGGTCGTGGTTGGCGTCGGCATAGAAGGTGGCGCACCAGTCCCGTACATCGGCGGCAGACACCTTGCCCTCGTGGGCCGGCAGGCTGATCACCTTGTGGCCGGTGTACTCGATGGCACCGGCTTCGTGGGCGGCCACATGGCCGGTGGCCGCGGCCAGCACGCCCTGCCAGCGCTGCAGCATGGAGGCAATGACGATGGCGTTGGTCTGGGTGCCGCCGGAGATGAAAGTCACGTCGGCGTCCGGGCAGGCGCAGGCGGCGCGGATCTTCTCCCGTGCGCTGGCGCAGTAGGGGTCGGTGCCGTAGCCGGACACCTTTTCAAAGTTGGTCTCGGTCAGCTTCTGCAGGATGGCGGGATGGGCACCCTCGCAGTAGTCATTTTCAAAGTACAGCATAAAAACGCTCCTATAGTTCAGATGCATCCATTGTAACCCCCGGCCGCAGGCTTGTCAAATAGGAAAAAAGCGCAGAGGGCGGACAGCCAAAATGCTGTCGGAATTGCGCCCCGAAGTAGTTGCTGCTGCCAAGGCCTCCTTCCGGGCGGTATGGGATGCTGGTTCCAGGATAGCCCGGAACCGGCACACCGTCAATGTGGCAGCGTTTTTGCTGATTCTTTAGCAGGGGTGTGGTATAATCTTATATTGGGACAGAATAAAATCAGGAGGGGGTGAACCGTTTATGAAAAAAAGTACCTGGTCCCGCGACCTTCTGGTCATGCTTGCCGCACTGTGCGTCGCCGGGGTGGCGGTGGTATGGGTGCAGTGCATCACCGGCCGCATCGACGGCGTGGCCATGCTGATCTTCATGCTGGCCGTGTTTGTCACCTCCATGTACACCGACGGTTATCTCTGGGGCGTGCTGGCCTCGCTGGCAAGTGTGCTGGCGGTCAACTTTGCCTTTTTCACCCCCTATTTTGCCTTCAATTTTACCCTGCCGGAAAATCTGTTCTCCGGCCTTGTGATGCTGGCCGTATCCATCATGACCAGTACCCTGACCACCCGGGTCAAAAAACAGGAGCAGCTGCGCATGGAGACCGAGCGGGAAAAAATGCGCGCCAACCTTCTGCGGGCGGTCTCCCACGACCTGCGCACGCCCCTCACCTCCATTTACGGGGCCTGCTCCACCGTGACTGAAAACTACGATTCGCTGGGCAAGGAACAGGCCCTCAAGCTGTTGCGGGAGGCCTGCGAGGATGCCCAGTGGCTCAACCGTATGGTGGAGAATCTGCTTTCCGTGACCCGCTTCGACGGGGAACAGGTGGCCGTCAAAAAGACCCCCACCGTGCTGGAAGAGCTGCTGGACGCGGTGCTGGTCAAATTCAAAAAGCGCTGCCCGGACGTTCCGGTGCAGCTGGAGCTGCCGGAGGACTTTGTTATGATCCCCATGGACTCCATGCTGATCCAGCAGGTGCTGATGAACCTGTTGGAGAACGCGGTGCTCCACGCCAAGGGCATGACCACCCTGACGCTGCGGGTGTTCACGCTGGGCAGCCGGGCTGTGTTTGAGGTGAAGGACGACGGCTGCGGCATCCCGAAAGAGCGTCTGCGCACCCTGTTCTCCGGCACCGGCGGCCCGGACCCCAACGCCCCGGCCGACAGCGGCAAGCACGGCATGGGCATCGGCCTGTCGGTGTGCGCCGCCATCATCAAGGCCCACGGCGGCGAGATCGACGCAGAGAGCCGCCCCGGCGAGGGCACGACCATCCGTTTCTGGCTGGAGACGGAGAAAATCGAACTGGAGGACGCAGAGGATGAGCAATAATAAATATAAGGTGCTGATCGTGGAGGACGAGGCGAACATCTGCAGCTTCATTGAAACGCTGCTGACCACGAACGACTATCAGGCGCTGGTGGCGCACACCTGCACCATGGGCCTGACCCTGTTCGCCTCCCACAACCCGGATCTGGTGATCCTGGATCTGGGCCTGCCGGATCGGGACGGCCTGGAGCTGATCCGTACCGTGCGGCAGAAGTACATGACCCCCATCATCGTGTTGTCGGCCCGTACCGACGAGATGGATAAGATCGAAGCGCTGGATCTGGGTGCCAACGATTACATCACCAAGCCCTTCGGCACCGGGGAACTGCTGGCCCGGGTGCGGGTGGCCCTGCGCCTGAACCGCTACAGCCGCACCGGCGACGCAGCATCCAGCGGGGAGTTCCAGGCTCAGGGACTGCGCATCAACTACGACCGCCGCAAGGTGTTCGTGGAAGGGCAGGAGGTGCGCCTGACCCAGACGGAATACAACATCGTGGCCTTTTTGTCCCAGCATGCCGGCCGGGTGATGACCTACGCCGCCATCGTGCGGGCCATCTGGGGCGATACCGATGTGGGCAGCACCAAAAAGCTGCAGGTGAACATGGCCAATATCCGCAAAAAGCTGGGCAGCCGCCCCGGCAGCAACCCCTACATCCTCAACGAGCTGGGCGTGGGCTACCGCATGATCGACGAGGACCCGGAGAGCCGTCAGACTGCAGAGGAGGGCGTATGATCCCTGCACTGGTGATTTTTGCTGTCACCTATCTGCTCATGCTGGCACTGCCCAAAGAGCGCCCGTGGGTAGCCCTGTGCAGCGCGGCTGTGTTCATGGCACTGGGACAGCTGGGCGTGTATGACTTTTCGCTCTCGGCGGCGCTGGGGGCGGTGGATTACAATGTGCTGCTGATGATGTCTGGCACCATGGGAATCGTGTCGCTGTTCATCCGGAGCCGGATGCCGGCCCGCCTGGCCGAGCAGCTGATCGTCCGGGTGCCCAATGCCCAGTGGGCTGTGTGCGTGCTGGCACTTTTTGCCGGGGTCATCAGTGCATTTGTGGACAATGTGGCCACAGTGCTCATGGTGGCACCGGTGGGCCTGGCCATTGCCCGCAAGCTGAAGATCTCGCCGGTTCCGGTGATCATTGCCATTGCGGTGTCCTCCAACCTGCAGGGCGCAGCCACGCTGGTGGGGGATACCACCAGCATCCTGCTGGGCGGCTTTGCGGAGATGAACTTCTTTGACTTTTTCTGGATGCACGGCCGCCCGGGCGTCTTCTGGGGTGTGGAGCTGGGCGCGTTGACCTCCCTGCTGGTGCTGCTGTGGCTGTTCCGGAAGGAAAAACAGCCCATCACCGCCCGTGTGGAAACACAGGTGGAAGATGACGTGCCCACTGCCCTGATGCTGCTGACGGTGGGGCTGCTGATCGTGGCGTCCTTCCTGCCGCAGCCGGAAAGCGGCCTGCTGGCAACACTGTACGAGCTGCGCAGCGGCCTGATCTGTATGATCCTGTGTGTGGTGGGCGTGGTCCGTGCCTGCCTGCGGGACCGCTCGGCAAAGCCGCTGGTGCAGGTGGTGCAGGAGCTGGACCGGGACACCTTGCTGCTGCTCTTCGGGCTGTTCATCGTGATCGCGGGCATCCGCACGGCGGGTGTCATCGACGCTGCCGCGCAGCTGTTTCATACCGTGGCCGGGGAGGATCCTTTCCGGCTGTATGTGTTGCTGGTGGTGGTATCGGTGGTGCTGTCGGCCTTCATTGATAACATCCCCTATGTGGCCACCATGCTGCCGGTGGTGCAGGGCATTGCCGCGCTGATGAACAATGGTGCAGGCATGGCACCGGAGGCGTTTTACTTCGGTCTGCTCACCGGCGCAACGCTGGGCGGCAATCTGACCCCCATCGGGGCATCGGCCAACATTGCGGCCATTGGCATCCTGCGCAAGAATGGTGAGACCGTGCGCACAGCCGACTTTTTGCGCATCGGGGTGCCCTTTACACTGGCGGCAGTGCTGACCGGCTCGGTGTACCTGTGGCTGGTGTGGGGCCGCGCGTTGTAAGCAACAGAAAATGTCTGCCGCCAGCGCCCGGCGGCCACGCTCAAACGACCAAATAAACCGCCCGTCCTGTGCCGGAAAACCGGCCTGCGACGGGCTTTTTTACGGAAGTATGACGTTTTATAAAAAGAGAAAAGTTTTTCGCAGAAAACGCTTGACAATTCCGGTATATCTGGTATAATAACTATCGTTCCGAGCGACACGGCTCACGAACAAAACAGAATA
>ERZ838577.1564-NODE-1564-length-29938-cov-88.868554_pt1 | contig 29938 bp, 17 predicted proteins | sample MGYA00519682_ERZ838577 | MGnify/ENA primary metagenome ERZ838577 (study PRJEB31850, sample SAMEA3708838) | human gut metagenome | biome: human gut; feature: human-associated habitat; material: faeces | place: China | collected 2014 ...
ATTCAAAAATCAGAAATTTTGCATTTCCCTGACCCCGGCAGATACCACGGCACTGGTAGCGGTAATTCATTTTCCAGTTCAACGTTTGAAAGACAAGCCCAGAAAATGCTCTGGCTGAAAAAACACTATGAACGTCATTGTCATCTCTCCAGTGCATCGCTGTTGAAAAGCCGTGATTGCTCTTTCGCAAAATCACGACCTGCAGAATCGGATGATAGAGCAGTTCCACATACTCGCAGTCGTCCAACCGGCTATGGCAGGCCTTGCTGAAACGGATTCCATTTTTAGAAATCGTCATAACCGGGCTACTCTGGTTGATAAAGCAAGTACCTGAAACCGTCATATATTCAGATTGAAGTGCCTTTCCCAGTGTTGCCCCAGCCCTCATCTCTGCTATATCGTTCAGTTTCATCACCTCTTCCGGCAGATAGGTGCTCAGGCAAAGGCTGCGGATACTTTCAGCATTGATGCCGCTCCAGTTCGGATGGATGCCCACAAAGCCTTTCAATGCTCCCTGCCGGATTACCACAATATCCTGCACCCCGCACTTTTTGCTGCTGGATGCCACAAGATGTGCAGCTCGTGCGATTTCTGGGGAAACAATCGCTTCGTGATGTTCCGGGACATAGGCAGAGCAGCGATTGCCGTTATTCTTCGTGACCTTGCCCAGTTTGTAATCTACCACAATGCTCTTCCTAGCTTCCAGATCACCCCAGCGGCGTTCATTTTTCATGATGTTTGCCACCATCATGCCGTTCCACTCCTGCCTACCGCGCAGGGTGCTGCGCTTTTTCTGTGTCAGCACTGCCGCGATCTGATCGTAGTTATAGCCCTGGATAAACGCCAGAAAAATAAACCGCACCGTCTTTGCTTCTTCCGGCTCAATTACCAACCGTCCATCCTTCGTATGCCGATATCCCATCAGGTCGGCCACCGGGTACTGGCCTGTCATAATACGCTGGTCATACGAAAGGATCATCCGGCGACTCTTGTTGCCCGATTCCCAATCTGCCAGAAGTGCTTGAATGTCCAAACTATATTGGCTGCTTGGATTCAGCGTGTAGATGTTTTCAGTTTCAAAGTACACGCCAATGGGATGTGCCGGGTGCATGGTTTTCAATGCTGCAATCTGCGTCATACAATCCGAAAAATTTCGCGCAAACCGCGAAATGCTGGCACAGATAATCAAGTCCATCTTCTGGTCTTTGGCATCTCGCATCATGCGCTTAAACGCATCCCGTTTCCGCAGTGAAGTACCCGATTTTCCTTCATCGCTGTAAATATCCTGCAAATTCCAGTTTTCCGTTTCTGCAATCTTTTTGGTGTAATATAGAGTCTGGTTTTCAATGGAAGAAATCTGTTCTTCGCTGGAAGTGCTGACACGGGCATAAACCGCCACACGCTTCAGGTCGCTGTCGTAAATCGACGGTGTCGGTTTCGCCGGACGAAAGTAATCTTTTGCCGTTTTCTGCCCCTGTTCTGTCTGCTTATGGATTCTGTCACGAATCTCTGCTTTTCGCCTTTCAGATTCCAGATGTCGGCTCTGCCAGTCTGCCCCACTCGGTAGCACTTCAAGGTTTTCTACCGGAATACACTCTACGTCTTTTGGATTATACTGTCCTTCCACGTTCATTTTTTTCAGCCTTTGTCATTTCATGTTCCAGTCGGATTCTCCACTCAAGATAATCTTTCCTTCGGATCGATGTATATTTTTCAGCCAAATCTTTCAGGCTCTGCCGCTGGTTATCAACGTCAAGAATGGTGTCGATTCTCTGGTCATCATCGTCTGTAACAATATCCACTCGCATCGGCAAGTCAAACAGATATTTCAACAGAAAACAGAAATCACAGGTATTTGCTGCAAGATAGGCCCTTGTCTGCGAGAAAATCAGATTTATGGAACCATTTTTGCAATCTTTGAGCAGATGCACCATTTCCGGGCGTTTATAAATTTCCTTATTCCCTGTGATGTCAATATAAACACCAACCAGCTTTTTATCGCTATCAGTTTTAAACTTTTCAGCATAGTAGGAACTGTGATAGGCTACTGCTGCATCCTTAGAGCGCTCCCACAATTTTGCAAGTTTCACATAGCCGCCAACTTTATACCTGTGGTCCATTCACAGCACCTTCTTCCGGCTGAACACTCCAATACCATCTCCGCTTTTTCTGGTAGCAGTGGATTCCCATTTCTGTTTTTACCATCCGTGCCACTCGTTTGCTGACACCCTCATTGTCCAGACGGCAATAAATTTCATTCGCGCTCATATCGCCTTTTTCAAGAAAATGCTTAATCCAATAGACCGCTTTTTGCTGTTCCGATTCAAATTCGGGTTTTCTATCTGGTTTCTGATTTTCAAAAGATTGCGGCCTGCATTCCAGCCACTGAAAGCCCTTGTCGGCGGAAATGGAAAAGCGGATGTCTTCTGCCGTAGGCGCAAGACTGTTTTTGATTTGATGTACAATTCTTATATCAGGATTCTCTGTATCTCGCTCCACCTGCAGGACGCTTCGTGCTGCTGCCACAACATCAATGCTGCCAAGGCTGCGGTACAGCCCTTTGGAGCCTTCTTTTTTATTAAGGTGACCAATCAAAACAATGGCACAGTCATAGCCAGCAGCCCACATTCCAAGGCGGCGCATCAGTTTTCGTGCCCTGCCTGCGATCTGTAAATCGGAATCACTGCCAAGATAAGCCTGAATCGGGTCGATCACGACCAATCGCGGCCGGAATTCAATGATTGCCTGACGGATGCGTTCATCGTCCAATGTAAGGCCGTTATAAACTTCTTCATTGATGAAAGCAATCTTTCTGCAGTCTGCCCCACAGCGTTCCAGACGGGGCTTTATCGTGTCAGAAACCCCATCCTCGGAGCATTGATAAATCACTTTTTGCGGCGCACTAATTTTGCATCCGTCCGGGGTCCTACCACCCATTGAAAGTTCCGCAATCAGATTCATCATCATGGTGGATTTTCCGTCACCGGGATCACCCTGCAGCAGTGTGATTTTCCCGATTGCGATAAACGGATACCACAACCACCGAACATCTGTTGACTGAACTTCGCTGTACAGTGTCAGCAGCCGTTCCATTTCATTTTCCCCACTTTAGTTTCACAGTTTGATTTCATGCTTTTATTATACGCTTGTCAGATGTTTTTTTCTGTAAGCCACCAGTTTACATGTGCATCGAAATGTAAACCAGTAGTTTACATTTCGCTCTCAGAATACACGACTGCTAGAGGTGTACCCACCAAATTCTGAGCTATGCATTTGGCTTTTTTCTATTGTTATAGTGCTAAAAATCAAAAATAATAGTATTAACTTATGTGGGCATTTGAAAGGAATGTTTTGTATGTCCATTAATTGTATTGCTTTGGGGAAACGAATTTGTTTTTATCGTTTGAAGTTCAATATAACTCAAGAAAAGTTAGCAGCCTTGACCAACTGTAGTCGTGAATATATTGCTTACCTTGAAAGTGGCACTAAGACTCCCAGTTTGCCAACCTTGATTGATCTCGCCAATGTTCTACATATTTCTGTTGATGATTTACTCGTTGACAGTCTTGATTATTCTTTTTCCACTTCTGGTTCTGACTTACACCGACTTCTATTGGATTGTAATCAAACCGAGCAAGAAATCATTATCCGCATGGTGAAAGAATTAAAGGCCACACTTGCCAGTCTCGGAATTTAACATTTTTTCGTAATAAAAGCGAAAATTGAAACGGCCCGCATAAGCTACAGACGCACCCTCGAATTCTCCTGGGTGCTGTTTGTGGTTTATACGACCCTATGTTTTTGATTGTCGGAACTCAGTATGTACCTTAGACCACTTTTCCGCATAGCCACTCAGTGTCTGGTTAGGACACCACCTACCTATAACTATCACATTCCTGCGGAATGAAACACCCTCATAGTCGAGAAGATACTAATCCTCTCAACTATGAGGGCGTTGCTTTTATTCAAGCAGTTCCAAAGGCGGGTTATCCGGGTCTGGCATCTTATATGTACCATACCTGCCGAAGCATTACTGCCGCCAGTTCCAGAAGTACTACCACGCCGCCGACCACCTGCGGTATCATAAAAATCACAAATCCACCGATCAGCATTTGAAGTGCTTCCATTCCTTGCGACTGATGCATGAGGTACGAAAGAATCGCCGTTGCCAATAGCACACTGCCCAGCAGATAGAAAAACCACGCAGAACAGTGATGCAAAAATACCACAAACCACTTCGCCAGCCACACCGCAAGGAGCAGCGGCAGGGTTATCATCACCAACATCAATTTTAACAGCCATCGAATCGCTTTCATAGTGTCCTCTTTCCGACTGGTCCGTTGCCCATGTTATAACACATTCTTTGATGTTCCAACATGGGCAACCCAGTCCTATCTCAAATTCAGCCTGTCTGCAGTGCCTTTACAGTATCCTGTATGCTCTGCTCGTATTTGAACCGTACCACAATACGCCCTCCATCATGCACAAAGACATTTTCAATAAAGGCCGATACCATACCTGCCGTGAGCCTCGTACCGTGCAGGAAATTCTCTGCCTGCTCTGCCGCTGCACGCACAGTTCCCGGCACAGCACTCCGAGTGGATTCCACTCCTTTTTCCAGTTCTATTTTTTCTTCTACCTCTGAAATTCGTCTATCACACTCCTGCTTTTTCTGCTTGTAGGTATCCAACGGGAGTGTTCCTGCCGCATATTCTTCATACATCCGCATCTTCTCTCCCTTTAGATTTTTTAATTCCTGCTCCATCAGAGTTTTACGGCGGTTTGCCTTTTTGTGGGCTTCCTTCAAATCCTGTTCTTCTTTTTGAATATCACCATAAAGGGAATCCAGCAGAGAGAGTTCCTTTTTCAGAGCCTGAAAGACGGCACTTTCAATATCACTGACCCGAAATATCTCAGATGTGCATCGGGTCTGCCCAACCAGTTCCAAGCCCTCTCTGCACCAGAATGTCGGTACAACCTGTTTGAAATTGTGCGCCATCACTCGCCTGCAATTTCCGCAGCGGACTTTTCCTTTTAGCGGGAAGTCCACGCGGCCCATCAACACCTTATGGCTGTTGCTCTTTATGACAAGCTGCGCTTTTTCAAATTCTTCACGACTTACGATTGCTTCATGGGTTCCCTCCGTAATAAACTGCTGTCCTTTGGGAACTGTTCTGACAATGCTTTTGCCGGAAATCAGTGTTTTTGTTTTGCCCAAAACCATTGCCCCAGTGTACACATACGCCGTGAGGATTTTCCAGACACGAGAGCTATCCCAAAGAATCACTGGGGCGATGGTATAGGTCGTTTCCTTGCCATACGCCTTATTTTCTTTGTTATATACGCTCGGCACAGGAACATTTTCGTCATTGAGCATCATTGCTATCTCTCTTGTTCCCAGCCCCAGAATCGCAAGGTCGAAAATACGCCGCACGATTTTTGCTGCTGGCAGATCGATGATAAATGCGCCCTTTTTGTCCGGGTCAAACTGATAGCCGAACGGTGCAGCAGATGCAGTTGTGATGCCTTTACGCCACTTGACCTGATTTGCAGTCCGCAGTTTCTTTCCTGCATCCCGGCAGTACATGGTATTTACCAGATTACTGACGACCACATCCATTCCCAGCGTTGTACCTTTATAATTATTGCTGTCATAGTTATCGTTGATAGCAATGAGCCGGACACCCAGCAGGGGGAAAATCTGCTCCATGTATTCGCCCACACCGATATAATCACGGCCAAAACGGGAAAGGTCTTTCACAATGATGGTATCAATCTTGCCATTGCGCACACCATCCATCATCTGCTGGAATCCAGGTCTGTCAAAATTGCTGCCTGTGTAGCCGTCATCTACAAAATCCATCACAGGCACATTTTGCAGGCTTTCTTTGCAGGAGATATACCGCTGGATCAGTTCTTTCTGGTTCTCAATGCTGTTGCTCTTATCCTTGCCATCTTTGCCCAAGTCGCCATCAGCCCTTGAAATGCGCTGATACGCTGCAATCATGTTTCTGCACTCTCCTTTCCAAGTTCTGTAAACACATCCTGAAATCCGAAAACAATCCGAATCCGCTTGTCCGCACTTACTTCGATTTTCTGCACAAGGGATTTTACCAACTGAATGTCAAATTCAAAGTTGTCCAGATGTTCTTCCAAATGAGAAGTCATATTCAGGTATTCTTCGATCTGCCGTTCTACTTCCGCTTTTTTGTTTTCTGCTTCCTGCAGCGCAGCCCGTAGACCATCATACTGTCTGGAATAATCTTCCCGAATCAGCTGGTAATCTTCGGAATCCACCACACCAGCCACATAGTCTGCATAAAGCTGTTCCCGCTTCTTGGCCATCTGGCTGACTTTATCGGTCAGGCTCATAATTTCACCCTTTGCCCGGTAAACGGGATTCTGCACATCCTCGATTTTCTGCAATTCTTCCAGCACCTTCCGTTTATCGCTCAGCTGGACAATGAACAAATGCAGCTGATCCATTATCAGGGCTTTCAGCAGTTTTTCTGGAATCTGATGGCCGATGCACTTATCGTCAGCCTGTCTTGCCTTGCAGATGTAATAGCAGACCTTTTTACTTTCTTCCGCTCCATGCGGCAGTCGTTCAAACTCCATCGGTCTGCCGCAGTCTGCGCAAAACACCATTCCTGCAAGGTCATTCTGATATTCTGCCCGAATCTGCTCCGACTTTGCTCTTACTGTCTTGAATACTGCTCGATTCTTGTTCAAGATTTTTTGCACCTTTTCAAAATCATCCCTTGCAATGATGGCCGGATGTGTGTTCTTTGCCACATACCACTGTTCTTTGGGAAGGTCGTGCTTGTCCTGTCCTGCGAATAACTTCTGTGTACTTTTATTGTTGATGGTATCGCCCACATAGGTTTGATTTTCCAAGATGTGCCGGATTGTGGTTACGCCCCACTTTTTACAGGTAAGCACTTCTTTCCCCTCAACCATTTTTCTATGCCACTCTCGTGGAGTCGGAACCTGCAGCAATGTCATTCGTCGAGCAATTTCAAAAATTGGCACACCCATCAGTTCCCACTGGAAAATCAACTGCACATAAAATGCAGCTTCCGGGTCAATTTCATTTCGCTTTGTCACGGAGTTCCGAATATAGCCATACGGAGCATCGTTTCCGACAGCATAGCCTGCTTCTTTTTTGCGCTGCAAGGAAGTCCATATCTTTTTGGATATGTCTTTCGCGTACATTGCGTTGACCATATTCCGAATCGGGAGAGCCAGACTTTCCATATCCTCTTTGCGCGTACTGTCAAAATTATCTGTAACAGCAATCAATCGAATCCCCAAAAATGGGAACACCGTTTCGATATAGTATCCTGCTTCCAGATAGTTGCGGCCAAAGCGTGAGAGGTCTTTCACCACGATGCACTTGATTTTCTTCTGCCGTACATCGTTCATCAGGCGGGTAAATGCAGGCCGCTTGAAATTTGTTCCCGTAAATCCATTGTCGAAGTAGGTATCCACATAGCTCAGTTCCCTGCTGCGGTTGATATAGTCCTGCACCAGTGCGATCTGCGTTTCCATGCTTTCTTCTGTTTCTTCATCCTCAACAGAAAGCCGCCCATAGATTGCCGCAGGCATTTTTGCTTCTTCCAGTTCCGGGAGCAGCACAGAAGCTGCCGCCTGTTCCGGCTGCGGGAGATTTTTTCTACTCTTTCGTGCCACTGTCTGTACCCTCCACTTCTATCCGACTAAGCATCTGTTTCCATTCATCCGTTTTCATGGTCAGGCTGATTTCTACCTGTCCATCGTCCAGTAATGTAACCGTGACCTGCTCGATATACTTTTTCACAAAATTGCGGTCAAGTTCCTCCGGGGTCTTATACTGTGCCATCTGCTGAATCCACGGATTGCGCAGGCTCAACGCCCGTTCCCATACCAGCGTATCTTCCATAATTGCTGTAAGCTGTTCATTCAATTTCCGATGTGCTTCTTCGTAGTCCAGCAGTTCGGCACAATATTGTTCTTTGGTGATTTCATCGGCCATATAACTCTCATACAGCGGCACACGGCGAAACTGTTCCATATTCAGTTCGGCCAGAACGGACTTCATCTGCACCGACTTTTCAGCTCGGACTGCTTCAATCACTTTCCTGCCTGCTCCCTGCTGAATCGCTGCAGCCAGCTTTTCTTCTTCCAGATGTTCCAATTCCAGAGCATCCATCACCTTTTTATAAATGGTAGCTGCCGGAACTTTCAAATTCTTTCCGTTTTCCTTATGTGCACGGCAATGGCGGCAATAGAAAAGTTCTTCCTCCGTTTTCTTATCCTTATGCCAGCATAGTGCGTAGCCGCAAGTGCAGACAATGTGTTTTGCCAGCGGGTTCGGTTTTTTGTAGCTTTTCCGAATGGAGATTTTGTTCTCCCCCTCCCTCATATTGCAAGGGAAAGCATAGAACTGTTCTTTGGTTATGTATGGTTCGTGGCAGTTTTCTGCAATGATCTGGCGGCTTCCATTTGCCGCCGCACCTGTATAAGTCGGATTTCGGAACAAGCAACGCAGCATATCGGTTGTCCACTGGTCGGATTCTGCATCATAAGACTTTCCCAAAATTCTCTTTTTGTGTCTCATTGGGGGTTCAACACCCTGCTCATTTAACCACTTTGCAATGTCACGCATTTTCTGACCGGACGCATATCTGGAAAAAGCCTCGCTTAAATAAGGAGCAACTTCTTCATCCTTTATCATGTTGCTTTCGCCATTCCTGCGGATATAGCCAAATGGAACAGAACTTGTCAACCGGAATCCTGCGCCTTGTTTCCTTCTCCACGCAAACATGATTTCTGCGTGCATCTCACAGCGTTTTGCTTCAAAATAGTCCTCGACTTCTTTTCGGCTGGCTGTTCTGGTGTCCAAGCCCTCATCCAGCACGATCAGGTCGATGCCCGTCGCATAGAGCGTTTCCTTGATTGCCTGTCGTGCCGCCGGGAAATCCGGCCCGCAGTAGTACATGGATGCCACAATAATGCAATCAAATTTTCGCTCTACGCCATCATCGGTCATTTGGTCAAACGCGGTACGCGCCTTTTCATCGTTCTTGCGGTCAAAATACTTTTTCAGCAAATCTAGTTCTTTATGTTCCGCCAGATATGCCGCAATACGCTGATTCTGCTCGGCAATCGCCAGTTCACCTTGATGGTTCTTCCAAGGAAGTGTCCGGGTATAGCTTACACACTTCATACTGCACTTTCCTCCGTTTCTGCTGCCGGAACACTACTGCAATATTCCAGCACATTGCGAATTTCCTGATCGAACCGATACTGAATATGAATATGTTCCTTATCATAGACGGTGATGCTTTCTACCAGTTCCACCAGAACGCGGCGGTTCAGACTTGTCAGGTTTTGGTAGGACTTGAAATCTTCGATCCATGGCAGATGTTCCACATCCAGATTGTTCAGGCAATCCCTCTGGCGGTTCATTTCTGCTTTGGCCTTGCGGATGGTTTCAACCTTTTCATTAAAGGAATGGCTGAATTCCTTATACTCTTCCTTGCTGACAATACCGCCGCTCATATCTTCATAAAGCTGGCGGCGCAAGGTCTGGTATTTCTGTTCTTCCTGCTCCAGCATCTTCAGATGTTCTTCCACAGATTTCAGTCTGCGCTCATTCTTCGGAATCTCATTAATTTCATCGAGCCGATGTTCCAGTCCACTGATCTGCTGGACTTTCCCCTGCAATGCGGCCAGCACCACTTCGGCCAGCTTACTTTCGCTGATAAGATGTGAGGAACAGCCTAAACCATTGTGGTTTGTGACGCAGTGCAGATAAATATATTTCTTTCCATTTTTCGACACCGTGCGCCGCACCATGTTCTGCCCACAACCACCGCAGCGAACGATGCCCGAAAATAGATTTACAGTCTGCTGTCCTTTCGATGCACAGGTGTCCAACTTCAAGACTTCCTGCACAGTATCGAACAGCTTTTGCGGAATGATTGCTTCGTGCATATTGGGAACTCTGATCCAACCGGATTCTTCCACATCCCGAATCTTCTTGATTTTGTAATTGATCTTCTGCCGCCTGCCCTGTACCATCGTTCCAGTGTAGATTTCATTTTTTAGAATCCGAAGCACCTGAATCGCCTGCCACTTTGCATGAGTGCCAGCTTTGAACCCACTGTGATAATTCAGACCACACAGCCGTTTGTACTCGCTGGGAGCCAGCACGTTCTCGTTGTTCAGCTGCTCGGCAATCGCCTGTGCGCTCATTCCTTCCAGTTTTCTGCGGTAGATAGAGCGGACAATATCTGCTGCATACTCGTCTACCACCAGACGGTTTTTGTTCCGTTTGTCTTTGCAGTAGCCGTAGATTGCATAACCGCCGATGAACTCACCTTTGCGCCGTTTCATGTCCAGCTGGCTGCGCACCTTGATGGAAATATCCCTACAGTAGGAATCGTTCAGCAGATTCTTGAACGGAACTACAATGCTGTCCGAATCGCTGCTCTCGGTGTTCGCATTGTCATAGTTGTCGTTGATGGCGATAAAGCGAATCCCCATCATGGGAAAAATCTGTTCCAGATACTTTCCCATCTCAATGTAATTACGACCAAGTCGGGATAAGTCCTTGACGATGATGCAGTTGATTTTGCCGGATTTAATATCCTCCATCATTTGCTTGAAGCCCGGACGTTCAAAATTGGTTCCCGTGTAGCCATCATCAGTGTACTCTTCGACCAAATGCAGTCCTGGCCGTTCTGCAGCAAAATCCCGAATCAGTTCTCTCTGGTTGCCGATGCTGTTGCTCTCGGCCTTGTCGCCATCCTCGATGGACAATCTCAGATAGGCCGCTGCCCGTATGTCTTTATGCTTTTCCTTGTAAAAAAACAAAGCCATTAAACCTCCCGTCTCCACGCATATTGCATGGTAAAATCCAGAAAGTTAATGGCTTTTGATTGCACTATTCACTTAACCCGTCTGTATTTTACCAAGCTGCCGCACAAAAATCAAGCTGCAGCGCACATTTTTCAGAATTCCAAAAATTGTTCTTGTTCAGTGCTTTCCCATGCTCTGCAACAGACAATCCCACAGTTCGCTGCCTTCTGACCGAAATGATTCATATACGGTAATGCCCTTGATGACGGCTTTTCTGTGATGCTTAGGCTCCGTATGCTCCTGCTTGGGCTTTTCGTCAAATCGTTCTTTCTGCTTCATGGAAATCAATCCCCCTTTACTAATATGAATTCAGAAAGGCATTGGGGGATACAGTGTTTGAAAAAAATACAGAAAATTTTGAAAAGTGTATCCTGCATCGGGGCTTCGGATTCATATTTATAGAAGCAGCTTTTTTGATGGGCCTGCGGAATACGGTAAAACGCTGGGGCTTTTCTCTCTTAGCGCAAGATTCGCCCATAGCCGCTCAAAACTCACTTTCGTGGTTTTTCCCGGCTGGCAATCTTGATGGGGATTCCGTTCCCCATTCCCACGGTACGCACAAAATCTTGGATTTTGGCTATCTGGCTCCACATGAATGTGTTCGCAGCCGAACGCCTACGGCTTATCGGGAGTTGCTCTGCAACTATAAAGTGCAGGAGGATTATGCTATGGCTCGACCAAAGAAAGACGAATCGCTTCATAGGGGGAAACGAGTTTACATCCGTTTCACAGAATTGGAATATGAGCTGGTAGCCGGATACGCTAAAGACGCCGGATACCCGATTGGTACTTTTGTACGCAAACAGGCTCTCCGCGAAAAGCTGGAAGTCAATTATAATATCGTTGCCGATCTGGGAGAAATTCAGAATTTGACGGTGCAGGCCGCAGGCATTGGAAATAATCTCAACCAGATTGCCCGCTATTTCCACGGCGGCGGTCTGGCATCACGCGGAATGTTGGAAGAACTGAAAAAGTGCATTGCGGAAATCCGTGAATTGCGGCAGGAAATCGTTCAGCTTGGAGGTGTGTATCGTGGCAATTCTAAAACACATCGCAAGTAAAAATGCCAATTATGGGAGTGCCATCGACTATCTCAAATACCAGCACGATGAGTTTCATCTGGTTCCCGTTCTGGATGAAAGCGGGAATATGCTGCTTCGGGAAGAATTTTATCTTGACGGTTTGAACTGCAATCCCGAAACCTTCGACCTTGAATGTGAACTGTTAAACCAGCAGCACCATAAGAACAACACCTATGATGAAATCAAAAGCCACCACTACATTATCAGCCATGACCCCAGAGATAACGCCGACCACGATTTAACAGGAGAACGTGCACAGGCCATCGGGCTGGAATACGCAAAAGCTAATTTTCCGGGGCATCAGGCTTTGGTCTGCACCCATACAGATGGCAATAACGGAACAGGCAACATCCATACCCACATCATAATCAACAGCCTGCGCAAATCCGATATAGAGCCTCAGACCTACACCGAACGGCCAATCGACTGCAAGGCTGGATACAAGCACCACCTTACCAAAGACTATTTGAAGCACCTGCAAAAATCTTTGATGGATATTTGCCAGCGCGAAGGGCTACATCAGGTCGATCTGCTCTCCCCTGCTGCGGATAAAATCACACAGCAGGAGTACCATGCGCAGCGGCGTGGGCAGCTGAATCTGGACATTACAAACATGGAACTTCTGGGCGATGGCATCACCCCCATGCACACTACCTTTGAAACAAACAAAGAAAAATTCCGCAATGCCATTTCTGACATTGCGGAACGTGCCACATCTTTTGAGGAATTTCAACGGTTATTAAAAGCGGAATACGGAATTTTGGTAAAAGACCATCGTGGACGATTCAGCTATCTTCCTGCTGACCGACAGAAATTTATTTCTGCCCGCGCTCTCGGTTCTAATTATGACCGCGACAGGCTTCTCCGCATTTTTGCAGAAAATGCGCAGAACAAAGAACGGAACAATCCTCATCGGGCAGCAGATGATCCTATGGCTATTTTGTTCATTAAGTCTGACCTGCGCCTTGTGGTTGACTTGCAGACCTGCGTAAAAGCACAGCAGAGCCGCGCCTATGCGCAGAAAGTCAAGATTTCCAATTTGCAGCAGATGGCACGAACAGTCGCTTATGTGCAGGAACATGGATACGATTCTTACGAAAAACTCTCCGATACCACTAACGCCATTCAATCTAAAATGGCAAAAGCCCGAAGTGATGCCAAATTCACCGAAGCAAAATTGAAAAAAGTCAATGAGCAGATTCGTTATTTAGGCCAGTATCTTTCTACAAAATCAGTCTATGGTGATTTCTTGAAATCCGGCAATAAGAAATCTTTCCGTCAGGCTCATGCAGAGGATATTGCCAAATATGAAGAAGCCCTCCGCATCCTAAAGCAGCACTCCCCAGATGGAAGGTTCCCGACCATGAAAGACCTCCGGGCTGAAAAGGAGCAGCTTACCATTCAGAAAGATGCCCAGTATGACACCTACCACTATTTCAAAGATTACCACAGGGAACTCCAGACTGTATGTGCCAATGTAGATAACATTCTGGGAACAGAACGAGAAGCACGGCGCGAACAGCAGCAATCCCGAAAGAACGAACACTCTCTATAAAACAAAAAGCCAGCCCTGGTCTTTCCTGCGAAAGACTAGGGCTGACCCTTTTCTACCATATTACTCTTACTTTGTTTAATCAATCCAACGAATAGGATACCCTTGTGCTTGAAGCTGCTCAACATAGGTGCTTCTGTATGTAGAATCCTCAATTTTCTCCATTACCCACTTTGGTATCAGAATCAAATCGTATACGCTGAGGACTCCATCAGATGGATAGCTTTTCTGGCTCAACTCGTGCATAAAAGATGGCCTCCTTTTTGGGGAAGCCATCTCAACGATATTACGGTATTTTAACTTTTTCGGCTTCTTTCCTGTTCCTGCTGCGGCGTATTGTCTTTTTGTCGCCGCTCAGCCTGCTTAATATGCAGCCGATCAAGCACCGACCACCTGCCGCCAATGCGCCGGGGCTTTTTTGGTACATTGTTGACGCAGCCATCTATCATATTGTAGTTTTGCTCTGTGCCAGATTCTTTGGCGCGTTCCGCTGTACCGTTTTCAAAGAACTTCTGGTGGTGCAGCAGTTCAGGCTTTGGGCCTTGTAAAAAAGCACGCATCTTTCTGGTAGCTTCTCCATCGAAACCTAAAACTGTCTGCGTCACAAAGGCTCCACTCTCGTGAAGAATAATGCTCGGCGGTGGATTCTTTGTTTGTTCACTTCTCATCTGAACAAACCGCTGACCATCGACCTCCACTTCATCCGATACCAGCCATGTGCCTTTTTGTCCTGCCACCTGATAGCCGCCCTCATCAAGAATCAGGTATGTGCCACTCTGGGGCTTTGGGAAAAAGCCGTTGAATCTCACCAACCTATCCTTATCAACATAGAAAAAAGATGTTCTGCCTGCCTCAGTCAATCCGATTACATCACTGACCCCAAATTTTCTAATTTTGAATTTGTCCGGGTTAATTCTTTCCATCTTTTTACGAATCGCTTCCGCGCCCATTCCTCTCGTAGCCGTACCAGAATAGCCTGTACCATAATTATCTGCGGTTATCATAAAACCATGCTGAATCTGGTATTCATAGCTACGGCAGCGATACTCACGGTTTTTCTCAGAATTGTCGATCTGATAGATTACAAACACATCTGAACTCATTTTCCTGCATCATCCTCCGGCCTATGCCATTCCAGTTCCAGCCCCTTGAACTGTTGCTCATTCAACTGCTGCATCTTCGGGATGGTCTGCTGAACCAGCGCAGCCATCTCCGCATCCTCTGCCACAAGCAGCTGGACCTCCGTCAACACCTGAATCGTATCTTTGAGCGTCGGCTGCTCAAACATCGCCATCAGCATCAATTCCAGTTCATCAAAACGCATCATAACTCAATATCTCCTCTCTTTTTGCCTTTCTGCGGTTTGGGCTGCTCCTGTGCAAGCTGCTCCTGCTTTTTGGCTTTCAGACTGCGCAGGGCATCCAGAACAGACTTTTTCGTGTTGCTGCGTTCCTGCTCTTTACTCTGCTGCCGTGCTACCATCAGTTTTTCCATATCGGAAATAGCCTGCTGCACCAGCTTATCATCCCTGAAGTAGTTGATGGAGTTGATGTTCTCACGCTGCACTTTGTCGTTCACGACCAGCTCATACATTCCAACAAAGCCGCCATCTTCCTCGATGCAGAATCCAATGCACTTGTCAGCATTCATCCGTTCGGACGGAATCTTGTCATAGGCTTCCAAGGCTTCTTCCATGGTCAGATGGTCGTGGAACTCTCCCGCAAACGTAAACTCCAAACACTCCGCAACATAAAAGCTGAGCGTTTCTTCCGGCGCAGGTCTTTCTGCGGCGAGTTTTTCTTTCAAAACCTCTGCCTGCTGCTCTGCCACCATATCGGCTTGTTCCCGCAGTTCTGCCGCGTCCATGATCCTGCCCTGTGCTGCATCGCAGCCGAACTCTGCCAGCAGCTCCGTCATAGCATCCTGCACAGACTTATCTCCGTCCGTTTCGAGAATGCCGCCATCCCGTTCCGTGAAGTCCTTATTATATAAGGTATAGTCGAAGCCATCGTCACAGGTCTGAATGTGAAAATAGGCATCCGGCAATTCGTAGGCCAGTTCCACATCCTGCACGGCTAAGGTCCCCTGTAACAGCTGGACAACATGATTCTGGATATACGGGTTATCCCAGCCCGGAACCGTTTTATAATCCTCTACGATGGTGTCAATGCCGTTCCTGCACTGCAAAACATCCAGTGAACCCGGCAGAGGATTAGGATTTTTCTCCACGCCCAAGGCTTTCATGTAATGGTTCGGAAGGGCCTGATACTGTGACATTGCATCATCCAGATTGCCGAACCGCTCAATTTTCAAAGGCGCGTCCTGCAAATTTTCGACCACATAGAACTGCTTTACAAAAGGCTGCTCCCGTGTTTTCTGTGCTTCCAGCTCTCCCCTGAACATCGTTACAAAGCCATCCAGAATAGCCGGGTGGCTGTCAACCACCCAATCCGTGCGGAAGGTCATGCGGTCTGCATTATGCTCCGGGGTGCTGACCTGCTCTGCCCATTCCTTATTGCCGGGAGAAAAGCGGCCATCGTAGCTTTTATGGTGCAGAGTGTTCGCCAGGATGTAGCCCACACGCTCCATGCCGTACTGCCGCACCACCTGATTGACTGCATCATCGCCAAGGTACATTCCGTCATAATTGTCCGCAATCGCTTCATGGATTGCCTGCTTGCACTCGCTGTTCAGCCGATAGGATGTACGGTACAAATCCACCTCGTCATTTTCTTTGGCATAGCTGAACGGCTCGTAGTAGACAGGCACATCCGAATAATCCTGTGCGCTGTTGTCCGGCACAGGCACAGCCTTTTCAATGATCTCCGATACCACATCTTCTTTTTTCGGCATATTCCATTTTTCAGAGAAATATTTCTGCACGGCCTCCTGAAAATCTTCATCGAAGCCGTTCCACAAATCCTCCGCTACCAACTTGCCCCACTCATTGACTGCAACACAAGCCGCCATGTCGCCGTGTTCCTCATGCTCCAGCAGGAAGAACTTCTCGCCGCCAATCTCCGTTTCATCAATAGCGTACCATGTGCCGATATGCCCCTCGACTGCGATATGGTCGGAATCGCCGTGGATCAGTCCATTTCTTTTCTGCTGCTGTTCCTCCATGAACTCTCGCACGGTCAACTCTGCGCCTGTGAAGTTCAGTCCTTCCTCGCCAAGTTCCAGCCGCCCCTCCGCGCCAAGGTCAAGTTCTTCGGCCATCAGGACAGATGCCGCATGGTTCACCACCACAGTTTTCTCCACTGTAATGGGCTGGCCTGGGTCGTAGTCCGAACCGCGCAGATCATAGCGATATAAGCCCTCCGGCACATCTTCATCCCGCAGTCGACCATTACTGAAAAGACCCGGCTTATCAAAGATTTCGATTTCCTGCAGTTCTTCGTTCAAAAGGTTTTCTTTCTGCAAATCCAGATTCCTTTCCTTGAAAAAATCCGGCAGTTCTGCAAATCCAATGCTGTCCACATAGTAGGCTTTGACTGTACTGCCATCATTGAGTACCACCACATCACTGACCGACAGCGAATGTCCCGTAAAGTCTGCCGGACGCTGGATATTAAACCGTTCATAAATGCCATCCAGCGTGTCCTTTTCCGTAAGCGGTGCGGCATAGATCAGGTCATAATCTGCACGGGCAACCGTCATGCCTTTCTTCTCCACATAGTCAAGTCCCATGAAACGATAGTTATGTTCCGGGTCACGCCCTGTGATCTGATAAATACCGAACTGTTTTTCACTGCTCTGCAGCAAAGATTCTTCTCGGCTCTTCTCCAGTTCTAGTTCTGCCGTTGCGATCTGGAACACATCACTTCCGCGCTCGATTTCTGCGCGTTCCGTGACAATCGTTGGCCGCAGACTTGTGCGGACTAAGTAGATCTGCTTTCCCTCATCGTACAGCTGCAGGGCTTGTTCTCTGGTGATGGGCGAAAACGGGAACTGCGGATATGTAAAATCATCTTCCAGATAACTTTCCTGCTGTTCCAGCAGAATACTCTGCCATACATCTGTTCGGATGCCGAAAATACCGTCATGCTGTGCGATTTGCTCCTTGCTGGCAAACTCGCCTGCCGTACCATCCGAAAACAGAGGATAAATTTTCTCGCCAGCCCGATGCCATTCCAGCGCAGCGTCTTTCATCAGCGGCAGCATATCATCCTTCCGATAACCATAGTCGTGCATCTCCGAAAGGCCAATCATTCTATCCGGCAGATTTTCGATTTTCTCCTGTGCTTCGTACATCAGGCGGTTGGCTTCTTCTTTGTCATCCTCGGTCAGTGCAGCCGCCAGACCATTCACCAGTTCTTCCGTTGCAGCCCGGTCATCCAGCTTGAAAGCAAAATTCGCGATGAGGTTTCGCTGCTCATCATCGAAAATCGTTTTTCCCTGCTCCTTTTCGGTAATCAACTTTTCCGCATACTGCATCGCAGTCATACGCTCTGCGCTCCTTTCCGCGACTGCCGCTTCCAGCTTTTCCAGAAAGTCGGCTGCGGTCAATCGAATCGTATCCATCGAATCTTTCAGTTCCTTCATCTCCTTGCCGCTGGCCCAGCTTGCTACATAAGGAAATGAATAATCGGACGTATCAATGCCCAAAGCCGAGCAGACCGTAAATGCAATACTTTCGGCTTCGGTTTCTTTCGTGAGCCTGTCTTTTTCTTCCCCGCGCTGTTTCATTAAATCACTATTATGCAGCATCGCATGAGCGACCTCGTGGATCATCGTTTTTATGGTCTGGCTCTCGCCCATGCCGACCTGAATGCAGATTTCTTTGTCTGCATCACTATAATAGCCTTTAGCCTCTCCTTCGATTTCATCAAATCGCATCGGCACAGGTGATACCTGCTCAATTGCCGCTGTAAGCAAAGCGTAATCTTTGACACTGGCCGTCAGTTCGTTCACTTCCAACGACGGAATCGGTTCACCATCGGTCTGCGAAACATCAAAAACCGTCGTCACTCGGAAGCGCGGAACCACATACTCCACACGTTCAATTTCCGGCTCGCCATTTTCGTTCAGCACAACCAGACCCGTATCCTTGTCGATTTTCTCTCGCTCCTCGACTTCCTTAATGGGAGCTGGAGCGATGATCTGGATGCCCTTTTCGCCTTTTTTAACGTAGCGGTTAAACTTGTTTTTCCATGCGTTGAACCCTGCCACCAGTGTGGCATCAGGCCGCTGCATAGCGATCAGCAGCGTATTGTTGAAACTGTAATTGTGGAATTTTGCCATCGTGCGCAGATACGTCGTGTACATTTCCGATGTAAAAATGTCCTTTACGCCCTGCTCCAGCCGTTCCGTGATTTCTTTCATCTGCTGTTTGCGGTCAACTGCCATGCAACCCCTCCTTTTTCTTGACCCATCGTGTTTTCATCTGGCGCGGATATTGGTCAGCCTGTTTCGGTGCTTTTACGCCGTTCCACTCCAATCCCCCGGCCTTGCCCTCACAGGTGTACCCGGCAGCTTTCAGGGATGCTCCATTTTCCGTATCCAGAATGTAGGTAATAACTCTGTTGTAACCCATTGCCCGTGCTGCGCGGTATGCCGCCGCATACAGGATGCTGCAGGCGTTTGGTGTTCCATCTGTACACAGACGGTTGACCTCCAGCGTATAGCCGTCATCCAACCGCCGCGCCACAGGTCTGCCGCAGATAGCAACGCCCACCAATGCGCCATTCTCCGATACGCCGATGGAGAACTTATGCCCTCGTGTCGGCTTATGGTGACGGTGATACTGCTGCACAAATGCGTTTGCCGTTTTCAGGTTGATCGGTGTTAATGTCAGCAAATGCCCTCCTTCCTCAAAAATACCCCCGCCAGATTTCTTGCAGAGATCTAACGGGGTTATCCTATTTACAGTTCCATATCGTAACTTTTCCGCTTCTGGGATTTCTGCGGTTCGGCGGTGCGCTCTGCCTGCTTTGCATGAAGCTGTGCCAGCACAGAGGGTTTCCGCACATTGTCCGCAGTGCGCTCCGCAACGCGGCCTGCATAGTTCACAGGCTGGCGCGGCTTATCTGCAACCTCGGTTTCGGCTGCATCCTCGTCCACGCCCAGTGCATCCTCACTGCCCTTTTCATCCATGTTGAGCAGAGAGTTCAGCTCCGCAAGGCGCGCAGATTTTTCAGCCAATTCCGCTTCCTGTGCAAAAGGACGTTTGGCTTCTTCCCTTGCCTGCGCCAACTGCTGTTCCAAGGTTTCCAGTCTGCGTTCCACCTGTGGCAATGCTCTTTCGATGCCTGCCAGTGCATTGGTAACACGCAGAATGTTGCCTTGCGGGTCCTTGCCGACTTCCATAGAGTAGTTCCATGCGCCCTTGATGGATAAGCGGAACGTCTTATCGAAGTTGTCAAACCGGGAATGCAGTTCAAACGCACCGTAGCTGCCAATCCTTCCCTCGGTGCCAGCCGCTTTCAAAGCCTTGCAAGCCTCAATGATGGCTGCACCCGCTTCCTTGCGTTCGGTGTACACCTTGCCGCTGATCTCCATAGAGAAGTGGTCTTTGTCCTGCGCCAGAAGCGGTTTTGCCGCTTCTATATCGGTTTTCAGGGCTTCGATCTGACCCTTTGCCGCAGCGATTTCTCGCGGATAACGGCGCGCAATATCCGATTCCAAGCTATAAATCTGACTGGTGTGATTGGCTTTCAGCAGCTTCAGCTTGCTGACCTGAATATCCAGATCCATCTTTTCCTTGATGTAGGGATTGCCCGTTGCCAGTGCCTTGATTTCGGCATAGGACAGTGCGGTATCGTCCACATCATCGCAGGCACGGACAGGCGATTTAGAAGTCATGATTTGGCTTATGAACTTCTGCTTATTTTCCAGAATCTGCCACATATACGAATCAAACGTATTTTCAGTGACGTAACGATAGATTTTCACCTGATTATTCCGGTTTCCCTGCCGGAGAATACGTCCTTCCTGCTGTTCTAGGTCAGACGGCTTCCACGGGCAATCCAGATGATGCAGGGCAATCAGCCGATCCTGAATATTGGTTCCTGCGCCAAGTTTCGGCGTAGACCCCATCAGGACACGCACCTGTCCTGCGCGCACCTTTGCAAACAAGTCTGCCTTTTTCGTTTCCGTGTTGTACTCGTGGATGAACGCCACTTCTTCACGGGGAACACCTCTCGCCACCAGTTTTTCCCGCACATCATCGTAGACGTTGAATGTGCCATCGGCTTTTGGTGTCGATAAATCGCAGAAAATCAACTGTGTTCCCTTATCCGGGGCAGATTCTTCCCAGACCTTGAACGCATTGTCCACACAGCGATTCACTTTACTCTCTGGCTCATCCGGCAGCATATCATTCATAAGCCGCTGGTCGAGTGCCAGTTTTCTGCCATCGTTCGTGATTTTGAGCATATTATCGAATCTGGGATTCACGCTGCCGTTACGTACAGCCTCAGCGCGGTCTGCAAAGGAACTTACCATTTCTTCCTGCGTTTCGCTCGGTTTCAGCACTTCGTTAATGTACTCTGCTTGCGGCACAGGCAGGTTCAGCATATCTGCCGTCTGCACATCCGCCGATTCCTTGAACAGAGAAATCAGCTCCGGCAGATTAAAGAACCTGGCAAAACGTGTTTTCGCACGGTAGCCCGTTCCTTCCGGGGAAAGCTCGATTGCCGTGACGGTTTCACCAAAGGATGCCGCCCAATCATCGAAGTGACTCAGCCCCATCTTCTGCAGGGTGTCATACTGGAGATACCGCATAATGGTGTACAGCTCCACCATCGAGTTGCTGACCGGGGTTCCGGTTGCAAAGGTCACACCCTTGCCGCCTGTCAGTTCGTCCAGATACTGGCACTTTGCAAACATATCGCTGGACTTCTGTGCATCGGTCTGGGCGATACCTGCGATATTCCGCATTTTTGTGTAGAGGAACATATTTTTATAGAAATGTGACTCGTCCACAAACAGGCGGTCAACCCCCAGTTCCTCAAATGTAACCACATCATCCTTTCTCGTCTGGTCGTTCAGCTTTTGCAGCTTTGCTTCCAGTGTTTTCTTTGTTTTTTCCATCTGCTTGACCGTAAAACTGCGGCTGTCCTCACTCCGGGCATCGGCCAGAGCCAGCGTAATGTCGTCGATCTGACGCTCTACAATGGCTTTCTGCCGTTCCGGGGAGAGCGGCACTCGCTCAAACTGCGAATGACCGATCACGATGGCATCGTAATCGCCGGTTGCAATGCGGGAGCAGAACTGCTTTCGATTGCTGGGTTCAAAATCCTTTTTCGTTGCCACCAACACATTGGCATTGGGATAGAGCCGCAGGAAGTCTGCGCCCCACTGCTCTGTGAGGTGGTTTGGCACCACATAGAGGTTTTTCTGCGATAAGCCCAGCCTGCGGCTTTCCATACCGGCAGCAATCATCTGGAAGGTCTTGCCTGCACCCACGCAATGCGCCAGCAGCGTATTGTTACCGTACAGAATGTGCGCAACGGCATTTTTCTGATGCGGCATCAGGGAAATTTCTGGGGTCATGCCCTCAAAACGAATATGACTGCCATCGTACTCACGAGGACGAATCGCATTGAAAATCCGGTTATAGGTCGCACACAAATCCTCGCGGCGGTCTAAATCCTTGAAAATCCACTGCTTGAACGCTTCCCGAATGGATTCCTGTGCCTGCTGTGCAAGCATGGTTTCCTGCTTATTCAGTACACGGTGGTCGCCATCCGCATCGTGAATCGTATCGTAGATCTTGGTATCCCGGAGGTTCAGGGCATCTTCCAACAGCTTATAAGCATTGACGCGCAGGGTTCCGTAGGTATTGGTGACAAGCGGATTGCCGCGATCCAGCGACTTGCCCGAAATGTTCCATGCACCTGAAATTTCGGAATAGGTTGCTTTAATGTCAATACCAGCATAGTAGTTCGGTGTTTTGAACACTTCCTTCATAAACTGCGTGATGTACTCCGGCTTCACCCAGTTCGCACCCAGCCGTACTTCAATTTCTGAAGCATCCAAATCCTTGGGCTGTACCCGTTTCAGGTAGTCCACATTGATCTGATACTCTGCATGGTTTGCAGCAAAGGTTTCTGCTGTGGCCAGTTTTTCACGAACATTGCCTGACAGGTATTCATCCGAGGTTTCCCACTGCTGTGTCACAGGATTTCGGAAAATCGCACCTGCCAGTTCATCCGTGATCTCCTGTTCCGGTTTACCGCAGAGCTGCACCATAAACGGTATATCCACCTTTGCTTTTTCTCCAATGGAAAGTGCCAGAGCTTCGCTTGGCGTGTCCACCGAGGTAACAGGCTCCGGCTTACGGATGGTACGTTTGGTAAAAATATCGGCAAGTCGTTTGAGATTCTTCTCTTCATCCAGAATTTCCAGTGATGCCAGCAGACAATAGCTGCTGTCCTGTCGGAACGCCCGCTTATTGGCAGTGCTGTTGATCAGACCGTACTGCGCCTTAAATGCGGTGTACTGCCGTTTCAGTTCATTTTGCAAAAGCTGTACTTCCGCATCCGAACCATCATGCAGCTGACAATCCAACAGTTTCCGGGTGGTTTCCCGCAGAGCGATCATGCCCAGCACTCGCTCTGCAGTAACGGCAGGCAGTTCCACCTTGTTCATAAAAGAATTTTCACGGTAGTAAATCTGTCCATCCACGTTCGTAAAGCTGAAATTCTTCACGCTGGGGTCTGCCGGGATAGGTTCTTCCTGCACATCCAGTTCATCGTCGGAGATTTCCGGCTCCGTGATGGTGGCATGGATGTTGCCGACCACCTCTTTTAACTGCTTGGCAAGGTCTGCGCCTTCGATGGGTTTGACCGTGGTTTCCTGCTTGCCGTACTGGGTGCTTTCCGTGGTGATCTCGCCCAGCACCATCTCAGGATGCTTTGCAAAATACTGGTTGATGGAATATCCTTCCGGCGTTTCACCGAGATCCACCCATTCTGCCCGCTCCACCGCTGCACGGTCACGCTTCTGCAGGAACAGAATGTCAGCAACCACGCCCGTGTTGGCATTGCGCTGGAACGCATTGTTCGGCAGACGAATCGCACCTACCAGATCGGCACGGTTGGCAAGGTACTCACGGACAGAGGAATCCTTCTTATCCATCGTACCGCTGGACGTTACCACCGCTACCACACCGCCCGGACGCACAAGGTCAAGACTTTTCGCAATAAAATAATCGTGGATGAGAAAATTGTGGCGGTCATACCGCTTGTCCGGCACTTTGTAATTGCCGAACGGTACGTTGCCCACAACACAGTCAAAGAAGCTGTCTGGGAACTGCATCGTTTCAAAGCCCTGCACCGCAATTTTGTTTTTCTGGTACAACTGCTGTGCAATGCGGCCCGAAATGCTGTCCAGCTCCACACCGTACATCCGAATCTTCTCCATGCTGTCCGGCACCAGACCCATGAAATTACCGACACCACAGGACGGTTCCAGCACATTGCCTTTGGACAATCCCATATTGCCCAGGGCTTCATACATTGCCTTGATGACCGTAGGAGAGGTGTAAAACGCATTCAGGGTACTGGCACGGGCTTCCTTATACTCATCCGCCGTGAGCAGGGACTGCAGTTCGGCATATTCCTTTGACCAGTCCGCATTGTTTTCATCGAACGCCTGCGGAATGCCGCCCCAGCCCACATACCGAGAAAGAATCTCCTGCTCCTCTGCAGTGGCCTGCCGCTGCTCTGCATCCAGTGTTTGCAGCACTCGAATCGCCTCCACATTGGCTTTATACTTTGTTTTCGGCCCTCCTGCACCGAGATCATCGTCCGTAATGCGGAAGTTAATAGGTTTCTGTTTGGGCTGTGCAGGCTGTTCTGTTTCTGCTCCACTGTCCAGCGGAAGATTGTGCTGCCGCCGTGCATGGTTGACCTCTGCCGGGGTCATAGGCTGCTGGGTCAGCGGTTCAAGGGCTTCCTCTGCTGCTGCACGGCTGATGGCATCCGTTCGGTTCTGCACATCTGCGATCAGCTGCATCTGTTCTGGCGGGAAGTCGGGATTCAGCAGTTCTTCCAGCTCGCCGCCTGCTTCTGCCACCGAATAGATCACATCCATCTGCTCCGGGGAGAAATCCTCGTAGGCCACACCCGCATTGTGCAGAGCCGTAAAGACTGTGATTTCAACCGCTTCTTCCATCGGTACATCTGCCTGTTCGTACAGATGCCGAATGTACTCCAGCTGTTCCGTTCGGAAAATCGGATACCGGGCTTCTTTTGCAAGGGTCATGTCCTGCAAACTGACCGTTCCATTTCCAAAGTCCACCGAATCCACACGGAACTCTCTATCGTCCAGTTCGATGATGGTATTAACAGGCAGATATTCCTCTCTGCGGAAGTATTTCGTTTGGGCATGGGTTCCATCTTCCTGCTGGCCGGACAGATAGACACTCTCCCCCTGCTTCCAGAGCTTCATTGCCTGTGAAACCCACTGTTCACGCGGAAAACCAGATACCTCAACCTTGCCGAGTGCGGTTTCCTTTTCCAACAGCTTGCTGCCAAGAAGTTCCGAAATGCGCTTTGCATCCTCGCCGTAGAACTCAAAGTTTCCGTACTGCTCATAGCCGACCAGAGCATCCGGGTAGCGCTCTTTCAGTGCGTTATATTCGTTGGCGGCATCCAGTGGCAGGGGCTGCAGCGTCTGCTCCGAATACTTTTCATCTGCAAGAGGCGCATCTTTTTTGGGTTTCTCAACCGCTGCGGCGGTTGACTGCTCTTTCGATTGCGGCTCCTGCTCCATGAAGTCAAACATGGAAATTTGCCCCTGTTCAGGAACCGCAATCTCAACAGCCCTCTTTTTTTCCGGGAAAATCGTGTACGTTCCCTCGACATACTGGTGCAGGATAGAGAGGGATTCTGCCTTGCGCTCATATTCTTCGGAATCCATTGGCACAGACAGCAGTGCAGTGTCCATCTGCTCCAGAAGTTCCGTTGCTTGTTCAGGGTCTGCCAGCTTTTCGACGAGAGCCGTTCGACCATCTTCATGGTAAAGGTCTTGCGGATAAGGCCGTTCCACTTCGTTCGGCAGATGGTGATAGAATCCCATCACCCGCATTGCCATCCGCTCGCGCTCATAAGCAGGCATCCGGGAGTAGTCTGCCGGCTTCAAATACTCACTGTCACGGATAAGCTGGTCGATCCGGCCTGCGGCCTGATTCCAGTTCAGATGAACGCTTGCATCCGGGTTCCCGTATGAGCCACGCTCCAAAGAAATGCCCCTGCCATCGTGATCTTCGTGAGAATCGTCTGCCCCGCAGAGTGCATGGCTGCTGCCGCCGATCCCGTAATGCTCTTTCAGGAAGTCAGCCCGTTCTTTTTTGTCCTCATGATTCAGAAAGAACGAATAGATTGCCAGCCGACTATCCGAGTAATTGCTTCCCCGCGTGAAATATCCATTGATTTCATCTTCCGTGATGAATCGTTTGTACTCATTCCAGTGAAAGCCATCCCGCGCCGAGTAGTTCTGATAAGGCTTTGCAAACTGCTGGAACAGAGCTGCCACTTTATCCGGCTTATAAAAGTGCATCCGCATCAGGTCTTTATCTTCGGCGTAGGCTTCCCCCAGCGCAGATAATCTGTCGTTTAGGTCAGTCAGAAAATCCGTATCATCCAGCAAGCCTGCCAGCCTGTCTGTCAGTTCCGGGAAACCGCCCCTGAAGATTGCTGTATCCTGAAACACTGCTTCGGCAACACCGTCTGCCAAGTCACGTTCCATATAAGCCACCGTCTGCGCGTGTTCCTGCAAAGCATTCTGCCGTGCAGCATCCAGAACCGCCTGCGGCGCATACTCGCCCTGCCGGAGCAGTTCATGGATGCGGTTGCTCACATCCTCCCATGACAAAAACGCATTGACAATCGTACCGCCCTTTGCCGTACCGCCTGCCGCAATGTGCAACCCCAAATCATCGAACCAGACCGCATACTTTGCGCCGTCAATTTCAAAGCCTTTTCCTCCCGTGCCGTATTCGTTTTTCACGAACTCCGTGTATTCTTCCGGGGTTTTCTCAACCATGAAATTGTAGATCAGACGAAGCTGACCTTTGCTGCGGTTACTGCCCGTGCGCAGAATTTCATCAACCACTTCGGGATCAAGTGCAATTTCATCCGCATACCGCGCCTGGATCGGTGCTTCAATGGCGCGAATCTGCTGTTCCACGGTCGGCAAATCAGGAAAAGAAAAAGCAGAGGCAATTTCTTCCTCTGCTTCGCTCAAATCTTGTTCTGTTGTCGGTTCGGTTAATTGTACACCAACTCCTTCAAGACGATCTCCTCTGCCATCGCCGTCAGGTTGTTCTGGTGCGCCGCCCATGCCAGCGGGTCCTTTTCCTTGCTCGGTGCCGGAAACTTCTCGTTCAGGCTGTCCAGCAGGGTTTCCACCCGACTCTCCGCTGCTTCCTCGATCTCCGCCAGATGCTGGTTCAGCCTGCCGCTCATCAGCATACTCTGATACCAGTTCTTGCGGTTCTCTTTCAGGTACGTCCTGCGCAGCATCCCGTACTTCCCGATGGTCTGCGGCTCGTCCTTCACGGCCAGATTCGGGAACAGATAATCTCCCTTGCGGTAATACGTCAACTCCATTTTCTTGTCCTCCTTTGGTCGTGTTTTCTTTGGTTTCGTGCTTTAATGTGTTAAAGTCCGTATTGGTATTATACAAGCTGTCAACGGATTTTTCAAGCTGCTGCGTGATTTCTTTTTTGTAAATTTTCCGCATCTCACGGCCAATGTCAAAAAGAACCGCTTCGCACTGTTCGGAAACCGCGTTGCCAAGGAACGACAGCACCGGCAGCTTGTTGAAATCCACAATGCGGATAAAGTCATCATCGTCCAGCACATCCATAGGCTCCTGCCCGCAGCGGCGGGAAAGCGTATAGAAAATACTGTTGGTCATCAGTTCCCGGAAGCGGACGCGGATGTTATCTTCGTCCAGTTCTTCCAGAAAAGTGCCTGCCACCTCATAGGCCAGACCGTCCATCGCTTCATCCAGATTGTCGGCGGTCAACTGCTGTGCCAGTTCCATCAGGGCAGTATTCATGCTGTCTGTCTGGGATAAACCATAGGTATCTGCCAGATGGTCTAAGATAGCCTGCTCATGCTCGTGGCTGTCCAGATTCCATAAGAGCGGTGTTTTTCCACCGCGCACCAGATGAGTGTCTGCAATATCGAACACATACCGCAGCTTGGTACGCGGTCCGGTATCATCCAGAAGCGCGATGCCTTTTGCGCCACGGTTGACCCATCGGCTCATTTTCTGATTCCAGAGTTCCAGTTCTGCGCAGGCTGTTGCATCGGGCCGCTGCGCGTGGATCAGGAGTGCATCGGTGAACGAATAGCGGTACAGCCGCGCCGCCACATCCAGATAACTCATCCAGTCCTGTGGCGAGTTACTGACATACCGGGCGTTCTGCTGCGCCAATTCTCGAATATCGTTAATCTGTGGCAAGGGTCAAACCTCCTTTACGTTTTCGTTTGCATCGGTGTTTTAGGAAATTCCAGGCTGTACTGTGCGCGGCCCTCTTCGACGCGCAGCACAAGGTCAGCGGCGAATGTCTTATCTTTTTTCGCGGAATAAAAGTCTTTTACATGGGTGCGTCCCTTCTTCAAAAGGTCTACCGCCATCTTCTTGTCCAGCGTTTTTCTCATGTTGGACAAGTATCTGCTTTCTTTCCAGAGGGCAAATTTGCAGCTGCGGTCTGCACAACAAAAGCTGAGTTTGTTCTCATGTACAGGATTTCCGCAGACCGGGCAGCTTCCCACGCTTACCTTATTATAATAGGGAGCCGCCGCGACGGTAGGAATCTGCCGCAAGTCGGCCAGCATCTTATCGATCAGTCCATGGATGCCCTGCATAAAATCGTGGGGCTTGATTTCGCCACGCTCCATCCGTAGCAGGTCATTTTCCCACTCAGCTGTCATGCTGGCAGATTTCAGGTAGTCCGGGATATTGCGGATCGCGGCCACACCGTCCTCCGTGGGAATCATCTGCTTGCCCTTGCGCTGTACATAGCCGGAGGATACCAGCTTTTCCAGAATCGCGGCGCGCGTTGCAGGGGTTCCCAGACCTTTCTTCTCAGTGTCCTTTTCAAATTCTTTGTTGCCTGCCGTTTCCATTGCGGACAGCAGGGTATCTTCGGTGTAGACTTTCGGCGGCGAAGTAAAGCCCTGCTTTTTCTCTGCCCGTACCACAGGAAGAACCATTCCCTGCTCCATCTTTTTCGGAAGCGGTACATCTTTGTCCTTTTCCGGCTCTGCAAACGGAACAGGCTTTGCCGTGTATCCGGGCTGCAGAACATCCTTATATTTTGCCGTGAAGTTCCTGCTCTGGCAGCATACCGTCACAAGCACATCCTCATAGATAAACGGCGGCTGCACGGCCTGCACCAGTTTCCAGATAATAAGCGAAAGAATCTTCTGCTTGGTTTCGGACAACTTTTCCTTATTACACTTTGCGCCCTGCATCGTCGGCAGGATCGCATGATGGTCTGCGACCTTGCTGTTGTTGATAACGTAGCTCACATCCACGGTCTGGCCATCCAGAGCCAGCACCAGAGATTCCACCGTCTTGCGCATATCCTCGGTCACAAACTGGCTGTCCGTTCTGGGATATGTCACCAGTTTTTCTTCATACAGTTCCTGCGCAGCCTGTAAGGTCTGGCTGGCGGTCAGGCCGTAGTATCGGTTTGCTTCTCGCTGTAAGGTTGTCAGATCATACAGCTTCGGAGGTTTCTTTTCCACCCTTTTGCTTTCAATGCTGCCAACCACAGCACACTGTCCATCGCAAGCTGCCTGAACGGTATCGGCATCCTGCTCCTGCGCCATCTGTTCCGATGCCGCCACGACACCCGCACCGGACAGTTCCACTTTATAATAGGGTTCCTTTACAAAGTTCTGGATTTTGGTCTGCCGTTCGGTCAGCATCGCCAGCGTCGGGGTCTGCACACGGCCAATGGTCTGTTTTCTGCCGTACTTTTTCGTAAAAGCACGGGTTCCGTTCATGCCGATCAGCCAGTCCGCTTTTGCCCTGCACTCGGACGCTGCAAACAGGTTATCATAGGCCGCGCCATCTCTCAGGTTCTCAAAGCCCTGCTGGATAGCGGCATCCTCCATGCTGCTGATCCACAGCCGCTTGATGGGGAGTTTGCTTCCGGCAAGAGCATACACACGGCGGAAAATCGCTTCGCCCTCGCGCCCTGCGTCGCAGGCGTTCACCACATAATCAAATTTCTTGCTGCGGAGCAGTTTGCGCAGGACATTGAACTGCGGCTTCTTGGTATTGTGTACCAGCAGTTTCCACTCAACAGGGAGAATCGGCAAATCCTCAAAACGCCAGTTTTCATAGCGTTCATCGTAGTGTTCCGGGGCTGCATACTCTGCCAGATGCCCCAGACACCAGCTTACCACGCAATCCCCACCCTCCAGAT
>ERZ838577.1567-NODE-1567-length-29874-cov-5.159227_pt1 | contig 29874 bp, 29 predicted proteins | sample MGYA00519682_ERZ838577 | MGnify/ENA primary metagenome ERZ838577 (study PRJEB31850, sample SAMEA3708838) | human gut metagenome | biome: human gut; feature: human-associated habitat; material: faeces | place: China | collected 2014 ...
GATAGCGGATGTGCAAAAAGTCGCGGTAGGTGCCCTCCGAGGCGAGGCGCACCGTGCCCATGTACTGGCCGACGCCGTGGTTTTCGGTATTCTCATCCTTGTCCTGCTGGTGAAGCCCTCCGGCTTTATGGGCAAGAATGTCAAAGAGAAAGTGTAGGTGGGGGCGATGAATAAAACACGGGTACGCTCCTACATCATCAATCTGGTGCTGGTGATCCTGGTTTTTGTGCTGTTCCAGGTGCTGTTCGCCACCGGGGCGCTCACCTCGGAGCGGATGTTTATCACCCTGTGCATAAACGTCATGCTGGCGGTCAGCCTCAACATGGTGTGCGGATACATGGGTCAGCTGGCGCTGGGGCACGCGGGCTTTATGGCGGTGGGCGCCTATGCGGGAGCGGTGTTCACCATCAACGTCACCGCCATCCACGTCCTGCCCGGCTGGCTGCAGCTGATCATGGCCATGCTGGTGGGCGGAATCGCTGCCGCGCTGGCGGGCATCCTCATCGGCATTCCCGCCCTGCGGCTGAAGGGGGATTATCTGGCGATCATCACCCTGGGGTTTGGCGAAATCATCCGGGTGGTGGCCAACAACCTGGATTTCATTGGCGGAGGAAGACTGTAAAAAAAGACTTCGATTGGAATTTTTAGGTGTTTTTCAAAAAGCGCGTGTTTATTTAAATGGAGAAAAGGTTGGGGAGCATAGAGGTGGTTATACACCGTTTTTGGTAGAACTTACAAATGTGGCTCGTCCAGGAAAAAATCATTTGATTGTCAGCGTGGACAATCTGTGGGATGCAAGGCTTGCTCCGCGTGCAGGAGAGCACCAATTTAATGGCGGTATTTACCGTGATGTGCAGCTGATTTTAACAGAATTTTGCGGTATTGAGGAATACGGGGTATTTGTACAGACAACGAAGCTTGAAAGAGAAAATGAAGATCCGAATGGATGGAATGCAACTGTAAAAATTGATACACAGGTATTTGATCAGCGCCCTGATATTGGAGAATATCAAAACAATGGGCTATCCCAGATGCAAGAACCACTTTTTCTTGAAACTTGTATTTTGGATGGAGAAACTGTGCTGGCAAAAGAAATCTCACGAATCAACATGAAAACGGAAGGAGAGATTGATTCTGAAAAGAAGGATCGTAACAGTACTTCAAGTCTGAATTCGAAGACAATTACTCAGCAAATTTCGTTGTCAGGTATACAACCGTGGTCACCGAATTCGCCTAAATTGTATACAGTAGTCAGCCGTGTGAGCTATAATGGAATTTTAGTTGACTGTGTGCGCACAAATTTTGGCATTCGAACAGTACGATTTGACAAAGACAATGGATTTTTCTTAAATGGAGAGCATTTTGCCATTTTAGGTGCTAATGTGCATCAGGATCACGCAGGATGGGCCGATGCTGTTACGCGTGCCGGTATTCAAAGAGACATTCGTATGATAAAAGAGTGTGGCATGAACACGATTCGCGGTTCTCACTATCCACATCATCCATATTTTGCACAGGTTTGCGATGAGGAGGGAATCCTATTTTGGTCTGAGATGTGCTTCTGGGGAACTGGTGGTGACAAAAGAGATGGCTTTTGGGTGGCAAGTGCCTATCCGCCCAAAAAAGAAGATCAAAAAGACTTTGAGAAAAGCTGCCTGGATCAGCTAGAGGAGATGATCCGGTCTCAGCGCAGTCACCCATCTATTATTTGCTGGAGCATGTGCAACGAAGTTTTCTTTACCGATGCACCGGTAAAGGATAAGGCAAAAGAGCTGATTCGAAAAATGGTAGAGCGTTCTCATGAGCTTGATCCATCGAGACCAGCAGCAGTGGGCGGTGCGCAGAGAGATGGATTTGACGTGCTAGGAGATCTGGCAGGCTACAATGGGGATGGAGCAGCATTGTACCATGATCCAGGATTTCCGAGTTTGGTTTCTGAATATGGAAGTAGCATAGAGACGCGCCCAGGAAAATTTGAGCCGCGATTCACCGATGGAACTGAGATTGACTATCCGTGGCGAAGCGGAAAGATTTTGTGGTGTGGCTTTCATCATGGCAGTATTTTTGACGGCATGGGTTCAATGGGAATGATCGATTATTATCGTTTGCCACTTGCCTGTTGGTACTGGTACCGAGAGCATTTGGCTGGAAAAAGTGCACCAAAACCAAAGAAAGAAGGCACTCCTTTTCAGATTTGTCTGAGCAGTGATGTTAATAGATTTCGTGCAAACGGACAGGAGGATGCATGGATTTGTGCAGAACTTTTGGATCAAGAAGGAAATCCGATTTCAAATGAAATCGAGCTGACATTCACAGTAGAAAAAGGAGATGGTATTTTCCCAACTGGAAAGACGATCACGTTCTCACCAGAAAAGAAAAACATGTTGGATGGACTTGCTGCAATCGAATTTCGAAGCTGGTATGGCGGTGAAAATGTGATTTGTGCAACAGCAGATGGTGTAAAATCTGCAAAGATTTGTATTTTTGCAGATGGAGAGCCAAAACCCAAGAACACGGTGTTAAATCCGATGCTTCCACCGCCGTATACAGTAGGAGAGCCAAAGCCAAAAGAAAGGTACGATGAGGCAAAGAGGCATCCAGTATTTGCTGATAGCTTTGAGATCGGGCATGAGCCTTATTTTGTGACAGCAGAGGAAGAAGGCAGTTGGATGCCAAAAATGTCAGATTCATCAAAGCATCTATCAGAACAGATGCTTTGGGTTATGGTTGACCTTGAAGGTGTCAGACGGATCAATCAGTTAGAGGTTAGCTTTGAAGATGAGCCAGATACACTGGAAAAATCAAAAAAGAACTTGCCACAGACAATTGTGGCAGAACTTCGCTCAGATTTAGAGTGGGAGAAGGTTATATTAAAAAGGAAAAAAGAAAATCAGAAAGGAAACGATTGCAAAGAGTGCTATCAGGCAGAGGGAATCTACTTTACTCGCTATTTTAGAATTGACTGGAATCAAACCAAACTGCCTGTAGCGCAAATCCATCTTTGGACAGGAGGAGAAGAGAATGAATGAAGTGATTCAAAAAACCATTCAAATTGAAGAAAACAAAGAATATGTATTCCGTAATCAGGTAGATTTCTGCATTGGAACAGGACGAATGGGACTTGCGCTGACAAAAGAATATCAGGAGCAGCTGTCACTTGTACAAAAGGAGATTGGCTTTTCTCATATCAGAGGTCATGGACTATTTTGTGATGATATAGGTATTTATCAGGAAACGCCAGAAGGTGAGTCAGAGTACAATTTTACATATCTTGACCGTGTGATGGACAGCTATATCTCGCTTGGTTTGCGTCCATTTTTGGAGCTTGGCTTTATGCCGCAGAAAATGGCATCAGGAACACAGACTATCTTTTACTGGAAGGGAAACACAACACCGCCAGCAAGCTACAAGAAATGGACTGATATGGTAACGGCGCTTTTGTCTCATCTTTGTGAGCGCTATACCACCGATGAAGTTGTTACTTGGCCAATTGAAGTATGGAATGAGCCAAATCTGCCAGGATTCTGGGAAAATGCAGATATGCCTGAGTATTTCAAACTGTTTCATACAACATTTGATGCAATAAAAAAGTTAGACAGCAGATTTTTAGTTGGCGGACCAGCTGTGTGCGGAGGAACCGATGAAGTGTGGATCCGTTCCTTTATGGAATATTGTGAAACAAATGATCTTGCCGTAGATTTTGTAACAAGACATCACTATACCTCCGAGCCACCAAAGACACAAGGACATTACAGCTATATTGAGCTGATGGATCCAGAGGATGGCTTTGCCAATCTTCATACGACAAGAGAGATTATTGACAGTTTCCCTCGCTTTAAGGGACTGCCAATTCACATTACGGAGTTTAACACTTCATATGTGCCAAACTGCCCAATTCACGATACAAATCAAAATGCAGCATACATTGCGCATCAGCTTTCGCGCCTTGGTGATGATAACGAATCATATTCATACTGGACGTTTGGTGATGTATTTGAAGAGTTTGGTGTACCGTTTACTCCATTTCATGGCGGTTTTGGCCTTGTCGCAAACGGCTGTATTCCAAAGCCAACTTTCTGGACATTTGCTTTCTTTAAAAAGTTAAAAGAGAAGAAAGGTATCTGTGTCTACAAGGATGAAACTTGTGTTGTGATGAAATATGAAGATGGTTCTTACAGGGGAATTGCATGGAATGCGACGAGGAATCGTTCTGGAAAAGATCTTTGTTTAAATCTGACGATACCAACCACTCAGTCAGCCTCCACGGATGCATATCTATTTCTGACGCAGACAGTCGATGAAGAGAACTGTAATCCGCTAAAGGTATGGCATGATCTTGGTGAACCGGCAAACCCGACAAAAGATCAGATTGATCTTTTAAAGCAGACAGCCCGTCCACAGATTCACACCGAGCGTATGGTACCTGTATCAATGCCAGAATCACACATTTCGATTGAACTAAATATCAAGGAAAATGGTGTTGTTTACTTTTCTCTTGAACCAAAACCACTTCATCCAGATCGTGGCTACTCATATGAGCTCGTAATGCAGTATGAAAAAAGATAAGGCAAAAAAGTAAAAATAACGTAAAAATCGCATATTGTCAAAAAAAACTCCTTTGCTGTATAATGAACAATGTAAAAAACAGCAAAGGAGTTGAATTTATGAAAGATATGAAGCGACTGTTCGGGTATATGGGGCCTTACAAAAAGGACATGATTCTCGGCGCGCTGTTTGTCATGATCGAGACTGGTTTTGAGCTGTTTATCCCGATCATGATTTCAAACTTGATTGATATCGGAGTGGCAAATCACGATGTCAATTATATTTATGTAAAGGGAGTCCAGATGGCACTGCTTGCACTTGGAGCACTTGTCACTGGTCTTTTGTATGCCCATTTTTCAGCAAAGGCCTCATATGGATGGGGTGCAGAGATTCGAAAGGCAGAATATGCAAGAGTACAGCAGTATGCATTTTCTAATCTTGATCATTTTGTGACATCATCTTTGATTACAAGAATGACAACAGATGTTAATGTACTTCAAAACATGATAATTTCAGGCTTTCGTCCGATTACTAGAGGTCCGTCACTTTTGATCATGGGAATTGGTCTTTCCTTCTATATGAATCCGAAGCTGGCGTTTGTTTTTGTGGTGTGCACACCGATTTTAGCAATCATTCTTTTTTTGATTGTGCGTAAGGTTGCACCGATGTACACCAGACTGCAAAGCATTATGGATCGATTAAATCAGGTTGTGCAGGAAAATCTTACAGCAATTCGTGCTGTCAAGGCATTTGTCCGTGACGAGTATGAAGAGGACAAATTTGAAGAGGTAAACCGTGATATGGCAAAGTCAAGTGAAACTACGTTTCACTATGCGGTGTTGAATCTTCCGGCTTTTCAAGGAATTATGTACACTACAATTGTCATGATTTTGTGGTTTGGAGGAAATATGATCTTAAAATCTGAACTTGCAGTCGGAAATCTGACTGGCTTTTTAAGTTATGTTATGCAGGTCATAAATTCCCTAATGATGCTTGCAAATGTGTTTCTTCTATTGACACGTTCCCTCGCAAGTGCTCATCGTATTGCAGAGATTCTTGACGAAAATATTGTTCTGACCTCACCAGAAAATGGTGAGAAAAAAGTCAAGGATGGAAGCATTGATTTTGAAAATGTGTCATTCAAATATCGTGAGGATGCTCGCGAGTACGCATTAGAGAATGTGAATCTTCATATTACGGCAGGTCAGACGATTGGTGTTATCGGAACGACAGGATCGGCAAAGACGACACTTGTTCAGCTAATTCCGCGTCTGTACGATGCGACAACGGGCGTTGTTCGTGTTGGCGGTGTCAATGTGCACGATTATGATTTGAGTGTACTTCGTGACAGTGTAAATATTACTTTACAGAAAAACGTACTGTTTTCAGGAACTGTGCGTGAAAATTTGAAGTGGGGAAATCCTTTCGCAGATGATGAAACAATATGGAAGGCATGCCGTGCAGCATGTGCCGATGAGTTTTTAAGTCGGATGCCAGATGGTCTTGACACGATGCTGGAGCAGGGGGGAAACAACCTTTCAGGTGGCCAGAAGCAGCGCCTTTGTATTGCACGTGCACTTCTTGGAAATGCTAAAATTTTGATTTTTGATGACTCTACCAGTGCAGTTGATACAGCCACAGAAAAGAAAATTCGAAAAGCGCTTGCCGATTACAAAGATGTGACAAAAATCATCATTGCACAGCGCATTACCTCCGTTATGAATACTGATCAGATTGTGATTCTCGACGATGGAAAAGTACACTGTGTCGGAACGCATAAGGAACTGCTTGCGAATGATTCAATCTATCAGGAAATTTATGCATCACAGATGAAGGGAGGCAATGACGATGGCTCAGAAGAATAATAAGCGTCCTGAAAACCTTAGACAGACGCTTAGTGTGTTTTTATCATATTTAGGACGCCATAAGCGAATGCTATTTGTTGTAGCAGTTCTTGTCAGTGTAAGCGCAACTGCCAATCTTCTTGGCACTTATATGATTCGCCCTGTTGTAAACAATCTTGCAGACGGCAAGGTATCTACACTTATTGCAGGTGTGGCAATAGCCGCTGTAATTTTTGGAATTGGTGCGCTTTCTGCCTGGGGCTATTCCCAGACAATGGTTAAAGTAGCTCAGCGCGTGATTTACGATATTCGTCACGATTTGTTTGCACATGTACAGAAGCTTCCGCTTAAGTTTTTTGATACAAGAAAGAATGGAGATATCATGAGCTTATTCACAAATGATATCGACACGATTTCCGATGCACTTAACAACAGCTTTGCAATGGTAATTCAGACATTTATACAGATGGTCGGAACACTGTTGATTCTCTATATTTTAAACTGGAAATTGTCATTAATCGTAACAGCCTGCTATGCTTTTATGTTCTGGTATATTCGTTTCAGCGGTGCTAAGAGTAAACAATACTATGGAAAACAGCAGGCAAGCCTTGGTGAGTTAAACGGCTACATCGAGGAGATGATAAGCGGACAGAAAGTCATCAAGGTATTCAATCACGAGCAGAAAAGCTTTGAGGAATTCTGTGCAAAGAACGAAGAACTGAGAAAAGCAGGAACTGGTGCACAGGGCTATGCGGCAACGATGGTTCCTATGGTAGTAAGCATTTCCTATATCAATTATGCGATTGTCGCTGTGCTTGGTGGCCTGTTAGCCTTAAATGGTCATACTGATTTAGGAAGTCTGGCAAGTTATCTTGTATTTGTGCGTCAGGCAGCGCTTCCAATCAACCAGTTTACGCAGCAGAGTAATTTCTTACTTGCTGCATTCGCCGGAGCAGAGCGAGTATTTAAAGTAATGGATATGGAGCCAGAGATTGACGAAGGAAAGACAGATCTTATTCGCGTGAAAAAGGAAAATGGAGTGCTGGTTCCATGCAAGGAAAAGACTGGTCTGTGGGCATGGAAAAAGGCAGATGGCACTCTCATTGAATTAAAAGGTGATGTGCGCTTTGATCATGTAGATTTTGGATACGATGATGATCGCATGATATTAAAGCAGATCAGTCTGTATGCAAAGCCAGGGCAGAAGATTGCGTTTGTGGGTTCTACAGGAGCCGGAAAAACCACAATCACGAACTTGATCAATCGTTTCTATGATGTGCAGGGTGGCTCTGTCATTTATGATGGAATCGACGTGCGCGACATCAAAAAAGATGCGCTTCGCCGTTCCCTTGGCATAGTTCTTCAGGATACACACTTATTTACTGGCACTGTTGCCGAAAACATTCGCTTTGGAAAGCTTGATGCGACGCAGGAGGAAATTGAAAAGGCTGCAAAGATCGCAAATGCCGATTCCTTTATCCGTCGTCTTCCACATGGCTATGATACACTTGTTACGGCAGATGGTGCCAATCTGTCACAAGGTCAGCGTCAGCTTCTTGCCATTGCGCGTGCAGCCGTAGCTGATCCGCCGGTGCTCATTCTTGATGAGGCAACCTCATCAGTCGATACACGTACAGAGGCATTGATTGAGCGAGGAATGGATCAGCTGATGGAGGGACGAACTGTATTTGTCATTGCCCATCGTCTTAGTACTGTACGCAATTCTAATGCAATTATGGTCCTTGAACAAGGAAAGATCGTCGAGAGAGGTGATCACGACGATCTTTTAGAGCAGAAGGGAAAATATTATCAGCTGTATCACGGTATGTTTGAGTTGAGCTGATGAAAATTGGATAAAAAAATATAGGCATTGCGATTCGAGTAAATTCTTGAATCACAATGTCTATTTTTTTATACATTAATTTTTCGCACCCTCACCAGCAAAATATTCTTTGGTTAATCTTACCACCGTACCAGAGAGCAGGAACAGTGCAATTAAGTTAGGGATTGCCATTAAACCATTGAAGGTTTCTGCGATACTCCACATCAGTCCAAGATTTGCTGTTGCACCAAGGATTGCAACGAGAGAATATGCTACCATGAAAGGTTTAATGACTTTCTCTGAGAATAAAAATTCAATGCAGCGAGCACCATAGAGTCCCCATCCAAGAATAGTAGAAAAGGCGAAGCAGCACATTGCAATTGCGGTAAAGATGGAAACCCAGCTTCCGTAAACAGAGGTGAATCCAGAAATGGTAAGCTCAGCACCAGCTGCAGCTCCATATTCAATCGTGGTGCCGCTGCAAAGAATAACAAGAGCAGTCAAAGTACAGATAACAATTGTGTCAGTAAATACTTCAAATATACCAAACATTCCCTGCTTTACAGGTTTTTTTGTGTCTGCACATGCGTGGGCGATGGAACCAGTACCAAGTCCAGCCTCATTAGAGAAGATACCGCGGGAAACTCCTTTTTTCATACTGGTAAACATGCTTCCGACAATTCCGCCAGTTACGGCAGATGGTTTAAATGCACCTTCAAAAATAGAAGCAAATACCGTAGGAATTGTGCGGATATTGATTACGATAACACCGACAGCAAGAACGATATATAATAATGCCATAAAAGGAACAAGCTTTTCTGTTACTTGTCCGATACGTTTTACACCGCCCAACAAAATGAGTGCAACAAGTATAGCCATTACAATACCAATGATTAAATTAGAAGTTGACACAACATCCTTAGAGATTACGTGAAAATCTATAAGAGCTGAATTAATAGCAGTGGTGATTGTGTTAACCTGTGTTGCGTTTCCAGTTCCGAATACAGTCAGTACACCAAAGGCAGCAAAAAGATAGGCAAGCCACATCCAATGTTTTCCAAGACCATTTTTTATGTAATACATTGGACCACCAACCAGATCACCATCAGCATTTTTCTCACGGAAATGAACAGCAAGTGTTACCTCGGCGAATTTAGTGCACATGCCAAGAATAGCAGAGATCCACATCCAAAAGATAGCTCCAGGCCCGCCGATTGCAATCGCACCGGCAACACCTGCGATATTTCCAGTACCAACAGTTGCAGCAAGTGCAGTACATACAGCTTGAAATGGTGTCAAAGCACCATCTGATGCGTTCTTTTTGCGAAACATGCGTCCGATTGTTGTTTTAATTGCATAAGGAAATTTGCGTATCTGGAGAAAATGTGTGCGAAGACTCAAATAAAGGCCAACGCCAAAAATGCAGACCATAGCCGGAACACCCCAGATGAAATTGTTCACGGCCGAATTGACGGTCTCAATAAATTGAAGCATAAAAAATCCTCTTTCTTGTTAGTTCAAAATTTTACAAAGGACACTATAACACGATATAATTTATGGTTCAAGCGTTATTTTAAAAGTTCAACATATTGAACTTTTCTTTACATTACTTAGGAAAATTGGTATCCTTAATAATACACGCAAAAAATATTTTGAAGAAAGGGAAGAAAAAGATACTATGGTAGAATTATTAAAATTTGAAGACTTTGATCAGATGTATTCAATAATGGAACAAAGTTTTCCATATGATGAATATAGAGGATATGAGGGCCAGAAACAATTATTTGAGAATCCAGAATATAAGGTGTTTATACATAGAAATGAAGAAACAAAAGAAATAGATGGATTTTTATCTGCCTGGGAGTTTGATGATATCTTATTCTTTGAGCATTTTGCAGTAAGCAGCAAAGTACGAAATGGTGGTATCGGAGGACGCATGTTAAGAGAGGTCCTTACTCAGGTAAATAAACTGACATGTCTTGAAGTTGAGCTGCCAGAAGGAGAACTTGAAAAAAGGCGTATTAGCTTTTATGAAAGAAATGGATTTTTCTATAATCCATATCCATATACTCAGCCATCAATTGCTCCGGGAAGAGAACCAATTCCGCTTCGTATTATGACCTACCAGAGAACAGTTACTGAAGCTGAATACCAGAAAATAAAAAATCTGCTGTACCGACGTGTATATCACGTATCAGAACAGCAGATGAAATAAATAATATTAGAAGACATCCAAATCGCGTCCGTTTACGGTATAACCTTCATACCCAGCGGTCTTAATCTCTTCCAGGATTGCCTCATCGCGCCGAGCCATTTCAGCAGCCAGATTGATGTGGTTATCCTGGATATTCATATGGTAAATTCGGTGGTATGTAACAAGAAGCTTAGGCTGAGCCTTTTTTGCTACCCATGCCAGATCCGTGCTTAATGTATGCACTTCTCTGTGATATTTCTGCCACTTTGGTTCGCGTGCAGAGATACCAGCTGAATATTCTACTTCATGCAGTAAAATGTCGCATCCAGAAGCTTTTTGGGCTACCAGTTCAAGAGGAGCTGTGTCGCCGCTTATTACAATTGTGCGATCTGCCGTCACGAATTTATAGCCATAGCAGGTTAGTGTGCCGTGGCTGACAGGAAATGCCTCCACGCTCACATATTCATCCTGGTAGATAATGCCAGGATTTTCTTCATTTTCAATTTCGGTCACATCCACCTTATAACCATTTTCATTTGCTTTTTCAAATCCATGAATGCGAAAATCAATATCTGTGGAATATGCTTCTAAAATATGGTCAGTCATATGACGCAGTCCCTTTGGACCAAAAACCTTAAGTGGTGTATTGCGTTCAAGCACCCATGGAGTAAAAATAAGATCTGAATATCCGGCAGTGTGATCAGTGTGTAGATGGGTACAAAAAGCAGTGCATAAAAGATCAGGGCGAAGTGCATCAATCCCGTTAAAATAAGCCTTGGAAGCCTGACGGACAACGCCCGGTCCAAAATCAACCAGATACGCACGATTCCCAACAACAACTGCGGAAGACGGACCGCTTGCATTTGGGCATGCATTAGGCGTTCCAGTTCCAAGAAGAACAAGTTTTGTTTCCATATATATAAAGAACTCCTTTCTTTTTTCATGGAGTTTATTATAATGGAGTTATAGAAAAAAGACAAGAAAGGAACCAAACGAAATTTATGAATAAAATTAATTACCAGAAGCGTCTGGAAGAGACGATAGATAAAGAAACAAAGGCGGGGCATGTTCCGACACTTTTTTTGCACAGCTGTTGTGCACCGTGCAGCAGCTACGTGTTAGAGTATCTGTCCAATTACTTTAAGATTACCGTATTTTATTATAATCCGAATATTACAGAGGAGGCAGAGTACAAAAAGCGTGTCGCAGAACAGGCACGTCTAATTTCGGAACTTGATACAGTTTATCCGATTCAGCTTGTGGAAGGAAAATATGACCCACAGCGCTTTTATGAGATCACGAAAGGAATGGAGCAGATGGACGAGGGCGGTGAGCGCTGCTTTGCCTGTTATAGGCTGCGTTTAGAGGAAGCCGCAAAGTTAGCAGCAGATGGTGGGTTTGACTATGTTACAACGACACTTTCCATAAGCCCGATGAAAAATGCTGAGAAATTAAATGAGATAGGGGCGGAAGTGGGAGAAAAATATGGCATCCCCTGGTTGTTTTCAGATTTTAAGAAAAAGAATGGCTATAAGCGTTCTGTAGAGCTGTCAAAGGAGCATGATTTGTACCGCCAGAGCTATTGTGGCTGCGGCTACTCAAAGGCTCAGGCAAAAAGAGAGGGACGGATCTGATGGAACAGCAAAAAACAAAAGAGAGTAAGAAACGCTATTTTGCCTATGATCTTATGCGTTCGGCTGCCATGCTTCTGATTGTATTTTATCATATGAACTGCGAGTGGAGTGCGCGCCTTATGGAAAGCCCGCTTGTCGTTACAAAGATTGGCAATCAAGGGTATCTTGGCTGGCAGGGAGTATCGTTATTTATTCTTGTATCAGGTGCTGCACAGTGCATTTCCTACGAGCGCTGCAGTGACTTAAAAACTTACTATAAAAAGCGCTGGTGGAGCATTTTTCCATCATTTTATCTGGCATACTTTGTCTGCTACTTGATGGGTGGCTTTGGCGGCGGAGTTAAACTTTTTGATTTATCATTTTTATGGACTATTACCGGACTTGATGGCTATGCATCATTGTTTGGTATTCAAAGCCACTACCTTGTCGGAGAATGGTTTATCGGAATGATTCTTGTCCTTTACATCGTCTTTCCGGTATTGTATGCACTGGTTAAGCGCTATCCAAAGCCAACACTAATCGCAGCGCTTCTTTATTATCTAGTGATGGTACAGCTTCTTGGAAATACGGGAAGAGTGGACAAGGATATCTTATTAAATGTGGTTGTTTTTCTGGCGGGTATTTATCTGTACCGCTATGTGAAAAACGTGTCACTTCGCATAGGTGTGGCAGCAGCTGTATTGCTGTGCCTGGTTGTGTTTGTCCCGCTTCCAGAGCGTGTAACATGGTATTTATTTGCAGTCGAAGGCATTTTGTGGTATCTGATTTTTATGGCAGCAGGAAATGCGCTGGATAGGATAAAAAATTTACCGTGCGTGATTCTGAAAAAACTTATCGGTGTGCTTTCAAAGTATTCATATGAGATATTTTTACTGCATCATGTACTTATAACTGTATCGTTATCACCATATGAGCAAAATACATATTATTCGGTGGGACAGTATCTGCTTTGGGTGCTGCGTGCGCTTGCTGTAATAGGAATTGCATCATGGATGATTTATCCTAGATGGAAGCCAAAGACAACGAAAGCGCAGGCAACAAAAACACAGTAAACTAAATGGCATGGTTAATGTGATGTAAGATGCAGACTGCGCTCATAGGCTTCTCGGCTTAGGCTGCATACCTGACTGCGAAGTGTTTCCCAGTAGCCAGAAGAAATCGGATGATCACAAGCGGCAGAAAATGCCTGATTGCCAAGCTCACTTTCGATAACTTCATAAAAGTATTCAACTCCTCGTTCGAGTATGCCGCCCTTTGTGGCGGCATTTTTTGTATCTTGTTCCAACTCCTCTTTTGTTTTTACTGCGATGGCAATCGTGTTGAGTGCGTAGGAGTAGACATCAAGAGACAGTGCTTCTTCATCAGATACACAGACCGGCATGGAGGTTGTGAAATCGTGAAGACCACCAAACCAGGAATCAGAAAAATGATGCATGAATTCCTGCATGGTAGGCGGTAAAGCATCGTTACGACGAAGAGAAGGGATTGGATCATCGAAAAATTTCGTAAATGATCTCTGGGCATACTGAAATGCTTTTCCGATATCATTTAGCGTAACTGAAAGACCAGCCTTTTGTGCGGCTTCGTGAATGCAAAAGCAGGCTTCACAGCAGACATGGCTTGTGATTTTTCCAGCAAGAAAGATCAGTGCCTGAGATGCAGATAAAGAAACTGTTTTTCCGTAAGGGGTAAGCAGAAGGTCAAGCAGTGCACGGCGGCTAGAGTGCTTAAAAGCAGGGGTTGGAGATATGGTATTGATGCCGACACTTGTGATATCAATTCCATGAACGTCAGTAAAAATATTTGGAAGAATTTTAACGATAGAAACGTCGTTTCCGAGAAGATTCGCATACCAGTTTTCATCTGGTGTTGGAGTAAAGGAATACAAATCTGGCAGTGGCTGTGAGGCGGCACGAAGCGTATTATAATAGGGAAGAAGTATGGTTTTTGCAATATCGACAGAGACAGTCGGCGGCACTGCGACTATGAGAATTGTAGGATGGAACTTGAATAATACAGAGTCAATTGGATCTGTACAAAGCACACAGTCCTTTAATATATTAGTACGCGAAGCTAATTTTTCTGGATGTTTTCCGATGGCACACACATTTCCTACCATTGGTTGTCTTAATTCTGAAAAAAGATAATGAAGTCCCCTGTTTAAATAGCCTGCTATAAAACCAGTTCCAAGTATGACAATGTTTTCCTGCATTGAAAAAACCTCCTGCTAATATCATGTTTGCTCTCGCTTTCTTATGCTGCAGTGTAACACAAAACTAAGAGGACGTAAAGAAAAAAGAAAAATAAATGCAACTCGATATAAGAACATCCTATAGCAAAATATAGGAAAAATCCTTTTCTTATTTTGTTGACAGAAAAAAATAACATGGTATGATAGAACTCAAGCAGTTAAGCAGTTATGAGGGTTTGCAAGTATCCGCATCTAGCATGATGCGTGAACTGTAACTGCAAAATAAAGTTTCCCTGTTGATGGGCGAGAAAAAAAGTCTGTTTCGGGGAATGGAAGGGCATGGTACGATTATGAGAAAACATCACATTCTTACAGCAGTAGTGGCGGCAGCTGTTTTCAGTCTTGGAGCCAGTACATTGGCTTTAGCAGGCGAGGAGTCAACATATGGTGGAACTTTCACTTATGCAAGATCTGATTCTACGACCTCTTTCGATCTTCATCAGGAAATTACAGAAAATAATGCCTTTGCAATTGATAAGGTGTTTGAGTCACTTGTGACTTTTGATAACGATGGAAATATTATTGACTGGCTGGCAGAAGATCATAAGATCAGTGATGATGGTCTTGTATATACCTTTACGCTTCGTGATGGTTTAAAGTTTAGCGATGGCACAGATGTGACAGCAGAGGATGTCAAGTTTTCAATTGAGCGCCATCTTGAAGTCGGAGGATCCCTTCCAATTGAGGCAGATGTAAAATCTGTTGAGGCAGTGGATGAAAAGACAGTAGAAATTACACTGGGAACAGCTTACACACCATTTCTTTCAGAGCTTGCCAATTTCTCAAATGGAATTATTCCAAAGGATTTTGGTGGAAAGACTGAGGAGGAGTTTTTCAAGAATCCAGTTGGTACAGGTCCATTTGCCGTATCAGAGTGGGATCCATCTGGAGATTTGACTTTTGTAAAGAATGAATATTACTGGCAGGAAGGAAAGCCATATATTGATGAGCTGGTATATAAAGTAGTAGATGATGACAATCAGGCACTTAATCAACTGCTTGCAGGTGAGATTGACGGAATTGAGGATTTGTCACTTAGCAATGCATCAAATGTAGATGGAAATGCTGATACGAAGACAGCAACCAGCTTTAGCTACAATGTAGAAGAACTGTTCTTTAATACGCTTGATGAGCACTTCAGTGATGAGCATGTACGTCGTGCACTTGCAATGGCAATTGACAGAGAGTCACTGACAAAGGCATTAACCTTTGGCTATGCAGAGATAGCAAACACTGTTCTTCCGCGTGCGCTTTTGTATCAGACAAATGATACGGTAAATGCGCTTTCGTATGATATTGACGCTGCAAAAGAAGAATTGGCACAGTCTGCATATCCTGATGGCTTTGACACTACGATCAGCATCGCATCTGGAAATAATACACGTCTTCAGGAGGCACAGATCATTCAGGCAGCAGGTGCACAGATTGGAATCAATATTGAAATTAATGCACAGGAAATTTCTACATTCCGTTCAGATTTCCGCGATTTAAATTTCTCTATGATGATCAACAGTGCAACAGCTGATTATCCGGATGCAAACTCTATTTTTGCATTTCAGGTCGATCCAGATGGATGGAGCAAGTGCTACTGGACTTCTTATAACAATGAGACAGCAGCAGATTTGATGAGAAAAGGACAAGTGACACCAGACGGAGATGAGCGTGCCGCAGTTTACGAAGAGCTGCAGCAGATTTTAGCAGATGAAGTTCCATATATTCCACTGTATAATTCAGAGAACGTAGTTGGACTGAGAGATAATGTAGAGGGCTTTACTGTATTGCCGAATGGAAGTGTCCACTTTGAGGATGTTTATTTTGAAGAATAATAGTTATAAAACGATGACAAGAGCGCTTATTAGGGCAGCTCTTGTCATTGCGCTTGTTACAGCAGCAGTTTTTTTACTGATTCGTCTCGTGCCAGGAGATCCAGTTGTTATGGTTCTTGGAGAACATGCGACAGATGAGGCAGTAAATCAATTAAGAGAGCAGCTGCATTTAAATGATTCACTTGGGCAGCAGTTTCTCATTTTTCTGCAAAACGTATTTTTACATGCAGATACGGGCAATTCAATTAAATATGGCGTATCGTGCCGCAGTCTGATTTTACAGTATGCACCAGTGACACTTTTGCTTGTTGTCATGTCAATGACTATTTCAATTGTTATATCACTGCTTCTTTCATTTACGGCAGCCACACATAAAGATGGCATTGCAGACCATTTAATTAGGATTATTCCTATTATTGCGCATGGTATGCCTGTTTTTTGGATCGGACTAATTTTGATTCTTATTTTTTCTGTCAATTTGAAGTGGTTTCCAGTTGGCGGTCTGAAAAAAGGGACAGCAGGCATGATTTATAGTTTGATTTTGCCATCAATAACTGTATCATTTGGGCAGATTCCGCCGCTTGTGCGTTCACTTAGAGAGCAATTGATAGAAACACTTGATGCAGATTTTGTGCTTACGCTTTGTGCAGCAAAACTTCCAAGACGTGTAATTTTATGGAAACATGTGCTTCATAATGCAGTAGTGCCAACATTGATGCTGCTTTCTGTCAATTTGTCTTATTTAATAGGCGGAACACTTGTGGTTGAGCAGGTATTTGCTGTAAAGGGAATTGGAAAGCTATTATTTGAGGCAATATCCAATCGTGATTTTCCACTTGTAGAGGGAATCACGCTGTACTGTGCATTTTTTGTTGTCATTATTAGCCTGATTGTTGATTTGATTGCAAAGAAGATTGATCCGCGAATGGCAAAAGTGTAAAAATTGTGACAGTATAACATATTAAGTAAAATGAAAGGGCAAAGGCGCATATTGTTATGAAACAGGCAAAAAGAAAAAAATTAAAAAAAACACATGCGCCGACATTGTGGATCGGTCTTTTTATGATGGGTCTACTGGTAGTTTTAGCTGTACTGGCGCCTGTGATCTGCCCATATGATCCACTGGGACAAAATCTTGCAGAGTTTCTCCAGGCACCTGGGGCAAAGCACTTGTTTGGAACAGATCAATTAGGGCGTGATTTATTCACAAGAACGCTGTATGCTGCGCGAACTGATCTATGGATTATGGTTATGGCTGAGATAGCACCATTTATAATAGGTATTTCTCTTGGAATGGCAGCAGGATATTTTGGCGGTGCGATTGACTGGCTGGTAGGAATGGCATCAGATACATTTATCGCATTTCCATTTTATTTGCTTGTCATTGTGATCGCATTTGCATCTGGTGCAGGTTCGCACGGTATCTTTATCACATATTTGTTAGTTGGATGGCTTATTTACTGCAAGGTAGCACGAGGACAAAGTGCAGCACTTAAAAATTCAGAGTGGATTGCTGCAGCAAAGATTCTTGGATACTCTGATATTCGAATTTTATTTTGTGAATTGCTCCCCAATATTATTCCGCAGGCAATTGTCCTTTTAATGACAGATATGGTTGGACTTCTTGTCATTATTGTAACGCTTGGATACTTGGGCATTGGAATTTCACCACCCACACCAGATTGGGGTACCATGATCTCAGAGGGACAAACCTTTATGACAAGTGCCTGGTGGCTTTCAGTTTTGCCTGGTATGTTTGTCGTATATACAGGAGTGGCGCTCTCATTTATAGGAGATGGGCTTGCAGATCGTTTTCGTTAAGAAAAAGAAAGGATGTAAGAATTTTATGGAAAAGAAGACTGATTCAGTTGAAACAGTGAAATCCATAGCATCAGATTTAAAAGCAGTAGAACCGATTGTATCAGTAAAAAATTTAATAGTGACTGGAAAAGATGGCCGACTTCTTGTCGATCATCTTTCTTTGCAGTTAAAGCGAGGAGAGACGCTTGGCCTAGTTGGAGAATCAGGTTCAGGAAAGACACTTACATTAAAAAGCCTGATAGGACTGCTTCCTAAAAATCTTTCAGAGAGCTATGAAGAAAAAAAAATTAACGGAAATGTGGCAATGATTTTTCAAAATCCGATGAGTGCACTCGATCCGCTATGTCCTGTTTTTGCACAGCTCATTGAGGTTGTTATGATAAGGCAAAATGTGAGCAAAAAAGAAGCAGTATGCCGCGCTAATGAGCTAATTGAGCGCCTTGGCTTACCGAAAGAGCTTTCTAAAAATGATCGCCTTCCATCAGAGCTTTCCGGTGGACAATGTCAGAGAATTTTGATTGCTATGGCACTTGCCTGTAACCCAGATGTGCTTTTATGTGATGAACCGACCACGGCGCTTGATGTTACTGTTCAAAAGCAGACACTTGATTTGATCTTGTCGCTGCAAAAAGAGATGAATTTTGCCATATTGTTCGTCACTCACAATTTGGCAGTGGCAGCAGGCATATGCAGTCATCTTGCAGTAATGCATAGTGGAAAGATAGTCGAGACTGGGAAGACAAAAGAGCTGCTGCAGCATCCAAAGGACGACTATACGAAAATGTTGTTGTCGGCTATTCTTCGAATTCCAAGCAGGAGGGAGCAATAAGATGGGTACATTATTGGAAATAAGAGAGATTCAGGCTTCTTATAAAGAGTACCCGGCATTAAAGGGTGTTAGTCTTGCAATCAAAGAAAATACAGTGATGGGACTGGTTGGTGAGTCAGGTTCTGGAAAATCAACTCTGGCAAAGGTGATCACTGGACTGTTAAAGAAAGATGCAGGCGAAATTTTGTTTGAGGGAAAGCCTTATGGAAATGATAGTCGAGGCAGAAACCGCGCACAATGCCAAAAAATTCAGATGGTTTTCCAAAATCCAGAAGGGTCATTAAATCCGAAGCACACAATCGGAAAAATCTTATCCGATGCGATGTTGTTTCATAAGATCACTGATCGAACTCATGTAAAGGAAAAGTGCGAAGAGTGGATCAAAAGAATGGAGCTTCCAGAGGACACACTTTCTCGCTATCCAGCTTCCTTTTCAGGAGGACAAAAGCAGCGAATCGCACTGGCAAGAGCGCTCTGCGTTTCGCCAAAGTTATTAATTGCAGATGAGCCAACCAGTGCACTGGACGTGTCAGTTCAGCAACGCATTTTACAATTGATGAAAGAATTAAAAAAAGAGATGGGGCTGACGATTCTTTTTATCTCCCACGATATGGGGGTCATCTATGATATCTGCGATGAGGTAGCAGTGATGAGAGATGGCAGAATTGAGGAGACAGGCGAAAAAGAAGACTTCTTTGCAAAGCCGAAGACCGAGTATGGGCAGCTGTTACTGGATAGTGTACCGAAGTTGCCATATCTCGAATGAAACAGTTGTAGTTAACATAGTTGAAGGGAAAAGATTAGATGCGGGGGTTTGATTCCCTTCAGGTGTGTTGAAATAGCAAAATAATATTATGTGATGAGAAATAATAGATAGGAGGAGCAGTCATGGAACGATATGAGATGCCAGGGTTCGTCGATTTCCATCTGCATATGGGGTGGACAGATTTTGACCATGTCGATCAGGATAAACGAAGCGAAAAGGATGTGAAGGATCGCATTCTATTTTGCTTAAAAGAGCTTTCCAATATGGGATTTCGCATGGTTCGCGATGCAGGTGGTCTTGAGACGATTGGATTAGATAAAACAGCAGAAAAGCTTGAGCCTACCATCTCCATTCTTCCTTGCTGCGGCATGGTCAGTGCTGAAAATGCAGAGGATGAGAAATTTTTAGAGCAGGCAAAGAGAAGGGACAGTCGCTGGGTCAAGATCTTTGCAACTGGTGGAGTTGGTGCATCGCCAGAAAAAGTGTTGACACCGACGATGAAAAAAGACGTTTTCTTAAAGTTGGTTAGAGAGTATCATGCGGCTGGAAAACTTGTCATGGTTCACACTTGGGGTGGAGATAGTTTGGATTGGTGCATTGAGGCAGGAGTTGATTCGGTAGAGCATGGCATTTATATGAATCAAAGACAAGCACATGAGCTTGCAAAGAGACAGATTCTCTATGTGCCGACAGCAGCTGTATATAAGCTTCTTGCAGAGAAAGAAAATCCAATGCAGGTTGCAAATCTTTTTGCAGAGCATGCGCGCGTGGCAGTGACGGCTCATCAAAAGGCTGTGGAATACTGTGTAAAAGAGGGAGTGCGCATGACCTGTGGCACGGATTTTTATTCAGATCCGAGATTACTTTGTCATGAGTATGAAGAATTGTTTACTCTGCAAGAGTATGGAGTGTCGACAAAGACTGCATGGGAAGCATTCTGTGGACAGACACTGACGAAGAAGGAGACAGGTGGACGTGTACCTTCTAAGATTTATTTGAATCGCAATCCGTATGAGATTTCGTCACCAGAGGAGCTGAGGACAGCTTTGAGACCTGCGAATTGCTCCATTGCTACGCAATTCTAGCAATTCTAAAACCATTCGGATTCGCTGATTTTAGTAAGGGCCTCAAAAATTACTTGACACAAAGTCTAATCTGCGCTATAGTAAAAGTCCTTTTGCAAAAGAATGTACATAAGTACGAGGACGGAGAAACCCTAGAACGGACGAGCCCTATGAAGGGACAAACCCGATCAGATAGGTATTTTTATAGCAAAATCTATAAAGAGCAGACCTACTTGGCAAGATACAGTTCACACATTTGTGAGAACCGTGATAAGTTGTATGACTACCAGGAGGAAGTACGATGATTACAGTACAAAATTTATCAAAGACCTATAAGGTTGCAAAGAGAAGGGCAGGGATCAAGGAAGCCTGCCGCAGTTTATTTAAGCGTGAATACGAGGAAATTCATGCGCTCGATCATATCAGTTTCCAGATTGGTGACGGAGAGATGGTCGGATACATTGGCAAAAATGGAGCTGGCAAGAGTTCAACAATTAAGGTACTCAGCGGTATTTTAACACCGGACGAGGGTACCTGCGTTGTCAATGGAAAAATTCCATGGAAGGATCGCATTTCCTATGTGAGAGACATTGGAGTTGTGTTTGGACAGAGAAGCCAGCTATGGTGGGATGTGCCAGTGATTGATTCGTTTGAATTACTTCGCGATATCTATTCGATTACCAACAGTACTTACAGAAATAATTTGGAAGAGTTGACAGTTCTTCTAGATTTAAAAGAAATTCTAAAAACACCGGCAAGACAGCTCTCACTTGGACAGCGAATGCGCTGTGAGATTGCTGCATCACTGTTACATAGTCCAGGCATTCTTTTTCTAGATGAGCCGACGATTGGACTGGATGCTGTGTCTAAGCTTGCAGTGCGCGATTTTATTAAGCAATTAAATCAAGACCACAAGACGACTGTCATTTTGACAACCCATGATATGCAAGATATTGAGGCATTGACAAATCGCATTTTGCTGATTGGAAATGGGCGCATTTTAATGGATGGAAGCCCGGAAGAGCTAAAACAAGATGCCGCATCCATGGACGAGGCCGTTGTAAAGCTGTATCGAAGCTTTGACGAGAAAGAGGGGAGATGAATCAAATGAAAAAGTATCTCTCTTTTTTTCGCATGCGCTTTTTGATGGGATTACAATATCGCGCGGCTGCAGCAGCTGGAGTCGTCACCCAGTTTACATGGGGATTTATGGAACTTCTTGTTTTTAGAGCATTTTATCAGGCAGATGCGTCTGCCTTTCCAATGAGCTTTGAAGCTGTCGCCAGCTATATTTGGCTGCAGCAGGCATTTTTGGCATTGTTCATGGCATGGATGATGGAAGCAGAAATATTTTCCTCTATCGTGGATGGAAATATTGCATATGAGATGTGCCGCCCTGTCCATATTTATTCGATGTGGTTTGCAAGAAGTGTCGCGAACCGTGTGTCAAAGGCATTGCTTCGCTGTGCGCCAATTTTAGTTGTGGCACTATTTTTGCCAAAGCCATATCGATTGATACTTCCACAGGATCCAATGACGCTTTTCTTATTTTTACTGACAATGATACTTGGAACACTAGTAACAGTTGCAATTGGCGTGATTATTTATACCAGCTGCTGTTTTACCATTTCTGCCCAAGGCATTCGTATTTTTTACGCATCAGCATGTGAGCTTTTGTCAGGCCAGATCGTGCCGCTTCCATTTATGCCAGAGGTGGTACAGCGTGTGTTAAAGGTGCTTCCGTTTGCTGCTATGCAGAATGTGCCATTTCGTATTTATTCAGGAGATTTATCAGGCCGCGCCATGGCAGAGGCGATTTTTCTTCAAATTTTTTGGCTGATTGTTCTTGTCGCTGGCGGTTGGATGTTTGCTAAGTTTGCCGAGAAGAAAATTGTCGTGCAGGGAGGGTGAGTCATGGAAAGAATGAATAGAAGAATCGAAAAAAACAAAAATAGAAATCATAATGGAAATCAAAATGAAAAAAGGCACAGAAAAAGAAGTAGAGGCAACATGAAAGCGGAGAATGCAAGGATTTCTGCAGTTCGTCTGTATTTGCACTATATCAGTATTCATATTCGAAGTGCAATGCAGTACAAGACTTCCTTCTTTTTGACGACACTTGGCCAGTTTTTGTTTTCATTTAATGTCTTTATGGGAATTACATTCATGTTTCAGCGATTCCACGAGGTGAAGGGTTTTACCTATAGTGAAGTATTGATTTGCTATGCACTTGTTTTGGTTGAGTTTTCATTGGCAGAAATGTTTGCGAGAGGATTTGACTCGTTTTCTGGAATGGTGCGTCATGCTGAGTTTGACCGTGTTCTTGTAAGACCGCGCAACGAAATCTTGCAGGTATTAGGAAGCAAATTCGAACTGTCGAGAATCGGAAGAAGTTTTCAAGCAATTATCTTGTTTATCTACGGTGTTATGCACGTACAAATTGATTGGAATTTTCCTAGGATCTTGACTGTAATTTTCATGCTGATCGGTGGGGCAGCAGTTTTTTCAGGATTGTTCATGGTGTATGCAGCACTTTGCTTTTTCACACTGGATGGACTCGAATTTATGAATGTGTTAACAGATGGTGCAAGAGAATATGGCAAATATCCGATTGGAATCTACGGAAAGCGCATGCTACAGTTTTGTACCGTGATTGTTCCGTATGCGCTGATTCAGTATTATCCTCTTTTGTATTTGCTTGGCAGAACAAATTCTCTTTGGAATATGGTAATGCCACTATTTGCTGTTATTTTTTTGATCCCGTGTTATGTGCTGTGGCGAGTGGGTGTGCGCCACTACAAGTCAAGTGGATCGTGAGAGTGCAGCGAGTATGATACTCACGAATTGCTCCGTTGCAATGTAACTCTCGCAATTCTAAAAACATTCGGATTCGCTGATTTTCCTTGAAAATCGCTGCATCATCATGTTTTTGCGGATCTCAAGATCATAAGCATCCTCATGCAAGCATGATCAGCTTATGATTTTGAGATCCTAGTATCAAAAAAGTACTTGACTAAAGTCTACTTTAAGTTTGTATAATGAAGTTAGGTATGTGGGCAGTTTCGCTGTTGGACTGCCTGACCCATCAAAAAAGCTATTTTTGTGGCAAAAGAGAGGAGAAAAAAGATGGCAAAGGTATTTTTTACAAGAGAAATTACACCTGAAAAAGTAGAAAAGATGTATGAGCTTGCAGGAAAGGAATTGACCGGAAAGGTTGCAGTTAAGCTTCACTCTGGAGAGAAGGGAAATCAGAACTTCCTTGGACCAGACTTCTGGCGCCCGGTAATTGAGAAGGTTGGTGGAACTGTTGTTGAGTGCAATACCGCATATGACGGTGCAAGAGATACCACTGCAAAGCACAGACTCTTAATTAAGGAGCATGGATGGGATCGCTATTTTAATGTGGATCTGATGGATGCAGAGGGACCAGATATGGAGCTTGCAATTCCAAACGGAAAGCAGATCAAGAAGAATTTCGTTGGAAAGAATATGGCAAATTATGATTCAATGCTGGTACTTTCCCATTTCAAGGGTCATCCGATGGGCGGATACGGCGGTGCATTAAAGCAGCTTTCAATTGGCTGTGCATCTTCCTACGGAAAAGCATACATTCATGGAGCTGGAGATCCGGTTGCAAAGTGGACAGCAGATCACGATTCCTTCCTTGAGTCAATGGCAGATGCAGCATCCTCTGTTGTTGAATATTTTAAGGGCAATATTGTCTATGTCAATGTAATGAAGAATATGTCTGTAGACTGCGATTGCTGTAGCGTAGCAGAAGATCCGTGTATGAAGGATATCGGAATTTTGATATCTCTTGATCCAATTGCAATCGATCAGGCTTGTCTGGATCTTGTCTATGCAGCAACTGACGATCCGGGACAGAAGCACTTCCTAGAGCGTGTTGAGAGTAGACATGGTGTTCATACAATTGAGGCAGCTGCAGAGCTTGGCTTTGGAAGCAGAGAGTATGAGTTAGTGACGGTAGAGTAAAATTTTGTATCAAAAAACATAAAAACATCCAGACATTGCTTCGAAAGAGAAAGCGAGTGTCTGGATGTTTTGCCGCTTTGCAAGGTGTTTCAAGCTTAGCTTTCAGTCTCTTCATGATAGTTGACCGAGCGATCGTAGTGATGAAACTGTGTGATGCGATCTGGCTTCTTACAGGAAGTCGGAAGCTTTGTCTTTAGCGCTTCCATCTCAGAAGCGGTAAGATGCGTATAAGCATCTTCTGGGCGACGTACATAGTAGCGGAAAGAGAACAGATCACGTTTTTCCTCTGCAAGCTCTTCTGTTGTCCAGAACTCATGGAAGGAAGTGAAACGCTTCTCATAAAAATCAGTTTCAAAACGCTTAAAACCAGCTTCATTTTCATAGAAATAGTGGCGATTGCCATTCTGATAAACGACTTCAATATAAGAGAAAACCTCTTCAGTGCCTTGGCTTGGGCAACAGCAACCTAGATTAAAGACGATATCATTCATTACATGCCCTTCGCGCCAAGATGCAATATCATTAAGTAAGAAAGAAAAATCCATTGTAAACCTCCCAGTAATCGTAAAATTGTTTCAGATTTTTGCCGTGCAATTACAATTTGGCTTTGCAATCATCATACCACATATTGACAAAATCGGCAACAACTAGTAGACTGAGAAAGGTCTAAGATGGGAAATGATACAACAGCTCGGTTTTGCACATGATAGGCGCGGGTGAGCTGTTTCTTATATAGAGAGTAAAGAGAGAGGAAAAACACATGCAGGCAAAACAGGAAAAATGGGATCTCTATGATCAGCAGGGTAGAAAAACAGGAAAAACAATTCAGGCAGGAGAGACAGTTCCGCAGGGGTATTGTCTGTACTGTGTTGGCATATGGGTTATCGACAGCGAAAAGAAGATTCTTCTGACAAAAAGAAGTAGCCAGAAGCGTTATGCACCGGGCAAGTGGGAGAATACTGGAGGTCATATGATTTCGGGTGAGACAAGCAAGCATGCAATCGTGCGCGAGCTTAGAGAGGAAACAGGCATCCAGATTGATGAGGAGGAATTGATTGCGCTTGGAGATAATCATATTGGCCAATTCCTCGGTGACAACTATGCTGTATTTAAAGATGTTTCGTTGGAAGATGTTCGTCTCGAAGAGGGCGAGACGGAGGATGTGATCAAAGTGACCTTGCCACAGCTTGAACAGATGGCAGAGAGAAAGATGTTAAGTCCAGCAGTGTGGGATCACATGGCTGGATATAAGGATGAGTTTTATAGGCTGTTTGATTAATGCTAGGATCCAAAACTTAAAATTTGATCGTGCTTGCACGATGAAAATTTTAAGTTTTGGATCCGTTAAAACATGAGGATGCAGCGATTTTCGAAGAAAATCAGCGAATCCTCATGTTTTTAGAATTGCGAAAGTTGCAGTGCAACGGAGCAATTCGTAAGCAGTATATTATATATAGAAGAAAGGGGTGCAGCATGAGTCAGCTGTTTCAAAAATCGAAAGACATTCGTTATACAAAACTTTATTTTACAATACAATTTACAGAGGACACCGTGCTGCCAAAGCAAAAGGTTTCTGCGATTCGCGGCGGAATTGGTGAGATGTTACTTCGCGCAAATTGCGTGCGTGGACGTGAATGTGAATCCTGCGATTTTGAGTCAGAGTGTATTGTGCAGAGGATCATGTACTCTAAGTATGAGAAGAAGCCATCCTTTGTGACGACAGGAGAGAGTGTAGGCTATGTGCTTGAGTGCGATAACTATAAGGAAGAATTTGAGCAGGGTAGCGAGTTAAATTTTCAACTTCTTTTATTTGGGAAAAATATTGTTTACTTTAATCAGTATTTGCAGGCAATTAGCATGCTCGGTGCATCAGGACTTGGCAAGCATCAGGCGCATTTTGTGATTGTTGCAGTCAAGAATCAATACCGACAGGATATTCTGATTCATAATAGCATCGACATGAGAAACTATGCAATTTCTACTGTTGGAGCATATGTCGATTATCGGATGAAACAGCTGCAAAGAGGACAAGCTAGTTGTGGAGGTGTGTTAGTATTTCATACCCCATTTACGGTAAAATATCAAGGCGCTTTTATTCAGGATCTTCATATGGAACCGGTGATTGCATCAATCCGTCGCAGACTTTATATGTTGGACTGCTTTGAGGGAATTGAGGCAGAGATTTTTTGGGACGAGACACCAGAAAGTGCAGTTACCGTAAAGCAACAGTCTAGGCTAGAAGGTGTGAATCGTTATTCCAACCGAAGAGACAGTGCAATGACACTTCGCGGCATTCGAGGAAAAGTGTGGTTTGAAGGGGCAGATGAAGAGACGATGAAGCTACTGTTTGCAGGGGAGTTGCTGCATGTGGGGAAGAATACGAGTTTTGGGTTTGGGGAGTTTGAGGTACAACCTGTTTAGTTTTTTTTGGGGGGGATTCCCGATAAGCTGCAAAGCAGCGACGCACGGAACGTGCGGTTTTGTGAATGGCGTTCTGTGAACGAATATGTTTCGCTTTACGGCATTGACGTTGCAAGTGTCAGCTCGAGGAGTCTTGCGAAAGGTATGGGAGTCGAGCTGCTTAGATTTTTTAATCATTCAATGAAATTTTAAACCAGAAAAAAGGTAGGAATCTTGGTAAAAATAGGATGACAGAAGCAGGATTTCATGCTATACTTAGTTTAGTGTCAAAAGGATGGTTTGCTTCATTAAATATGTCCAAATTGTTAACATGCATGAAAATGAGTTACTGCCAGAATATTCTGACAAATACCTGCAAAAACAGGCTCTGGAAACCGCATAAAACCTAGGTTTTTGAAGGGGTACTGTAACAATGAGGTACAAGCCCGAGAGGAAATTGACACAAGAAAGAACCTACACCAATTAAAACTATTGATAGTGCGTAACAATGAGGTACAAGCCCGAGAGGAAATTGACACGTAGTACAGCACCCATGCAGTGCTGTACTCTTTTCTTTCCGTAACAATGAGGTACAAGCCCGAGAGGAAATTGACACCAAAAGAACGGAATACATGGTTTTCTAGGTCAGCCGGAAGTAACAATGAGGTACAAGCCCGTGAGGGCATTTACAAAAGTCGGGCGGGAAAGCCCACGGTTTTAACCGTGGGAGTATGTCAAATTTGAAAAGATTTCGGGAACAAGAATGGGTGGAAAAATTCTCGGGACACCTGTAATATTGACTTTGATATGTCTGATTTCTATAATCTTTTTAAAAGTAGAGGTAATTAACCTCTGGTAAGAAGATAGGAGAATGGAATTGAATAGTATAGAATATCAGAAAGAAAAGTTGGTACCAGAGATACAAATAGGCCGGATTAGCGAAGTACAGAAGAATAGTTTTGTGATTCGCTACGGAGAGAAAGAACTTCTTGCGAAGCTGAGTGGTAAATTCTATCAGAAGGAATCTATGTTCCCAGTTGTTGGTGATTATGTGAATTTTCGCTATAATCCGCAGGGGGAGTCTAGAATCATAGAGATCTGTGAGAGAAAGAATTATCTGACTCGCCCAGATACCGCCAAGAGTATGAAGGAGCAGCTGATGGCGGCAAATCTTGATTACGCATTTCTTGTTATGTCTTTAAATGATAATTTTAATCTTAATCGAGCTGTGCGCTATGCAGCGACTGTGTTGCAGGAGGGCATACAGCCAGTAGCGGTTTTGACAAAGGCAGATTTGTGTAATAATGTGGAGAGTCTTAAAATGCAGTTTAAGCAAATGCTTCCTCAGATAAAAGTTCATGCAGTTAGTGCATTGACTGGTGATGGAATGGATGAGTTAAATGAATACCTTCAACCGGGAATTACGATTGCACTTCTTGGCTCATCAGGGGTTGGAAAATCCACCCTTGTCAATGCACTTGCAGGAACTGAGGTGATGAAAACAGGTGGTATCCGTGAGAAGGATGCAAAGGGAAGACACACAACAACCTACCGAAATATGATTGAGTTGCCAAGTGGCATGATTGTGATTGATACACCAGGGATGAGAGAGATTGGGCTGTGTGATGTTGACGAGGGATTGGATGATACGTTTGAAGATATTGCAGAACTGGCAATGAACTGTCGTTTTCGTGATTGTACACATACGAATGAGCCACGCTGTGCAGTGAGACAGGCGATAGAGGATGGAAGTTTGTCACAGGAGCGCTTTGAACTGTATCGTTCCCTACATGAGGAAAGCAGGAGAAGTGCGGACATGAAGGCAATTGCGAAGGCAAGAAAAGAAATTAACCGTGCCCGAAGGCGATAATTTATTCAAAAAAATGGCAGAAATAGGATGACAGTAGCAAGACTTCGTGCTATACTTAGATTAGTGTCAAAGGGATGATTTGCCTCATAAAATATGTCCAAATTGTAAACATGCATGAAAATGAGCTACTGTCAGAATATTCTGACAAATACCTGCAAAAACAGGCTCTGGAAACCGCATAAAACCTAGATTTTTGAAGGGGTACTGTAGCAATGAGGCATAAGCCCGTGAGGGCATTGACACAAGATCCTTCGATCGTAATGGACTATTACCAGTCCGTAGCAATGAGGCATAAGCCCGTGAGGGCATTGACACGCTAAAAGCATTTATTAAATAATAATTATCTGTTAAGTAGCAATGAGGCATAAGCCCGTGAGGGCATTGACACAATTATTCATAAAGTCCTCTCTTTCCGCCGTTCCCGGTAGCAATGAGGCATAAGCCCGTGAGGGCATTGACACCATCTGTATACTGGCACATGCAGTCGATAGTGCCTTTCCTGTAGCAATGAGGCATAAGCCCGTGAGGGCATTGACACGTAGCTGCTGGTACCTGCTCATTGCCTGCTGCCTTACTTTGTAGCAATGAGGCATAAGCCCGTGAGGGCATTATGTTGTGTTGGTGATTCTTAAAACTCTATTTCTGATCTTATAAAAGTCTTATGCAAAGAGGCATGAGACTTTTTTTATGAAAAAAATAAAAAAGGAGTTGACAAAACGAGATGATACGTATTATAATGCGTATTGCAACGAACAAGAGAACATAATTCATCCTTGAGAGTGCAAACTTGAGAGGAAAACCAGATTTCGAAAGGTGGAGAAGATTATGAAGAAAGAAACGATCTTAGTTATCGGTGAGGCAGTTGTTAATGTAGCAGCAGAACTTTTAAAAAATAAAATTGAAAAGAGCGCAGAAGGAAAACAGTAATCAAGAGTAGAAGTAGTTACTTGGTAATGTAGGCTTTGTAAAGTGAACGGAGGAAAATAAAATGGTAGCAGTTACCGTGTTTGTAATT
>ERZ838577.1580-NODE-1580-length-29692-cov-4.352431_pt1 | contig 29692 bp, 25 predicted proteins | sample MGYA00519682_ERZ838577 | MGnify/ENA primary metagenome ERZ838577 (study PRJEB31850, sample SAMEA3708838) | human gut metagenome | biome: human gut; feature: human-associated habitat; material: faeces | place: China | collected 2014 ...
TTTTCAAAGACATTATTCTTTTCAAAAGCATTGATATAACTCTCCAGTCTGCTGTAATATGAATCTTCGTTTTCGTATAATACACGACTATCGAACTCTACTTCCAATCCCATATTGAATTTATTTGCAGTATTGCATGCCTGAAGGAGGCGATCATCTGCTATCTCTTTGTCAAAGAAATGATTCGGTTGTAAAAAAGCAGTATCAAATCCTAACTTTCTCCATAAGTTATACCCCTGGGCATTCCAGTATGGAATCCAGTAAAATCGTTTATCCAGTTGGTGGATATAGTCACTTACATCTTTTGGTAAATCTCCGCATTTAGCAGTGCTCTCCTCAAGCCAATAAAACCCTGTTAGTTCGAGATTCTCGTATGCTCCTTCGTTAAATCGTTCTGTGAGTTGGTCAATGTACCATTTTGCAGCTTTTATCTGGTCATTCCGATGTGCAAAGTTTAATATTTCTCCATCAAGGTTTCCCCAATCGGTTTGATCAGTAATAGGCGATACTACCCCTAATACTATTTTGTGTTTAAACTGAGGTTCTCCGATAATCGTTTTATAATGTTCGATACACGAATTCAATGCATCGAGGGATTTACCTTTTTCAAAGATTCTGTTGAGTAACCATTCCCAATCACTCTTTCTGGCATTTCGTGCTCCATAATTATACCCGAATGCTATCTGCCAGTTATCTGTAAACTAAAAAAATAAAAAAGAGTCGAAAAACCAGTCCATACGTCCATCGGCAAAAGTATGTATGACATAGGGACGTAGTTCGTCTTCCGTCCATTCGGGGCGATGAGTACCTCCCTGATAGATAAGAGCCATATCTGATATTTCATCAGTCTGGTAAGCTGCCAGTGTCGTATTTACTCCGGTAAGGATACTTATTATGACTATAAGTGTTATATATTTTTTTTTAAGTGTTGTGATAAACATTCTTTTCTTTTTATCAGTTATGACTTTTTTCAATAATGGTAGTAATCGTTTTTGTAAACCGGTTATTTAATGGAGAGTTTCATAACGTTTACTTTCTCAATGGGTTTTAGTACATCATTCACTTTCCAGGTTTTATCTTTACGGATACTGAATGGAATGGTAGCCTTAAGGTCATTACTTGAAGAACCGAAAGACAGGAGATATTTCCCTTTTGATGTAAGCCATTGCGAATTGTTTTCATCGAATGAAGCTATATCATAATCGGTAAACTGAAGTTTTATTATTTCACTTTCTCCGGGTTTTAACTCCCGGGTTTTTCCAAAGGCTTTTAATTCTATATCGGGTTTTTGAATGAAGGTTTCAGGAGCAGAAATATAGAGTTGTACCACTTCCTTGCCGGATACATTACCTGTATTGGTCACCTCAATATTTGCGATCCATTTATTATTTTTTCTTTCTATTTTAGGTTTGCTGAAAGAGAAATTGGTATAAGATAGTCCATATCCGAAAGGATAAACAATCGATTGCTTTACTGTATTAAAGTAACGGTAACCCACCCATATATCTTCTTCATAATTGGTATAATCGAAATTTTTGCCACTCTTGGTCTCTCCTACCATTGGAAAGTTTTTAGAAGAAGGAATATCGAAATAATCTGTCGGGAAAGTCATCGGGAGTTTTCCGGAAGGGTTTACTTTCCCACTAATTATATCTGTTATGGCATCTCCACATTCTTGCCCCGGAAACCATGCCAGCAGTATAGCGTCCGGTTTATCCTTCCAGGAATTCATTTCCATTACGCCGCAGACATTCATTACTACAACTACTTTTTTTCCTAAGGCATGAAATTGGGAGGATACTTTATCGATCATAAATTTTTCTTCGGGAGTAAGATAGAAATCTCCCTCTAACCTTCTGTCGGATTCTTCTCCGGAGCCTCTACCGATAACGATTAGTGCAATATCAGAATTTTTAGCTTCCTGTTCGATGGTATTTTCTGCCTTTGTCAGATCCATTTCGGGAATGACTGTCCTGTTATAAGATAATTTTTCCCAGTCAGTACTTTGGGGGTGTTTATCAAGAAGATCATTCTGGAATTCTACGAATTTTGTATAGATTCCTTTCAATCTGTTGTTGAGTTGATAGCCGCCATTTTCAAGTCCGGTAGATATATCAGTAATATGAGCTTTATTTACATTTGATGAACCTGTACCGCCTGCAATAGACTTGTATGCAGTAGCACCGAACAGAGCAATTTTAGTCCCTTTGGGTATGGGAAGAAAAGAGTTGTCATTTTTCAGTAATACCATTCCTTCGGTGGCTATACTACGCGCTAATTCTGCATTTTCGGAAAGGTTGGGAGCTTCTGTATACTTCCAGTTTTTATAAGAAATAGATTTGAAAATGAGTTCCAATGTATATTTTACACTTTTGTTTAAAGTAGCTTCACTGATCCGGCCACTTTTTACTCCAGCTATTATTTCGTCTATTTGAGATTGTTCTCCCGGCATCATTAAATCTGTTCCACCGTTAAGCTGGTCGGCGGTATCCCTTTTTTTATACCAATCGGTCACTATCAGTCCGTTGTACTTCCACTCGTCGCGAAGAATTGTTTGAAGTAGTTCCGGATTAGCCTGAGTATATTTACCCCCAATTTTGTTATAAGAACCCATTACGGTCCATGGATCGGAGTTTTTTATACAGATTTCGAATCCTTTGAGATAGATTTCGCGTAGTGCGCGTTGTGAGATGCGTGCGTCGTTATAGAGTTTGCCGGTTTGCTGATTATTGGCTATAAAATGCTTTAGGCTGGTCCCAATACCTTTGTCCTGAATTCCGTTAATCATGGCTGCTCCCATGATGCCTGAGAGGTAAGGGTCTTCGGAGAAATATTCAAAATTGCGTCCGCAAAGAGGATTGCGCATGATATTGATTCCCGGTGTAAGTACGATATCGACACCATATGCCCTGGCTTCATCGCCTATTGCATTGCCTTCCAGTCGTGCTATGTCTTTATTCCAGGTGGCGGCTAATGCGGTAGTGGAGGGGAAACAGGTGCAATAAGAGGTGTATTTTTTAATTGGATAGGGGGATTTCCCGCTTACCGGGTTTTCTGCCGGGCCTGTAGAGGGGATGCCCAAAGAATCATATATGATGTATTTCCAATTCGATGGAACAGGGGTGATTCGTACACCGACCGGACCATCTGCCAGGTTGATGGAGGGAATGCCTAAAGAATCGATAGGAAAGGTATATCCTGCGGAACCTGCAACCATGTGGCTTAAGCCGTTATCACTACCCGTACATCCTACTAAGAGCCGGGCTTTTTGTTCTAAAGTAAGTTGGTTTATAATCGAATTTATATCTTTAGGTAATGGCTTATTACCGGCCAGTACGTTGCCAAATGAAAAGACGAGAGCGTATAATATAGGTATTATGGCTTTCTTCATGGTGTAGATGGTTTCTTATAGTTAGGTAAATGTGATTGATAAAAAGAGGCTGTAGAAAGAAAATACTACAACCTCTTCTCTCTGTTATCCTGTGTAACTGGTTATGTTAAGAAAATGATATTTGAACGAATGCCATTTACTTAACCATAACTTTAGTTACATTGTTATCTGTTTTAACAATATATGTTCCCGGAATGCACTTAACATTGTGTTCGTTTCGGCTTATAAGAGTACCGCCAATGGTATAAACCTCGATAAAAGTCGGTTCACCTTCGATGGTTATTTCACCCTTACCACCGATAATTGTTGCTTTGGGAGCTTCTACTTTTGCAACACCGGTACCACCTTCAACTGTGAATAAATATTTTGCAATGTATCCACTGGGGAAGTATTGATAAATATGAGCCTGGGTTTCGCTGATAGCTTCAGCCGAAAGATGATTTCCGTAGAAAGCGTTGCCGATATACATGGGATTACCATCATCTTTTTGTTCTGAATATTTTGTTGCTATTCTTACCGATTCATCACTCTCTTCAACATCAGGGATAGCTTTCGTAGCCAGTTTTGATACGGTGAAGCCGTCAGCGTTGTTTGAGCCGGAAGGATATACGATGTAATCTTGTCCTCCGAGTTTGAAGATATAGAATCCTGCACATCCGCTGTGGCGGGGTGTTATATAATAAGAGTCGTGCGACCAGTTTCCATCTTCATCCAATGATAGCTTCTGGATGGAATTGCAATTCGTCTTATTAAATAACGGACTTAAAATAGACACATTCTCTTTTCCTTCCCAAGCTGAGATGATCGTAGTAGTGGCAAAGTTTCCTGCAATTCCGAAGGGGCTTGCATATGTGTAAGTGTATGTGTTGGCCACATCTTGTTTACCGTCTATGATAGGTATTTCAACCAGCTGGGGGTAATAGGTGGTACCCATGTATATGATACCGCCGGTTTCCTTATCAAGTACGTTGCCTTGAACATGTCCCCAGAAGTCGAGACGTCCTCCTGTGATACCGCTTAATGCAATATCTATCGCTGCTGAGCCGTCGGCAGGAATAATTCTCAATTCATTGATATCCTTGTTAAAAGGATCAGGAAATGTACCGATACGTACGAGGATGTTTCCTGCATCATCGAAAGTAATGTTAGTACCTGCTCCGGAAGGAATCTCTTGGATTCTTCCGGTTTCATTCCATACTTCGATTGTCTTGGTTGCCTTGTTTTGAAGATAGAATTTTCCATCTCTACCAAAACCCTGGCGTACGTCCAATGTCAATGGAGCCACATCCGTGTTCATCCATAACAAAGTAAGATTTGAATCCATAGTAGACTTCGCATCTGCAACAGAAGGAGTCAAAGCGAACATGCCGGTTAGCATTAACGCTGCTGTAAGTAATTGTTTTTTCATCACCTTTGAAATTTAAGTTAAACAATAGAACTATTTTTGATTGAATTACTGTATCAGTAATTTGGCTATCTTATTGGATGTTTCACCTGATATTGAAATCATATAAAACCCTGGGCTTAACGATTCGGTCGGTAGTGTTACCGCGGCGTCTTCGCTATTTTCACAATTAAAACTGTTTACCAATTGTCCGGTAGCATTATAAATATTTATTTTTGCGCTTCCGTTGAAATTGATACGGGCTTGCTCTCCTGTTCTTATGGGGTTGGGGTAGATATTTACATCCTTGTCTCCATCAGCTATGGAAGTTATCCCTGTTCCGGAACTTTCTACTGTAACGAGTATTGTTGATGTCAATTCATCTAAAGAGGCTGTTAGTAGTTGAGTACCTGTACCATTACACAGTACCGTACTCCCGTTTTCTTGTACTTTTCCCAATTTCGCACTGCAGGAAAGCATGATTCCTTTTACATTCGTATCAATCAACACACCCTGTGCATTGTAGCCGTATATCACCGGAGAGTAATAACTATTGCGTTCCACTTTTTTAGCGTAGTCGGCAAAGCGAATTTCTGCTATTACCTTGTCCTCGGTGACGGGAGTTGTGATAAACAGTCCGTTTTTGACTGCTCTCAGGCTCCCTTCACTTGGTGTATTGACCACTCCCAATTCTTTGACATATAAAGTAGAGGAACCGCCACCATCGAAATTCAGAGCCTCCGTACATCCCAGATTGAGCATGATTGCAGCCAGGTCTTTTGAAGGTACACCGACCGATACTCCTGTTTGGCGACCATCGACAACCAGCAGTATGGCCTTTGTCCCGTCCGAATTATAGCCTATTGCCGTACGGGGTTCTCGGTTGGCCAGATGATCCAATGCACCTTGCGTTTCAAGGATTTTGCCTCCCTGTAAGAGCATCGGGCATCCGCCGCACATTTCCATGATATCTGTTTTCACTACGTTGTCAAAATAGAGGGTTGGAGTCACTTCAAACTCTTCACCTAATTGCATTTTGGCTAATGTATTTGCTGTAAATCCTGTACCGGATAAGACAAACCCTCCTTCAGGAATCGACATATTACCAACGTCTTTGACCGGTGCAATGGTGACACGCATTTTAGTTGTTCCCTCGGCTTTCAATGGGCCATCGACAGGTACAGCTCCTACTTCTACTCCCGCACCTTTGGTACCTGTAGTACTTCCTTTACGCGAAGTGAATAATATCAGTTCATTATCGCTACGTACTGCATTGACAGCTTTGATAGATGCCTGTCCGGCATTTGGCGAGACTAATTTAAATGTCGTATAGGGGGCACCGGAACAGAATTTCTTATCTTTATCAATACCTATTGCATACCAGCCGGTTCCCTTATAACTCTTATAGAGTTCGCCATCTGCCACAGTTGTACCTACAGGGCCCATACCACCAATGAAATCGGCATTCACCCCGGCAAAATATATATTTTCGGGATCGTTGTGAGATGCCGGCATGTTCGGTACGGTTACGTTACTTGTCAGATTATCTTTCCCCATTATTAATTTCAGGTTTACATTCGGGTTGGTCATATCGGTGGTTGTATAAAACACACGTAGCTTTACCGGTCCTTCCAGAGCTAAAATTGTTTGGGTAGTTCCGGGACCTATCACTATGTGCGATAAAGTATCCACACGATATTCGACATTTTGCAGTTTCCAGGTATTGGAAGCAAAAGAGCTGAATGTGAGGCAACTCAATAAAAATAATGGTAAAGAATATCTGTTTTTCATGACTCTATAAATTTATTCTTATGCCTTGCAGGGCTTTTACAGTAATCTTTTTATGGTCAGGCAATACTATTTCATGATCGACACTGTCCATATTCACGTAATATTGAACTTTCTGACCTTTAGAAGAGAGCCATTCGGAACCGGCAACAACATTCATCTCTCCGAATCCGGGGACATCTATTGACGGATTATCTCCTTCCGGTATGATTTCTTTTATATATCTTCCGCCAACAAAAACATCGTGTTGTTTTTTGCGTAGCGTAGAAAGAGTCTTTAAAAAATTAGCTTCTCTTTTGGCTTCGTCTTTCATTAACAAAGTAGGGTCTACCCATCCTAACTGGGAGCCATACAGAAAGCATTGCATGGTTTGATACAGAAAATCACCACGATTCACTCTGTCGGTAGGAGAATACGTATAGGCCGAAGTGATGAGCCTGTCGGAATAAACCATCGGGAACAAAGGCACAATCTTGCAGCCGTTGTGAGGAGAATTGACCGTAAGCAACAAATCGAACATGTCGATGTAACATTCCGCATTTTCCTCGCTTATAAGTATGTTGCCCGGTTCCAGGTGATGAGTACGGAGAGAGTCCATCAGATGACGGTAAGATTTATGCCAGTAATCACCTCCGCCACAGGCATGTCCATGGTTGGTAGCCCAGCAAGGCTGAGGGGCTGCTGCCGCTATCTGGTCGATATATACTCCGTTTGTTTTCAACTCTTTTTGGATTTTTATTACAAGATCGGTTATGATGTTTTGCCACAGTCCGGATGCGGGACAGGTTACGGTGTTCAATACCTGTGACGTTGGGTAAATTTCGGTATAAAGTGTACCGTCTGGCTTTCTGCACGAGGCAGAAGCCCCGTTCAGAGTTTTATAGCTGTCACTGTCAGGATCCCACAACCGGCCGTTAATGTAGGGAACGGTATGACACCCTCTTTTCCTTACTTCGGCTATCATGTCGGCAAAGCCGGCTTTTGGCGGGAAGTAATCGGGATAATGCGTATCATAAGGATAATGGTGCCAGAAGTACCAGTGAACAAAGGTGTTTTTGCCATACAGGTCGATGGCTTTATTTACGGCACTTCTTACGGTGTCGTTTACTCCTTTTGCTCTAATCCAGATATCGGTATCCAAAAGCCACTGTGGTATATTACGGGATGCCAAAGGTTTACTTCCCCATTCGGTAGTAAAAGTGAAAGGGCGGTACCATTTCGTTGCGGCATCTTGCCAACCGATATTTGAATATCCGATAACTGTTGACCATGGAACAGTGAATGTTTCGGTTGTATCGTCCGACCAACCTTCGGAAGCTACAATATCTGTTAATAGAGTAACACTCTTTTCGCCTACGGCAGCTCTGAAGTCTTTGCCGCAAGCTTCTTTATCTTCGGTAGCGTAATAGACTGAACCGTCTGAATTGTGAAGAAGCAGGAGCTGCATAGAACCGGTTACCGAAGGATAGCTTGAAGAATACACCTGAGGATTCTTCAGCTCGTACTCCGCACCCCAGCCTGCTGAGGTGATTAATTTGGCATCATCAGGACGCGTTACGGTTACGCGTGGAAACTGGGTATTACTTATCAACCAACCTTCGGGAGTTCCCGCCTGGATATCCCAATAGATAAGTTCTGAATCGTCAGGAACAGAAACAGTCATTACCACCGGGACCAAATCATTGTAAGTGAGTCTCATGTTCCACTTGAAAGCAATGGCAGTATTACCGTTTTTTGTTCCTTTCGACCATCCGGTATATTCTCCATGAGAAGGGAAAAGCACCGGATTTTCTCCTTGGGGACCTTTATAGGTGAGTGTCCACGGAACAGTATTATATCCTTTGCCCAATATTAATTCTTTTCCGCTAAGGGTGAGTTTCGAGATATCGAAAGCTTCGCCCTTAGGAAATTCAACTCTCACTTTGCTATTCCGGAGTGTCACGGTCGAGTCGGTTTCGGTAATTTGCGTACCTTTGGCTTGGCCCCACGATGCAGTTAAGCTTACGAGAGAGACAAGAATAGATATTAAACAACTTTTCGTCATAATCTATGAGTTTACGGGTATTATATGGTGATTATCAATAATCAGGGTTAGTAAGATTCGGGTCGCGGTCTGTTTCCAAACGTGGGATAGGCCACCATGTGAATTTCGGATCCCAATATCTGTTTCTGTCGCGCACCCTGAGTTTGTCTTTATAAGCCTCATATGAAGGAATATCATTAAGGTCGTGCCGTTCGTCTGTCTTAAAATCAGGAATATCAGTTGGCTCTAATCCTTCATATCTGATGTCCGGTTTAGGTTGTCCGTAAGAGGGATGCTCGTTAAGCATATCACCTATACCCCAGCGCCGAACATCAACGAAGAGTAATCCTTCGAGCGCCAATTCAACTTTGCGTTCGCGTCGTATTAACTGTCGCATTTTGTTTTGATCTCCTTTCCTGTCTGTCGAAACCTCCGGCATTCCGGCGCGTTTGCGTACTTCGTTAATGGCCGAATATACCGATTCGTCCAACTCATTGAGTTCAATTTTGGCTTCGGCATACGAAAGGAGTATCTCGGCGTAACGCATCAGAATAAGATTGCTTGAAGAGCTCATCAGCAATTCGGTGTTTTCATCGGCATATTTGCGCCATAAATATCCTACTCCACTGTTCACGAGTGATGGGCTGGTGGAGGTGACATCTACATTCGGTGCGGTATACCAGGCGTTTCTACGGGGATAGAACCGGGTCTTATCATCATAAATGTTGAGAATAAGTTTCTGAGGGTTATTGCCGTCGGTAATGGTATAGTTTATTGTGTCACCATGTCCTGCTAATGTGGCATTAAAACGCGGATCTCTGTTCAATGTAGGATGTTTCGGGTCATAAAGAGGAGATTCGTCTATACGTTTTCCATCGATACATTCGTAAGTATCTACAATCAGAGAACTCGGGAAACGTACCGATGATGCATAGTTACGCGATGAATGTCCATAACCTACTGTATGCAATTTTTTCGTTCCGTTTGTAGAATACATTAACTCCCATAACAGTTCGTCCCGGACTTCACTCTTAGCCTGGCCGGTCAGATTGAACAAGTCGGAGAATTTGGGTGCCAATTTACGTTTACCGATCACTTTATTTGCTGCATCGGCGGCTATCCTGAAGTACTCGGTGGCTTTGTTTTCTACATTAAAGCTTCCGCCAAATAAACCCATACGCGCTATCAATCCGTATGCGACGGCTTTGTCCACCCGTCCCCGTTGGGCTGCGGTCCACGGGAGATAATCGGCTGCATCGTTCAGGTCTTTTATCAGGAAATCGATAATCTCTCCTTTAGGAGTACGTCCTACCTTGTACTCATCGATAGTTACAGGAGCAGTAAAGAAAGGTACATCGCCAAATGCCGATATAAGATTATAATAAGCATAAGCCCTTAGTACGCGTGCTTCGGCATAATACTGCCTGGCTGCATCGCTCATTCCTGCTACGGCATCTTTGGCACCGTAAATTACAGAGTTGGCACGGGCGGCTATTTGATATTCTCCGGTCCAGAACGCCTGAATTTTTCCATTGTCGGGGTTTAATGTTCCCCCTGCACCAATCGAACTATTTTCATCTTGTTCGAGTCCGTATGCAGTATAATGGTCGAGCACAATACATGCGGGTACTGCCCAGTTCATATCGAAATACAAAAGAGGATAAATACCGGTAACGCCTTCTTTTAATCCTGCTTCGGTTGCATAGAATCCTTCGGCATCGTAGGCCGGGTTTTCCTGGTCGAGAAAATCGGCACATGAGCTAACACTCATGGTGATAAAAAACGTAGCTATTAAATTATATAAGGTTGTCTTTTTCATCTTTTTTTATCAATTAAAATTCCACATTGAGTCCGAATATAAATGTTTTGTTCAACGGATAGCAGCTTGCGCCTGATCCGATACTGTTTTCAGGGTCGAAACCTTCGTAAAAGTTGTTTTTTATGGTAAACAGATTCTGTGCACTTGCATAAATTCTCACTTTGGATAGCGCAGCTTTCTGTATCCATGTTTGCGGCAGCGTATATCCTAATACAATATTTTTCAGGCGGCAATAGGCTCCGCTTTTTACCCAGAAGCTTGATATCATATTGTTTGGATTGGTTCCGCTGGGATCTTCAAGTAAAATCGGGAATTTTGCATGGGGGTTGTCCTCAGTCCAATAATCCAGTTGATATTTATATATCGTGTAATTGCCGGATAAAGCACGTGCCCCTGCTCCGGAGTAATATACATCTCTTTTACCCACTCCCTGAAAGAACAAGGAGAAATCAAGACCTTTCCAATCGCCGCCTAATGTCAGTCCGAATTCATATCGCGGAGTAGAGTTGCCGAGTATCGTACGGTCGTAATTATCTATTTTTCCATCGGGAACTCCATCCGGACCGCTGATATCTTTATATTTAATATATCCCGGTTTTATATTGTTGGGGTTACCACCGTATACGGGAGAGTTGTTGATCTCTTCCCGGCTTTGGAAATAACCGTCGGCAACGTATCCGTACCATGAGTTATATTCTTCGCCTTCTTTGGTGATTGTTGTAGTGCCTACGTACTCTTTCCCATATAAGTCTATTACTTTACCCGTTGGCGGAATTAAATAAGCGCATATTTAAGTCTGCCAATAGGTTTGTTGTTAATGTGGTTTATATATTGAAGGATTGTAAATGCACTTATTTTCCCTAGTATTCTGGTAAACAATCCTACTGTATCTTTAGCATAATTTCTCACTATCATGAACTGATCGCATAGTTGTGAGAAATCCGTTTCGATTCTTTTCCTGGCTTTAGCAAATGGGATGAATGTAGGACTCCAGTCCTTTTGGTTCAGTCTATATGGAACTTCAAGTCTTATATTTGCAGTCTCAAACAAATCCAGTTGCACATTCTTACTAATATATCCTCTATCTCCGAGAATGCTGCAGTCATGATATTCATATTTGATATTTTTAAGATAATTGATATCGTGAACACTTGCTTTTGTCAGGTCAAAGGAATGGATAACTCCACTTAAACCGCAAATAGCGTGTAATTTATATCCATAGTAATAATTCTTCTGAGATGCACAATATCCGAATGATGGAGCTTTACTATAATCGTTTCTACCCATTTTACAACGTTTCCCTCTAGCTACCCGGCATACCTCTATAGGTTTTGAATCAATACAGAAATATTCTTCACCACCATCTATCTTCTCAGCTATTCTTTTACGGATAGTGTCGCATAAGGTTGATGTAGTTTTACGCCTGTCATTATACTGGCGTCTTGAAATCAGATTGGGCATTTTATCCTTATACTCAGAAAGTCTAATGAAAAGATTACTTTCACTATCTATACCCATGGCTTCGGATGTAAGGTTCAAAGCTATAACTTCTATATCTGAAAACTTGGGAACAACACCTGGACGAGGAATATTTCCCTTCTCATTTATGAGGTTATCGCCAAATTGCTTGCAAATCTTAAGAATTTTACTGAATATTGTATATAAATTGTGCATATATTGATGATATATTAAAGGTTTGACCATCTCTAATATACTATAAATCAATAATATGCACAACTTTTTAAACATCAATATATTATCTTTTTAATTCCGCCAACGGGTATACTAATACTTTCGTTTTTCCATAAGCTAATATTAAGCTATTTCCGGGAGTTGTATGGATTTGTATAAGAACAGTTACACACCATAGTATTAGCCAAATGTACAAGTATTGATACTCTATTCCCACATATGCAGAGATAATTTGTTTAGCTCCTAATATAAAAGGAATACATAATATATTGGCTAAAATGGTGGTAATAGTTGTTCCCTTATATGCGAATTTCTCTATTTCATCTTGGTTCTTTTGGGCAATTAACTCAGAACTTTTAGGTAAAAATATTCCGGTCAAAGTACCTCCAACCACAATAATAAACAATGGTATGACTTCTATAATCCGATATTCTGCTGCTATATCGGCAGCATTGCTTGCAAGCATTCCTAATATTAACGGACGGGATTGTGTCGCTGTAACTTGAAATAGAGATAATGCAAATAATGAGAGGCTATACATTAATACGATTTTGAAATCATTCCAATAAAATTTTATTTTAAAATTATCGATTAAATTATCTTTTTTACATTTATATGCATAAGGGATTAATAGAAGTGCTACTATTAAATTAAAGAAAAAGAAATAATTAGTTAAGCCTATATTGAAGAATAGGGTAGCAATAATCAAAATGGCTTTTAAAACAGAGATGATGCATTGTATCTGTTGGGAATAAGCCATTTGTTTATCTGCAACCAATAATTGATTGTACGATGTTGTTACCCATGTCAATAATGAGAAGAGAGCAAGAATAATTAAGCAGAGTCTAAGTGTGAGAAATTGCTCATGAGTGATGTTGAATAATCCTTCTCCCCAAATAGCTATTGCCAATAGACCTATAGTGTTAATTAGAGATATTAACATGTAGAATATCGTATTTGAGTGTGCTACGCGATAGATTAAATTTATTTTTCCTTCTGTTTTCCACTGTGAGTAGAACTTAATCGCTCCTGTGTTCATTCCCAAATCCAGAAGATGCATATATCCATTGCAAGCTGTAGCAAGTGAGAGTACTCCATAGTCTGCCTGTCCCCATGCACCTAACAGTAAGGGTACAGAGATGAAATTTATAATAGCATTAAGTATTTTAGATAATGTACTCCAGAAAAAAGAGGATATGTAATAATTGGATTTCATCTCAACTTTCTATTGCATTGATCAAATAAGCCATGGAGTCGATCCGATCTTTTTCTAAGATGCATTTAATTGGATCATATTTGATTTTTTGTGTAATATCTTTGTGGGGTGTGTATATTCTTTCTTGTAATTGGTAGTGTTCTAAAAGATCATAAATTCGGGAATTTTGCGATTTATTATCATCATTATTAAAACGGAGAAATTCTATAAAATCAATAGAGAGATTGATACTGATAGCCGTAGCATGGAATGAATCTGTACATACTAATTCAGCATGCTGAATTAGCCAAACAAACTCTTTGGGCCCTGCATTTGTATATACGATGCTTCCTTCGATATTAAAATTTCTGTTCTCTGCAGATTGGATAATAATAAGGCTTTGAATCCCGGTTCGCTCTTGTATATCTATTATTTGAGGTTCATAATTATCTCGGTTTCCAATAAGATAACAAAGTATATATTTCTGAGGAGTAACAAACTCTATAACTGCATTCTGGGCAAATGTAATCCAATCCTGAGGTGTTAACAGGAATGTTGGATCTAGTACATTAGCGATATCTTGTCTGTTAAGGAGTTTACCTATAAGGTCACAACCTGTTTTTTCCCGTAGTCCGATGTGATCAAATAATGATATATGCTTTTTATATAATTCAATTTTATTTTTAGGAAGTTCTTTTACTCCAATACTGGAGGCATATGCTATTCTTTTATTTGAACTGGCAAAATTTAGTAGGTAAAATTCACTTAAATGGAAAGGGTTCCATATCTGGTCACTCCCTGTGATAAAGATGGGATAGTTTTTTAGTAAAGCTTTATATTGTTTCCGGGTATATACATGTTTTATTGATATATCTTCCTGAATGAATTTGAGAATTTTTTTTTGTTTTAAATCGTTTATGGCTTTTACTGATTTTATCGTTTCTTCAGAGTTGAAAAAGGATAGTACATATCTGAGGTGAGCTTTCCAGGAAAAATTATTTGAATTAAATGCTGCTATTAAGTCACACGGATATCCTAACTCTTTGATTTTTTTATATAATGCATAAACTTGAACATTTGTTCCATAGTTTTTGCTTCCATACCAGGTTATTAAACCTATGTTTTTTTTCATGTTGTTATTTTATTAAAGTAATATCCAGATTTTATAAGCAGATATTACCATTAGAATAGTCCAAACTAAAAACAAAACTCTTTTGCTGAGTATAAAACCATATAATTTAAAATACTTGCCTATCAGATACATTAATAAAAGAATCTGAAAATAAATATTGAAATTCTGATTAGCAATGAATAGTTCTATGCTGCTGATGGAAAATAAGCAAAGTATGAAGGTGCTCAAATGTTTTTTAGGTACTTTCTCAAGACTGGTATTCATACTTGGGAGAAGTAATAAAAATAGGAGCCAATCCATTGGAACCTGATATCTTAAACAGAATGTGCAGATTGATGGGTATAAATAACTTTCAGAAAATAAATCTTGTTTTAAAGCTAATCTTATTATTAAATAACTGATAAAAAGGATGATTACCCATATTATAAAATTGTATGATTTACTTGGTGTTTTTTTTGTGTTTAAGTATCCCAAAAGCAACATGAGTGAACCGGTTGTCATGATAGAGGCAGAGTATTCAATGAGGATTGTTTGGGGGATAAATAAATACCAAAAATAAATAGCAATAAGTACCAATGTTAGAATGAATAACCCGGCAATATTATGATTTATATAATTCATGGAGTGTGGTCACCCTTTATTTGAATGTTGTTAAATCCGTTTATCTTCCTTTATACATACCTTCATAGTACTTCTCATACTCCCCTGAAGTAATATTATCCATCCAATCCTGGTTTTCTAAATACCATCTTACCGTTTTTTCAATTCCCTCTTCAAATTGTAAACTTGGTTCCCAACCCAGCACATTTTTTAATTTGGTAGAATCGATGGCATAACGAAGGTCGTGTCCTTTACGATCGGTAACATACGTAATCAGGTCAAGTGAATGGCCTTTGGGATTTCCCAGTAAGCGATCTACGGTTTCGATGATAACCTTGATGATGTCTATGTTTTTCCACTCATTAAATCCGCCAATATTATAAGTTTCGGCAATTTTTCCTTGGTGGAAAATGATATCGATAGCACGTGCATGATCTACCACATACAGCCAGTCGCGTACATTTTCACCTTTACCATATACTGGCAATGGTTTTCTGCAACGAATGTTATTGATGAATAGTGGAATTAGTTTTTCCGGAAATTGATACGGACCGTAATTGTTACTACAGTTGGTTACAATTGTCGGCATACCATATGTGTCGTGAAAAGCACGTACGAAATGATCCGATGAAGCTTTTGACGCTGAATAGGGGGAATGTGGATCATATTTTGTTGTTTCGGTAAAGAATGTACCGTCAAACTCTAATGTTCCATATACTTCATCGGTTGATATGTGATAAAAACGTTTGCTTTGATAGCCATCTTCAGAATTTTCCCATAATAACTTGGCAGCTTGTAGTAAGGAGAGGGTTCCCATTACGTTGGTTCTTGCGAAAGTAAACGGGTCTTTAATACTTCTGTCTACATGGCTTTCGGCTGCCAAATGAATAACTCCGTCTATCTGGTATTGGTTGAACAATTCCATTATCCTGTCGAAGTCGCAGATATCTGCTTTCACGAATGTATAGTTTGGAGCGTTTTCGATGTCCTTTAAATTAGCTAAATTACCGGCATAGGTCAGTTTGTCGATGTTGATGATATGATAATCAGGATACTTATTTACGAACAAACGTACTACATGGCTACCGATAAATCCGGCTCCGCCGGTAATCATTATATTTCTTTTGAATGTCATGGTGTTATGCTTCTAATTCGTTAATACATTTGATAAGCGAATCTTTCCAATGAGGAATGGTTATGTTAAAGGTCTCTTTTACTTTGCTTTTATCTAAAACGGAAAAATGCGGGCGTTTTACTTTACTTGGAAATTCATTACTGTGACAGGGCTGAATATCGCATGTGTGGTTGCTTAATGCAGCTATTTCTTTAGCAAAATCATACCATGAACATATGCCTTCATTACTAAAATGATAAATACCCTGTTTGGTTAATTGATTTTCATTTATAATTTTGACTATGAGTGCAGCCAGATCTCCTGCATAAGTAGGAGTGCCTACCTGATCGAACACGACTTTTAGTGTATCGCGCTCTTGGGTTAGCCGTTGCATTGTTTTTACGAAATTGTTACCGAACATCGAATATAACCAGGCAGTACGAAATATGAGGTAGCGGCATCCGGATTCCAGAATAGACTGTTCACCTGCTAATTTTGTTTTTCCATATATTCCTAATGGATTGGTATCCCATTCTTCCTGACAGGGAGTGTTTTTATCCCCTTGAAATACATAATCAGTAGAAATGTGAATTAGAGTTGCATCTATTTCTTTGGCGGCAATTGCCAGGTATTTTACTGCCAGGTTATTGATTAGATTTGCTGTTGCTTCGTCCTCTTCGGCTTTGTCTACATTAGTATATGCAGCACAGTTTACTATAACATCCACCTGATTATTTATTGTTATTCTTTGTATGGCGGCTAAATCGGTGATGTCTAGTTCTGCTACATCGGTAAATATGTAATGATCGGAGCTTCTTGCGGACACTCTACGCATTTCGTTACCCAATTGTCCGTTGGCTCCCGTCACAAGTATATTCATTCTTAATACAGTTTTTCGTCGTAATTAAAGAGCCATTCGCTATCTTTCAAACAGGAATGGGCTTTGTCTTTTTCTGAGAGAACCACATCGTTTGCCGGTATTTTCCAATTGATTTCCAGAGCGGGATCATTCCATGCCAGAGCACCTTCGCTCTGTGGTGAGTAAAAGTTGTCACACTTATACTGGAAAATAACCTCTTCACTCAATACACTAAACCCATGTGCAAATCCACGGGGTATAAAAAACTGGCGATGGTTTTCCTCCGTCAATTCCACAGCCACATGCTGTCCGAAAGTAGGGGAACCTTTGCGGATATCTACGGCAACATCCAGTACTGCACCTTTTATCACACGTACCAGTTTGCTCTGTGCAAAAGGAGGTTTCTGATAATGCAACCCACGGATCACACCATAACCGGATTTGGATTCATTATCCTGAACAAACGTCGTTTTACAGACCTTTTCTTCAAACTCTCTCTGATTGAAAGATTCGAAAAAGTAACCACGCTCATCTTTAAAAAGACGTGGCTCGATAATGACTACGCCTTCTATGGAAGTCTTTATTATATTCATAATTTGATAGGAAAAGTATACGATTTAAAAGAGAAATATAAAGGTGTACATTTTTGTGTGACAAGAATGTACATTATTACACTGCAAAAGTGTACACTCTTGTTATACAAAAATGTACATTCTTATATCAGTTGATATTCAATGCTTTAACTCGTCTATTACTTTCAGTAAATATTGCCCGTACTGATTCTTCAGCATCGGCTTTGCCAGTTCCTGCATTTTATCTGCCGTTATCCAGCCTTGACGTAATGCAATACCTTCCAGGCAGGCAACCTTCAATCCCTGGCGCTTCTCTATCACTTCGATAAAGGTACTGGCTTCCGAAAGGGAATCATGTGTACCTGTATCCAGCCATGCAAAACCACGACCTAACAACTGGACTTTGAGCTCTTCATCATTCAGAAATTCCTGATTCACGGTGGTTATTTCTAACTCTCCACGGACAGATGGTTTGATATTTTTGGCCACCTTAACCACTTTATTGGGATAAAAATAGAGTCCGACTACGGCATAGTTACTTTTGGGATGAACCGGTTTTTCTTCAATGCTCAGTACATTTCCCTCCTTATCGAACTCGGCAACTCCGTAACGCTCCGGATCACTGACCCAGTAACCAAACACGGTTGCTTTCTGTTCTTCTTCGGCCAGACGAACAGACTCTTTCAACATCCGGGTAAAGCTTTGCCCATAGAAAATATTATCTCCCAATACCAGACAGACAGAATCATTACCGATGAATTCCTCACCGATGATAAATGCTTGTGCCAACCCATCGGGCGAAGGTTGCTCTGCATATTCAAAACGAACACCAAAGTCGGAACCGTCTCCTAATAAGCGCTGGAAACCCGGCAGATCATAAGGCGTGGAGATGATTAATATTTCGCGGATACCGGCAAGCATTAATACGGATATCGGATAGTAAATCATGGGTTTGTCGAAGATAGGCAACAACTGCTTACTTACCCCTTTGGTGATAGGATACAGACGGGTGCCTGAACCTCCGGCTAATACAATTCCTTTCATGTTATTATAATGATGGTTGGTTCGTTGATGACTTCATTCTTTTCTTATGGCACTTGGTAGTTACTTTTTCTACAAATCCAGCTGGCATATCTACCTGTGCACATCCAAGTATATCCAATCGGATGGCAACTTTACTTTTTCCGTCTACCATTACCAGTTCTCCTTCCAGGCCTGTTAATGGACCCTTGATCACCTTTACCAATTCTCCCGGAGCAAGTGGGGTAGTAGATAATTCCACTGCATCTTTGGAGTAGTCCAACATGAATTTGAATTTCTCCATTTGTTTATCCGGGATAATCAATGAACGACGTTCTTCACGATCTTTCAAGTAAACAATATTCAACAGATGATCGTTTAGTAATGAAAAACTAGTCGCTTTATCTGTCCGGATAAATATCATCCCGTGAATCAGGATAACCCGGATCTTTTTTCGACCAAGTGGAGTTTCGCGTACCCGCTCTTCCTGCGGCAGGTAATTTTCTACTCCTAATTCGTCTAATTTCTTTTTAATGACCAATTCTTGATTTACACGGGTATAGGCGGCATACCAGTTTAATTTATCAGTCGTTATCATTGATTGTTTTTTTAACAAAAGCTCGTGTTTATACCGGCAATTTCGAAGATTACGACCCGACTGGATGCGCTTCGCGCACTAACCCTACCACGAGTCCTGATTTATTGCCATGTGTTCTGTACGCTATACTTAAACAGCAATAACGCATAGAAGCTGTCCGCATAAACATCATTTCCTATAAAAAAACGATCGTTTAATGATATTAACACCTAATTGATTTTTACAATTTTCAACAGACACATTAACCAACTGATTGTTAAATCGAAAAAAATATTTCACTTCCATTTGCGCTACATGAAAATTTAGTATATTTGCAACGCATTAAACGATCGTTTTAAAATATATTATTACTATTTTATATTTACACTTTCTCATCGGTACTAAAACACAAAATACTAAACAATAATCACATAACACATCATCTACATATACATTTCCCACGATACTTCACTAGAGAAAGTATATTTTATGACAAAAACATTCTATTTTCACAAAATCTATTTCAATCTCTAAAGATACCTCGTAAACCACCTCTATTCCATAGAAAAAACACAAAAATACCATGCTAATAATCTCTTCTCTCCCGTCTTTCTCCGTTTCCCCTCCGTTACAGAAGCCATTTTCCATATAACGGCAAAGGAGAGGAACGGAACCACAAAGATCTAAAAGAGATTATTACCCGGAAATTTCGGAGAATTTTCTGTTAATTTTAGGTTATTCACCCCCAATGCTAGTCACTCGGTTTATAACAAAACAAGACCATTACGGGTTTGCACAGATATACTCTTGTCTATCTCCCATCCAAATTCGAAAAGAGAGTAAAATATGAAATTACAATCGAAATCCTATTTTAATTCTTATCCTGTAAAATCAACATACCACTCTTTGTACCCATATAATTTTCATGAATCTTCTACTATAAATATAGAAAAATTTTTCTCGCACAAATCTATTATTTCTACCTTTGTCTCAAACATAATTAAAAAAAGATGCTGGATCACAAACTCACGATATTCTACCAGACAGCCAAACACCTGAATACCACGAAAGCCGCCGAAATACTACGACTCTCGCAACCCGCCATATCCAAAAGCATCAAGGAACTTGAACGTGGACTGGGTATCACGCTTTTCGATCGTGAAAAAGGCCGCCTGACATTAACTCCTGCCGGGAAATACCTTCTGGAACAAAGCGAAGACCTGATCGAGCGGGAGCGCATGATCACCTTCAACCTCCAGCATATGAAAAAAGAATTCTCCGGTACCCTACACATCGGGGCCAGCACCACGCTCTCGCAATACATCCTACCGGAATACCTAGCTCGCTTCCGGGAAGCCCATCCCTATATCGAGATAAACCTGATTAGTGGCAACACCTACCAGATCGAACAGGAACTCATGGATAAAAATATCCAACTGGCATTTATCGAGGGTATGCCCTCTCAAACCGACATTCACTACATCCCTTTCCTGAAAGACGAGATCGTACTCGTGACCGCGGCCAAAAACGAGACCCCGGAAACCATTAGCAAACAACAGTTGAAAAACCTGAAATTCGCCGTCCGGGAAGAGGGATCCGGGACATACAACATTATCCAGAGACAATTGGCCGCTTCGGGCATATCGATCAACGAACTAAATCAACAGATTGTCATCGGAAGTACCGAAGGCATTAAACAATATCTCAAACATTCCGATTGCCACGCCCTAGTTTCCGTGTTCTCGATTCAGGATGAACTCTCTTGCGGCCTGCTGAAAATTGTCGACATCGACGATTTAGAAATCACCCGCACCCTCTATGCCATTCACAAACAAGGCCCTATCGATCCCTACGCTGAACTACTCCTGAGATTCTGCGAAGCTCGTAACCGCAAGACTAAACGTAAAATATAATCACGGATCGAACCTATAACTTTTGCTCATACTATCTGAATATTTCTTATTTCCAAGATTCATACATTTAGTAGATATTCGCGTCAAACAAATTACTAAAAGATCATGAGCAAAATTCAACTGAACAAAAATCAAAAAGAAGTACTTTTCATAGTAGCGTTATTTCTTGTACCATTTCTTGATCCGGGCTTTGCCCTTTTACTAGGTTTGATTTTATCACTGACTATCGGTCACCCGTTCCTGGCCATCAACAGTCGGATCACACATATACTCCTCCAAATTTCCGTCGTGGGATTAGGATTCGGAATGAATGTCGAGGAAGCCATCGAAGCGGGTAAAACAGGTATCCTGTTCACGATATTCTCGATCGTGGTTACCATCGGTCTGGGATTGTTCTTCACCAGTAAACTAAAAGTCAACCGGGACACGGGATTTCTCGTTTCCGGGGGTACAGCCATTTGCGGGGGAAGTGCCATTGCCGCTTTAGCCCCGGTAATAAAAGCAAAAGACAAGGATATCACCGTGGCCATGGGAACCATTTTCATGCTCAATGCCGTGGCATTATTCATCTTCCCGCTCATCGGACGCTGGTTGGAAATGAACGATCACCAATTCGGTTACTGGTGCGCCATTGCCATCCATGACACGAGTTCGGTTGTCGGGGCCGCCAAGACATTCAGCAACGAGGCGTTAGCCATCGCCACTACCACCAAGTTAATCAGGGCTCTCTGGATCATCCCGGTTTCATTAATCGCGGCTTTCTTCTACAACAAAGGCACAAACACCAAATCAAAAATATCTATACCCTACTTTATCTTCTTCTACATCGTTGCCATGATCATCGCAACCTACACGCCGCAATGGGGACATGTATACACGCAAATCACCAGCTTTGCCAAAGTAGGGATGTTATTCACCTTGTTCTTGATCGGGGCCGGACTCTCTAAAGAAACCATCAAACAGGTCGGGTTCAAACCCATCCTTCTAGGCATCATCCTCTGGATATGTATCAGCGTGTTATCCGCCGGAGCTATCATGCTTTTTTAAAAGATTTAAAAATACGACATTGAAAACGAAGGGCGGGACTAACAAGCTTCTTAATATGAAACTACCACCCCTACCCCTCCTTACTCAGGAGGGGAAAACGCTTAGTAATTACTACCCTCTCCAACAGGGAGAGGGTAGTAATTTTACAAGAAACAACCACATGGTCCCTTTATAAACTTTTTTCAATTCTTTTAAAAATAAGTAATACAGATTGTATATATATTTGGCAACGTATTGTAAATCATAACAAAATTATCTAACGAAATTTTTATGACAATGCGTGCAAATTATTTAAGTCTGTTACTGGTACTGCTCATGGGAATCCTACCCTTCGACATGCAGGCCTCAGAATCCGACAAGAACGTGATTCTGTACACTCCCTACACGAAAATCTCCGTGCCTCCGGGAGAATCCGTAAACTACAGTATTGATGTCATCAACAACAGTGATGCGGTAAAAAACGCCAACCTATCCGTGAAAGGGCTACCGCGGGGTTGGAGTTACGAATTGAAAGCAGGAAACTGGATCGTCAGCGAACTATCTGTTCTACCGCACGAGCGAAAGAATTTTTCGCTAAAAGTAGACGTCCCATTGAAGGTTAACAAAGGGACCTATCGTTTCACGATCATCGCAGAAGGTTTAGGCGAACTCCCGATCTCGATCACGGTTTCCAAGCAAGGAACCTACCAAACGGATTTCATCACGAATCAACCCAACATGCAAGGGAATTCGAAATCCACGTTCACTTTCAACGCCACGTTGAAGAATCAAACTGCCGAACAACAACTTTACGCCCTGATGGCACAAGCTCCCAGGGGATGGAATGTCACCTTCAAGGCGAACTACAAACAGGCTACTTCTGCCCAGGTCGAACCCAACGCCACTCAAAACATCACGATCGACATCAACCCGCCAGCCAATGTCGAAGCAGGAACGTATAAAATCCCGGTTCGAGCCGCAACTAGTTCGACTTCTGCCGATCTACAACTGGAAGTGGTCATCACGGGGACCTATCAGATGGAATTGACAACACCAAGAGGACTTCTCAGCACTTCCCTCACTGCAGGCGACAGTAAACGTCTTGATCTAGTGGTCAAAAACGAAGGATCTGCAGAACTGAAAGATATCCAGCTCTCTGCCAACAAACCGGTCGACTGGGAAGTATCTTTCGAACCCGCAAAGATAGACCGCCTGAAATCAGGCGAAACAGCTTCCGTGGTGGCCATCATAAAAGCTTACAAGAAAGCCCTGCCCGGTGATTACGCCACGAAGATTTCGGCAAAGACTCCTGAAGTCAATTCGACGGCAGACTTCAGGATTTCAGTCAAAACACCTATGATCTGGGGCTGGATAGGAGTATTAATCATCTTGGTTGCACTGGGATGCGTGTATTACCTGTTCCGCAAATATGGAAGGAGGTAAGTCATGGGCGAACCCATTATCGAACTCGAAGAATTAACCAAGAAATACGGCAAATTCACGGCCGTGGATCACATAAATCTCACCGTTCACAAAGGGGAGATTTTCGGAATCTTGGGTCCTAACGGGGCCGGAAAATCCACGACTATCCTCATGATGCTCGGGCTTACGGACCCGACCTCCGGTTCCGTGAAAGTTTGCGGGATCAATTCCACCCGCAACCCGCTACAAGTGAGGCACCGCGTGGGTTACCTGCCGGAAGACGTGGGGTTCTACGATGACATGACCGGATTGGAAAACCTAATTTACACCGCACGCCTGAATAAAATCAACGAGAAGGTAGCCAGAGCCAAAGCCGCCGAATTACTGGAGCGAGTGGGACTAGCCGTTGATCCGAAAAAGAAAACGGGTAAATACTCCCGCGGGATGCGCCAAAGGCTTGGACTGGCTGACGTTTTGATCAAAAACCCGGAAGTAATCATCCTAGACGAACCGACATCGGGAATAGACCCCGCGGGCGTGCAGGAATTCATGGATCTTATCCGGCAACTCCGGCAAGAGAACGGCCTGACCGTCCTTTTCTCCTCGCATCACTTAGACCAGGTGCAGCACATCTGCGACCGGATCGGGTTGTTCGGCAACGGGAAATTACTGGCCGAGGTAAAACTCAACGAGTTGCAGGACAAAGAACACGGACTGGAAAATATTTATAACAATTATTTCGGGGGAGGAAAAAGCCATGAATGACAATCGTAATCCATTCTGGGTCATCGTCCGTAAAGAAGTAACCGATCATGTCAAAAGCTGGCGGTTCATCATCTTGATCGTCATTATCGCCTTGACATGCATGGGATCGCTCTACACGGCACTGACCAACATCGGGGCAGCAATAAAACCGAATGATCCCGACGGATCGTTTTTATTCTTGAAACTCTTCACTGTATCCGACGGTAGCCTGCCCTCTTTCGTGATCTTTATTAGTTTCTTAGGACCGCTACTCGGTATAGCGCTAGGTTTCGATGCCATCAATTCCGAACAAAACAAAGGTACTCTTAGCCGAATTCTATCACAACCGATACACCGGGATTACTTGATCAATGCCAAGTTTATCGGGGCCTTAATTGTCATCGGAGTCATGCTTTTCGCCTTGGGATTCCTAGTGATGGGCTTCGGACTGATCGCCATAGGAATTCCTCCCACGGCAGAAGAATTCACGCGAATCATATTTTTCATTATCGTGAGTATCTTCTACGTGGCCTTCTGGTTGAATTTATCAATATTCTTTTCCATTAAATTCAAACAAGCTGCCACGTCAGCACTGGCGTGCATAGCGGTATGGCTATTCTTCAGCGTGTTTTACAACATGATCATCAACCTGATCGGCAAGGCCATCAGCCCCTCGGAAATGGCCAGTACTTACCAGATCATCAGTTATCAGAGATTCATGCTGAACCTGCTCCGTTTCGCTCCCGGCATGCTGTTCAACGAGGCCACGACAACCTTACTGATGCCCTCCGTACGGAGCCTGGGACCGCTTACCATGGAACAGGTACACGGGGCCATCCCGAGCCCTCTACCGCTCGGACAGAGCCTCATGGTCGTGTGGCCGCAACTAACCGGACTCATTGCCATCACGGTCATCTGTTTTGCCCTATCGTACGCTTCGTTTATGCGAAAGGAAATCAGATCGCGATAGTTTCAAGAAGATGTGTTCGCAAACGGACACATCTTTCTTTTCACATATTTTCGTGTTCGAATTTGTGAATTCGTAAAAACCACATTATCTTCGCACGACTATAAAAAACGAGTATGATTAGAACTTTTATACTGGCAGTCCAAACTGCACCCGCAAACAACATGGAAATGAGCTTATGGGATATGGTCGTGAAAGGCGGCTGGTTGATGATCCCGATCTTTATATTATCCGTTATTATCATCTATATCGCTTGCGAAAGATTCTGGCTTATCCGTAAAACCGGACTCTCGGATGTCCCTTTCATGGAAAGGATACAAGAGATCCTGAAAACGGGTAACACTCGTGCAGCCCTCGAAGAGTGTGAAAAAGAGGCTTCTCCCCTGGCCAACACGCTCGCCAAGGGTATTAAAATACAGGACGAAGAACCGGGTGAGATCCGGCAAGCCATGGAAGACACGGCCAACTACGAAGTCGCCAATCTCGAAAAAGGTCTCCCCACCCTGGCAACCTGCGCGGGTACAGCTCCCATGATCGGATTCTTGGGTACCGTTGTCGGTATGGTCCAATCTTTTTACGATATGTCCATGGCAGGTAATAGCATTGACATCGGATTACTTTCCCGGGGTATCTACACCGCCATGATTACCACCGTGGCCGGGTTAATCGTCGGGATCATCGGTCAACTGGCCTACAACTTTCTGGTTGCCCGCGTAGATAAAATCGTTTTCCGCATGGAACACTATTCCTCCGAACTAATCGAAACCCTCCGCTCCAAAAAATAATTCCAAATTCTAAATTTACTCGTGTCATGGCCATCAAACGTAAAAGCAAGATCAACCCGAATTTCAACATGTCGTCCATGACCGACATTTTCTTCCTGTTGTTGCTATTCTTCATGATCTCCTCGACCTTGATCAACCCGAACGCTTTAAAATTACTATTACCTAAAAGCACGAACCAGACGTCGGACAAACCGGTCGTGGTCGTCTCTATCGACAAGAATTACACGTTTTACCTGAACGAAAAAGTGATCCCGTTCTCCATGTTAGAACGCCGTCTCGTGGAAGAATTGAAAGAACAGGAAGATCCCTGTATTTCACTCCAGGCCGACAAATCCGTAGCGCTGGAACAAGTCGTGAAAGTGATGAACATCGCCAAAGATCATAACTACCGGGTCATCCTGAGCACGGAACCGGAATAGATCGTTCGATAATAAGGTATCACAACCCTAATACGACAATAACGATACCCCTAGCCTATTTCAAAGCGCTCACCAAACAATTATACCTGAACCAAATTTCCTACTATCGAACTGTAACAATGTAGAGAGGTCAACAAGATAGTATACCCTTGAGATTACTCCTGGCGAAGGCCGACACGTGAAAAAAAATAATTACGAAGCTGAAACCTATCGTCCAAGTCGGCGTATACAACCTCACAAGTGAGCAAAACTTGACGCTCATCGCTTGTAATGATTATCTCGTTGTAGATAAATATATTAGCAACAATTGTTAAACTAAAACTAACACAGTATGAAACGTTTATTATTTTTATCATTCATCGGGCTGTTTGCACAGTTTCTGGTATCATGCTATCCCGGAGGCGCGGACAACGTGGAGGAGATGGACGTTGCCATAACGAATTATGACAAAAATGCGGACTTCACCAAGTACACCACATTCTCGCTCCCCGACACAATCGTCTATTTCGTGGCCAAGGGAGAAACTCCCAATCACGAGTTCGACGCACAAATCTTACAACTGGTAAAAGACAACTTCACGCAACTCGGATACACTTACATTGAACCGACAAGCGAAAGTGACGAACAACCGAGCTTTGTTGTCACCGTATCAGCTTTCTCTAACGTAAACTACTATTATGGCTCTGACTACTGGTATAACAACTGGGGTTGGTATCCAGGATGGGATTGGATCTGGGGTCCGGCATGGGGTCCGGGTTGGGGTCCTTCATATCCCTGGTACCCGGTAACGGTATACTCTTACAGAAGTGGTTCTATCGTGATCGACATGATCGCTGCTGACCAGGAAGCCAGCACCGCTAAAAAAGTTCCTGTACTCTGGAGCGGTATCGCAGACGGGTTGTTACAAGGATCAAAACAATCTATTATTGACAGAATGGAATCAACAATTGACCAGTGTTTCATCCAGTCACCGTACTTGAAAAAATAGTAGGATAGATCATTAATTGTCAATTTTAAATTTAAATGATTATGAGAAAGTTATTAATTATATCGCTAATACTATTCGGGCTTAGCCCTCTAGTAAAAGGACAGATGCTGAATTTAAACTACCAGATGTCAGTTCCAATTGGTAAAATGAATGATTACGCTGGTAAAATGAGTTTCAGGGGTATGGACCTTGAATATCACCACTTCCTGAATGAAAAATTCTCTGTCGGAGGTATGATCGGTTGGAACACGTTCTACAAAGATAAAGGCAAAATGACCGGGGACTTCCTGTTTAAAGGCAGCAAGGATATACACACCATCACCGGCTATCAATATCGTTACATCAATACAGTGCCTATCATGGTCATAGGACGTTACTGGCTTACTGATCAAAACACCATGTTCAGACCTTACCTTGGTATCGGCCTGGGAACAAGCTGGACAGAATTGAAAACAGACTTGGGGCAATTTAGCGCCACGAACGCCAGATGGCAATTCGCATTCGCTCCTGAAATAGGTACGATCATTCCCGTCAACGATCAATTTGCATTCAACATCGGTGCTAAATACACCTACGGAACAAAATCCGGAAAGATTGATGCCATGCAAAACTTCACGATCAGTGTCGGTATCGTATTCATGGGACAATAAAATACAAAACAACTAGGTAATCAATAGGAATAGGTCGTGTCGAGAGACACGGCCTTATTCGTTTTCGCTCCTTATTGATTCAACCACTGCTTAAACTCCTGTATCCGTTCTGAACTCACGATAGCTTCAATGCCGCTAGGCGGCGCAGGCACAAGTATAATCTTGATCCGGCTATTAGAATACTTCACCATTTCCTTAATCGAGGCATAGCTAATTATAAACTTCCGGTTAATCTTAAAAAATAGGGCTGGATTCAATTTGGTCTCGATACCGCTAATCGTCTGATCCAGGATATAATTTTGCCCGTCCCGAGTAAAAAGTACCAAATACTTCCCGTCCGCCATAAAATAAGCCACGTCACCCACCGTTATTGATTTCATCTTCGTTCCCACGGTAACCAAGAAACGCTCCTGATACACCGCCAGCGTGGCCACGGGAAAAGGCTCTCCCGTCGTGGAAAGCGAGTCCAACTTATTCAACGCCTGTTGCAACTCTTCCTTATCAAAAGGTTTTAATATATAATCAATCCCCTGATACTTGAAAGCCTTCAACGCATATTCATCGTAAGCCGTGATAAAAATAACCGGGACCGTGATTTCTACCTGCTCGAAAATATCAAAACTCTGCCCGTCACCCAGATGAATATCCATAAATATCAACTCCGCTTTGTTCTTCTTCAACCATTTCACACTCTCACTCACCGAATCCAACTTCGCCAATATGACCACCTCCGGTGCAATCTCTCCTAATAACCGTTCCAACTCCGTGGCTGCAAGATACTCGTCTTCAATGATAACTGCATTCATAAGCTTTTTTTGTAAATACTCACTCCGGATATCCCCATCCTTCGTTTCAGTATTTACAAAAATAAAGAAAATAATTCACGAAACAATAAAATAGCCGCGGGGAACTACCCCCGCGGCCTTCCAACTACTAGACTAACCTAGTAACATACAAACCTAATTTCTTAAATCAGGATTGGACTCCGTGGCCTCTGACGGATATGGAATAACATAACCAACCCCACCTGTACCTAAAGTTATAGTTGCCTCTGTACCATTAGGATTAGGCTTCACAATTTCTGGTTGAGTCGTACGTCTCAGATCATACCAACGATGTCCTTCTATTATAAATTCCCGAGCTCGTTCATCCGAAATTTCGTCCAACAATTGTTGCTGATTCATTGCATCTATTTCTGCCGATTTTTGTGCAAAATATTCCGGCGTTAAACGTGTTTCAACAAAATTCTTCAAATACGTTTTTGCAGAATTCAATTTTCCATCCACATGCGCCGCTGCTTCTGCTGCAATTAAATAGACTTCAGCACCACGAAAAGAAACTTTCAGATTATCGCCATTTCCTTTAATCAACTTATAATAATCTCCATCTTTCGCAAAATATCTTCCAGAACGCAAATCTCCATCTTTATACTTAGCAACATATTCCGGAAGTATGTACAAATCTCGCATATTATTGCTTCCTCCGATCATTTCCAAATTCATTATGTTTTCCTTAGAAGATTTGGTATATGGCAGAACAAACTGTGCATCATTAAAATTCTCAAGTGAACAAGTCGGAATTAATTCTTCCGCTAAACTTAAAGCTTGTTCCC
>ERZ838577.1590-NODE-1590-length-29563-cov-6.917616_pt1 | contig 29563 bp, 20 predicted proteins | sample MGYA00519682_ERZ838577 | MGnify/ENA primary metagenome ERZ838577 (study PRJEB31850, sample SAMEA3708838) | human gut metagenome | biome: human gut; feature: human-associated habitat; material: faeces | place: China | collected 2014 ...
AGTCTCAACGTCATGAAGAAGCCCATCCTCGACAGCGGATCCCTCGACGCTTCCCCGTTTTTCACATTCGATGTGTGCCGCAGCGTTTGCGTGGTCCAGTCCTGATCCCCTTCGGGTACGGTAGCGTCCGTATACCACGCTTCGCCGGTATCCTCGTTATAGTTCACTGATTTGAGCGCCGTGCAGGCCGAAAAGTGGGTCAATTCGGAAAAGGTTCCCGATGCCGTATTATAAACATAGGCGCTTTTGCCTGCGATGCAAAGGCTATGGGAATTGACCGCAGTCAGGTCGTGCACCGAGTTTTTGGGCGTTTCGACCGTCCGCTCCTCTTCGAGTTCGGGAGTGTCAGTTTCCCAGTTTTTCAATTTGTATATTTTCAGGCTCTTGCCCCCGATGGCATAAAGACGCTGCGTAGACTCGTTCCAGACCACGCCGTGCGCCGATTCCAGATTGTACTGGCACAGCACCTTATTGTTTTGGCCGAGGTCGTAGACCTGCACCTTGTTACAGTTGGCGTCCGCTCCCGACGAGCAGGCCAGCACCACCCGGTCATTGGGCAGCAGATCGGACGAGTGCACCTGCGGGCAGGAGGTCGACCACCAGAGAATGCCGTCGGTTTGCCGGTCATAAAGCACACACCAGCCCGTAGCGCCCGACAACAGCAGTTTCCGGTTGTTGTCCACGGGCTTGCCCTCACCGACACGGCACTGCGACTCGGGAATGCCCAGAACCGGAGCGACCGAGCGGGAATCCCAGCGCCATACGACGGCGTCACGATAATCGGCGAGCGGCTCGCTGCCGACCTCGATCACGCAGGCGGTGTTATTGCCGCAGAACAGCAGTTGCGTCGGGAGTTTCTCCGCCTCGGCGGTATCGACCTTACCTCCCTGCGTCAGTCGCACCGGCGTATTGTCGACCAGTTTATCAACCTCCGTATCGCCATCGTACAAAGTCACCGTGTAGCCCGAAGAAAGGGCCACAGGCGCCAGCAGCGCGACGAGCGTCTGCCCTCCGGCAGCGCAGTCGACCGGAACGGCAGGCGTCACGGTCACCTGCGGCGCCGAAGCCGTAACATTCCAGTCCGTCATGCGGACCGACACTTCACCGCCAATCATCTCGCCGCCGTTGGCTTCGATCACGGCGCGTGTGACCTTGTAGCTGTTCTGAATGAGCCGAATGTACATCGTGCATCCGAGCTGGGAAAGTTCCATGTCGACCCCTTCATAGGAGTTCACAACCCCGGTCGTATGGCCCACGAGCAGAATCGGGGAGACCGTCCCGTCCTGCGCGGCAGGAATCGAAGTTTTCAGCACCCCGTCCTCACAGGTCACCTGCGCATCGGCAGGCCACCAGGCGGCTACGGCCACGGGGCCCCGCGGCGCTGTGACGTTGAAAAGGAAAAGCGAACGCTCCGTGCCGGGAAGAATCGGTTCGGCAAAGACCGGTTCCGTCCGGCCGGGGCCTTCGGCGACCAGAGCAGCCTGCTCGCCCTTTTTCCAGACGACCGAAGTAAGGCCGTCTTCGGCATTGCAGTATTTCGCAAGCGTCAGATTTGTTTTTGCGGCGAGCAGCGTGCGTCCGGATTCGTCGTCGCTGCACCCTGTGCCGAGAAGCAATGTTCCGGCCAGCAGGGCCCAAAGTCCGTATAATCTGTTTTTCATGTCGTAAGTCTGTTGAATGATTACTTGTTATTTTTCGTGCAACACCTGTCCGTAGGCCTTCACAAGGTCACGGCACGTGGCTTCGCCGTGATGCACCTCGAAGATATACACGCCCCGGTAACCCGCTCGCCGCAGCCTGCGGCAGAGATCCGGCCAGTCGATCACTCCCTTGCCGGGCAGCCAATGGCGTTCGTCGCGGCCGTCGTAATCGGACAAATGGACCGTGGCGATCCGGTCGCCGAGCGCCCCGATAAAATCGGCATGGCTCTCCAGAAGCAGGTGATTCGTGTCGAAGCAGACCATAACCTCGGGGCATCCTCCGATCAGGCGGAGCATCTCGGCCGAGGTGCGGCCGATGCTGTGGGGCATATTTTCCACACACAGCACCGCACCGATCTCTTCCGCGGCAAGCGACAGCCGGCAGATGGAGTTGGCAGCGCAGCGTTCGCGTTCGGCACGGTCCTCCTCCGAAACAGGCCGCGATCCGGGATGCAGCACCAGCCTTTGGGGACGGAAGATGGCGGACAGCCGGATCATCCGTTCGATATAGGCCACATTCCGCTCTCGCTGTTCGGAATCGACGACCGAGATGTCGCATTTCCGGCCGAAAGGCAGGTGACACGACCAGACCTTCAATCCGGCTTTATCAAGCCTGTCGCGCAGCGCGAAAGCCTCCGCGTAACACTCGGCATCCGGGGTTTTATGGGTGAATGCGTGGAACGTCACCTCGACATACCCAATCCCGGCGTCGCGGACCTCGGCCAGTTTCTCCGCCGTCGGTCCCCCGAGAATGCCGAGCGAGGTTCCCATCGGCCGGGCGGCATACAGCGCACCGCCCAGCAGCAGGAACAAGCCTAAAAATAGGTGTTTCATCTTTTTCGTTCAGTTTTTCATTACCATTCGATCAGCGACGACTGAATACAGCCCGAACCGCAGTGGTCGCCTCCATGCGACGACCAGCCCTTACCACGTGCCGCCCCGATGTATTTACCGATAAAAAGGCCGTTCCCGCCGTCTCCGGAACCCTGGTTTACGGTATATAATACGCCGTCCGCGAGATTACAGCCGTTCTGGCAGTTGTTCTGTGTATAGCTCCAATCGGAGATCTTGTTCCCGGACGTATCGTATTCGAGCACGAGGCTGTCCTCCGTACTGTTGCCGGACGCCATAATATAGAAACGGTTGTTCGCATCGACCAGCGGGCGCGTGAAGTTGAAGGTATTTTTCTTTACGCCGCTCGGCTGCTCTTCATGGATCATCGTCTGTAAGTCAGACGAGAAGAACCGCACATATCCGTCTTTCGTTCCGGCGAAAACCGTTCCGTCGCCGGCTACGATGGGCTGGTAATAGTTGTCCCCTCCGGCTGCACTCCGGGCATACAGCGTGTGCGAGTCCAGATCGACAGCCGCCAGGGTCGTGGCGTAAGCGAAATAAGCCTTCTTCCGGTCGGGACTCACGGCGAAACCGATGGAGTTGACGATCGAAACCGAGACTGCTTCGATCTTCGTACCGTCGGCGGCGTTCACGAAATGAATCGCCGTTTTGGCCCCCAGGACCACCTCGCCGCCGTTGACCAGCAAACCGTAACCGCAACTGCCGGCCGCGTAGGGTGCACTCCACCGCTCCGTGCCGGTCTCAGCGTCGAGCGCATAGAGATCGCCTTTTGCATCGGCGATGTAGACCACCGTGCCGTCGGCGCTGACAGCGGGAGGCGCCGAGTTCATCGATCCGCATTTGCTGAATTTCCAGTGCAGCGTACCGTCCGGCTTCACGGCATAGAACTGCCCGCCGGCACTGGTTCCGTAGTAGATGTCGCCCGATACCGGATTGACGGCCACCATCGATTTCGACTCGGCCTGCATATCGCCGTTATCGGTCGGCTTGAACGTCCATTTGTTTTTGCCGGTACGCACGTCGAAAGCATAGAGATTGCTGACCTTGTTGCCCGTATTGACATACACCGTCCCGGCATCGGGTGAAAGCACCGGACAAGTGTAAGTGGGACTTTCATATTTGGCACCGTCGGCCTGCTCCCAATCCATGAAATTGACGACGTAAGGACGGATTTCGACCGTGATCTTCCACTCGCGCAAGGATTCGTCGATCTTCGCCGACAGCATGACGATTTGGCTGCCCGTGGTCTTGAATCCCGAAAGTATCTTGTCGCCTGTGAGGACCGCACCGTCGGGGAAAGTCCACGTAACGTCACTTGCATCGGCATAGGCCGTCCGGTTGAATTCGAACGTGACGGGCTGGTCGACAGCCGCCGTTTCCGAGGAGATGAAATAGGGGATGGCCTTGGTCGGCATGGCACGGACCACATCCGCTTCGGCCGGTCCCTTTGCGTATTCGGCCGCCAGCAAGAAAAACCAGGTCTTGTCGTTGGTGAGCCCTTCGCACCGGTAGGCCGTCTCCTCCTTACCGATCTCCTGCGTCCGGATATCGCCCGGCATATCCTCGTTGTAATAGGAGAGCGTATATTTCTCCACGAGGGTCGAGGGTGCGGACCATGCGAGTGCCACATAACCGTCGCCCGTATCCGTAACCGTGAGGTCCGTAATCGGAAGACGCGACGTGGAAGGCCGCCCCGCTACGGTTACGGCGTTGGAGATCAGTTTGCCGTAAACGGCCTGCACATTGAAATTATAGGAGATGCCGTTGGTCAGTTTGTCAACGACATACCGGCTTGCGCCGCCGGTGCGCAGCGTCACAGTCTGCGACTCCTCGTCGGTATAGAAAACGATGTAATCGGTCGGGTTCCACCCATCGGGAATCTCCCAGGCGAGGGTCACCTCTTCATCGCCGGGCGTGGCCGTGAGTGCCTCGACCTGATGCCGTGCAGCGCCGGCTTCAGGGATATCTTCGGTCCAGCACGACGCGGCAAGCGCCGCGAGGCCCGACAGGATGCATATATGAATCAGTTTTTTCATGATTGAAACAGCTTTGAATTTTTACGATCAGTAACCGGGATTCTGCCAGAGTATCGTCTTGTCGTTGACGATCTCGATCTGGTTCTGCGGAATGGGAAACAACAGATTGTGCGCATCGAGCTTGTAGCCCATTTCGTGGAAGCGGTCGAGCGCCAGCCCCAGTCGCACGAGGTCGAACCAACGGTGGCCTTCGAGTGCGAACTCGCGGCCGCGTTCATCGGCGAGCGCTTCGATGAAAGCCCCCTTCGAGGGAATGTCTTCAGCCTTGAGCGCATCCAACCCGGCCCGCGTGCGGGTCTTGTTGAGCCACACCAGTGCATCGCCCAGACTGCTGCCCGATTCGGCCAGCGCCTCAGCGTACATCAGCACCACGTCGGCATAGCGCAGGTGCGGAAAGTCGTTCTCCACCACGTTGCCTTTCAGGGCATCGTTCCGGTTGTCGAACCATTTGTTCAGCAGATAGGTTCCTTTTTTGTCCTCCGTGTACTCGGAGATCAGCGGCAGACGGTTGTCCCGCGCGTCGTAAAGCGCCCGGAATACCGGAGCGGGCTGCGTCAGCTGCGCTTCTTCGGGCTTAGTGGTCGAATACCAGTAACCGTGGCCCGTATCATTTGCCTTGTTGTAGTAGAGTGCGAAAATGATCTCCTTGTTGAACTTGTTTTTCACATTGAAGGCGTCCGCCGTAGTGTTCACCAGTCCGTAGTTGGGATTCTTCATCGCCTCTTCGAGGGCCGTCTTGGCCTCGGCGGGCTTGCCGAACGTGAGGTAGACTTTTGCGAGGAGCGTCCACGCCGCAATATCGGTGACACGGGCTTTCTCGGCGCCCTTCGACGCCGGCAGCAGCCGGGCCGCCTCGGCAAGGTCCCCGGTCAGCAGGGCGTACATCTCGTCGTCCGTACAGCGGCGGATCGTCTTGGCATCGGCCGGGGATACAACCTTGTGCGCAATGGGCACACCGCCGAAAGCCCGGTAAAGGTTGAAATACCACCACGACCGCAGGAAAAAGACTTCACCGCGGTATTTGTCGTAATTGGGCAGTTCCTCACGGCCTTCGAGGTGATCGAGCACATCGTTACAGCGGTAAATGCCGTTATACCAGGCGTTCCAGATATCGCTCATGATAGCGTTGCTGGAGTTCTCCTCGAAATGGTCGAAATAGTAGGTCGACGCATCGGAAACGGTCATGGCCTGTTTGCAGCACTCGTCGCTGCGGTAGGCCAGTTCGTTGAGGTGGTAACCCATCTGAGTTTTGAGCTTGTGGTAGCAGGCCGCCACCCCTTGGTCGAAGTCGTCGTCGGTAATGTAGTAGTTGTTCTCTGTGACGCTGTTGCTCGGGTATTGTTCGAAAAAGCTGTCGGTGCAGGAAACCGCCCCGAGGGCTACGACACCCAGTAAAAGATAATATGTTGATTTCATGATTCCGGTCGATTAGAGGTTGAAATTGATGCCGACGCTGAACGTGCGTGCCAGCGGATAAGAGCAGTAGTCCTCTCCCGGTCGCAGGGCGTCGCTCGCATGGTTGCTGACCTCGGGATTGTAACCCGAATAGTCGGTCCATGTGAAGAGGTTCGACCCCTGCACGTAGACACGCAGCTTCGAGATGCCGGCCTTGCGGGTCCACTTGTCGGGGAAAGTGTAGCCCAGCGAAAGGTTTTGCAGGCGCAGGTAGGAGCCGTCCTCGACATGGAACGTCGAGGTGCAAGCGGCGGTATTGCCCGTCAGCTTGCGATTCGGACGGTTCATCTCGCCGTAGGGGAAGCGCTGCAACGCGTCCCGGGTCATGTTCTGGCTCATGGAGTTGCTCATCAAATAGCGGCGTTCGAGGTTCAGGATTTCGTTGCCGTAGACGCCCTGGAAATTGGCCGCCAGGTCGAAGCCCTTGTACGAGAGGTTGACCGAGAAGCCGTAGTAGAAATCGGGCATGTAGTTGCCTACGATCACGCGGTCGGCATCCTCTTCGAGAATACCGTTGCCGTTGGCATCGACAAAGCGGAAATCACCCACTTGCGTGGTGCTGAAATGGGGATAGGAGTTCAACTCCTCCTTATTGTGGAAGATGCCGTCCTGCACGAGCAGGTAATAGCAGCCGACGGGCTGGCCTACGCGCGTGATGTAATAGGCCCCGTCGAACGACGCCTCCTTGATGATGTCGGCATTCCCTTCACCGAGGCTCAGCACCTTGTTGCGGTTGAGCGACCAGTTAGCCGAAAACGAATAGGAAAAATCCCCGAAGCGCCGCCGCGAGGTGAGCCCCAACTCCACGCCCTGATTCTCCATCGAACCGATGTTCATGTTGGATGACGTGAGTCCCGACACGGACGAAACCGGAACGTCGAACAACATATCGGTCGTCTTCGAATAGTAGTAATCGGCGGTCAGACCCAGCGTTCCTTTCCAAAAGCTGAGATCCAGCCCCACGTCATATTGCGTATTACGCTCCCAGCCCAAGTCGGGATTGGCAATCTGCGAAGGATAGACCTGCGGCCGGAGACCGTTGCCAAGGTCGATGTTCGTTGAACCGTAGAGCTGCAGATATTCCGAGTTGCCGATCTGGGCATTGCCCGTTACGCCGACGCTGAGGCGCAGCTTGAGGTCGTCGAGCCATTTCACATCGCGCAGGAAGCTCTCGTCGCTCACACGCCATCCGACAGAGGCCGCCGGGAAATAACCCCACCGGGTGTTGGGGGCGAAGCGCGACGAACCGTCGCCGCGGATCGACGCCGAAACCATGTAACAGCCCTTGTAGGAGTACTGCGCACGCACGAGCCACGAAGCGAAGGTGTAGGCATACTCGTTGTTGTAGGTTTCAGCAGGGTCGATGGTCTTGCCCTTCGTAGTGCGGATCTTGTCGTCGCCCTTGACCCCCGTGCCGACGATCTGCGACGTCTTGACATGTTCCTTTTCCGCCTCCCAGACGGCCACGGCATTGAGCGAATGGTCGCCGAAACGGCGCGAAAAAGAGAGCTGGTTCGAGAGCGTCCAATGAAAATAGGAGTTGGTGATGCTTTTTGCCGTGGGATTCGACGGGTCCTTGTAATTGGCCTTGTTCTTCAGCGGAATATACGACGGCCGGTAATAGTTACGCGAATAATTGTAGTAGTCTCCGCCGGCCGTGATCTTGTATTCCAACCCATCGATGAATTCGTAGGAGGCATAGACGCTGCCCTGCATATTGAGCCGCTCGCGCACGTCGTCGATTTCGAGCGCCAGCGCCACGGGGTTCAGCGTTTCATTGAACTGCGTGTCGCCCACGCCGTTCTCCTCGAGGCGCAAATAGCCGTTGTTGTCCCAGTTGTAAGAGCCGTCGGCGTTGTAGACCGGGAAGATCGGAGCCGCCATCAGCGCCGAAGCGATCACACCGTCGTTTCCGTACTGGGCGTCCGCATCCACGAAATTGTATTTCGAGTAGGAGGGCGAGAAGCTGGCGCCGTATTTCAACCGCTTGCGCTTGCCGTCGATATTGGCCCGCATTCCATAACGCTCGAAATCCGACCCGATGATCGTTCCCTCGCGGTAGAGGTAGTTGGCACCGACGTAATAGCTCAGCGTCTTGGTACGGCCCGAAACCGAAAGACTGTGCTTGTGCGCCAGGGCCGTGCGGAAGATGGCGTCCTGCCAATCGGTGTCGGTCAACGTACCGCTTTTGTCTTCGAGATAGGCGGTGATGATGGGCGGAACCTTGTAATAGCCCGTTGCCCCGCGTTCGTTGTAGGGATCGTCGATCGACCCCGACGGCACCTCCGTCAGATAGGCGTTGTCGCGCGACTCCTTGTAGAGCTGCGCGAACTCGTAGGCATTGAGCATATCATAGGTTTTCGACACGCCCGAGACGCTGAACTGACCGTCGTAACGGATCACGGGATGTTCGTCCTGACCGCGCTTGGTCGTTATGAGGATGACGCCGCACGAACCGCGCGAACCGTAGATTGCCGCCGCCGAAGCGTCCTTGAGCACCTCGAGGCTCTCGATGTCGTTGCTGTCGAGGTTCGAGAAAGCCCGGGCGTCGCACGGAATGCCGTCGATGACATAGAGCGGTTCGTTGCCCGACGTGGCCGACTGGATGCCGCGGATACGGATCGAGACGTTGCCGTTGGGCTGGCCGCCCAGGGTGAGCACCTGCACGCCCGGCATCTTGGCAGCCATGGCGTCGCGGAAATCGGTCGTCGCAAGCCCTTTGAAATCCTCGGCCTTGATCGACGCGATCGACGTCGTCACATCGCGTTTGTTCTGCACGCCGTAGCCCACGACCACCACGTTGTCCACGGCGATCGCTTCGGAAACAAGTTGTACGTCGGCCTCGGTCTGAGTGTCCGAGAGTGCGACGGAAACTTTGTTATAACCGATCAGCGACACTTCGAGCACCGCGTTTTTCTGGCGGATCGACAGCGCATATTCGCCGTTGAGCCCCGTCGCCGTGCCCGTCGTGGTGCCTTTCAGGATGACGGTGGCGCCGATCACCGGCGCGCCGTTTTCGTCGGTCACGCGGCCTTTCACCGTGCGGGCAGCATCGACTGCGGCCCTCGGCGTCTCTTTCGGCTTGGCGGTGAGGATGATCTTGCGGCCTTTGATCTCGACGCTCACATCAGGAAGGACCTCCGCAAGGATGGATTCGATACTCCGATTTTCGGCTTTCACCGTAACCTTCCGATGAGGAGGCGTATCAATTTCGGCATTCACATAAGCGAACGTGTAAGGACTCACCGCCTCGATCCGCTGCAGGAGTTCCTTGATGGTGACGTTCCGGGCATCGAGCGTGACGACCGGCGTCTGCGCCCGTGCCGGAATGACGAAGCAGACACACAGGACGACGGCCAGCAATCCCCGCCACATCGCTTTCAGGTAAAAATTCGGTTCATTCATAATTACTTGGTTTGTTATTAGGTTTTGCGCTGTAAGTTTATCTGGAACCGCTCCGGCTCGTGACGAACACCCGGTCGCCGTCGATCTGATAACGGACCGGCATCAGTCTCGAAATAACCTCCATGATGTCTTCCAACGGTTCGTGCTGAACGACCAGCGACAGCCGCCTGTCGGCGGGAAGCGAGGACGAAAGCACGATCTCGACATGGTATTTGCGCTCCAGGTTGACCATGATGTCCGTCAACGGCATGTTGTAGAACACCAGACGTTCCTCGAACCACTGGCAGTAGTTCCGTGCATCGACCTGCTCGACGGTAAATCCGCCCTGCAATACATCCTGCGTGAATTTCTGATCGGGACAAAGCCGGACAGGACGGGAAAGTCCTTCACCCGAGATGCTGACGGAACCGTTTTTGAGGATGACCTGCCGGGCAGGATCGGCCGCATATCCGATCGCGTCGAACGACGTACCCAGTACCTCGATCTCCAACCCACCCATGCCGACGCGGAACGGCCGCAATGAATCCTTTTCAACCTCGAAAAAGGCTTCTCCCGAGAGCGTCACCTCGCGGACCCTGCCGGAAAAATCGGCGTCGTATGCGAGCCGGCTCTCTTCGTTGAGCCATACACGCGAGCCGTCAGGCAGGGTGAATTCCCCCATGTGTCCTTTCGCCGTCACCAGCGTAATCCGCTCGACAGGCTCTTCGGAACGGGTGGCGGAGAAATAGCCCCCCGCAAACATCAGGACAGCGGCGGCCGCGGCACCGGCATACCGGAGCACACGCCGCAAGCGGCTCCTGCGAATCTTCGCATGCAGTCGATCCAACCCCTTCCGGATCTTTTCCGGCGAAGCTTCCGCATCGTTGGTCTCCCATAGTTCTTCCATCAGTCTGTCGACCTCCGGATTCTGCTCCTGATCCGCCATCCATTGTATGAAAGCATGCCTGACGGAGGTCGGAATATCGGGCTGGGCATAGATGAAATTCAGGATTCGGCGTTGTCGTTCTCTCTCGTCCATAGCAGTCGCCGTTATTCGGCTTTTTGGGTGAATGTATAGTTTTCTTTGTAGGAGCCGGCAGTAAAGGTCACCGTGCCGGTCCTCGGGCTGCCCGTGCCATTGGCGCCGAAACTCAGGCGAACGGCGAAAATGCCCCGTGATCCGCCGGCCGGCTCGACCGTGATCCACTCATCACCCGCTGCGGTCCAGTCGCAGGTCGTGTAGAGCGTGATCGATTTCTCGACATCACCCGCGTTGACGTTTCCTTCGGCTGTATAAACGACGGCACTGTCGGTGGTTTCGGGATTGTCGTCGTCGCAAGCTGCCAACGGCATACATATCAACAGTCCAATGATCCAAAAAAATCGCTTCATAGTTTTATCTGTTTATGGTTGTTGCGGAATTCTACCGTCCTTTCTTCACGGCATCGAGTTTCGTTGCGAGTTCTTCGACGATTCCGGGATACTGCTTCGCCACGTCGTGCCGCTCGCATGGGTCTTTCGAAATGCGGAAGAGCTGCGGACGAGGCGAATTGCCCAGTTCGACCGACTTGCGGTATTCATAGCTCTGTCTGTCGCTTGGTTCCAGGTATTTCCATTCGCCACAGAGGATGGCCAGCGTATTCTGGCGGTTCTGCTCAATGACGAATTCACGGTCGGTGTGCCCCGTTCCGAGCAACTCGGGCAGGTGGTTGCGGCTATCGGGGGCAGCCCCTTCGGGAAGGGTAACGCCGGTCAGCGCTGCAAGCGAGCGGTAAACGTCGATCTGCGAAAAAACGGCATCCTGCTCGCCCGGTTTCACGAATGCAGGCCACCGCACGATGAACGGAACACGCGTTCCGGCTTCATACAGGCTGTATTTGCCGCCGCGGTAGATGCCTGAGGGCGTATGGCCGCCCAGCCGCATGGCCGCCTCGTCCTGATAGCCGTCGTCAATCGCAGGACCGTTGTCGGAGGTGAAAATCAACAGCGTATTGTCGGCGATGCCGAGGCTGTCCAACGTGCGCATCACCTCGCCGATCGTCCAGTCGAGCTGCAGAATCACGTCGCCGCGGGTCCCCAGGCCGCTCTTGCCCGCAAAACGGGGATGAGGTACGCGCGGCACATGCACGTCGTTGGTTCCCATATAGAGGAAGAACGGCTCGTCCCTATGCCGGATGATGAACTGCGTGGCCTTCAGGGCGATCGTGTCAGCGATACCTTCGTCGACCCACAGCGCCGAACGGCCCCCGGTCATCCATCCGATGCGCGAAATACCGTTGACGATCGTATTGTCATGGCCGTGGCTCGGACGCAGTTTCAGCAACTCGGGATTCTCGGAGCCCGTCGGCCAATCGCCGACCTTGTGGTCATAATTCACCGTAATCGGATCGGCAGGGTCCAGTCCCACGACATGTCCGTTCTCCACGAAGACGCACGGCACACGATCGACCGTGGCCGGAATGAGGTATTCGTAATCGAAACCTATATCGCGCGCATCGGGACGGATCTCGACATTGAAATCCGTGCCGCCGACAGGCCCCAGACCGAGGTGCCATTTACCCACGGCTCCAGTGACATAACCGGCGTCGTGCATGGCGTCGGCAAGCGTATGGCACTCCGTGTCGATGATGAGTTCGGAATTTCCGGGAGCGATCTGCGTATTGGGCAGGCGCCAGGGATACATACCCGTCAGCAAACCGAAACGCGACGGCGTACTGGTAGCGGAGGTCGCATAGGCATTGATGAAGCGCTGGCCCTGCGCGGTCAGACGGTCGATGTTGGGCGTCACGACTTTCGTCGCCCCATAGCAGCTCAGGTCGCCGATTCCGAGGTCGTCGGAGAAGATGAAGATGACGTTCGGACGGGCATTTTCCGGAACGGAAGCCGCCGGATCGCCGGCACAACTCCCTGCAAACAAAGGGATAACGGGCACAGCACCAAGAAGGATACATTTATTCATGGGTCAGGAAAAAGTTTAAAGGTTTTATTCAAGGACAAACGGCCGGCAAACACCGCATTGCGAGCCGGCAAATTTGCCGGCTCGCAATGGATTGCAAGGCTGTATCCAAGAATCGGATGAAAGTTCAACAACGGGGACACCACCCAAATCGCAAACAAAATGTAGATACTGAGTCCTTCTTCATGGCATTGGCTGTGCGGGAGAATAAGCGCCTTAGCGTTAGGACATCCGGCAGATCGGACTCATCTATGCCGACGAACCGATGATCTGTCCGGCCACTTCATCTATTTGATTAACAATCGAATATCCGGCCTTAACCTATATAACAAACAAAGTCGAGTCTTTGCAGAGAAATTTTAAACACATTACCCTCATCAAGGAGCCATGCCCCCAAAAAAGATTGTGCTCGCCATGGCGAGCACAATTCAATACAAAAATGCGATATTTGCTAAACTAAAAAAATTGAAGGGCTTTCGCGATGACAGCCTTTGAAATACCACCAAACTCCGTTACAAAAACAGAACTAGTAAAATTCCGTCAAAATTATCTCTGGACGAATAATACGGCCCTAAAAATAAAACAATTCCGAGTACAAGCATTCAACAAAAACAAACAACCGATCAAAGAACTTTTGCATCGTCCCTAATATATACCCGGGTGTTTCTTCATTCGGCTTTAAGCCGTTTGTTTTTGCATGCTTGTTCAATGCCTTCGATATATGCATTTTCGAAGGCATCCCACGTATAATGCGAGCGAATAAAGCTCCGAGCCTTTTCCCCGATAAAAGCAAAATGCGCCCGATTCTCCCGGAGTTTAGTCAATATTTGAATATATTGTTCCGCAGTATCGGCAATCAGCAGATGCTCACCGTCGATCGCACCCAATATCGGACGGGCGGCTAATCCCGAAACAACATTGATCTGACCGATTGCCATTCCTTCGAGCACTTTATTTTGAATCCCACCGCCAGTCTGCATAGGAGCAACAACAGCGAGTGCAGAGTTCAATATACGATACGGGTCTTGAACAAATCCGGTAACTTCAACGTTATCATATTGTTTAACAAGCCGCAACAACTTTTTCGGGGGAAATGCACCTATGATTATTAACGGAATCTTATCACCAATTCGAGAATGTACCTTACGAACATACCATTCTACGGCGTCAACATTGGGCTGATAATCCATCTTACCAATAAAAACCACCTTGTCAGTATAACGCGAATCGCGTTCGTCATATTCAAATAAATCGGGTTTAACACCATGCGGAACAAGTTGTACATTCCGTCCGTATTGTTTCCAATAATTCTTTTCGTCATTATTTACGAGATAACTGACATCAGCCTTTTGTACCCAATCTCGCTCGTAACGCAGCAATCGTTTCGTTTCAATATTATAAATCAATTTCCAAAATACTGATTTCACCTCAGTGCGCGAGCGTTGATAATTAAGCCCTATCGAATCTACCATATTAAAGACCAGGACAGATCGTTTTGGGGCCCAATCGAGATAGTCCATGGCCCGGATGAGTCCGCCGACGGCAATCTCGCAATTGGCAGCCATACATGCAACCGCACGTCGAACCCGATCGAAAGAATAATACCCGACTTGCAGTGGTCGGCTGCCGAACAAAGATATAAAAGCATTGAAATAATAACGCCATCTGGGAAAATAGAAAAAACAGAAATCTGCTGAATGTTCCTTATAAAACGCATTTTTTTCATTCGTTGCAGCATGATCGGAAAGAACGATCAGACTCAACCGATAATGCCGATCGAGAATCTCAATCAAACGTCTATGCGTCATTGCATATCCTCCGACGCAAGGGAACACGGAGCGAGGCAAAATAAGGAAACATTTGGATTTAGACATGGCCAAGATGTTTTTCACAATATGTATTTTGAAATAAGTTCAAAAGTATCTTTGCAGGTCGATCCCAATCGGAAAAGGGTTCGACCTGTCGTTCGATTGCCCGAGGATCGGGTCTGAATGACGCAATATTACAAATGGCTTCAAGACATTGGCTGCGATCCGTCGGGTCAACGAGTACCCCGCAATCTCCCACGACTTCCGGGATCGAAGTCCGATTCGAGGCGATGACCCGTGCTCCGCACATCAATGCTTCAAGAACCGGGAGGCCAAACCCCTCATAAAGCGAAAGAAACAAAAAAGCTTTGCATTGGGAGTAATGAACGATCAAATCTTCATCCGAAATCCGGGCAGGCAGAAAAACAATCCGGTCACAGGCCTCCAACCGTATCGGCGAGTTCGCAGGAATACCTGCAATAACGAGTGTTTCGGTCAGCAAATCATATTTGAACAAATCGATTAAAAACGAAAGGTTTTTGCTCGGAGCATCTCCCGAAAGCGTGAAAAAAAATTGTTTTTCTCCTATAACCGGCTTCGAATTCACCGCCTTTAATTTGTCTCGAAATGCATCCGCACAATTGTATGTAATGGTTATATTCGGAATATTCAGCACACGTTTAATCTCCTCAGCCGAATAACGTGAAACGGAAACACACCGATCGATCCGACGAAATCCGAACAGGATCGTCCATTTCCGATACAGTCTGCCTATATATTGTACCATATTCCGAGATCTACCGGATTTTTTCAGAAAAATCAAATCATGAATCGTGACTATCAGCCCGATTTCGCGAGGTAGAATCAATGGAAAAGTATTATACGGAGCCCAGAACAAATCCGGATGATCATGCCGAAGCCTACGAGAAATCCCCCATTGTTCCCCGAAAATATAATTACAGCGGCCGATTGAACAGACCTTGAAATTGGAGGGTAACACCCGAGAAACATCCTCTATTGAATTGGTATAGAGAATATATTGATTCTCCGTATCGAGTCGCATCAAACGGTCGACGATCTCTCGGCAATAACGTCCCATACCGCGGTTCGAATTGGCAGCTAACCGATAATCTATGGCGATTCTCATGAATTAATTACTTGTTCTATTTTAGCGAGTGTCCGATTGAGGGAGAATTGCTCGCAGCAGATTTCATGAGATCTTTTTCCCATACGGACAATCAAATTCCGATCGTGGCACAAACGTAGCATAGCTGTAAATACGGCGTGTTCGACAGGAGGAATGACGATTGCATTTTCCCCATCGTGAACGATCTCCGGAATACCTCCAGTAGGACAAGTAACGATGGGAAGGCCATGATTCATGGCTTCAAGTATAGTCAATCCGAATGCTTCATGTCGGGGCAAACTGATAAAAACATCGGCCGAATCATACCATTCCGCCACCATTTTGCTGAAACCATGATATCGGATATTGCCGTAATCGAGTTTCGCAAGCCATGAAGCCGATTCCCCGGTACCTACGACATCGAGCACCGCCATGTCCTCCGGCAATTTTGCAAATGCCCTCACTATGATTTCAATGCCTTTGTCCGGTTCGGTTCTCCCGAGAAAAAGGAATCTCACGGGGCCACTTCTGGACTTCGGTTCATACGGCAACGGAACGACGCCATGATGAATACAAACCGCCTTGGCTTTGAACAATTTTTGTTCTCTGCGAGCAAATTCGGACACATGTACCACGGCATCGGCACAAGAGTAACAAACATGCAGCGACAAATCGTATATCAATCGTTTCAGTCTGTTGCCGATACATTGGTTCGTCGTATGCCTGTAAAGAATCTTCCGTTTGGCGCGAACCAATGGAACAAAAAAAAGAGTCCGGCCGCCATTGAAAATCACACAATCCGGATCAAGCCCGGCAATCACCCGGCGCACCTCATTCAATTGTCCGGCGAATGAGGTTTTCGAAAACCGGAAAACTCGGTCTGCTGGCAGGCTGTCAGCAAGTGTCGTATTTCTGACAAGATAATAGGTCGTTTCTCGAAGATGGACGAGCGTATTAACAATAAAAGCTTCTCCTCCACCGAAGAATGGCGTATTGCTGATCACGAGAATTTTCGGGGCGGGCATAATAACAAATAAATAACAAAAGCCAGAAAGGAAAATCGCAGTATGATATGAAAATCATAGGAAATCCATCGTGGAGCAAAAACCATGAGTATGGCACATATTATCGCCAATAGAGGTTTTCGATATTGATAAGTCCGCCGGACAAATTCCCCCAAAAGAAAGCCGAAAATGCAAATACCGACATATCCCCACATCAGGTAGGCCCCCATGACGAAAAGTCCGCCACCTCCCGTAGAAACGGTATGTGTGATGAGATGAGGATATTTCAGAGCATCCGGCAATGTACCGGGAGGGATGATGGTTTCAGCCAGAAAACCAAGATTCAGCAAAACCCGGTCGAAAAACGCGATACTTCCGGAATCGAGCATACCCATTCCCGCCGCCGCAACGTAAAGATTATCGGCATGATGTGCGACGATATAATCATGCTGCCCTTCGGAAAACATCCCATCCAGACTGAATGAAAGACTCATCTTTAAGCTGTTGACAAGAATCAACGCAACGAATCCCAGACCGAACAGCAACAAAACCGTACGGGTTCGAATCCTCTGATCAACGAACAACATGAAAATAAGCAGCCCGGTCGGTGCCAGAATCATCCGGAACCCGCGGGTGACGCAATAACCGGTCAGCATAACAATCAATACGACCGTCAACAATTTCCGCCATCGCCAATCGGCAATGACATAATGACCGATCATAAGGAAAAGTATATAGAAAAGCGGCAAACTGTTCGTATTATCGAGATTTTCGATATATACGCCGTACGAATCGACTTCAGCCGTCAAAACATTCTGTCCCTGCCGTAGAACCAACCCCAATGCGACGAATAGGAACAGTAGATAAAGAACCTGCTTATAGCGCGGAGTCGTGATTCGAATCAATCGGCATAAGGCGATCCGCGACGGATTGAACGGTTTGCAGGCAGAACAAACCAAACCCGTATAAAAAAGATAGAACAAGAAAGCGATTTTCCCAAAATATACCGGATTCTGAAATTCAGAATACTGTGACAATTCGATGCCAAAATAAAAATACGGAACTAAATACAGAAAATAAATTTGCAGATAGAGTGTCAGAATCATCAGCATCTGTACATTCCGGAAACACCTTATCAGATAGAGTTGCATCAGAATCACGGCCGGTACGATAATGCGGTAAGTAGGCATTCCCCCCGAGGTGAATACCCCCAAAGGAATAGCCGCCAACACGAAAATGATGGCGATCATCGTCCTGATCCGTTCAGCGGTCAATCCAATCCCGGATATATGCAAAGAGCGTTGCCGCACAGAATTGCGAAATATAAATAGTTGCGATAATATGCTGACCGGCAGTGCATCCCGATCCAGCCGACAGTCTTTCAGCCGACTCACAAACGGTCGGTCATTTCGCGCAAGAATCCGATCGAGACAGTTTTCAGCCTATTGAGCCGCTCCTCTACGGCGACATAATCTATCGGAGTATCGCAAAGCAACCGGACGGACCGCATGTCAATTTGCGTTCCGGAATAAAGCCTGTCCTCCAAACCGAGCTGACTGAGAAGACTTCGAATACGACCGATACGGGATCTGTCTCCGACAAATGCGACAAAATTACGCCGATAGACGATACTGAGAGCCACCCCATGAAACGAATCGGTAAGGACAAGATCAGCCGCGGCAATAGACTCGATCCAGCGGGCTATTCCCTGCGGGTAACGATACCGAAAGCCTCGTATAGGTTTCAACTTCCCGAGCAATTCAACCGGCTTGCCATATATGCGCCCCAGCTCTTTAAGACACGAGTAGTAGGCCGGAGAATCCAGAAATTTATAGCTGGCAATATGATGGCGAGGAACAATCGGACCGGTCAATTCATCGAAATTATCCATGAGCAAAGTCGGATCGAGCGTTTGAATCGCATTTATTCCGAATATCTCACGACATAAGTCAACGCCTTCCTTCTCACGGACCGAAACAGCATCGAACCGATTTGCGAGCATTGTAAACCGTGCCGTTTCCGCCGCATCTTTTACAGGCCATGTATCTTGGCCAAAACTGACTGAAAAGCCGATACGCTTTTTTTCGAGCGAACCGAAATCGAGCCAGAACGCTGGAGCCAGATCTTTCGTAATCAGCGTGTTCCATGTCTGATCGCTCCCAGTCATATACATATCAGCCTCCGGTGGTTCCACCCGTAACTCGGCAACCGAACGGTACCGGTGCGTCAAAGCCGGATAATATCGATGTCGAAACCAAGCGAAACGAACAGTCCGAATCAGGCCGAGCAAACGTTGCAAAAACGAATAATGTTCACGGATTCGCAGATCAATCAATCGAACATCACAGCCCAATTTCTTTAACAAATGACAAGTAGCATAGGTTTGACACACAGCTCCATAATTGAACGACCGATGGAAGGTCAGTAAAGCTACTTTTTTGGAATAATTACCGACACAACTCTGAATGCGTTCAGCTATAGCCTGACGATGCAAAATATGCTCTATCCGATTATATATTCCGGCTACAATCCGGTAACCCGCAAGAGCAATCGGGCTCGCAGGAGAGAAAAAACCATTAAAAAATCTCGTAGCAAATTCGTGTACGATCGTCCGCAACCCTGCAACACCGCATTTCCCATAAACCAGGCGACTATTATGTTCCAGACTATTCAACAGATTTGCAGGCCTTATTGCGAGCCTCGCTTTTGCCAATAGATTCCGGCCATGAATCGTATGCACGATAACGGCAGATACCCCCCGATAATGTTGTTCCGGATACTCCGTATCTCCCCAAAGATCCGCAATTGTTAAATCTGCCATCCGGTGAAAACGTGCGAATTTACAATCATTGCAACTGTATCTATTCCCCATATGAGACCCAAAAGCGAGCAACACACAATTATCAAATCCATAATTGCTCTCGGTACCATCGGTATTTTCGGTTTTCAAAGCGTACCGATAACCTTTGCTTCTCCATCCGGATGTTTTGTCCCGAAAAGATCTGATCGTATTAACCGGCTTGATAGAATGACGTAAAAATGCCTTCATCGGCCAATATGAAGGAAATCCGCCACACACCAAATCAACCGTGAGGAGATTGTCGGGCCGTCTGCCTCCGAGCACACCATATAAACCTGCGATTTGACATGGCACCCCCGAAAAAAGTACAGGCCGTCCTTCGCGCAGGTATTCCCTCGCTTTTCTATACACACCGCTCAAATCGCCCTGCTGATATTTCGAACCCTGCAATGCTTCAAGATCTTCGATCCGTTCGATAGCCCGGTGAACGACAACGGTCCCGTTCATCGCCGCTCCGAACACCACACCTCCCTGGGCCAAAATTTCCACAGCCAATGCCGCAAACACACCTCCCGAAGAACTTTTCATGCGCAACGTCTCGTCATTGGCCCAGGCTGCAAAGATTTCGGATTTTCCCGGAGTCGGTTCATGCCCGGAAACAATAGGGCACGTACGACTACATATATTGCAACCGATACATTGTGTCCTGTTCCACCGAACATAAAGATGCCCGTCCCGCCCCATGTAACTCTTCAATGCACCATGAGGACACACGTCCACACACGCCATACATCCCGTACAAGTTCGCCGATTGGCCAATTGGGGTTTTACCGCCATTTTCTGAGAGTTTGTTCGAGGTATTTTAATCCAGGTAACGCGATGATAATTCTTCGGATTCGATTTCTGACCGAGATATGAACCTTCTCATTTCGGTATTGCCTGTACAATTTCCGAAACCGAGAATCATCTCCGAATACATAGCTGCCCGTCAGCTGCAAATTCTTTTTTAATGCTACGGCCCGCTCCAACAAAATCTGCCGTTCCGACCGATCAACACCGGGTAACCTTCGCATCGTTTCGACTATACTATCTCCAATGCGATCATAATGAGCATAGGCCGATTCCCGGTCTTTCTGATTGGTATGGCTGTGGCTCGACGGTCGGAGAAAATATTTATAATGGGGTCCCATGTCAGGAAGTATAGCGACCTTGTTATTATAGCACACAGACAGAAGCATCTGGTAGTTTTGTCCTGAACGAGTAAGGCTGAAAATCTCTCCATCGGGAATTCGCTCCCGCACGACGGCTCCACGGGCCATATAAACCGGAGGTCCGACGAGCCCTCCCCCTTCGAGCACATCGTCAAAAAAAGTTTCGGGATTCATTCTTCCGAGAATGCGTCTGTAATTGCACACGACTTTTTCCGGTTCGTCCTCCCGAACACTGACAAAATTGGTAATCAACAAAGCGATCTCTTTATGGGCTTCCATATAAGCGACCCGTTCGGAGATTGAATCGTTCATCAGTTCATCGTCCGAATCAGGCCAAATCAGATAATCGCCGGTAAAGACTTTCAACCCGGAAGAAATTGCAGCAGCAGCCCCTTGGTTTTCCTGACAGACATAAAGCAATTTTCCGCCCCGCTGTTCAATTCTGGTACGATATGACAGAATTTTAGATTCGGTTCCGTCCGTACTTCCGTCATTGACCATGATCAACTCGATCCGGGCATACGAATCAGCAAGAATACTTTTGAAAAAAGCATCCAGATAAGGTTCTGAATTATAGCATGGGACGATTATGCTGACCTTCGGCACAGTTTGTTCCATATCTCATTGATTTGATTGACGATTTGGCGATATTCAGGAGTACGGTGGAATAGCAGCACGACTGTAAGGACAGCTATCGTAAAGACACTTAATGCCCGGTAAATGGCATTGGCCAAAGAGTATTCCGCAAACCAAACATTGCACAGCCAAATTCCGATCAGACAAACGAAGGCGGTCGTCGCCGTATAAGTCAGCATCCGGTGAAAATAACTGCCCATATTGCATTTGAGCGTATATTTATAGGTAAAATATGCATGTGTCCAGTTTATCAGGCAAAAACTGGTGATGATTTTCGCTATCAAAACGCCGGGGACTCCGAGCCAATAGACGAGTACGACCGAAAGAATCAGGTTAACCACCGACTGAATAACCGGATATATCTTATCCTGATCGAAAATACCGCTGGCTGTTTTAAAGCAGTAGATTCCCGAACGCATCAATTGGAGATAAAGGTACCCGACCATCAGATACACGACAGCGTCCGGCAACAGATATTGCTTACCAACCCACAGGGTAATGAAAGGCTGCATAAGCACACAAAGCATTGATATGACAATATGCGAAATAACAAAATTGGCGAAGAATACCGTATGAAACACTTCTCTGGTTTTAGAGGTATCATTCTCAACGATCATATTACCGATACTGGCGGTAGCCGAATCGAATATTCTGGAAACAACGATACCCGTCGAAACAATGATGAACATATAATTGGAAAACATGCCCACAATGCCAAGCGTAAGGAAATACGAAAGCACAATATTGTCGGTATTTTTAACGAAAAAATTGGCCATATTGTGAATCGAAAGAGCCTTGACATTCCTGACAATCTCCTTTTTCCGCGTCTTATCCAGGGAAACGGCATCGGAGACATGTCTCAAAAGAGGGTAATTGCGGTCAACCATAAAATTGACATAGAGATTGCCAAGTATAGTCGAGACGATCGTTACGCAAACATATGCGACCAAATCCTGCAACCAAACAAGTACCACGATCTGACCGATACCGGCCAAAATCTTGAATACCATATCCGAAAGCACCATCCGATATGCTTTTTGATTGGCATACAGAATCGAACGTTTATACGAAAGAAGATACGAAATGACCGAATTTAACAAATAAAGCGCAAATACGGTATATACCAAAGGCATGGCCACTTCGTCCTTGACCAGCTGCGGCAGAAAAAACATGACCGCAAGACCGATGATGAGAACTGCCAACGCCACATAACGGTACAATAATCTGTACAGCTTTATATAAGTTCTGATGGTTGAATAATCGTCCTCGGCGATCGGTTTATAAAGCGCATACACCATGGCCTGTCCGATACCCAGTTCCGCAAGCGACAACATGGACAGGACATCGACACAGAGCGAATTGAGACCAAAATATGTAATATTCAAATAAGTCAGAAAAACATAACGGCTGACAAAAGTCAATAACATCACAACTGACATTGAGATGATATTGGCCACAATGTTTTTATAGGTATTCTGTTTACGCATATAAACCCTTACGCCCGTTCCAAGACTGATTCCGCTCTAACCTTTCTGTTCTCTTTTTCTGAATGCTCCGATTATTTCCTTTCCGACCAATACCCACGCAGCGGCCGCGGCCCCGGCCAGGAACACGCAACCCACGAGAATCATCATCTTGGAGGGTTTCGAGGGCATCAACGGCACCGTCGCAGGCTGTACCACGGCGTAGACCGGAGTCGATTCCTGAACCTTCGCCCTGGCCAGCTGCAACTGCTGAGCCGTCTGGTTGTAGAGGCTGTAAGCCAGCGACATCTCATTCTGCAGACGCTCCTCCTCCGTGCGGAAACTCCGCCGCGACAACGACTGGTTCTGGTCCATATACTGCGCGTAGCGCTGCTGCGCCGCATAGTACTTCCCCTGCGCCTCGTCGAACAGACGTTGCGTGAACTCCAGGTCATGCCGAGCCTTGTCCGTACGGTACTGCGTGATGTGGTTCTGCAAATTCTGCATCACCGTATCCGTCAGCGTCGCAGCGATCAGCGGGTCCTGCATCGTCACCGACAGCGACACAACCATCGTCTTCTTATCCACGCTCGCGGCAATACGCTCCTGAAGCGATTTCACCACCTCGCTGTCCTCTTTGGTCAGCCGGAACGGATCTACGGGACCTTCATTCGCCGGTTCCTCCGCGCGGAACAGCCCCATGAACCACCCCAGCGCCTTGAACGGAGCCGCAACAACCGCGCTCCACCACGGACTCCGCAGTTCTTCCGAAACGTACGCCCGGAGGGGCATGGCCGTCAGGCCCTTCCGGTCGGCGACCTCCACATCGAACAGCTCCGTCATAAACGGCACCGACTGCACGATATCCGGATACAACTCCGGGGACATCGCATCCGCCGAATTCATGCTTCCGACATTGATGCCGGCCATCGAAGCCAGCGAACTCAGACCTCCCAGCGACGTCTTGCCGCCCTGGATCTCAGGGGCCAGCTTCACCGTAACCGTATACTCCTTCGGGATGCTGAACCCGATGACAAGCCCCGCGAGCGCGCCCGCGAGACACCATTTGACGATCATCCGGCGACCCTGCCAGAGTTTCTGAGCCAATTCGATCAGGTCGATCTCCTGATCCGCACCCATCGGCTGCTGTTGTAGGTTGTTCGGTTCCATCTTATTTCGTCATGTTTGCGATCGACGCCGCCATCGTGCCGATAGACGCCGCAGAGGTCGTGAGACCCAGAATTTCAGAAATGCCAATGCCCTTGCGCTCGCGTTTCGACGGAACGATGATCTCACAGCCCGGTTCGACCTTCGCATTACCCTTCACGCGTGCGACCCGGCCGTTCAGATAAACGATATAGGCTTTGCTGCGCTTGGCCCGGGCCCCGTAGCCGCCCGCCTGCGCGATGTAATATTTCACCCGCTTGTCCTTCATATAGACCGTCGTATTGGGGTACATCACGTCTCCGTTGATCTTCACCGTGCTCACATACTCCGGAACGATCAGGCGGTCACCCTCGCGCAGCACCATGTCGTAGTCCGAACCGGGGTTCGACAGCGCCTTGTCCAGTTCGATACCAACCGTATAGTAATCGTCCGTCTGCAGTTTCTCCAACGATACCGAGTCCGCGCCGCGATTCTGACGTGCGGCACGAAGCGCAGCGTCGCGCACGGCACGCTCCTCCTCGTTCAGACGACGGATCAGACGGCCTCCGCGCACATAGGCGTCGTCCGTGATGCCTCCGGCACGCTTGATGAGGTCCGACAGACGCTCGTTTTTCTTTATCAACGTGTAACCGCCCGAGAAGACGACCTCGCCTTCGAGCCGGACCCGCTGCTGGGACTGATAGCCCGGACTCCGGCGAACCTCCACCACGTCGAACGGCGCCAGTTCGAAACCCGCATCTCCATCCACCACAAGGCCCTCTTTCAGCGAGAACGTATAGACCTTGCCCACGTCGTTCGACGGTGTCGTACTCTTCGCGTCCTTCAACCGGCGCGCGACCTCCACCCGAACCGTAGAGGCGCCGTCCAGAAGACCTCCGGCCTGCATGATAAGGTCCTCGAGCGTCGTATGCTCCGCATAAGGGTACACTCCCGGGCGGGAGACCTCGCCGCCGATCGTGAAACCGCCGCGGTCTTCCAGGTCATGGACACTCGACACGATCAATATGTCGTTACGCCGTAAGGCAATATCGGCCAGACGCCCCGAAAGAACTCCCGCCAGGTCCACGGCCACGACCTCCGGGGTAAGGTCCTCCTTCTCCCGAAGCAGCTGCGCACGACCCAGGAAAGCATCCTCACGAGGACCCTCCGCGCTCCCGACCAACTCCCGGACCGTAGTGCGCCCCTCGCAAAGCTCGTACATGCCGGGACGATAGACTGCCCCCTGCACCTCCACACGGTTCGCATAGCGGTCCAGCGTCCGCCCGACAGCAACCGAATCCCCGTCCATCAGCGCAAAAGTCCCGTAGCCGACGCTGTCCACGTTAAACAACTCGTGCTCGCGTCCCGCTGTGCGCACCACGCGGACCTCTCGTCCGTAGGCATCGCCCGTGAAGCCCCCGGCATACGACAACAACTGCGTAAGCGACTCCCCGGCTTCCAGCTCGTAGCGCATCGGGCGTTTGATGCGCCCCGTGACCTCCACCAGAAGATCGTACGGCGGAACCAGCACGATATCGCCCTCTTCCAGACGGATGTCGTCTTTCGAATCCCCGTCGAAAAGGTACTTGTAAACGTCAACGGAAGCGATCTCCCGACCGCCGCGAAGTACCCGGATATTGCGCAGGGTACCGATGTCTGTAATACCACCGGCTTTGTACAGCGCATGGAAGACCGTGGCGAACGACGACAGGCGGTATGTGCCAGGGGTCGCGACCTCTCCCAGAATGTTCACCTGAATCGTCCGCAGCTGACCCAGCGTAACACGGATATCCGACGAGGGAGCCTCACCCGAAACGCCCGCATATTTCCGCGAGAAAAGACCGCGAAGGCGGTCGTTGGCTGCGCTGATCGTAAGTCCGTTCAGGTAGACCGGACCCAGTTGATCGACCATGATATTGCCCTCCGGGGAGATAGTACCGCGGATGTGGTCCTCGTTCTCGCCCCAGATGTCGATGATAACCTCGTCGCCCGGGCCCAGCTTATAGTTTTCAGGAGTCGCAAGGTTCGAGTTCGGCTCGAACGTTAGAGACTGACCCGTAAAGACGTCGTGACCGAAAATACGGACCCGGGGAGAAGGCTGCGATTCCGCATGCGCCGGCCCCGAAATGCCGTCCTGCGATTCCGAAGGTACGGAGCGAAGACGAGAGCCCGCAGAAACATCCGAAACGGCAGAACCCGAAGCGAAGCCTGTCGATCCCGACGACGAATAACTGTTCCGAAGACGCGACAACTGATCCGCCGTGACGCCCCGGGCAAGCAGCTCCTTGCCGATCTGCTGATCGCTCTTGCCGATCTGTTTGCCCTCCAAAGCATATTTCACGACAGCCTCGTCGCTCATCTGGGCATAGGTGGACATACAAAGTCCGGTCAACAAGAAACACAAGAAGAGCAAGCGCCCTTTTTCTGATATTCCGCACATGATAATTCTTTATATTCTTTCTGTTTGATGAATTCGTGACTGAACGTGCCGCCGGCTCAAAGCCGGTCCACAAGTTTCTGGATACGGATGAAGGTCGGGGTACGGCTCAGATGCATCCGATAACCCAGACGGCGCATGAAACGCAGCAGGCGCGTCCGGTGCCGCAAGTGCCATTCGAGGAAATGATACAGCCCGAACGTGACCAGGAGCCCCATCCCTACGACGGCATAAAGCTGCACCGAAAGCGAAGCGCCCGCCTCCATCAGCGCCCACCAGCAGAACACCACCGACGTATTCAACAGCACGATCGCGAGCATCGTGGCCGCATGCGACGCCCCCAGCGAGATGAACATGTGGTGCAGGTGGGTCTTGTCGGGCCGGAACGGCGACGTGCCCCGCAGTATCCGCGAGAACATGACCCGCAGCGTATCGAAAACCGGAATGCACAGGACCGCCAGCGAAAAGGGAATCAGTCCCACCTCGGGACCCACATAAGCTCCGCACGCCGAACCGCTGCGCAGCGTTTCGATGACGAAGACCGTGATGACGACTCCCATGACAAGCGTTCCGCCGTCGCCGATGAACATTTTAGAGGTCTTGCCGAAAACATTGTGCAGGAAAAACGGAATCAGCGCGCCGACAGAAACGACGGCCAAAATCGTCATTTTCATATCGCCCGACAGGTAGAACAGCGTTCCGAACATCGTACAGGCCGTAATGCAGTAACCCGACGAAAGCCCGTTGACGCCGTCGATCAGGTTGATGGCATTGATAATGCCCACCGCCGCAACGACCGTCAGCGGAACAGCGACCCAGCCGGGAAGCATCCCCACACCCCACAAGCCGTGAAAATCGTCCAGAAGATAACCTCCGTTGAAGATCAGCAGAAGGGCGACGAAGAATTCGACCATGAACCGCAACGCCGGAGAAAGACTCAGTATGTCGTCCATCGTTCCGATATAGAGCATGATCATCATGGCCATAATCACGATCAGCATCCCGGCATAGTTCACAACCCCGCACACGCTGACGTAACCGATGACGATGCCGAAGAATACGGCGATACCGCCCAGAACCGGGACCGGCTGACGCTGCAACTTCCGGCCGTTGGGAACATCCACGAGATTCTTCATCAGCGCGATCTTGACCAAACGGGGATGAATCCAACTGACAATCAACAACGAGATTATCAGGGACAATAACACAGAGTACTGAGGTGTCATACTTCGCAAATTGAAATTTTACCAGAAATAATTCGATAATCCTCTTCCATCAAATCCCACGTCGTCAGGAGGCAACCGCCTCCTGCTGAACTTCCTCCATTATTTTCTCGCACAGGGAGCAGACCCGGTAAGACAGCGCATAAAGCCGCTCGTCGCTGTCGTCGGGATATATCCCGCCCAACGCAGATATCCGGTCCGCAGCGATCCCGGCCGTCCGGCGATCTATCGGATAGGCATTCCCGTCCATGGCAGCATCGTACAGCCGCCCCAAAACGTGCAGCGGAACCATTTCCCGACCGGCCAAAGCCCGGGAGTAGAATTCAAAAGCCATCCGGACCGTTTCGTCACAGGTCGTATCGAGGAACATATAGGAGTTTCTGTTCATGACGCCGATACGTTCCAGCGCTTCGAGATCGCCGACACCTTCCCAACCCTTGTCCGCAGAGAATGCCGAAGCCCACCCCCGGACGGTCGTCTTCAGGAACAGAAACCACTCGTCGTCCTCCGGAAGCGAGAAATAAAAATAATCCAGGATACAGCGGCAGATCCCCGTGCGGATCAGCCCCTCCTCCCGGGTCGCCGTCTGAAAATAACGGCGGAACAGTTCCAGCGCCAGCGTATCCCACGACCGGCGTTTGTCGGAATCGGGAATTACGGCCGTATCGGTCATCAACTGATACATGCAGGAGAGCAGTTCGCTGCGCTCTTCACCCATTCCGCTCCCTTCGACCTTGCGCCGCATAACCTTGAAAAGAACGCTCCCGGCCTCGCTCAGCCCGCGGCTCCCGGAAAACTCCCGCTCCAACTGTCCGCAGCAGAACACAGCGCGGTAGAGCGCCATGTAAGCGCGTGCCAGCGACAGCAGGCGTTCGCTGCTGTCCGACACTCCCGGACGAACGGCCCGCAATTTCGTGTACAATGATTTCAATTCGGAAATTTCCATACACCAAAGTCCGTTATCCCCGGGATTGCGGGAACGACAGACCGATAATCTGTAAATACAATAGATTTGAAACGATCCGGGAACCCCGGAACTGCGGTCTTAAACGACCTCTTCGATCTTCTGCAAAAAGCAGTTCGGAATAAACGAGGTGGCCACGGCGCAAATTCCCGTGATGGAGACAATCAGCCTCCGCTTCCCCTTGATCCGCTTAATATACCCTTCGGCGCCCTTGAAAACCCCGCCCGTAACACGGACGCGGTCGCCTATTCCGTAAACGATGCTGTCGCCTCCGAAATAATCCAGTCCGGCCGCTCCCGACGAAGTGACGAGCCTGAACATATCCATCTCATATTCCGAAATCAGGGAGGGGACCTTCTTCCACTTCTCGTTTACATAGGTATACAGCATCACACGTCCCCGCAGTGTCGTTTGCAGGTCCTTGGCATATTCTTCCGTAGCGCGGAAGAACATCAACGACGGAATGACCGTCCGCCGCACCTGTTTCCTGACGCCGCGAACTTCCACCGTAACTATTTCACAAGGGATATAGCTTTCCACGCCGTCGGCGGAAAGCAAAGTTTCTATTTCGAATACTTTGTTGAAAAAGACTTTCAACCCGTACCAATGTATGCATTCGGTGCCGGTTGCCATGTTAACATACGGACATTCCTCGTATTCCCCCGTGTCCGGGAATCGGTTCCCCAGCCACGCAGCATACGAAGACTATCATGTTGAGCTTCAACGCTATCATTGAATTCATTTGCCGGCTCCATTCCTAAATCTAAGACGGAACCGTAACTTAATGTATGGTCTCTGTATAAGAGATAGTAGGTATATGTAATGTGTTGATAACGAGTGTAAAATAGATGCAAACCGACATAAGAATCAATGTTTTTTGATAAATGGCCGTAATGTGCGACCGGAAAGCACTTATCGTTGTATAGACTCGATCTAACGTGTGATAATGGGCTCTTCGATACGGCAAATTGTAATAAACTGATAATCAGTGTGTAATTTTTTAGGGGGGGGGTATTTTTTATTCGAAAACCACTGAATGATTTGGCCGTTCAGGGAAAAGTAATTACATTTGCGCGTCAAGCGTATGGTTTCTTATACAGAGATATCAAATCTAAAATACGCTATAACCCCGTAAATAAGCCTCATAGCCCAAAAGTAAACCCGCCGGTATTTGCAACGGGCCTATGTCATCAAGAGTTATACCGTGAAAAAGTCGTTCGAAGGCTATTAACGCAACACAATAGACATTTGCGACGCGAACAGCAACAAAAAATAAGTTGATAATCGAATGATTATCAACTTATTGCCTTGAGCGGAAAACGGGACTCGGACCCGCGACCTCAACCTTGGCAAGGTTGC
>ERZ838577.1600-NODE-1600-length-29438-cov-7.496852_pt1 | contig 29438 bp, 27 predicted proteins | sample MGYA00519682_ERZ838577 | MGnify/ENA primary metagenome ERZ838577 (study PRJEB31850, sample SAMEA3708838) | human gut metagenome | biome: human gut; feature: human-associated habitat; material: faeces | place: China | collected 2014 ...
CGTCTATTCTTCCTTCTGTTACTTTTTCTTGCAAGAAACTTTCCAATGTTTCATCATTTTTTGCTAATTGATATTCTAATACCAATCTGTTCATCTCTTCTTCAGCACTTGCTCGTTTTGTTGTTTCTGCCGCCTCTTTTGCCTTTTTTATTATTCCATCATCGCCTAATACGGTATTGATACTTACTCCTGCTAATATCATCAATACTACTATGGTTATTACTAATGCTATTAACGTTATTCCTTTCATTTCTTTCGTTTTCATATCTTTTATCCTTTCTTTATTTATCCCAAAGTAATGTACTTAAGGATAAATAAAGAAATTTAAAAATAGCTATACCTATAACATGTTTACCATTTTATTGCGGAATTATTACAGTTAAATTTCAAAATTATATCATTTTCTTTTTTTGTTTCTAACCACTTGATATAATTGCATTCGAATGATATCTTATATATAAAATAAATTTCCTTAAGTACATTACTTAAGGAAATTTTATATATTATTTTTTTATTTAACACAAAATATTTTTCTATTAAATTTTCTTTTATATTTTATTATTTTTTGTTTTTTTACATTATTACTTCTTTTCTATCATATCTTCTAAAGTATGCCATGCTAGCAGTGCACATTTTACTCTTGCTGGCATATTTGATACATTTTTTAAAGCTATTGCTTCGTCAAGTTTTTTTAATTCTGCTTCGTCAGTTATTTCTCTTTTTATCATTCCAATAAAAGTATCTATAATTTGCTTTGCTTCTTCAACTGTTTTACCTTTTAGAGTATCTATCATTATTGAAGTAGAAGCCTGAGAAATAGCACATCCATGTCCAGAAAAAGCCATATCTTCTATAATATCACCATTTAGCTTTACCTGCAATTCTATCTCATCACCACAGTTTGGATTATGTCCCATTTCACACAAATCACAAGTTTCTAGTTTTTTCTTATTGTATGAATTCATGCTATGTTCCATTATTAAATCATTATATACATCTTGTAAATCGTCCATTTTTTGTCCTTTCTTCGCCCATTAGGGACGCCCTTTTTGGGGCGAAAATTTTAATATTTTATAAATTTTTCATATGCAATGGCACTTTTTCATTCATCAAACATTTGTACATTTTTTGCTCCGTCCCAGAAATGTACCAAAATGTACATTATTTTATAAATTTTTCAAATTTTGAATAAGCAAATTTTATTGCGTCTACTAGTCTATCTACATCTTCCTTGGTGTTGTATATGCTAAAGCTTGCTCTACATGTTGAGTCTATTCCCATATATCTTAATAATGGCTGTGCGCAATGGTTTCCAGACCTTATGCAAACTCCTTTAAAGTCTAGCATGCTTGCAACATCGTGTGGGTGTACGCCTTTTATGTTGAATGATATTACTGATGAATGATTTTCTTCATTCGGACTCATGTATAAGTCTAAGTAATCTAGTTTTGATAATTCCTGTCTTGCATAGCTTACTACTTCTTTTTCTATTTTTTCTATATTGTCATATCCAACTTGGTTTATATAGTCTATTGCTGCTCCAAGTCCTACAACGCCTTCTACATTTTGTGTTCCAGCTTCGAATTTGTTTGGAAGTGGTGCAAATGTTGTGTCTTGTTCGTAAACATATTCAATCATGTCGCCACCCATTAAGAATGGATTCATGTTGTTTAATAATTTTTCTTTTCCATATAATACACCTATTCCAAGTGGGGCAAACATTTTGTGTCCTGAGAACACTACAAAATCTGCATCTAAATCCTGTACATCGATTTTCATGTGAGGTATGCTTTGAGAAGCATCTACAATTACTACTGCTCCCTTTTTATGTGCATATTTTATTATTTCTTTTACATTATTTATTGTTCCTAGCACGTTTGATACATGTGTAATTCCAACTATTTTTGTCTTATCTGTTATCTTGCTTTCGATTTCTTCTTTCGACAATTCAAATTCGTCATTTATATACATGTATTTCAGACTTGCACCAGTCTTTTTAGTAACATACTGCCATGGTACTAAGTTAGAATGATGTTCCATTATTGAAAGTACGACTTCGTCATCTTCCTTTAGATTTTCTAAGCCATATGAATATGCAATTAAATTCAAGCTTTCACTTGCATTTTTAGAAAATATTATCTCATTTGCTTTTCTAGCATTTATAAACTTTGCAATCTTTTCTCTTGTTCCCTCATATACATTTGTTGCATCTATGCTAAGAGAATACGCACCTCTGTGTGGGTTTGCATTGTTGTGTTCATAAAATTCATCGATTGCATCAATAACATATTGTGGCTTTTGAGTTGTAGCACCACTATCTAAATATGCAATGTTTCTATTATTAAAAATCGGAAAATCCTTTTTATAATCCATTTTAAAATCCTTCCTTTAATAAATACTGAAATATGCTTGATATTTCTCAATTTTATTAAAACATTATAATCTTTTATCAATTTCTTGTAAAATTTCTGTTTTTACTTTTTCATCTTGTATTCCTTCTATAATTTTGTTGAAGTTTGCCTTTACAAGTAGTCTTACCGCTTCTTTGTAGCTTAATCCTCTACTCATTATATAAAATACTGCAGATTCATCTACCTTTCCAGAAGCCGTTGAGTGATTTCCTTCTACATCTGCTTCTGTGCATAAAAGCATTGGAAGAGCTATTGATTTTGCCTTGTCTGATAATAACATACAATACTCATTCTCGTTTCCTTTTGCTTTTTTGCAACCTTTCTTGAAATCGATTGTTCCTTTGAAATTTTTCTTACTGCTATCTTTCAAAGCTCCTTGTACATCTATATCGACATTTGTTTTTTCTCCACGTAAGTGTACAATGTAATTTAAATCTTTCACTTGTGAACCTTGTCCTAAGTAAATAGTTTTCAAATCATTATCCGCTTCATTTCCAATAGCATTAGAAAAATAATTAGAAATACTTTCCTTTGCGCCTATATCAATTAACTTATGATATACTTTTGAGTCTGCTTCGATATCATTCTCATAACTCTCGATGTTAGTAGACACATCATTTAGCAAATTTACAACAGTTACATTTATATTAGCGCCATTGCTAGCAAATGTTCTTATAATTCCCGCATGAAAACATTCCTTTTCAGTTTCCGACTTATACTCAATAACAACATTTATATTTTTACTAGCAACAATATCAATTTGATTTAAAAGAACTTGGCTATCTTCATCAAAAGTATATGTAATTTTAACATTCTCGGCTTTCTGATTGTTTACAATTCTAATTTTGCTATTAGCCTTAGAAAAAACTATATTTTCTAGCTCTTTATTATTTCCAAAAACTAATTCTCTATTCGAAACAGCTTCATCTATCTCACTGTTTTCCTTTATAATTTGAACATTTTCAAACTCTGGAATTATTTCTGGAATTTGTGCATCTATTTCTATATTATTTATTCTAAAATTATTTGCCGTTCTAATAGGCGTTTCATTTAATTTTAGCATTACCTCAATCCTTTCTTTCGCCCAATAGGGACGCCCCTTTTGGTGCGATTATCCTATTGCACCTTGCAATTCTAAGTTTATTAGGTTATTCATTTCTACCGCATATTCTACTGGTAATTCTTTTGAAATTGGATATGCAAATCCTCTTACTATCATGGCTTTTGCATCTTCTTCTGACAATCCTCTGCTCATTAAGTAGAATATCTCTTTGTCACTTATTTTTCCTATTTTAGCTTCGTGTGAAAATTCTACTTCATCAGTTCTTATGTCGTTTACTGGAATTGTGTCTGAACGTGATATGTCATCTAACATTAGTGATTCACAGCTTACGCTACATTTTGAATTTTTAGCGTTTTCTGTAATTCTTACTAAAGCTCTATATGTGCAGGCTCCACCATCTTTTGAAATTGATTTTGAATTTACAACTGATGATGTGTTTGGTGCATTGTGAACTACTTTGAAACCTGTGTCTAGGTCTTGTCCGTGTCCTGCAAATGTAATTCCTGTGTATTCTGTTTTTGCACCTTCTCCATTTAATATGCTCATTGGATAAAGCATTGAAACTTTAGAGCCAAACGAACCTGTAACCCAGTCAATTTGTGCATTTTTGCCTACTATTGCTTTTTTAGTATTCAAGTTCATCATGTTTTTTGACCAGTTTTCTATTGTTGAATATCTTAAATAAGCATTGTCTTTTACATATAATTCAACACAGCCAGCATGAAGATTTACCTTATTATATTTTGGTGCTGAACATCCTTCTATAAAGTGAAGGCTTGCTCCCTCGTCTACTATTATAAGGGTATGCTCGAATTGTCCAGACTCTGGTGAGTTTAATCTAAAATAAGATTGCAAAGGAATATCAACCTTTACCCCCTTTGGAACATATACGAAAGATCCTCCAGACCAAACAGCAGCATGAAGTGCCACAAATTTATGGTCATTTATTGGAACGCATTTCATAAAATGCTCTCTTACTAAATCTGGATATTCTCTAACAGCAGTCTCCATGTCTGTATAGATTACTCCTTGCTTTAGCAAATCTTCTTTTATGCTATGATATACAACCTCTGAGTCATATTGAGCGCCAACACCTGCTAGAGATTTCTTCTCTGCCTCTGGAATTCCCAAATTATCGAAAGTCTTTTTTATATCTTCTGGAACATCGTCCCAGCTTGAGTTCAATTTAGATTTTGGCTTAACATATGTTGCAATCTCATCCATTTTAAGTTCAGACAAATCTGGTCCCCATGTTGGAAGTTCTAGCTTTTCGTAAGTTTCTAAAGCCTTCAAACGAATCTCTCTCATCCAGTCTGGGTCATTTTTCTTTGCTGAAATCTCTTCAACAATTTCTCTGTTAAGACCTTTTTTCATTTTAAACTCGTAGTCATCTTTATTTTTTATATCATATATATTTCTATCTATATCGTCTACTTGAGTTTTTGACATAATCTTTCCTTTCTTTCTTGATTTTATTCGCTTTATATCATATAATCTTTGTATTCTTATTTGAAAGGAGAATACTTATGAGTTACCTTCTTGTTCTCTTAATCGTTCTGTTACTTTCGGGTGACGGAATTATTGCTGTCACGGATAAGTTTCGGAAAGATTTCACAAAAAGGCAAAACCAATCGGACAAATCCGATAAGCAAAATAAGTAATTCTCGGCTCTCACCTAACTAACTTATACGGTGAGAGCTATTTATATTGTGAATATCCATTCTCTTCAATCTCTTGTGCTAAGCTTGCATCTCCAGTTTTTACAATCTTGCCATCAACTAATATATGAACATAGTCAACTTTCAAATTTTCTAATATTCTAGTATTGTGTGTAATTATTAAAACTGCATTCTCTTCATTCTTGTACATTTCTATTCCCTTAGAAACTGTTCTAACAGCATCAACATCAAGTCCAGAATCTGTTTCATCTAATATTACAAGTTTTGGTTCTAATACAAGCATTTGCAAAATTTCATTTTTCTTTTTTTCTCCGCCAGAGAACCCAACATTCAAATTTCTCTCAATTAGCTTTGGATTCATATTTAATTCTTCCATATATTTCTGAATTTGATCTCTTAATTCAAAAATTTTCACTGGCTTGTCTGTTATTTTATTTTTAGCATATTTCAAGAAATTTGTAGTAGATATTCCAGGTATTTCAACAGGTGATTGAAAAGACATGAATACACCTTTTTTTGCGATTTTATCTGTTGATAAATTGCTAATATCTTCTCCTTCAAACACAACTTTTCCACTTACTTTTTTATATTCTGGATTATTCAAAATAACATTTGCAGTTGTAGATTTTCCGGCTCCATTTGGTCCCATTATTACATGAGTTTCTCCCTTATTAATCTTCAAATTCAATCCTTTTAGGATTTCCTTTTCTCCTGCTACAGCGTGCAAATCTTGTATATCTAATAAATTTTCCATTACAAATCCTTTCTACTAATTGGTCTTTTATTTTCTAGTAGTTTTGCCATTTTTTTAGCAATCTACTATATATCTTTTTCATTTACAAAAATAATATTTGGTTTTCCTACCAAACAAATAGGATTATACTACATAATCGCAGTACAGTCAATAGTTTGGCTGTATTTTCCATATGTAAAAGAAGATATGTTCTCCCATATCTTCTTCATTTATTAACTATATTAGATTAATTATAAATCTCCCCTCAAAATTTTATTTATATTCTTTGATAACATTCTTCTATTTAATAAATATGTATTAATGCTTTCTAAAATAATCGTTATAGCAGAAATCTCAAACAAATACAATGGATTTATGCTTTTCTTAACTTTTTGTATATTGTATAATTGTTCTCTTATTTTATTTGCCATCAAACCTATTGTGTCCTTTGCAATAAAATTATCTACTATTACGTTGAATAGCATGACTATTAGTGCAGTAGCAACAAGTGCTATTATTATGCTGATAACACAAACTAATATATTTTCAATTATTGTAATTTTCTGAATATCTTTGTTGGTATACCCCTCAATTTTCATCAAGCCTATATCTACGTTTGATATATAGGTTTTATTATTGTTTGTTATAATTAATATCATCATAAAGACAATTGTTGCTACAATCAAAAATCCTGTAATTATATTTTTTATTGCTTTTTGACTTTCTCTCGTTATAGATGTAACAGAGGCAATATTTCCGCTTAGCGTGTCTGTATCGCTATAGTCATTTTCATATAATTTTGTCGAAATTTCATTTCTTCTTAGTAAATTCTTATTTCTCATTTCTTGTTCTACATAATCTATATTGCTTATATTATCAACTACAACATTTAATCTATAATATCCCGGATCATATTCAAGCTCTTGGTTAATCTCTTTTACAATTTTAGCAGGTATATATACAACATCACTTTGCTTATTACTTTGATTATCATATACTCCTATGACTTTAAATTTTTTTACTATCCCCTTATCATCATTTTCAATGGTAATCTCTTTTCCTAAGAAATCATTGCCATTTAAGTATTCTTCTCCTTTTCTAATTTGATCAGTTATTGTCATCGCCTCTGAACTAACATAAATTTTGTTTGGTATGATAGCAACATATTCATCGTTTTCTTGTATTCCTCTCCCACTTACTAAATCCGGCAGTACCTTTTCTGTTGCAGGATACAGAGAAACAAATGCATCTTGTTTTTCGGTACTAAACTGCTTACAACATAAAATGCTAAATACTCTCTCTTCTTCTTGATTATATACCCACTCAACATGTTTTATCTTTTCTATTTCATTTTTTGTTTCTTCGTATTTACTCGGAATATACTCTATGCCAGATATTTTTCTAAGTTCTATACCTTTTCCTATTTTGTTTATATAATTATTGGTTGAATATTGAATTATATCCACTATAAATAATATTACTAGCATTATGATTAACGGTATATACAATAATTTATTTTTTTTTCTATTTCGTCTTAAGCTCTTTATCGATATCTTTATAATATCATTAGTTTTCATCTATTCCTATATTTCCTTCTTTTAATTTCAATATAACATCTGCATATTTTTTTACCCTATCAGAGTGAGTTACTACAATTATACACTTTTTTTCATCTCTTAGTCGTTTAAATATTTCAAATATTTTTATCTCATTGTCCTTGTCCAAATTGCCAGTTGGTTCATCTGCTAATATTATATCTGGATTATTGGCTAGTGCCCTTGCTATTGCAACCCTTTGTTCTTCCCCACCAGATAATTCCTTTGGATAATGCTTTTTTCTATCCTCTAAATTTACCATCTGTATTAAAGATTCTACTCTTCCATTTCTGGTTATCTTGTCATATTTTTTATTGATATACAAAGGTTGTAAAATATTTTCTTCGACAGTCATATATTTGTTTAAATAAAACTCTTGAAAAACAAAGCCGATTTTCTCCATTCGCATTTTTGCTTTTTCATTATCATTTAACTTTGTAACATCTTGTCCATCTATAAATAATTTTCCGCTTGTTAAAGAATCCAATGTTCCAATTATGTTTAGTAGTGTTGTCTTTCCAGCACCAGATTCTCCCATTATTATATAGATTTTACCTGTTTCAAATTTCACGTTTATATTTTTCAATATTTCTATTTCATTTTTTCCTTTTATGTATTTTTTATAACCATTTACTATCTCTATTTTTTTCATACTTTCCTCTCAAATTCAAATTACTTAATATTCCTATATTAATCATTAAAAATAAAATTTAATATGTAATAGCTCCGAAAACATATTCTGTAACCTGCTTATAATTTGCTAAAAATAAATATACTTTTTTTTCGCTACCCAATTCATTTGCCGACCAGCTTACAGAATTAAACGCATTTGGCTTCAAATGTTTTGTATTTCCCATAATTTTATTTGTATTTGCATCAAAAATAGCTGCATCAATATATTTTTCTCCTTCAACAGTTAGTGAAAGATTAATTGGCGCATCACTAGATGTACGAGTTATATAACATATTATTTTTGCATCCTTAATTGCTGTCCTCGCTATAATTTTTTGTTGTACATTCACTCTAAGTACATCTACATAATCTGTGCTTATTGGATAAGAGTTAATATTTCCATTGGCTAAATATTCATTAAACTTTTGAGTAATATCCATACTAGATGCCTTCGTTATTATTGGTATTTGTAATAATAACATTATTACAAATATAGAGGTAATAATTTTTTTTAAATTTTTCATAATAGTTATCTCCTTATCTAAATTATATATATAGGAATATTAAGTAACTAATTTATTATATCTAGTTTTCTTATTGTGCTAACAATTAGTGAAAAAATATATATTAGAACATTTATCATAATACTGCTTATTATATTAATTTCTACGTTTATTAATTTTGTCAAAAAGAACAATAATATTATTCCTATTATCCAACCAATTAATGTTATCACTAGCAAATCAACATATATAATTTTCTTTGAATTATATCCTAGAATTTTTAATAATTTTAAATTGTCTTGTTGGTTGCTTATTATATTGTTGTATATTAAAATTGTAATGCATAGTACAATTAAAATATCTAAATATTTAACCACCTTTGAAATATTTGTTACATTTTTATAGCTTTTGAGTATTGCATCATACTGCACAGAGCCCCCATTACTTTCAAGCTCTATTCCTTTTTTATCAAATATTTTTTTAATATAATCACAATGTTTCCAATCATCTACTACAATCACATAACAAGAGAACTTTTGGTTTGGTATTTCTATTGTATCGATTCTGAAATCTTCAACATATTTCATTCTTTTTATTTTTTCCTGCTGTTCTTCTGTCAAAACAATTTGCGGATTTGAAATAGAAAGACTCCTTGCATAATACAAACTCTCTTCGTCCATAAACTCTTTTACTTTGGTATCATAAAAATAATCAACCACTTTTGTTAGATTAATTCCTATATTCAAAAACACAAATATAACTATAATCGCTATAACATATTCAATATTTACTTTATTTCTTAAAATACTTTTTATTTGAATTGATAACATATTTTTCCCTCTTACATTTTTCTACATCAATTTTAATATTAATATTTAAAATTGTCAATATTTAACAATTAAAATTATAATTTTTTTGCAATAACATTGTATATATGCCAGTGTTTTATTTTTTTCAATCCAGTTTTTCCATCTTTTTCTATCTCTTTAAATTCTATTATATCAAATTTATTTTTAAATAGTTCTAATACCTGCTCTTTAGATAAAAATACCATCTCTTCTTTTATAGGGCTCCAAGAATCGTTCATTCCAAAAAAGTTTCCTACAAAATATCCGTTCTTTTAATATGCTATCAGATATTTCTCTCCATAAAACATGAAAGTAGTCCTTATCACAAAACGGAATGCTAAAATTTGCAACAAATAAGGTATTCTTTCTTAATTCTACATTTTCAAAATTTTCACAACAAAACTCGAGTCTTTTTAGCTCTTCATTATCTAATTTCCTAGATATAAGTTCTTTTGTATCCTCTCTATCTATTGCTAGCACATTCCAACCATTTTTTATTAAATATATTGTGTCTTTCCCTGCTCCACCCCCTAAATCAATAGCATTTTGTGGAGTAATATTCATCTTAACAAATTCTTCTACTATTGGATGTGGTAAAGCATCCATTGTATTTTTATAGTATTTTTGTATACTTTCCATAATTTCTAATTCCTTTCTATTGGTTGTTATAAATCAACTTCATTAATCTAAAAATCAAGTTTGAACTATAATAGTGGTAAAGGCATCACCTAATTGTGATGCCTTTATTAGTCATTATAATGTCCTTTGCACTGCACTATTTCAATTTGTTCGTTTGCAATTCGATAAACTATTCTGTTTGCTTCATCAATTCTTCTACTCCAAAATCCACTTAAATCATTTTTTAATGGTTATGGTTTACCAATTCCTGCAAACTCATTTCTTTTAATATCAATAAGCAGTTGGTTAATTCGTTTTAATGTTTTTCTGTCTTGATTTTGCCAATAGCAATATTCTTCCCAAGCTCTCTCTGTAAACATTATATTATTCATCCGCCATCTCCTCTAATTCTTTAAGCGACTTTTTTACGACTTTCCCCTCTTCTAATTGTTTTATTGATTCTTTTATTGCTTTCATATTATTCTCCGAATAGAATGGATCTATTGAAACTTCAAATGGTATTCTTTTCTCTCTGCTCATTTTTCTAGCAAAAATATTAAATGCTGTACTCATCGTTATTCCTAGTTCCTTACAGGTCTCTTCCATGCTTCTTTTCACTTCTTCGTCCATACGTACATTTACTAATGTTTGAGCCATAATTATCACCTCTCTATTAACAGTATAATTCTTTGTAAAGATTTTGTCAATACGCTATCTTTATTTTAGTTGTATATTTTTATTATATTCTTATTTTTTTATTTAATTCATTTTTTCAATAAATAAAAAAAAGATATGCGTCTCCACACACATATCTGATGTTTAATATCATGACCAGTTATATAATATATATTACAATGGAAACGATTAAAAATCAATATTTTTACTAAAATAATTATAAAAATTTTCGCCCAAAAAGGGGCGTCCCTCTTGGGCGAAATTTTATTCTGTTCTTAATGCTTCTACTGGGTCTTTTTTGCTTGCCATTTTGGCTGGTATTAGTCCTGCAAGTATTGTTAAGCCTAAGCTTATTAATACTAGTATGGTTGCTTGTGTTACTGAAACTGTTGCATGTATTGCTACTCCAGATAGTGCATATATTATGCTGTTTATTGGCAAGGTTAATAGCAAGGTTATTCCAACGCCTATCATTCCAGATATTAAACCTATTATGAATGTTTCTGCATTGAATACTCTCGAGATATCTTTTTTCGATGCTCCGATTGCTCTTAATATTCCTATTTCTTTTGTTCTTTCTAATACTGAAATGTATGTGATTATTCCTATCATTATTGATGATACTACAAGCGATATACTTACGAATGCAATTAATGCATAGCTTACGGCGTCTATTATGTTTGTTATTGAGCTCATCATTGCTCCAACTAAGTCTGTGTAGGTTATTGTATTTTCTTCTTTTCCGTCGTCTCTTTGTTTTTTGTTGTAGTCCTCTATCGCTTTTGCTATTAACTCTTTGCTTTCAAAAGTCTTTGGATATATCAATATTGATGATGGCTTATCTAAATCGATTGCTCCTAATGTTTTTAGATTGTTTTCATAACTTGCATTCTGATTTTTTGTGTATGTATCCATTACTTTTGCGATTTCTTCTGTTGACATTTGGCTTATTGCCATTTTTTGCTCGTTGCTTAGATTAGAAAAATTGAATTCTGACTTTTCTCCTGATTTTGGAAACTCTAGTCCTGTGAATACATTAGTTTCTGGATTTTCTTTCTGCTCTTTTACAATGTCCGCTTCGTTTGTCTTATTTATAACGTATTCTTTTAAGTCTTTTAAATATCCTATTCCGCCATTCATAGCTGTTGCAGTGCTTTGCTCGTTTTGTTTAATAATTCCAACAACATTTATATTCTCGGCATTTGCTATTTTTTCTTTCATAAAGTCATCATCTTCACTCTGGTCTATCCACAAATTTCCTTGTTTTTCATAATAATCAGAGTTTAATATTAATTTAAATGATAATTTTAATAATTCATCATATGAATATGTAGTCTCTTCTTCTTTTTCTACATTTTCTCCTTTTTTAGCCTTTTCCCACTGTTTTGATAATTCTTTTTGATCTTTTATTCCTAAAGTATATAGCACATAATCGTTCAATTCATTGTTTTCATTTACTATTAAAACAACTTCGTTATAGCTCTTTGGCCAACTTCCTGCAATTAAATCATATTGAGAATGAAGTAATTCTTCGTTGTCTAGCATTTCTGTCCAAGCGTCATTGTTCATAGTGCTAAATGAGCTAGATACCATTGCCATTGGAGAATTCTCTTGTGCCTCTCTCATGCTTCCCATTCCCATGCTGTCCATTACAGTACTTGGGTTTACTTGCACAACGCCATTAGATGTATCTTCTTTATATAAATTTAGATTTAAATTGTATCCATATTGAATAGCATTACTGTTTTTAGCAATGTCGTTATCTTCTTGCTGTAAGTAATGTTTAAGCTCTGTTAAATTATTATTTTCCATTTTATTAGATAGAGTCGAAATCATCTCAGACATTATATTTTTTGAATATATCTTGTCTTTTGGTCTATCCTCTTCTTCATTGTTTTCGTCCATCATTTTTTCTATCATTGCAGATGTGTCTATTGTAGACTCCTCTATTGTTATTGGGTATGATGATAGAGTATCTTCTTCTACTTTGTCAATGTAATTTTGTATTCCATTAGACAAAGCTAAAATCAATGCAATCCCTATTATTCCAATACTTCCAGCAAACGAAGTTAAAATAGTTCTGCCTTTTTTAGTCATTAAATTGTTCAAACTTAAATTTAAGGCAGTGAAAAATTTCATAGAAGTTCTGCGTTTTTCCTTTGATTTTTCAGCCTCCTTCTTTTCACTCGTATATGGATTAGAATCGTTCATAATAGTTCCATCAAGTATTCTAACAATTCTTGTAGAGTATTTCTCGGCAAGTTCCGGATTATGTGTAACCATTATTACAAGCTTATCCTTCGATATTCTCTTCAATATTTCCATTACCTGTACAGAAGTCTGAGTATCCAAAGCACCAGTTGGTTCATCAGCCAAAATTATATCAGGATTATTTACTAAGGCTCTAGCAATAGCAACTCTTTGCATTTGCCCTCCTGATAATTGGTTTGGCTTTTTATGTATTTGCTCCTTCAATCCCACATCTTCTAATGCTTTAATAGCCTTTTGTTTACGTTCTTTCTTACTTACACCAGATAAAGTTAGCGCCAATTCAACATTTGCAAGCACTGTTTGGTGTGGAATTAAATTGTAATTTTGAAAAACGAAACCAACAGAATAATTTCTGTAAGCATCCCAATCTCTATCCTTAAAATTCTTGGTAGACTTATTATTAATAATCAAATCTCCACTAGTATATCTGTCTAGACCTCCAATTATATTTAAAAGTGTAGTCTTACCTCCACCACTTTGCCCTAAAATAGATACAAACTCGCTCTCTCTAAATTCAATATTTATGTTTTTCAGTGCATGAACCGTTGTATCTCCAGATATATAATCTTTATTAATATTCTCTAACTTTAACATATTTACCTCTTTTCTCTATTCCCATTTATATCTTGTTTTCAAATTATAAAAAAGCTTATAATCTTTTTGCTCTCTTTGAATTCTTCCAACAACAATAAAAGGTTTTACATTCTGTTCCTTAGAAAATTTCCTTATCTTTTCTTCTGTAAAATTTCCACTTTCCACAAATTTTCTATATTCTTCTTCATTTATTAATGCATTACTTGCGAACTCATCAGCTTTTTCTTCCATGTTCGACTTTGAGTCGGCATAGTCTATAAACTGATTTCCCGCAATATCCCCGTTTAATAAATGCCCAATCTCATGAAATAATGTAAACCAGAATTCATCAGCAAATGCTCTTCTAATTGTCATTGAAAGTATTATTTTGTTATCATTTTTTCTTATAAAACCTTGTACCGGAGCTCCAGCAAAGTTTTTCACAACTTGAAATACAACTCCACATTCTGCAAATAATTCTTTTAATTTTTTTATTGCTTCATTTATTTCTAAAAACATATAGTCCTTAATTTTCTCTATATTATTCATTAATTTTTGTTCATCATATTCTTCATTTATTGTATTTTTCTCTGCTATTATGTCACATATTCTAAGCCATACATATAACACATAAACATTCGTTTCTAGAGTTTGCGATTTTCTAAAAGCAACTTGACTAGTAACCAAGTTATTAATATATGTCAAATTCTTTACATTGCATATATTTCTTAGCTCTATTATTCGTGCAAATACATCTTTTGTTTTATTCATCACATTTTGTTCTTCAGCATATTCTATAACTTTTTTTAATTTTTTTACTATTTCAACTTCATTTTCATCTATCTCTTCTTGCTCTTTATACTCAAGCATTTCTTTATCATAAATTCCTTGAAGATTTATCCAAAAACTTGTTGGAATTCCAAAGACATACTCTAGGCTTCTTGCAAATGATGGTGATATTCCTTTTTTACCATTTACAACTTCACTAACATGTTTTGGAGAAAAACCTGTTCTAATAGCAAGTTCTTCTTGGCTCATTTGTTTTTCTTCAAGAACCTCTTTTAGAGTTTCTCCAGGATGAATAATAAAATCAAGGGATAATCCATTCATTTTTTCCGCCATGATAATCTAACACTCCTTTTACATTTAATATTTTACAATTTTTTAAACTTTCTATATCTAATTCTGTATCAAGTGGTTCAACTACTATTCTATAATTTGCTGTTATTGATATTGCATAACACTTATCTAAATTTCCTTCCAGTGGATGTGGCTTGCCTAATCCAACTCTTGTTAAATATTGATTAAAATTCTCTGTTGCCTCTAATTGGTTTAGTCTTAGCTTTATTTTTCTACCTATTTCAAGTCCAACCTTCTTTTGTAATATTCTTGGGTCACAAAGTACCCTTTGTACTTTGTCATCTTGATACTTTAATTGCAATATTTCACCTTCTTTTAAGTTAATTACCTATTAGGTAATATTATTTTAGCACATATATTTCCATTATGCAAGTGAAATCTGATTATATTTTATACATTTTTTTACATTTCATTACATCTCTCTGATAAGTTTCAAATAATTACGTACGGAAATCGATATCCCAGCATATACTATTAGCATGGAGGTGAATTTTGTGAATTATCAAAATTACGATGATTATATGAGAAATACATTAGGATTTTCTGGCATGAATCAATCTATGGGTATGCCTTATGGTGGTTGTGCTAACATGGGATGTACTGGTATGTGCCAAAATCCATATACAAACATGGCAAATTCTATGTGGCAAAATCAGTCCTGCAATCTAGAAAATCTATACCCAGATTCATATAAAGTTATATATCCAATGGTTGTTGCATCTTGTAGAAATGTTACAATGCCAATTGCAGAAGATACCATAGAAAGAATGGTTAGTGATATTTATGATAAAGCAGTTTCAAATACAAAAATTAGTGTTAGCCTTACAGTTGAAACTACTAACAGAGAAAGTTCTGAAGATAGACAAATGCCAAATAGACCACCAAGAAAGCCACGCAGAAATCCATTCTTGAATGATTTAATTAGAATTTTAATATTAAGAGAATTAATCGGCGGAGTACGTCCAAGATTTCCAGTACTTTAAGACTTTGAACATATAAAAAGACTAGTTCATATTTCACACATGAATTAGTCCTTTTCATTCTAATTTTCTTTCATTGTTTTTGCTGTTTCTGCATTTTCTTTTGTATAGCCTAATAAAATATTTGTATTCTTTGAAGCAATTGTGTTCCAAATTTCATCGTATACTTCTTTCTTTTCTTTAGTTACAATGTTTATTGTTGCAATTGAAGTAACCTTTCCTTTTACGTCCATTATATTTATTGATTGACTTGTTTTAATTCCATTTGTTCTGTAATTCATTGCATACATCCAAATTACATCTCTATATTCTATTACCTTAAATCTTCCTTGAAAATTTATTATGTAATTTTTTGTTAGGTATAAGTGAGTTTTTTCGTAATAGAAAGCATCAGCATCATTCATTTCTTTATCTAATTTTTCTATTAAATCTTCATCCATTTTCTTTACACTAATATTAAAATGAACTTTTTTTATTATTCCAGTTAGCAATGAGGCAAGGCCTATTATCAAACATATCATACAGCCAGTCATTTGTAATGAGCCCACATCTAAAAGTGCAGCTTCTGACGCATCTAAATAAACACTTCCAAAATAATTATCATAGTCTGCAACTGTTATCTTATAATTTTCATCTTCTATTGCATCATTATAAGCTTCTACGGCAAGTTCCTTTATTTCTCTTGTTGCAAGCTTTGTCATTCCTGCAATTTTTCCCGGATTTTCCGTAATATCTTCTCTGTTCAAAGAGTTGAAAGTTGAAGTTGGCATATATGCAACATACATATAATCTTCATCCATTACAATGTAATAGCTATTGTCATTTCCATCTTGTACCGCAAATTGGTATGGAACATGAGTTACATCAAGTTTTGCAATTTGATTTTCTTTTTCTTCATCACTTAGTAATAATTCGCTAAAAGATTTAGCATTTTCACTAGTTTTATCAATTTCATAACCTCCCCATAGTCCTAATGCAATTCCAAACAATAAAATAATTATTCCAATTATAATAATTTTGTTAATATTCTTAATTTCTTTTAATACATTTTGATTTTTGAACTTTTTCATTTTTTGTCCCCTTTTATTAGTTATAATAAATTTATATCCTTTCCTAATGAATTCGTAAAAAAACACTAGCTTTTCAATTTATTGTTATACTTTCATCATATCAGTTAAATCTTTTCTAAACTCTTTTTGCTGTTAGTTATCATTTAAATTTTCTTGGCTAAATACATGCAATATTGTTATTCCACTGTCAATTTCTATTTTAGCATACCTTAATTTTTTTATATCATCAGGTGCATTTTCAACCATTCCTTCATATAAGGTATCCTTGTTGTCCTTTATTACTTTAATATTCATTAGTCTTAGGCTTCCTATGTTATCATATAACTTCATCATAGTCACATCCTTTTCAAAGATATTATACAACATAAAGCACAAAATTTCTAGCCTATTTCTTGTATAAAAAACTCAAACCAGAAAAAAATTTTTACAATATTTCTTCTTTATTTAAAATTATTTACATAACGCATTTTTCTTATTTCTAATTTTTTACAAAATTAGAAAGTCCTAGCCAGACGCACATGATATTTGTAATTGTTGTCGCTGTCGTTGATGACGATTGTGCCATTGCTGAAACTAACGTAACAGCCACAGTTGACGAAAGTAGAGGACGACCAATATGTTCCTTATAATCCATATCCACTATAATCGGTGTTACCTCTGTGCTTTTTCAATGCGTCATGCAAAATTTCATCATATACTCCTGAATATGGTGTAACAATAATCGATATTTTCTTTCTAACTTATTATTAAGTATTTTGCTTAAAAAAAAATCTCTCTTTTTATGTACTAAATATTATAAAATGTCGTAATATAGCGAATGATTTTCCTTGACTTTATACATAATTTATATATAATATACTCAGTTATTTCTTAAAAGTTTTTATCTTTTATTTTGTATCAAAATCATTGATTTCTTCAATTAGCCGTTCTGGCAAAATGTTCTACATACAATTCGATTAAACTTTTAATAACTAAATTAAATTTATTCCAAATCTAGGAGGTTTATATATGCCCAATGAAAAGAAAAGCATATTACAACCAAAGAATGATGTAGTGTTTAAAGCATTATTTTCAAGAGGAAAAACAAGGATTACACAAGCTATGCTAGAGGCTATTTTAAAGATGAAAATAGACAGGCTTGAGCTTGATAAAAGTACAGATTTATTAAACGATAATAAAGATGATAAAAACGGAAGACTAGATTTAAGAGCAGTAATAAATGGAAATACTGAGTGTGACATAGAGGTACAACTTGCTTCAAATAATAATATTGCTGAGAGATTTGTATATTACTGGGCAAAAATGTATGTTGCTAATTTAAAGATTGGTGATACTTACAGTGACTTAAGAAAAACAATATCAATAATAATTTTAGATGATGTTTTTAAATTAACAAAAAATCTTGAAAAGCCTCAGACCACGTGGAAAATAAGAGAAAACGAAGAGTTACATCTTATATTGACAGATTATTTTGAAATTATTATAATAGAGTTACCTAAAGTAGTAAAAGCATACCATAAAACACCGAACGATGAAGTACTCCAATGGATGCTTTTTCTAGATAATCCAGAGAAAGAGGAGGTATCTCGTATAATGGAAGAAAATAAAGATATTAAAGAGGCAAAAGAAGAATTGGATAGAATAAGTCAAGATGACTTATTAAGGCGAAGAGTTTTAAATAGAACACTTGAAATAGCTGACAAATTACAAATGAAAAAAGAATTAGAAGAAGCGAAAAAAGAAGCACAGCAAGCAAGAGAAAATGAAAGAAAAGATATAATAAAAAATTTGCATAAGCTTAATATTCCTATAGAACAAATTTCAAAAGCAGTTAACTTATCTGAAAAAGAAATAAAAGAAATATTGTCAACACACTCATACAATTAACTAGATACAACTTTAATGTTGTCACATTAAAATTTTAGAGTATATCTGAAACTCCACGTAAAATTTCAAATATACTCTAATTTTATTATGAAAATTTACTCTATATCATGCAGCTATTCTATAAATATATCTGTGTTTGAACCTATTTGCTATTTACATAACGCATTTTTCTTATTTCTAATTTTTTACAAAATTAGAAAGTCCTAGCCAGACGCACAGGATATTTGCCGAGGCTGCTGTTTTCGCCGTAGCCGCTGCCGCCGATTTTGCCAGTACTAAAATTTACACAATAGCCGTCGATGCCGTAGTTGATGGCAGAGGACGACCAATATTGTGCTTTTAATCCATATCCACTATAATTTGAAGTTGTTATTCCTAATTGTCCTCCAAATGTAGCTAATTCAATGTGGGTTGGAACTCTCCATTCTCCTGAGGTTATTCCCTTAGCATTAGAAAATGTATATGTTGCACTATTATTATAATCACTTAGTGCCATTACATTAAATCTTGCATTTCCACTTCCTCTTGCAGATAATACATCTTTTATTCCGAATGGGCCATTATAATTTGTTTTGCTTACATAATATTCTTTTAATCCTGTTACAGTAGATATTGTATAATCAGTGCCTCCCCATGAGCCACTTCCGCCATATTTAAAGTCTGAAAATATTATTCCATCCACTGTTCCATTTCCATCTACATCAGCATAATATCCTACTCCAAAATTTCCCGTAAATGTTGAGTCTTTTACTGTTACTGTATATGTTGCTGTTTTTTCATTATAGTTTGTTGTTGCTGCACTCTTTACTGTTATTGTAGCACTTCCTGCTCCAACTGATTTTACTGTTACCGTACTTCCGCTTATGCTTACTGTTGCCACATTTGTGTTTGAAGATGATACACTTAAAGTTCCGGTATTTCCGCTAACTGTAAATGTTGTGCTATTGGGATAATTAATTGTTCCACTTGTTTCTGATAAACTTAAGTTTCCTTCAGCTTTTTCTATTTTTGCTATCACTGTTACATTTTTTGTTGCATAATTTTCCTTACTTGCTCTTATCTTTATAGTAGCTGTTCCTGCATTTATTATCTTTGGAATTGTTGTAGAATAGTTTATTCCATCTGTAGAATATTCTAGTGTTGTATCTGTTGGTTCTACATTCACATTTATAATTGCTTCATGCTCACAGCTATCATATATTCCCTCATATGGAGTTGTACTTATTTTTATTCTTTTATTCATATTATTATCATTGTTATTTGAGGAATTTGTTTTATTTTCTGTTGTTACACTGTAATCATTCTTCCATACTTTTAATGTTCCATCAGCATTTTTCTCTACTTTATCTATTCTTCCCTCTGAAACTTTTGTATTCAAAAAATCTTCTAATGTTTCATATTCATTTGTCAAATAAAATTCCATTATAGTTCTATTAATTATTTCTTTTGTTTCACTTTCTTTTGTTAGTTCTGCAGAACTTTGTGCTTTTTTTATTATTCCATTATCACCAACAACTGTATTTATGCTTATTCCTGCAAGTATTAATAAAACAACAATTGTAACCGCAAGTGTGATTAGTGTAATTCCTTTAATTTCTTTTGTTTTCATATAAGATTCATCCTTCCATTTTTTTGTTAAGTAACATACTTAATGATAAAGAGAGAATCTTGCTTTCTCATTTATTTTTAGCTTGCAATAACAGTTTTAGTATTTTTTAATTTATTTTCTTTTTTATAATTTTTATTCTATAAAAATTTCTTCTAGCACTTGATTTTTTATATTCTTTTGGTATAATACAAAGTATAAAAATTATCATTAAGTATGTTACTTAAACACATTTTTATATTTTTCTTCAAATTTTTCTATTGATATCGGCTTTTCAAAATAATATCCTTGTATCATATCACAATTTATTCTTTTTAAGTAATCAACTTGTTCCTTGTTTTCTATGCCTTCCGCCACAACCTCTATTCCCAGCTTATGTGACATTTCAATTATTGCCTCTATTATAATTTTACCTCGACTACTTTCTACTATATCATCAAAAAAACTTTTATCCATTTTTAGAACATCTATATTAATATTTTTTAACATGCTAAAAGATGAATAGCCTGTTCCAAAGTCATCCATAGATACTGTAAATCCCAATTTGTGAACATTCCTTTCCGCTTCTTTTGCAAGCTCAACATTATTAACAACAGAGGTCTCCGTCATTTCTAATTCTATAGTATTTGGTTTTATACTATATTTATTTACAAAATCTATTAAATCATTTATATGATTTTTATTATACAAATGTAGTCTTGACTCATTTACTGATATTGGAAAGATTTTATAACCTTTTTTCTCCCAGTTTTGTTGTAATTTGCAAATACTTTCTAGTACATATGTGTCTAGCTCTGTTATTAACTCATATTTTTCTAATAATGGAACAAAAATATTTGGCATTACTACATCTCCATCTCTATTCCAACGTACCAATGCTTCTGCTCCTGCTAGTTTTTCAGTCTTTGTATAAAACTTTGGTTGCAAATAAATTACAAATTTATTATTTGCAATTCCTTCTTTTAATCTTTTTTCTAAAATATTTCTATATTTTATATTCATATTATCACCTAAAATTATTGTTTACATTTTTCATAAAAAAATTTCATATTTTAGAAAAAATTATAAAACCCCAAACATGTTGAGGTTTTATTTTCCTATCTTCCATCATCTTGTTCAATTAAATCTCTTCTGTTTACTTTTGAACTTTCCTTATTTTTCTTAAGTTCTCCGCTTTCAATTATTTCTCGCAAAAAGTCTCCTAAATCTTTATATTTAATGCCTATTTCTTGAATGATTTCTCTTCTTCCTTTTCCTCGTCTTATCAACTCAATTATTTCTTCTTTTTTTGCTTCTCTTGCTTGCGTGATTTCATCTTGTGTAATAACTCCATCTCTTATAAGTTCAGCCATAAGACTTCTTATATTTTGTTCATCTTTTACTAATTGCCTCGATATTTCTTCTGCATTATATCCATATTTCAATAATTCAACTATTCGTTTTTTAGTTTTATCTACTTTTTTATATGAATCTATTTTGCCCTCCGAAGATAGCTTGTCTAATATTCTTCTTAATGTATCTTGCTTAGTTATCTTCATTTCTTTCATAATTTCACGTTGACCTAAGCCCGCTTTTCTTAATTCTATCACTCTTTTTTCTATTTCTTCATCTGCACATTGGTAAACTTCTGCTATAGATAACCTTCCTTCTTCAACAAGCCTATCAAGATATAAATAAGTTCTATCTACAGAAATACCTAAAGAACTAGATATCTCACTCACATTTCTTTTTGCCTTTGCCATACTCAATATCTGTTTTAGCTTTTCCTCAGTTTCTTTCTTATATAAATTTGTAGCCAAGCTATCAAGTTTTCCCTCTTCTACAAGTAATCCTATTATAAGCTTCACACGATTTTCATTTGTACCAAGTTCCATTGCAATCTTATCATAAGGATAATTCTTTTTTCTAAGCTCTAATATCTTTTCTTTTAATTCCTGTTCTTCTTTATAGCTTCTTATCATATCTATTCACCTTCTTATTTAAGCTGCATCGATAATAGTTTGCTTATTCCCTTTTCTTCCATTGTTACACCGTAAACTGTATCTGCAATTTCCATTGTTCCTTTTCTATGTGTTATTACTAAGAACTGTGTTTCTGTGCTGAATTTCTTTAAATATAAGGCATATCTTGCAACGTTTACGTCATCAAGAGCAGCTTCAATTTCGTCTAGTATGCAGAATGGAGCTGGATTTATTTTTAGTATTGCAAACAATATTGCTATTGCTGTTAGTGCTTTTTCTCCACCCGATAATAGCATCATGTTTTGTAGTTTCTTTCCTGGTGGTTGTACCCTAATGTCTATTCCACATTCTAGTATGTTGGCTTCATCTTCTAGTATTAGCTCTGCCTTTCCTCCACCAAATAGTTCAATGAACACTTCGTTAAAGTTTTTGTTTATTTGTTTGAATTTCTCATCAAATTGCTTTTGCATTGTAGTTGTCATTTCTGAAATTACATTTCTAAGCTTTGTGATAGAGTCTTCTAAATCAAGCCTTTGCTCATTCATAAAGTCATATCTTTCTTGCATTTTCTTGTAATCTTCTATTGCATCTACATTTATGCTTCCTAAGTCTGCTATATTTTTACGTAATTCTGTTGTTCTCTTTTGAGCGACTTGAACATTATCTGGCTTTGCATAACCATCTGCATTGTTAGGAGTTAGCTCATATTCTTGCCACAATCTGTTTATTAAATCGTCTATGTCTTGTTCTTGTTTTGTCTTTTTGCTTTCGACTTTTACTATTTGCTCTTTTAGACCATTTAATACACTATATTGTGACTCTATTTGAGCTTCTATTTTTTCTAATTCTTCATTTTTTGCTGTCTTTTCATTCTTTAGAGCTTCTATCTTTTCTGAGCTATTTGTAACTTCGGATTTAATCTTTTCTATTTCTTGCTCGAAGTTTGAAATTGCTTCTTCATTTTTAGTAGTCTCTAATTTTGCATTCTCTATGTCTGCTTTTTTCGTCTCTATGCTTGCATTTGCATTTTGAATATCTTGCTCTATTCTTGCAATCATTTCGTCAAGAGATGTTCCACTCTCATCAAATGAAGATACAGAAATTTTTAAGTCTGTTATATCTGTATTTAAGTTGTCTATGTATGTTTGGTCGTCTTTATTTAGCTCTGCAAACTGTGTAATCTCTGCATTTAATTCTTGCATTTCTTTGTCTAAGTTTGCAATTACTTGTTTAGTGCCTTCTTTAGAAACTTCTAATTTTTTCTTTTCTTCATCAATTTCTTCAACTTGATTTTTTAGCTTAGCCATTTTTTCTTCAAGTTTAGTAATTTGACTGTCTATCATGTCTAATTCTTGCTTTTTAGTTGCATATGTAATCTCAATTTCTTGTAAATTTTTCTCTAGTCTTGCGGATTCTTCTATTGTATCGGCTATTTTTACAGAATGCTCTTCCTTTTCTTTTTCTAGCTTCTTAATTTCCGAATTAAGCTCTTCTAGCTTAGCTTTTAATTCTTCAATTTCTCTGCTTCTTCCTAATATATTTACAGTCTTTTGAGCTACTGAACCACCACTAATTGCACCAGATGGATTTATTACGTCTCCTTCTAGTGTTACTATTCTAAACGAATAGCTGTTAGCCTTTGCAAGTTTTATGGCACTATCCATATTTTCTACAATTACTGTTCTACCAAGCAAGTTCAAAATTATGTCTTGGTACTTTTTATCCGCTTTTACTAGGTCTGCTGCTATGCCAATAATTCCATCTATTCCATTAGAATTTACTTTTTCTATTTTCTTTCCATGCACTGATGAAATTGGTAAAAAGCTTGCTCTTCCTAAATTGTTCTTACGCAAATGCTCTATCAATTTTTTTGCATCTGTTTCTGTTTTTGTAACTATATTTTGCATAGCCTGGCCTAAGCACATTTCGATTGCAGTTTCATACTTTTTGTCAACAGAAATTAGACTTGCTAGCACACCTTCTACTCCTGCATTTAATTCACTATTTTGTTCACATGCAAGTAGTAAAGATTTAACACTCTTCATATATCCATCTTTATCACGTTCTGTTTCGATTAAGAACTTACATCTAGAATCTTTCATTCTGTACTCTGCTGTAAGCTTGTTTATTTTTTCATCAAAGTCTTTTATAATGGCTAAAGCCTCTTCTTTTTGAGCCTTGATTTCTGTTAGAGTCTTAACAGCCTTATTTCTTGTATTTTCTATTTCTTGAAAGTTTTTCGAAATTTCTTGTTTCTTTATTCTGTTACTATCTAATTCAGAAATAGTGCTTTGAAGCTCTTGCTTTACATTTTTCTTAGTTTTTTCTAAGTTTTCGTAATTAATTTCATATGTATTAATTTCGGCAAGTCTTTCATATTTTGCGTCTGTATCTGCTTCTACTTGTTTCTTCTTGCCTTCTATCTCAAGCTCTTTTTCAGATAATTTAGCAGATATTTTTGCAAGCTCTTCTTCCTTCTCTTTTAGTTCTGTTTCAAACCTTTCCTTATTCTTAAATAAGTTGTCCTTCTTAGAAACCTTGCTATCTTTCTCCTCATTGAAATCATTAATTCTTTGATGTAGTTCCTCTATTTCTTTTGTAAGTCTTTCAACATTTGTAGCATTGTTTGAAATTCTTTCTTTAGAAACATTTATCTGAGAATTTAACTGTTCAATCTTAGTCTTGCTCTCGAAACCAACATTTTGCATATTTTCAATTTCTGCAATAAGTTCATCAATTCTAGCTTTTAAAGTATCTTTTTTATTTTGACCCTCTTCTAACTTTTGGCTTTCCGATGTTTCTTGGTCTTTCAATACTTGTAAATCTTCTACAATTTGTTCAAGTTTTTCCTTATATGTATTTATGTTATACACAAATAATCCAACTTCAATACTCTTAAGTTCTTCTCTTAAATCTAAGAACTTTCTGGCTTTATCTGCCTGCAATTTAAGTGGATCTAATTGTCCTTCTATTTCAGATAAAATATCATTTATACGCAATAGATTAAGCTTTGTCTGCTCTAGTTTTTTTTCAGATTCCACCTTACGAGTTCTATACTTTACAATTCCGGCAGCCTCTTCGAAAATGTGTCTTCTATCATCTGATTTATTGCTCAAAATTTCGTCAATTTTACCTTGTCCAATTATAGAATATCCATCTTTTCCAATACCGGTATCCATAAACAATTCTATAATATCTTTAAGTCTACATGGTGTTTTATTTATAAAATAGCCTGTCTCACCACTTCTATATAATTTTCTTGTAACTGTTACTTCATTATATTCAATTGGTAATTTTCCATCAGAGTTATCTATTACAATAGATGCCTCTGCAAATCCCAAAGATTTTCTATTTTGAGTACCTGCAAATATTACGTCTTCTGCCTTTGCGCCTCTTAAAGACTTCATACTCTGCTCTCCAAGTACCCACCTAATGCTATCCGAAATATTACTCTTACCAGAACCATTTGGTCCAATAACAGCTGTAATACCCGGCTTAAATTCCAATACGGTCTTATCTGCAAACGATTTAAACCCTTGCAATTCTAATCTTTTCAAATACATTTATAGTTCTCCTCTTAATAATTCTAATCCACTGGTTAATTCCATTACTTCTTTCATATCTATATTTTTGTAGTAATCATCCAGACTCAAATTATCACTAACTTTTTTTAGTGATATTAAATCTATCTTATACATGCAACAAATTATATAAATAGAATTTAGTTCCATGTCAAAAAGCACATCGTCTTTTATATCTGTATGTGTTACAAAACTTTCAGCACTATAACATGGTAATTTCTTAATATTTTCTAATGTTTTAATTCTGTCATCATTAAATTCTTCAACAGTATATTGTTGCTCTCCTGGAATGTTCCATTCATAATTATACGATTTACTAACATTAACCCATTCTCCAATTTTAGAGTTAGTAGAGCCAACATATCCCATATTTATTATTAAATCTGGCTTTATATCACAGTTTTCTAAATATCTGGTTAAATTGATTGCTGTTTGTTGCTTTCCAATCCCAGTGATAATTAAAGAGATATTATCTTTTCTATATACATTTTCATTAACCTTTTCTAGTTTCAATTTTTCTGCAATGTCTGTTGCTTCCTTTTTCATTGCAATAACAAATAAAATCTGCTTCATGTTTTATTCTCCTCATGTAAGTTGTAAACATTCAATTTCTTGTTTATTTTATACTAATATGTCGTAAAAAGCAAGAAAACTAAGCGAATATTTCACTTAGTTTTCTAATATTTATATAGAATTAATTTTATCTTCCTTCGTCGTCTCTTTGTTTTTGAGCTTCAACTTTTCTTGCATGTCTTGCTACATATTTTGAATAATCTGGTTGTTCTTTATTATCCTTATTTTGAGCATCTTTTACAGCTTCTTTTTCAGACATTTGGCGTAATTTTGCTATAAATGCATCAACACTTTGTGCTTCTGTTTTTTCTGGCTCTCCATCTTTTTTAATTGCATCACCATTTTTTATAATTCTTTTACCTTCTCCAGACTTAGCTTTTTCTCTTGCAGCTTTTATAGTTTGAATTGGGTGCTTTATTGCATTCCATAATTTAGACCATCTGCTTGTTTTTACTAGTGCCTTTTCATTGTTTTCCTTTGCTGCTTGTTCAGCTTCTTCTTTCTTAGCTTCTTCTTCTGATTGTAAATCAGTCCACATTGGTTCTACTGGTTTATCTATATCTTCTACTGTAGGTTTCTCAGCAGCTGGAGCTTTTTCTTGTTTAGGCTCTTCTTTACTTGGTTCTTCTTGTTTAGCTTTTTCTTCTTTCTTTGTAAATCTGCCATCCATAGATTTAGCTTCAATTTCATCCCATGTCTTGTTTGCAAATAAGTTCTTCCAAGCAAAATCACATTTTGCAATTTCAGTATTTAATGTATCAATTTTATGCTCTAAATCTTTATTGGCATTTTTCAAGCTGTCAATTTTAGCTTTAATTCCTGCTTTCTTTTCATCAATATCAGATTTTTTTGCTTCTAATTCATCTAATTTTCTAATATCATCAACATCGAAATTTTTTACGTCAGACTTTTTCATTTTTTCAAGTTCAGCTATAACTGACTTAGCATTTTCATCTTTATCTATTTCAGTTACTTGCTCTTCAAGTTCAGAAATCTTCTTTTCATTATAGCTTACTTCATATTCTAAATGCATTTTTTTATTTCCAAGATCATTTTTTATCTGTTTTATTCTTTCAATCTGTGCCTTATTCTTTTCAAACCCTTGAACTCTGTTTAATTGTTTTTCTAATTTAGGTTTTTGTTCATCTCTTTCTTTTTTAGCGTTTTCCAAAGCCTTATTTAAGCTTTCTTTTCTGGCTTTTTTTGCTTCTAAAGCTTTTTTGTCTTCTTCTTTTTCACTTTTGCCTAATGCTTCAATTTCGGTTGACAAATTAATCATTTGAGCAGTTATCTTTTCTACTGCATTATCCAAACCACCAATTTGTTGCTTTAAAGATTCACCTGTTAAATGTACAAATTCGGGTGACATTTTTAAGTATTGTTGATATTCATTTTCAATTTTATTACTTTTCTTAGCCATTTTATCAATCTCCTTTTATAACTCATATGTCTATATTATAGCATATATAATTTATTTTTTCAATACTTTATGTATACCAAGTCTTATTTATCACAATAAATATACCATAAGAGAAGAAATTTGTGTGTATTTTAACAAAAATGTAATATTTTGTTATATTTTTGCAACATTTTACATATAAGCCAAAATCAATATTTTTCTCAAATGATTTATTAAGACATTATCACAAATGAATTATAACACTGTTTGTATAAAAATCATTTGACAAACTTTAAATAATATGTTATCATTCTATTACAAATAAAAATGTTTGATTCCAACGGTCAAACTTGTAATCGTATGTGTACCTGTGAATACACATACTTTTTTTATATAAGAAATAGAGCAGGCTGTGAATCCTACTCTACCGACCATATGTATGTCTACTCCTGGTCTTTGTCTGATTGCTTCTCTTCATTTAATTGTTGTTCTCTTGAAAGTTCTAGTCTTACGACTTTTTCTCTTTCTACTAACAATTTATCAACTAAACTCAGTATTGCATCTCCAACGGTCATCTTGTAACCCTCCTTTCCGTCCTTAAGTAAAGACTACCTTTTGACAAGAAAGGTTGGTATTATCTTACAATATTTTTACTAAGAATTCAAGCAAACACTCATAATTTACGTCGAAAATTTATTAATAAAATTGTGTATTTCATTTTAAATGAAGTTTATCTAAAATAACGGCAAAAAATTCTACTCTATTAAAAATAATTTTTCTAACGCTCTATCTGATAATTTTCCATATTTCAATTTTTTATCTGATATCTTTTTTCCCTCTAGCTCTGGTAAAATCCCGTAATTTGCATTCATTGGTTGAAATTTTTCATTTGGCGTCGATATATATTGAGCCAAAGCTCCTATCATTGTATATTCAGAAAATTCGACCTTTTCTTCTTGTCTTAATTGTTTTACAGCGTTTATTCCAGCAACTAATCCAGATGAAATAGATTCTACATAACCTTCTACTCCTGTAATTTGTCCCGCAAAATATATGTTTTTGTTTTTCTTTAATTGGTATGTTCTATCTAATAATTTTGTAGAATTTATGAAAGTATTTCTATGCATTACTCCATATTTTGCAAATTCCGCATTTTCTAAACCTGGTATCATACTAAATACTCGTTTTTGTTCTCCAAATTTTAAATTTGTTTGGAATCCAACAATGTTATAAATTGTTGCATCTTTATTGTCTTGCCTTAACTGAACTAGTGCATATGGTCTGTAACCCGTACGCGGATCTGTAAATCCCATTGGCTTTAATGGGCCATATCTTAATGTATCTATTCCTCTCTTTGCCATTACTTCAACTGGCATACAGCCTTCAAAAATTTCTCTTTTTTCAAATTGATGTAATTCTACAACCTCTGCATTAACTAATTCATTCCAGAAAAGTTCATATTCTTCTTTATTCATTGGAAGATTTATATAGCTTGCATCTCCATAATTTTTCTGCTTTGTTTTCCATTCTTCTACATCTTCATCCTTAGCTCTTTCTTGTTCATATCTATTGCCATAAAAAGCTATATTCATGTCAATAC
>ERZ838577.1601-NODE-1601-length-29428-cov-114.311238_pt1 | contig 29428 bp, 25 predicted proteins | sample MGYA00519682_ERZ838577 | MGnify/ENA primary metagenome ERZ838577 (study PRJEB31850, sample SAMEA3708838) | human gut metagenome | biome: human gut; feature: human-associated habitat; material: faeces | place: China | collected 2014 ...
CGGCATTTTCTGGTGCGATGGAAGGGACTCGAACCCCCGGCCTACTGATTCGTAGTCAGTCACTCTATCCAGCTGAGCTACCAACGCATACGTTCCGTTCGGAACATGATGTATTTTATCACGAAGGGCGGGGTTTGTCAACAGCTTTTTTAAAATATTTTTATATTTTCCAAAAAAGAACGTCTTTTCTTTGATTTTACTGCGGCTTTTCTGTAATTCTTCTGCCACATCGGCGCAAAAAGCGGCTTCTACGGCCGCTTTTTGCCCGCCGGGCGGGGGAGAGTGGGCGTGGCGCTCAGCCCTCCTGCGCCAGCTGACGGGCGATCTTTACACCGGTGGGGGTGGCGGCAAGGCCGCCCTGACCGGTCTCGCGCAGGTCGGGGGAGAGCAGACTGCCCACGCGGCCCATGGCGTCGATGACCTCGTCGCAGGGGATGGCGTAGTCCACCCCCGCCAGCGCCATGTTGGCGCAGGAGACCGCGTTCACCGCGCCCACCACGTTGCGCTTGATGCAGGGCACTTCCACCAGACCCGCCACGGGGTCGCAGACCAGACCCAGCAGGTTGCCCAGTGCCATAGCGGCGGCAGCGGCGCACTGCTCCGGGGTGCCGCCCTTCAGGTTACACAGGGCGGCGGCGGCCATGGCGCTGGCTGCGCCTACCTCGGCCTGACAGCCGCCCTCTGCGCCCGCCAGCGTGGCGCGGGCGGCGATGACCTGCCCAAAGCCCGCCGCCACATACAGTGCATCGCAGACGGCCTCCTCGTCTGCCTGCCCGGCGCGCGCCAGCGGCAGCAGCACGGCGGGCAGCACCCCGCAGCTGCCCGCCGTGGGCGCGGCCACGATGCGCTTCATGCAGGCGTTGCACTCGGCGGTTTTTAGGGCTTCCGCTGTTACTGCGGCCAGATAATCATCGCCCAGCAGGCGTCCCTGCTGCCACGCCTGCTCCACCTTGGCGGCATCGCCGCCGGAAAGGCCGCTGCGGCTGCGCTGTGTGGGGTCGTATTCCTGACTGGTGGCCTGCATCACCTGCCACAAATGCCGCATGGCGGCGCGGCTGTGCGCCTCGGTCAGGCGGCTCTCCTCCAAATCGCTGCGCAGCACCGCTTCTGCCAGCGTGATCTTCTGGCTGCGGGCGGCAGCCAGCATCTCTTCACAGGACAAAAATGCCATGGCTCATTCCTCCGTTTCTTCCGGCTCGTCCACGTTCAGGCAGGTCACCTTCAGCAGACCCGGCATCACCGCCAGCTGCCGCTCCAGCGCGTGGGGGATGTGGGAGTCGCACTCCAGCACCATCACCGCATAGCCGCCTGCAGCGGCGCGGAACACCTGCATGGACGCGATATTGATGCGCCGCAGTGCCAGCGCCATGGTCACCTCGGCAATGCAGCCGGGGGTGTCCTCGTTGTGGATGATGAGGGTGTTGCTGTCACCGCCGAAATCCGCCGGGACGCCGTCGATCTCCGTGACGCGGATGCGTCCGCCGCCCACCGACGCCGCCTTGAGCGAAAGCTGCCGCCCGGTGCGGCTGGTCAGGGTGAGCACGGCGGTGTTGGGGTGGGCAGAGCGCAGCTCTACCGGGTGGATGCTGAACTGCATCCCCCGCTGCGCGGCCAGCGCAAAGCTGTCCGGCAGGCGGGGGTCGTCCGGGCGCAGACCCAGCAGCCCCGCCACCAATGCGCGGTCGGTGCCGTGCCCCTTGCCGGTGGTGGCAAAGCTGCCGTACAGGCCAATGTCTGCCTGCGCCGGTACCTCGCCCAGAAGCTTTTGTGCAGTATAGCCGATCTTTGCCGCACCGGCGGTGTGGCTGGAAGAGGGTCCGATCATCACCGGGCCCAGAACATCAAATAATCGCATAGGGGACAGCCTTCCTTTCCTGAGGGTTTTCCCACTTTTGCGCGGCAGCTGCTGCCGCAAAACGCGCTTTTTTCCTGCTTGAATGGACTAAAATTGCCAAAACGGCACATTTTTATCAAGTTTATTATACCGCTTTTGCTGCACTTGTGCTATAATAACTTTATTAATGTTTGAAAATGTCCCCAAAATGGCGTTCCGGCTGCTGCCTTGGCAGCGCCGCCCCGCCGCCAAGGGAACAACACGGAGGGTAGATCCTATGAAACTGGTAAGCGTGGAAACTCCTGAAAAGAGTGTCTGCAAAATGACCTTCAGCGCTACGGCTGAGGAACTGGAGGCCGCCTCCAATGCGGTCTATGAGCGCACCCGCGCCACTTATACCATCAAGGGCTTCCAGAAGGGCGAGGCCGACCGCGCACAGATCGAGGCTGACCGCGGCGAGCACACCTTCTGGTACGATGCCATCAACGACCTGATGGATCAGGATGTGCCTGCTTTGTACGAGGCTGCTTTGAAGGAGCACGGCTTTGCGCCGGTGGATGATCCCAGCTACGATCTGGTAAGCGTGAAAAAGGACGAGGGCTTTGTGGCTACCGCCACCGTGGCGCTGCAGCCCGAGCTGACACTGACCAAGACCACCGGCTTTACCTCCCAGTGCGTCACCCCGGAGGTGACCGACAAGGAGATCGACACGGTGCTGGAGCGCCGTCGCAACTACGCCGCAGAGCTGGTGCCCCACAAGGGCCCCGCTGTAAAGGGCAATGTGGTGCACATGGACTTTGAGGGCCTTCTGGACGGTGTGGCCTTTAAGGGCGGCACGGCAAAGGACCAGTCCGTGCAGCTGGGCAGCGGCCGCATGATCCCCGGTTTCGAGGATGGCATTCTGGGCCACAAGGCAGGGGACGAGTTCGAGATCAACGTCACCTTCCCCAAGAACTACCCCAACAAGGAGCTGGCCGGCAAGCCTGTCGTGTTCAAGATCAAGCTGCATGACGTGTGCGTGCGTCAGCTGCCTGCCCTGAACAGCGACTTTGCCAAGAAGATGGGCAAGGAGACCATGGAGGAGTACCGCGCTTTCGTGAAGCAGCAGCTGTTCGACGGCCGCCACGGCGGTGCGCTGAACCACGCCAAGGACATGATCCTTGGTCAGCTGGCCGATGCCGCAGAGGGCGAGATCCCCAGCATTCTGGTGGAAAACGCCTACCAGCAGCAGATGCAGGTCATCCAGCAGCAGCTGCAGATGCAGCGCATGAGCCTGACCACCTACCTGAGCCAGATTCACGAGACCCGCGAGAGCTTTACTGCCAAGGTGCGTGCCGCCGCAGAGAAGAACACCCGCGCCCGTATGGCACTGCTGCAGATCGCACAGCAGGAGAACCTGCTGCCCACCGATGAGGAGATCGACAAGCAGCTGGCTGAGCGCGCCGAAAAGACCAAAAAGACGGTGGAAGAGATCAAGGCAGGCACCGACGTTGCCGCCCTGCGCCGCAACGAGGGCATCCGCAAGGCCGCCGATTGGGTCATCGACCACTCCACCATCGAGGAAAAGGTAGAGAGCAAGTAAGCTTAAGATACAAAAAACAGCCAAGCCCGCGGGCTTGGCTGTTTTTTGTTTTGGGTGGAAATAATCACCCGGAATATTTATTATGGCGGGCTGCCTTTACATGGTTTACGATTTCAAAGAATAAAAAATTTTGTGTTTTTGAAAGCGACATCTTGCACATCCTATTAACAGACTGTATAATAAGTACATTGAAGCAGTTTCAAAAAATGAAAAATTCTTAATTTTTGAAAGCGGGTGACCCTATGAAAACAATAACGAGAGCAGACTATCTCAATAGGATCATTGAACTGAACGGCACTCCTGACATCAAGATCATCACGGGGATCCGTCGATCCGGTAAGTCCAAACTGATGCAGGCGTATATTGCATATCTGAAAAGCAATTTTGAAAACGTCAATATTATCTTTATTGACTTCATGGATCTGGCGTATGAAGAAATCAAGGAATACCATGCCTTACACGCCTATGTGGAAAAACATTATCAGGAAGGTAAAACGAACTACCTGTTTGTAGACGAGGTTCAGATGTGCCCCAGATTTGAACTGGCGATCAACAGCCTGTACTCTAAGGGAAAATACGACATCTATGTAACAGGCTCCAACGCTTTCCTACTGAGTACAGATCTGGCAACTCTGTTTACCGGACGCTATATTGAGATCCATGTGTTTCCTTTCAGCTTTCGGGAATATTGCCAATATTATGATGATGTTCATGATAAAGATAAACTCTTTGATGATTACTCCATTAAGGGCGGTTTGGCGGGCTCCTATGCTTACAAAACCGAAAAAGACAGAACAAATTATATCAAAGAGGTCTACGAAACCATTGTTACAAGAGATTTAGTACAGAAGTACGCTTTGCCAGACACTTTGGTTTTACAACGCCTGAGCGAGTTCCTTATGGATAACATCAGCAACCTGACTTCTCCGAATAAAGTCAGTCAGCTTCTGACAGCAAATGAGACCCCAACCAATCATGTAACCATCGGCAAGTACATTAAGTATCTGTGCAATGCTTTTGTATTTTATGATATTAAGCGATACGACATCCGTGGCAAGAAATATCTTGAAAGCTCCGAGAAGTTCTACTTGTGTGACAGCGGCATTCGATATGCAATACTGGGAAGCAGAAATATAGACTATGGCAGAGTATACGAAAACATCGTTTGCATCGAACTTCTTCGCCGTGGATACGATGTTTATGTCGGCAAGCTCTATCAAAAGGAAATCGATTTTGTTGTTCAGAGAGGCAGCGAGAAGATCTATATTCAGGTAAGCGACAACATTTCCGGGCAGGAAACATTTGAAAGAGAATGTTCTCCATTGCTTCAGATTCGAGATGCTTACCCCAAAATGATCATTGCCCGAACCAGACATCCGAAACACACCTATGAAGGAATCGAGATTCACGATATAGCGGATTGGCTGCTGCAGGAGTAAAAAACAGAAATACCGTTGCAGCTGCCGATTAAGCGCCCATTTCAAATCGTTTTTCAGGTCAGAAGGTTGAATCCCATAATGACCACGCCCAGCACCACCAGCACGACGCCGGTGGCGCGGTTCAAGGTCTTGGGGGCGGCCTTGTTGGCAAACACAGCGGCAATGCGCGCCCACAGCAGGGTGAACACCACGCACAAGCCCCACACCAGCCAGTCGGGCGTGCCGCCGATCATAAAGTGGGACACCGCACCGGTCAGGGCGGTAAAGGTCATGATGAACACGCTGGTGCCCACGGCAGTTTTCAGTTCGTACCCCAGCACACTGGTGAGGATGAGCAGCATCATCATGCCACCGCCCGCACCGATAAAGCCGCAAATGAAGCCGATAAGCACGCCGCACACCACCGACTGCACCGCACGCTTTTGTGCGCTGACCCCCTGCATGGCTTCCTTGGTGGTCATCACCGGGCGCAGAATGAACTTGACGCCCAGCAAAAAGGTCATGAACACCGAGAAGCCGCCCATGGTGGCGGAGGGCACCTTGCTGGCCACCCAGCTGCCCACCACCGTAAAGGCAAGCACACTTGCCATCATGATCAGGCCGTTTTTGATATCCAGATTCTTGTTTTTATGGTAGGTATAGGCAGACACAGCACTGGCCAGCACATCCGAGGAAAGGGCAATGCCCACGGCCATGTAGGGGTCCATGTGCAGGAAGGTGATGAGCATGGGGCTGATGACCGCCGCCGCGCTCATACCGGCAAAGCCGGTGCCAAGGCCGGCCCCCATGCCGGCAAAAAAGGTGACAAGCACCGTAAACAGCAAGTGCATTTTATCCATTCTCCTTTAAGATCTCGTCCAGATTTTTCCCGATGACCTCCATGGTGCGGAAAAACGCCTCCCGGGTGGCGGCATCGGTGTTTTGCAGCAGACGGGCAAAAAAGCGCTCCTGCACCTCGCGCCCCCGCGCGATGACCGGCTGCGCCTTTGCCGTGCACAGCAGCTGGGTCTTGCGGCGGTCGCCCGCCACGGCGCGGCGCTCCAGATACCCCTCCTGCACCAGACGGTCCACGTTCACCGACACAAGGTTCGCCTTGATCTTGCGGATCTCCACGATATCCCGGGCGGTGGTGCAGTCCGGGTTATTGGCTAAAAACATCAGGATATCAAAGGCGGTCTGGGGCAGCTTGAGTTCCTGACACAGCGGCTTGCACATGGCGCTGTAGGCCTGCGCAGTCTTGAAGCTGATCTCTATGGTAGGGTTCATGGAATGCTCCTTTTGTTCTTATATGGACAGTTCATTTTTGAAGTATTATAATGCAGATAAGGAGAGATGTCAAGAGAAAAAGAGAACCAGCACGTCCTGCGGACGCGCCGGTTCTCTTTTTCAATATGATGATTGCGTTCAGAACACCGCCACGGCGACCAGACGCACCAGCAGGGCGCACAGCCATGCCACGGCGCACTGGTTCACCACCATGATGGTTGCCCACTTGCCGCCAAGCTCCCGCTTGACCGAGGCCACCGCCGCGATGCAGGGGGTGTACAGCAGGCAGAACACCAGCAGCGGTGCAGCCTGTGCCGGGGTGAGGGCTGCGGTCAGGGCAGCAGTGGAGCCGAAGAGGATGAGCAGGGAGGACACCACGCTCTCCTTGGCCATAAAGCCGGTGATGAGGGCGGTGGAGATGCGCCAGTCCGCAAAGCCCAGCGGGGCAAACAGCGGGGCAATATCGCCCGCGATGCGCGCCAGAATGCTGGCCTGCGGGTCAGCGGTCAGCCGCAGCTGCAGGTCAAAGTTCTGCAAGAACCAGATGACGATGGTAGCGGCAAAGATGACCGTAAAGGCCTTCTGCAAGAAGTCCCGCGCCTTTTCCCACAGCAGCTGCGCCACATTTTTCAGGCCGGGCAGGCGGTAGTTGGGCAGCTCCATGACAAAGGGCACGGCTTCGCCCTTGAACACGGTGCTCTTGAGCAGCAGCGCCGCCAGTACGCCCACCAAGATGCCGGTGAAGTACAGCAGCACCATCACAAGCCCCGCGTACTTGGGGAAGAACGCCGCCGCAAACAGGCTGTAAATAGGCAGCTTTGCCGAGCAGCTCATGAACGGGGTGAGCAGAATGGTCATTTTGCGGTCGCGCTCCGAGGGCAGGGTACGGCTTGCCATCACGCCGGGCACGGTGCAGCCAAAGCCGATGAGCATGGGCACGATGCTGCGGCCGGACAGGCCGATGCGGCGCAGCAGCTTATCCATCACAAAGGCGACACGCGCCATGTAGCCGGTATCCTCCAGCATGGAGAGGAAGAAGAACAGCACCACGATGATGGGCAGAAAGCTCAGCACGCTGCCCACGCCGGTAAAGATACCGTCGATGACCAACGAGTGCACCGCCGCGTTGACGTTCCAGTTGGTCAGGGCGGTGTCCACAACGCCGGTCAGGGCGTCGATACCCATTTCCATGAGGTTCTGGAAAAACAGGCCGATGACATTGAAGGTGAGGAAGAACACCAGACCCATGATGGCGATAAACGCCGGGATGGCGGTGTACTTGCCGGTAAGGAACTTGTCGATGCGGTTGGAGCGCAGCTGCTCCTTGCTTTCGTGGGGTTTTACCACCGTCTGCGCCACCAGTTCCTGAATAAAGGAAAAGCGCATATCCGCAATGGCGGCGGCGCGATCCAGCCCGCGCTCCTGCTCCATCTGCACGATGATATGTTCGATCATTTCTTTTTCGTTGGGGTCCAGCTTCAAGGCTTCCTCAATGCGGGGATCGCCCTCCACCAGCTTGGTGGCGGCAAACCGCACCGGGATGCCCGCTGCCTTGGCGTGATCCTCAATGAGGTGCAGGATGCCGTGGATGCAGCGGTGCACCGCGCCGCCGTGGTCATCCTCGCTGCAAAAATCCATGCGCCCGGGGCGCTCCTGATACTTTGCCACATGGACGGCGTGGTCTACCAGCTCGTCCACGCCCTCGTTCTTGGCGGCGGAGATGGGGATGACCGGGATGCCCAGCATCGCCTCCATCTTGTTGATGCGCACCGTGCCGCCGTTGCCGCGCATTTCGTCCATCATGTTCAGCGCCAGCACCATGGGGATATCCAGTTCCATCAGCTGCATGGTCAGGTAGAGGTTGCGCTCGATGTTGGTGGCGTCCACGATGTTGATGATGCCGGTGGGCTTTTCGCCGATGATGAACTGTCGGGTAACGATTTCCTCGCTGGAATAGGGGGACATGGAATAGATGCCCGGCAGGTCAGTGACCTCGGTCTCCGGGTGCCCCTTGATGGCACCGCTCTTGCGGTCCACCGTCACACCCGGAAAGTTGCCGACGTGCTGGTTGGAACCGGTGAGCTGGTTGAACAGGGTAGTCTTGCCGCAGTTCTGGTTGCCCGCCAGCGCAAAGGTCAGGGTCTTATCCTCCGGCAGGGGATGCTCCCCCTCCTTGGTGTGGTACTTGCCGCCCTCGCCAAGACCCGGGTGCTCCACCATTTTTCCATCCACCGGGGTGTGCACCGCCGGGGTCTTTTCGGTGGGGGTCACGGTGATCTGTGCCGCGTCGTCCAGACGCAGGGTCAGCTCATAGCCGTGGATGCGCAGCTCCATGGGGTCGCCCATGGGCGCCAGCTTTACCAGCGTGACCTCTGCTCCGGGGATCAGACCCATATCCAGAAAGTGCTGCCGCAGTGCGCCTGCACCGCCCACAGCATCCACTATGGCGCTTTTGCCGATCTGTAACTCTTTTAACGTCATATCCGTTGCCTTCTTTTATATGTACTGTTCTTATGTGTTAGTCTGTGTTAACAAATGTAGTATAGGCTAACTGACAGCGGATGTCAATAGAGAATATAGACATAAAAAAGCACCGCACACTCTCAGGCGAGAATATGCGGTGCTTTGGTTTTATAAGTTACTTCACGGTGTGGTAGCCATCGGGGTTGTTCTTCTGCCAGTTCCAGCTGTCGGCGCACATCTCCTCGATGCCGTACTCAGCCACCCAGCCCAGCTCGTTCTTGGCCTTGGTGGGGTCGGCGTAGCACTCCGCGATATCACCGGGGCGGCGCGGGTCGATGACGTAGGGGATCTCCTTGCCGCAGGCCTTGGAGAAGGCATGGATGACATCCAGCACGCTGTAACCCTTGCCGGTGCCCAGATTGCAGATGAAGAGGCCGCAGCCGGTCTCCAGCTTGCGGATGGCGCACACATGGCCCCGGGCCAGATCCACAACGTGGATGTAGTCACGCACACCGGTGCCGTCCGGGGTGGGGTAGTCGTTGCCAAAGACGTGCACCTTTTCCAGCTTGCCCACAGCCACCTTGGCGATGTAGGGCATCAGGTTGTTGGGGATGCCGTTGGGGTCCTCGCCGATCAGGCCGCTCTTGTGGGCGCCGATGGGGTTGAAGTAGCGCAGCAGCGCCACATTCAGGCTGGGGTCAGCCTTGCAGACGTCCTGCAGGATGCGCTCGGTGAAGGCCTTGGTGGTGCCGTAGGGGTTGGTGGTAGCACCCACAGGGAAGTCCTCGGTGATAGGCACACTGGCGGGGTCGCCGTAGACGGTAGCGGAGGAGCTGAACACGAAGTTATGGCAATCATGATGGCGCATCACGTCCAGAATGACCAGCGTGCAGTTGAGGTTATTGTAGTAGTACTCGATGGGCTTGGACACGCTCTCGCCCACAGCCTTGTAGGCTGCAAACTGGATGACGGCGGTGATGTCCGGGCACTCGGAGAAGATCTTTTCCACATCCTCGCGGCGGGTCATGTCTGCCTTATAGAAGCGGAAATCCTTGCCGGTGATCTGCTTGACCCGGTCCAGAACCACAGGAGAAGCGTTATAATAATTATCTGCCACCACGATATCGTAGCCAGCGTTCAACAGTTCGATGCAGGTGTGGCTGCCGATGTAGCCGGCACCGCCGGAAACCAAAATTGCCATAGCCGAGTACCTCTCTCACATAGTATTTCTTGCTTTTTCTCTTTGCGCCGGGCGCTGCCCGGTCTGCTTAAAGCATACCGCTTTTTGCCGCCGACTGCAAGGGGCGCTTTCTTTATTCGGATGTAATTTTGTTGCATCTTCGCGCAACGCACTTTTGATTGACAGAGATTTTTCGCACTTTTCACATGGAGAGAATGCGCCGTTTGTGCAAAACATAGAAATGGAGAGGGAGGATACCCCTTTCTCAGTCACGCAAAAAACGCCTGCCGAAGCAGACGTTTTTGCATGGTGTATCATTTTTAAAGCTTTCCGCACTGCTTGCCGGTGAAGAACCGCAGGGTGGTGGTGGCGCGGAACACCTTGCCAGCCCGCAGCACCGTAGAGGGGAACTCCGGGTGAGAGGGGCTGCACGGATAGTGCTGGGTCTCCAAGGCAAAGCCGCCGTACTTCCGCAGCGGCTCGCCGCCCTTGCCCGGGGCGGGGCAGTCCTGCAAAAAGTTGCCGGTGTACAGCTGGATGCCCGGCTGGGTGGTGTACAGCTTCATGCTGATGTCGGTCTTATCACTGGTCGCCCATGCGCAGATGCTCTGGCTGGAGCCGCGTGCGCGGTCGATGACATAGCAGTGGTCGTAGCCGCCGCCCACCATGGTGGTCTGGGAGAAGCCGGTGTCGATCTCCTTGCCGATGGTCTTACCGGCAGTAAAATCCATGGGGGTGTTCACCACGGGCAGGATGTTGCCGGTGGGGCAGGTAGTATTGTTGCCCTCCAGATAGCGGGAGGCGTAGATGCGCAGCTTCTGGTTCAGCACGTCGCCGCCGCCGTCCAGATTGAAGTAGCTATGGTTGGTCAGGTTTACGATCGTGTCAGCGTCCGAGGACACACGGTAGTCCATGCGGAAGGTGTTGTCATCGGTAAGGGTATAGCGCACCGCGATCTTCAGGGTGCCGGGAAAGCCGTCCTCGCCGTCAGGGCTTACAGCCTCCATCAGCAGGGTGTCGCCGAAGTACTTCACCTCATAGATTTTCCGGGAAAAACAGCCGTGCAGATGGTGCTCGCCGCAATTTTTTTCCAGCTGATAGGTCTTGCCGCCCAAGGTAAAGACGGCGTTCTCGATGCGGTTGGCGTAGCGCCCCACAAAAGCACCGCAGCAGGTGCTGCCGGACGAGGTGAAGTCGTTTTCGTAATCTGCCATGGTGTCGTGACCCAGCACCACATCCACCGGGCCGTTTTTGGCCGGGACGATGATATTTTTGATCACGCAGCCGTAATCCAGCACGCTGACGGACATTCCTCCGGGGTTTGAGAGGATGTACTCGGTAACATTAGCGCCCTCTTTGGTCACACCGAAGGGCTTGGAACGGATCTGTGCCATTGGGCCTCGCCTCCTAAAGCTTTTTTCGGAAATGCAAAAGGGGCAGACTGCCCCCTTTTGCATCTTGTCTGTATTTATGATTATATCACAGTTTTACAGTTTTGTGTTGGAATCCTTTTAGAATTACCATCCAATTTTTGCGGCGATTTTTTGTTGGAATCATCGAAAGTGCCCACAATACCAAAAAGCGCCCCGCACTTCCGGTGGAAATGCGGGGCGCTTTGGTGATACGGGCTGTAAGCCTTATGCTTCCGGCTGAGGCTGTGCCGCAGAGGACTGGGCGGCAATGAACTCGGCGGCATCGTCCGGGATGTCGTCCAAGTCCTTGTCGCTGCCGATATCCACGTTGAGCGGCGGCTTCTTGAACAGGATATCGTACAGAATAGGCACGATATACAGGGTCATCAGGGTGGCGTAGCTCAGGCCGCAGATGATGACGATGGCCATGCCGCTCATCAGCTGGCTTGCCATATCGTTGCTGAACACCATTTGCAGCATTGCCAGCACGGTGGTCAGGGTGGTCATCAGGATGGGACGCATACGGGTCTTGCCGGTGGCCACCAGCGCGGCGCGGCGCTCCATACCGCCCATGCGCAGCTGGTTGGCGTAGTCCACGAACACGATGCCGTTGTTGACGACCGTACCCATCAGCACGATGAAGCCCATCATGGAGATCATGGTCAGCTGCTGGCCGGTGAGCAGCAGACCCAGCAGACCGCCGGTAAAGGCCAGCGGCACGGTAAACAGCACGATGAAGGGGGACAGCAGGCTCTGGAACTGTGCCACCATGACAAGGTAGACAAAGGGCAGGGCCAGTGCCATCCACTGGATCATCTCATCGGTCATATAGTTGACGCTGTCGCTCTCGCCGCCCATGGAGAAGGAGCAGCCCTCCGGCATCTCATCGGTGAGGGCAAAAGCATCCAGCGCCTTTTTCACGGCACGGGCCTGCACCGTGGTGTTGTAGCCCGGGGCAGTCTCGGCAGTGACGGTAACGAACTGGTTCCGGTTCTCGCTGGTGATGGAGTCCGGTGCGGTGCCGGTGGTCCAGCTGGCGATATCCGACAGCTTGCAGGTGCCGGTAGCGGTGGTGCCGTCTGCGGACATGACGGTGGTCTCAAAGGTCATGTCCATCATGTTTTCCTTGGTCAGCGGGTCCAGATTGTTGCTGATCTGCACATCCATGGTGGTGCCGTCCACGGTAACAGGGGTCTGTGCCGTGGTGGTGGTGGTCAGCTTTGCAGCGATCTGCTGGTACACCTGCGCAACGGTCAGGCCGTTGGCGCGCACCTTGTCGCGGTCCACTTGCAGGATGATGGTGGAATCGCCCGCACCCAGACCGTTGGTGGCGTTCTGGAAGCCATCGGTGCTGTTCACGATGTCTACCACCTTCTCGGACAGGGCGGTCAGGGTCTCGGCATCGGTGCCGTAGATCTTGATGGTCAGACCGGTGGACAGCTGACTGGTCAGGTCATCGGTCATGCCGTACTGCTGGACGGTGGCGGTGCAATCCGCCACCCCGGCCACAGCGTCCTCCATGGCCTTGCAGGCGGCGTCGATCTTGGAAGAGGAAAGCTCCTCGCTGAGCTTGACGTTGATCTTATACTTGCCGTAGCCGTTGGCGGCGTTCAGCAGGTCGGTGATGGTGGAGGGCAGGCCGAGGTTGGAGACATCCATGCCCGCCACAGTGTTGTCGGGGGTAATGCCTACCTCCTCCACGCCGTCCACGGCCATCACAGCCTGCACCACCTTACCGGCCACATCGTAGGACTCGTCCTTCGAGAGGGTGTCGGTGGTGGAAAGGGTGATCATGGCCTCGTTGCTGGTGCTGGTGGGCAGCAGCACGATGCCCATGGAGACCACCCGCCAGCAGCAGAACACCAGCAGCAGCACGGCGGCTGCCAGCGGCACAAAGCGCTTCTGCAAAGCCTTTTCCAGACTGCGGCCGTAGGCGTTCTGGATCTTATCGAACCATGCCAGCTTTTTGGGCTGGGCATTCTTCAGCACGGTAGCCGAGGCAGCAGGCACCACAGTCAGTGCCACGATGAGAGAAGCCATCAGGCAGTAGCCGATGCACAGGGACATGGGACCCATCAGGTTGCGGATGAGGCTGGCAGAGAACACTGCCGGCAGGAACACGCACACCGAGGTAAGGGTAGAGGCCACGACCGACATACCCACCTGACGTGCACCCTGCACCGCAGCGCGGGCGGCGGGCACGCCGCGGCCGCGCAGACGGTAGATGTTCTCGATGACAACAACAGAGTTATCCACCAGCATACCGATGCCCAGCGACAGGCCGGCCAGCGTCATGACGTTCAGGTCAAGACCCGTGAAGTACATCAGCACCACGGCAAACAGCACCGACAGGGGGATACTGACGCCGACCACCAGCGTGGGCTTGACGTCCTTCAGGAAGATGGCCAGCACGACGATGGCCAGTGCGGCACCCACCAGCATACTGGTGAGGATGCTCTTGATGAGGATGCTGATGTAGTTGCCCTGATTGGACAGCACCACAACGTGCAGACCCTCGTACTGGGCTTCCAGCTCCTTGAAAGCGTCCAGACAGTTGGCAGATACGTCACCTGCGCTGGAACTGTCGTCCTTGTAAATTTTCAGCACCGAGGCCTGCTCGCCGTTCAGGCGGGTGTAGCTGTCGGCGGCGTTGTCGATGATCTCCACGTCTGCCACATCGGAAAGGCGCACGTCGCCGTAGCCCTCCACATGGAGCAGCAGTGCACCGCGGATATCGTCCACGCTGTCGTATTCCTCGCCCACCTTCAGCAGCCACGACTCGCCGCTTTCGTCCTTGACGTAACCGGCGGGCATGGAGAAGTTCTGGGCGTAGATGAGGGTGGCAAGGGTCTTGATATCCAGCTGCTTGGTCACATCGGCGCTGGCAAGCGCCTTTTCCTTGGCGGCCTCGTACTGGGTCTTGGCCTCGCTGAGCTGCTTTTCGTACTCATTCAGCTGCTCGCGGGCTTCGGTAAACTGCATATAGGCGACCATCTGCTGCTGGGTAAAGTTGCCCAGCGCTTTGGAGAACTCGCTCATCATGCCGGGCACGTTGTCCATGGCCTTGATGGTATCTTCCAGCGTCTTATAGATGACGTTCAGGCTGTCCTGCAATTGCAGCTCGTCTGCCAGATCCGCAGCGCCCTCGCCCTGCGTACCGGTCTCGGTGTTGATGCGGTTCTGCAGGGTCTGCAACGCAGAGGAGAGCTTATCGGTGATATCGCGCAGCTCGGACACGATCTCGATCAGGGAGTCGATATCCCGCATACCGGTGCTGTTGAACTTGTCCAGCACCCGCTGCAAACCGGCCTGCACCTCAATGAGGGCCTGCTGCACCTCGGGCTCCTTGACCACGGCGATCAGGTTGTTGACGCTTTGCAGCAGTGCCTCGGCCTGCTTGCGCACCACTTCTACGGCGCTTCCGACCTCAGAGCTCAGGGAGCCCATGACCGTGTTGGACACGGTATTGCCGAAGTTTTTGAACTGCTTATCGTATTCTGCGCGGCCGGCCTTGATCTTGGCCTCGGCCTCCTCCAACTGTGTGTGCGCCACTTCCAGCTGAGTGTCGATAAGCTCCATCAGCTTTTCGTTGATGGCGTCCACCTTTTCCTGATTCAGCTGCACCTGCACCAGCTGCTCCACAAGGCCGCTGGAGGATACGCTGGACACGCCGCCCTTGCGCTGGACGTAGGGAGTCATGGTGTTCTTGATAAAATCAGAAAGGTCGTACACCGAACTGCCCTCGCGGCTGACAGCCACGGTCATAAAGGCGTTCATGTTCATGCTGTACTGTATCACAGAGGGAGTCAGCACCGTCTCCGGCAGGTCGCTCTTGGCCTGATCCAGCTTGTTGGACACCTGCACCAGTGCGCTGTCCATATCCGTGTCATCCACGAACTGCATCAGCAGCAGGCTGTAGTTTTCAGCCGAGGTGGCGGTGATCTTTGAAACACCCGGCACCGTAAGCGCGTTTTGCAGCACGTCCGAGACCTCGGTCTCCACACGCTCCGGGCTGGCACCGGGATACACGGTGACCACCATCAGATACGGTGTGCTGACATTCGGCAGCAGGTTTGTTTTCATCTTGGTGATCGACACAAAGCCGAGCATCAGCACCATGATGACTGCAACCAGCACCGTAAATGGTTTTTTGACACTGAATTTTTCCATCTTCTCCTACCGTTTCTCTGCAGCACCGCCCGGCGCAACAGTTCCTCCCTCTTTGGGGGCAATGGGTTCCTAACATTCCTATTATACACGCAAGGCGCGCGCTTTCAATAGAGGCGCAGCGAATCTTTTGCGAAAGTTCTGTCAAAATCTGCGAAACGCACAACTTTGCCGCCCCAAAACCGGCATTCTGTCCGCTTTCCTCCCCTCTGCCGCCGGACAGAATTTCGACACCTTTTCCTATACTGCATACGGTTGAGCGGGGCGTATCATTGCAGGGGAGGGAAAAATTTAGGGGATATAAAGACTTTTCTTTTTGCATAGAAATGTGCTTTTGATTATGGTATACTAACAGCAGACTGAAAAAGCTGCCCCTTGCGGGGCTTATCCGATACAAAAACGAGGAACACTATGAAAAAAGTCATTTCGGTCCGTTTCAAGGAAAACGGCAAAAGCTATTATTTTGATCCCGGTGATGCTGTCATCCACACCGGGGAATACGTTATTGTGGAGACTGCCCGCGGCGTGGAGTGCGGCGAGGTGGTGCAGGGCGTGCTGGAGCTGGCGGATGCCGCCGTACCCAAGGCGCTGAAACCCATCACCCGCATGGCCGACAGCGTGGATATCCGCCGGATGCGCCAGAACCGCGAGGACGAAAAGCGCGCCTACCACACCTGTCAGGAGTGCATCGCCCGCCACGGGCTGGAGATGAAGCTGGTGGAGGCCGAGTACACGCTGGACCGCTCCAAGATCATGTTCTACTTCACCGCCGACGGGCGGGTGGACTTCCGGGAACTGGTCAAGGATCTGGCCGGCATCTTCCACACCCGCATCGAGCTGCGCCAGATCGGCGTGCGCGACGAGAGCAAGATGATCGGCGGTCTGGGCATCTGCGGCCAGCCTTTCTGCTGCAGCCGCTTTTTGAAGGATTTCCAGCCCGTTTCCATCAAGATGGCAAAGGAGCAGGGCCTTTCGCTGAACCCCACCAAGATCAGCGGTGCCTGCGGCCGTCTGATGTGCTGCCTTGCCTACGAGGAGAGCGCCTACGAGTACCTGAACAGCATCATGCCCATGGTGGGCAGCACGGTGCGCACCCCAGACGGTCTGGGCACCGTGCTGGAGGTGAACCCGGTATCCGGCTACCTGCGGGTGCGCTGCGGCACCGAGAGCCTTGCGCCCCGGTACTACAAGGTGGGTGTGTGCGAGTATGTGAGCGGCGGCAAGCGCCCGCCCCGCCGTCCCGACCCGGACGATGATTACTCCGGCGTGCGCAACCCCGCCCCGGTGGTGGCAAGCTCCGACGACGAAAAGCGCCCCGCCTGCCCCCGCCGCCGCACGAATGAGAAAGAATGAGCGTCCGGGTAGTTAGTATTACAAAACTAACCAGACTTCGTGATTTTCGCTAAAAATCTCCGGCAATTTTGGCTATAAGTTAGGCCGTGCTTTTGTGCAACCCCACAAAATATTTTATTTTGTTGTTGTGGCAGCACGGTTAGTCTTGCCTTTTCCGGCCTGCTTTGTTAGAATGCAGACAAGGATACAAATTCCGGGGGGCGTGCGTGGCCGTGCCAAGGTACGTTTCTTCATAATTACATCGGCACGGGATAAAAAAGGAGAGTTTATTATGGCACACAAGGTTTCTGACGCATGTGTTGGCTGCGGCGCTTGCGAGGGCGCTTGCCCGGTTGGCGCTATCACCATCGAGAACGGCGCTGCAGTTGTGAACGCTGATTCCTGCATCGATTGCGGTGCTTGCGAGGGTGCTTGCCCCACTGGTGCAATCGCTGCTGAATAATCAGTAGTTTTTGCTGAAAACGCATCAAAAAGGACTGCTGCACACCTGTGCAGCAGTCCTTTTTTGTGGTATCATAAAGTAAATTCATGAAAAACGCAGTTCGGCGCGTCCGCAGACGCGCCGAACTGCTGAATCAAAAACATTTTTCCGCTGAGCGTGGCCAAAGCACACGCGGCGGCCATTCCTGATCGTCCACCGCAAAAGAGGCACTGCACAAAATGCTGCGCAGCCGCCCCCTTTTTGTTTCATGCACAAATTCCGCAGGAAAATACCCTGCATTTTTTGGAAGGGAAACGACACACTGTCTATGGAACATTCTACGGAAGTTTTGTATAATAGAACTATGGTCTACTGCACCCCGGAGCACCGGTTCGGCTCGGATGCGCTGCTGCTGGCACGCTTCTGTGAGCCAAAACGCAGCCAGAAAGCCGCAGACCTGTGCTCCGGCTGCGGCATCGTGGCGCTGGAATGGCACGACCGGGGGCACCGCGGCCCCTGCACCGCGCTGGAGCTGCAGCCCGAGGGCAGCGCTCTGCTGGCGGCAGCGGTGGAAGAGCAGCAGCTTACCCACATCACCCCCGTCTGTGCCGACCTGCGCACATGGCGGCAGGACGAGGGGCAATTTGACGTGTGCGCGTGCAATCCCCCTTATTTTACCGAGGGGCCGCAGAGCCAGAATGCCGCCCACGCCCTTGCCCGGCACGAAAACACCTGCGCTTTGGAGGATGTCTGTGCCTGCGGCTTCCGGCTTTTGAAGGACGGCGGGCGGCTGGCGCTGTGTCACCGCCCCGAGCGGCTGGCTGAGGTGCTGGCTGTGCTGCGCGCCCACCGGCTGGAACCCAAGCGGCTGGCCTTTGTAAAGAACGCCCCGGAAAACGCCCCGTGGCTGTTCCTTGTGGAAGCCCAGAAGAACCGCAGGACCGGCCTGCGGGTGGAGCCGGACGTGCTCATCCGCGCCGGAGCGGCGCTGTACGGACGATAAATTCAGGAGGTAATTATGGCAGGAATTCTCTACATCGTGGCGACCCCCATCGGCAATCTGGAGGATATGCCGCCCCGGGTGGCTGCCACCTTTGGCGCGGCCGACTTTATTGCCGCCGAGGACACCCGCGTGACCATGAAGCTGCTGAATTATCTGGGGCTGAAAAAGCCCATGGTCAGCTACTACGAGCACGCCTTGCAGAAGGGCGAAGCCATTTTGCAGCGCATCGAGGCAGGGGAGAGCTGTGCCTTGTGCAGTGACGCCGGCATGCCCTGCGTGTCCGACCCGGGCGAGGTCATCGTGCGGGACGCACTGGCGCGGGGCATCAAGGTGGTGCCCATCCCGGCCGCTTCTGCCTGCGTTACCGCGCTGGCGGTCTCCGGGCAGGACACCTCCCGCTGGGTGTTCGAGGGCTTTCTGCCAGTGAACCGCAAACAGAAAAAGGAGCGTCTGGCCGAGCTTTTGCAGGAAAAGCGCACGGTCATCTTTTACGAAGCACCCCACAAGCTGCGCACCACGCTGGACGATCTGACCGCCGCCTTTGGCGCAGAGCGCAGCATTACCCTGTGCCGGGAGCTGACCAAACTCCACGAGGAGATCTGGAAAACTACCCTGGGCGAAGCCGTGGAGCACTACCGCGCCGCCGAGCCCCGGGGCGAGTATGTGCTGGTGATGGCGGGTGCGCCCGCCGGTGCCGCCGAGGAAGAGGAGCTGACCCTGGAACAGGCGGCGCAGCGCGCTTTTGCGCTGACCATTGAGGGCTTCAGCGCTTCTGCCGCCGCCAAGGCTGCTGCGCAGGGCACAGCCTATTCCAAGGGCGAAGTGTACAAGCAGCTGCTGCTGTTGCAGCAGACTGCCGAATGAGGATAGAGGAGGATATTTTTCCGTGACAAAACTACTGGTCCTGAGCGACAGCCACGGCGCGCGTGACGCCATTAAGCGCATTTTGAACAAAGAGCAGAACAACGTGGATGCTGTGATCTTTTTGGGGGACGGCCTGCGGGATCTGGAACAGGCGCTGGCCTTTTTCCCCCATCTGCGGGTGTATTCCGTGGCCGGCAACTGTGATTACGGTGCGCTGGAGCCGCTGGACGGCTTGGCGGGCTTCGATCAGACAGTGGTTTTCTATACGCATGGTCACATGTACGGTGTAAAATACGATCTGGACACGCTGGCGGACGCTGCCGCCGCCCGGGGAGCCGAGGTGGCACTGTTCGGCCACTCCCACATTCCCCACGCAGAGCAGCGGGGCAATGTATTTTTGTTCAACCCCGGCTCCTGCGGGCGCTGCTACACCGGCCCGGACACCTACGGCCTGCTGACGCTGGAAAACGGCGCAGTGACCGCCTATGAGCACAAAGAGGTACCCAAGCAATGAGCATCAACGAGGTGCGCTATCTGCCGGAATGCGGCAGCACCAACGCTTATGTAAAAGAGCATTTTGAGGAGTTCGGCCCCGTTGCGGCGGTGTATACCGAAAACCAGACCGCCGGGCGCGGGCGGCTTGGCCGCAGCTGGGTAAACGCCGAGGGCAAGGCGCTGTACTACACGGTGGCCATCAAGGAGCCGCTGGCACAGCCCGCCACCCTGCCGCTGCTGGCAAGCCTTGCGGTGCGCCGCCAATTGCAGCTGCGTTACGGCGTGGACTGCCAGATCAAGTGGCCCAACGACCTTTTGCTGAACGGTAAAAAGATCGTGGGCATCCTGTGCGAGAGCGTAAGCTACGGCTACCAGCAGCAGGGGCGCGGCATCCTGTGCGGCATCGGCATCAATCTTGCCCAGCCCCAGAGCTATTTTGACGCTGCCGATTTGCCCCACGGCACCTCACTGGCCTTGCAGGGCGCTGCGGTGGATCTTTCCACCGACCCCGCATGGCTGGCCGAGGGGCTGACAGATTTCGGCTTTGACCGCAGCCTGTACACCTTTGCCCGGGACGGCTTTGCGCCCTTCCGGGAGGAATACAAGGCCGCCTGCATCAATCTGGGCCGCCGGGTCACCTTTGACCTGCCGGACGGCAGTCAGGGCGCAGGCGAAGCCGTGGACGTGGACGCCGAGGGGCGTTTAGTGGTGCGCACCGATGCCGGGGAGCAGCACGTTTTCACCGGGGAGGTGTCGGTGCACGGCATCTACGGAGCAGTGTAATTGATAAAAGCGCCTGTCCGGCTTCGCCGGACAGGCGCTTTACTCTTCTTATCTTCTCTTTTTCATCTGGCGGCGGCGCTGGTTAAGGGTCAGCCCGCCGCCGCAGCGCAGGGTGACAAAGCCCAGCGCGCACAAAATCAAAATCAGGGCACAGAGCAGCAGCAGGGTGGCCTTGATGTCGGTGCGGAAATCCGACACATACTCCCGGTGGGTCACAAGGTCTACCTGTCCCACCTCGTAGCCGTCCAGATAGACGGTGGCGGTGCCCAGCTTCTGTCCCTCCTTGACGGTGGCGGAGACGCGCTCGGGCAGGTCGAAGGAATAGCTCACCTTATCGTCGCTGTGGCCGTAGCCGCTGACCGGCGCGGCGGCGTACAGCTCCACAGCCGGCTCGGTGCGGCACTTGGTCAGGTCTACGGTGGTCAGCACAGTCTTGGTATCCACCAGCGGCCGGTCGGCGAAGCTGGCAAAGGCCCAGTCAAACAGGTCGTCACACGCGGTAAACAGATGATCCAGCGTGTCACAGCCAAGGATCACCAGCCCGTAGTTGTGGCCGTCCTGCTGGGCAAAGGCCACGATGCAGCGGCCTGCCAGCGTGGTAAAGCCGCCCTTGACCCACTGGACGTATTCCCGGTAGTTGGTGCTTTCGCTGTTCATCAGGCTGTTGGAGCTGCTGATGGTGTGCTCTGCCTTGCACAGATTGGTGGCCGGCAGCACATAGCTGGCGGTGCCCGCTACCTGTGCAAAGGTCTGGTTTTCCGTGCAGGCGGCGGCGATCTTTGCCAGATCCTGCGCAGTGGACACGTTGCCGTAGTCAAACAGGCCGTGGGCACAGGTAAAGTTCGTGCCGGTGCAGCCCAGCTCCGCCGCCCGGGCGTTCATCTGCTGCACAAAGCCCACCACGCTGCCCCCCACGTCCCACGCAATGACGCTGGCGGCGTCATTGGCGCTGACGATGAGCATCGCGTTCAGCAGGTCGATGCGGCGCACGGTCTCGCCAATGCGCAGCCCCATGGTGGTGCCGTTGGCGTTCTGGATATCCTTGAACTCCTGCGTCAGGTCGGTGGGCACGGTCACTTCACCGTTCAGATCCTTGCCGCTTTCCACCAGCAGCAGGGCGGTCATCAGCTTGGTCAGGCTGGCCACATATTTCTGCTGGTCGGCGTTCTGGCTCAGGATGGTCTTGCCGGTGTCCGCGTTGAACAGATACACTGCCTCGGTCTCTGTTGCAGTCTGGACGGGCATGGGGTATACTGCAAATACCGGCAGCACTGCCGAAAGAGCCACTGCCAATGTGAGCACCAGCGCCGCCAACCGGCGGCAGAACGTGTTGTGAAGCATGAAGGTACCCCCTTGAATCCCGCTCCGGCAAAACCGGCGCGCACATTTTTGTTCCTTACTTATAAGAATACCATAAAAGAACCAAAAGAGAAAGGTGGTTTTTAACAATGTTCTTATCCTTTTGTGGAAAAACGCCCCGCGATGAGGGCGCAGCCTTTGTAGCCCCCAGCGCCACTGTGCAGGGAGATGTGGTTTTAAAGCCCGGTTCCACCGTCTGGTACGGTGCGGTGCTGCGCGGGGATGACGGCACGTTGACCATCGGCAAAAACAGCAATGTACAGGATAACGCGGTGCTGCACTGCGACATCGGCGGCTGCGTGACCCTTGGCGAAAACGTCACGGTAGGGCACTGCGCACTGGTGCACGGCTGCACCGTAGGGGACGGCAGTTTAATCGGGATGCACGCCACATTGCTGAACCACTGCGTGGTAGGCAAAAACTGCATCATCGGGGCAGGGGCGCTGGTGCCGGAAGGTATGGTCATCCCGGACAACTCGGTGGCGGTGGGCGTGCCCGCCCGGGTCATCAAGCAGGTGAGTGCCGCGCAGGTGGAAGCCAACCTGCACAACGCCGCGCATTATGTAGAGCACGGAAAGCTGCACGCAGAGCAGATGAAAAACGGGTGAGGGCTTCCTCAAACGTTTCATTTTGTATTTTTTTCGCAGTGCGGTACAAAGTTTCAAGAACTTTTTTGATTTTTCACAGAAATGTAATGACTTTTTTCGTAAAATCGGGTATACTGTATCTTGCAGGGACAGTGGGGCCGCAACCACTTCCCCGCACATGATTCCTCCTCACACCAAAGCAATACCCCAAACAAGAAACCCCTCCGGTGTACCGCAAGCGCCGGAGGGGTTTCTTGTTGTTTCGTTATTTTTTAAAGGGTGCGCAGCTTTGCCGCGAACACCGAGAGTACCACCTTGGGGTTCACCTGTGCGCCCAGCCGCTGCAATGCGGCGTCTGCCAGACGTACCGCCTGCCGCGCCTGTGTGCCCTGCACCGGGGCGCGGGGGCTGCTGCGCAGTCCCGCCGCTGCCACGGCGCGGAAATCGGTCAGCAGGGCAGCGGCCGCCGCCTTGTCCTTTTCGTAGGCGGCAAGCAGCACAGCGGCGGTGTAGCTATCCCGGGCGGCAGCAGCGCGGGCAAGCTCCAGCGCCTTTTCCACCTGTGCGGCGCGGGCTTCGTCCCGGGCGACCGCCAACACCGTGCCGATATGACCATCGAACAGCTCACTGTACAGTGCAGCTGTTTTTTTGTCCACTCCCTGCGCCGCGCAGTAGCGGGTGCAGTCGGCGGGGGACACCGGTGCCACCGCAAAGCTGACGCAGCGGCTGCGGATGGTGGGCAGCACGCTGGCCAGTGAATCCGCCGTGAGCAGAAACAGCACCCCCTCCGGGGGCTCTTCCATCACCTTCAGCAGAGCGTTGGCAGATTCCTCGTTCATCCGCTCCACATGGTACAAAAGCACCGCGCGCCCCTCGGCGGAGAGGCTGGTGTTGAAAATTTCGCTGCGCATGGCGGTGACCTGACCCACCAGATACTTTCCGCCGCTGCCCATACCGGACACAGAGATGGCTTCCCGCACGATGCCGGTCTCCACCGTGCCGCTGTCGCGCTTACCGGCTTTTGCCACGGCGCGGCAGCACTCGCCCCGCAAAAGGGCTTCGGCGGCGGCACCGCCGGCGGGGTAGAGGTAGTCGGCGGCGATGCAGCGGGCGGCAAAGCCGGTGCCAAGACCGGCTTCGCCCACCAGCAAAACGCTATGGGTCAGCCGCCGGGTGGCCAGCATCTGCTGCACGCTGGTTTTCAGTTCTGCGTTGCCTTCCATGCGGTCCAGCATCATGATGGGAGTACTCCTTTTGTGAAACGGTAAAACGATTTAAAATGCCCTCCGCGTTGCTCTGGGCATGATTCAAGGAAAGATTATTTATAATTTCGCGTTTGTCGCGCTCTGCGGAGCGCTCCAAACGCATTTTCACGGGAGGGTTTATCTCCTGTTCTTCCGTTTCCACTGCTCCCGGCGCACCCATGCGCGGAGGGAGCGGTAGACCATGGGGGCAAAGAAGAGCCAGACGTTGAGCATGGACAACAGGTAGTCCAGCTTTCCGGGCAGGGATGCGCCCAGAAAGCTGAACACCCACAGCACTGCCGCGAAAACGCCGAAGTACTTCACACGGATTGGGATGACGAAGAAGAGCAGCAGCTGCACCTCCGGGTAGAGCATGGCAAAGGCCAGCAGCAGCGAGAGGGACAGGCAGTAGGTACTGGCGGTCACTCCGGTGAGCAGGCAGCCCAGCACCGTGCCCAGCACGCCGGACAGCAGATACACCGTGTAGCGGAAATCGCCCCACTCCCGTTCCAGCGCCGTGCCGATGAACCATGTGAAGTAGATGCCCAGCACCACGCTGAGGATGCTGCCGCCGGAAAAGGGGATGAATATAAAGCTGATCACCCGCCAGACCTGCCCTTGCAGCAGCAGGCTGCGGCTGAGCCCCAGCCAGAAGGAAATGGTACGGTCAATAAACAGCTCGATGGCCAGCACTAAGATCTGCCCCGCCACCAGAATATTGGTCAGGTTCGGGATGCCGTAGCGGCCATACTTGCGCTCCAGCCTGTTCAGCCAGTTGTTCATGTGTTTCGCCTCCGTTGCGGGTTGCCCCGCCAGTTTCATGTTACCCCTATTTTACCATGACAGGCCCCCGCATTCAAGAAAATCCACGCGGAAGGCGTTGAAACTGTGCTTTCTTTCCCGGCAGACAGGCTGCACGCGCAGTTTTTTCACACCGCAGCCGCCGGGGTGTGGAAAAGGCGGGAAAAGCACAGCATTCATGCGGGTTTTAAGTCCCAAAACGACAACCGAAAATTGTATGGACTATCCGTTCTGGAATGAACTTTTCACTTTTTCCACCGGGTTTTCCACCGTTTTTGTGAAAAAGAAGCGCAGTTTCCAACGATGTTTTCCACCTTTTCCACATAGTTTTCCACATCCAGTGGAGGAAAGTCCTATACAAGCCGTAATGGACGCCGCCGCATTCTGGAAATTTGTGGGCAAAAATGTGGGCATTCTGCCTTTTATAAAAAAGAAAGTCGAAGGTTTTTCTTTTGTTTTTACAGTTTACTCCGGCTTACGGGTTTGCTTTTCTCCAATCTGGAATCTTACCCCGGGCAGTTTTCCACAAACCGCCGGGGAGAAAAGCCCGGTGTGGAAAACGGACACAAACGGTGATTTTCCACACTGTTTTTATCCCGGCTGAACCCTCTCAGTCGCCTGCGGCGACCATCGGGAGCAGACTGAGAGGGTTGGATGCAAAAATAAGCCCTCTCGGGCAGACAAAGTGCCTGAGAGGGCTTATAAAACCATATTTTATGCCTTAGCAGCAGCGCACACTAGGGTATGCAGCGGCGCAGGGGTCAGATTTTCGCTTCCTCTAAGTGGAGATACACCGCAACGTAGGTCTTGTCATCCATAACACGGGTAACAATATCATACTCATCGATCCGGTACAACTGCTGTTCATCAATAAAGTAAACAGGTCCGTACTGCGTCAGATTTTCCAGGGTCAGCTTAACTGCCTCAACGGTACTTTCGCCCGAAACATTCAATGCTATCGGGTCTGAGAGGATCATCCAATACCAGCTCTCCCCTCTCCCCAAATCCGCGCCCGTTCGCCTCATGATCCCCGCCGTCTCTGGCTTTGAACTTCCCGTCCTCGCTGATTTTCGCCAGAGCAACCATCATATCCGAGTGTTTGACGTCAACTTTTTGTACCGGTTTGCCCGGCCGCTTGCTGTTGAGCTGCTCTACAAACCAATCTTCGTATACCTTGCCAATGGCAGACTGAGGTTGTTCTGCTGCGCCGCAGGCGGTGAACAATGCCAAGGCCAGCACCGCGGCCAGTAAAAGTGCTACAAAGCGTCTTGTCTTTTTCATGATACATCTCCGGTAACAAAAATACAGGTTCTATCCAACGTACTGGAACTCAAACGACCTCTTTTATTATTTTACATCATCACATCTGTGGTGTGTCAATTGACAGAGCATATAAAATATCGCCGTCCTTTTGGGCAAATGCGCCAAAGGGTTGGATGCAAAAAATGCCGGGCGGTCCGCAGACCGTCCGGCATTGCTTTTTTCTTTACATCATATTGCGGAACACCAGCTGTGCGATCTGGAAATAGAGGATCAGGCTGCAGGCGTCCACGATGGTGGTGATGAAGGGGGTAGCCATAATGGCGGGGTCGGCACCCAGCTTTTTGGCGGCAAGCGGCAGCATACCGCCCACCAGCTTTGCCAGAATGACGCTGAAGAACAGCGACACGCTGACCACGATGGCGTAGCCCATCACGTTGGCGTACTGGCCGGGGAAGAGGAAGGTGTACATCAGGTAGATGCGCAGGCCATTCACGATGCCCAGCACTGCGCCCACGATGGCAGACACCCGCAGCTCCTTGGCCAGCACCCGCATAAAGTCGGCGGGTTCTACCTCGCCCAGTGCCAGACCGCGCACCATCAGGGTGCTGATCTGGTTGCCGCAGTTACCGGCGGTATCCATCAGCATGGGCATGAAGGAGACCAGCAGCGGCAGGCTGACAAAGGCTTCCTCGTAGTGGGTGGTGACCATACCGGTAAAGGTAGCGGACAGCATCAAAATCAGCAGCCAGGGGATGCGCTGCTTGGCGTGGGTCCACACGCTGGTGCCAAAGTAGGTGGTGGCGTCGTCATCCGGGAGAATGGCGGCCATCTTCTGCATATCCTCGGTGCTCTCGTCGGTCAGAACGTCAATGGCATCGTCGATGGTGATGATACCCACGAACATGCCCTCGTTGTCCAGAACGGGCATGGCGGTAAAGTCGTAGCGCTGCATCTCACGCGCCACAAACTCCTGATCGTCGGTGACCTTCACGGTGACCAGATTGTCCTCCATGATCTCCGTGATGGGGGTCTTGGGGTCTGCCAACAGCAGATTACGGGCCGAGACAACGCCCTGCAGCCGGTTGCTCTCCACCACATAGCAGGTGTAGACGGTCTCGGCATTCTCGCCCTGCTTGCGGATGGCGGCAAAGGCCTGTTCCACCGTCATATCCATGCGCAGACGCACATATTCCGGGGTCATCAGGCTGCCGGCAGAGCTTTCCGGGTAGTTCAGCAGCTTGTTCAGGCTCTCGCGGGTCTCCCGGGAGGATTTTTCCAGCACCCGCTTGACCACGCCTGCGGGCATATCTTCCAGCAGGTCGGCGGCATCGTCCAGACTCATTTCCTCGATGGCGCTCACCAGCTCCACGTCCGAGAAGGCGTTTACCAGATCGTCCCGGGCTTCATCGGACATATAGGCAAAAGCTTCGGTGGCAACTTCCTTTTTCAGCAGACGGAACACCACCAGACGGTTGTTCTCGTCCAGCTCCTCCAGCAGCTCGGCAAGGTCGGCGGGCTGCTCTTCCTCAGTCACCTCGCGCAGCTTGACGTACTGCTTTTTGATCAGCAGCTTCAGCAGACGGCTCTTAGTCAGCATCTCGGGGTTTGCCTTGACCTCTTCGTCATTGGCTTCCTCCCGCTCTGCCTCCCGCATATCCTGCTTCAGGTCCTCGGTGGCTTCCTCGTTCAGATCCTCCGCCAGTTTCTGACGCACCTCGGCGGGGATATCGGCAGGCAGTTCCTGCACCGGCAGGTTCTGTTCCGTGTTGGTTTCCAGCTTCTTTTCTTCCATATCCATGGGCTGCCTCCTCTGGGCACTATACGGCACGGAGGGCTTTCTCCGCGCCGGAGGATGCAGCAGGTCGGGAAACAAAAAACGCGCCGCCCGGTGCCGGAATGCCGCAAAAGCAGCCGTTTCCGCGCACGCAAAGCCGCGCCTTTCCTATGCCGGGGGCTTTTCAGTAAGCCGCCGGATGCAAAAAGGCGAACGCAGTACTTTTTGTTGTCCGATCTACCGCATCGGTGGATCTACTTCGACTATGATCAGGGTCCATTGTCCTGCGTTCACCTCCCAGTTTTCGTAAATTCCGCAGCCGCAGCACCCGCGCCGGGCGCTGCACTGGCTATATCCTTTTTTATTATAGCGCCGCAAAAAAATGGGGTCAACCCTAAAGCGAAGTTTTGCAAAGATTTTTACGGCGTCTTACAAAAACAAAACACCCTTCTCCGTGTTGCGGCGCACAGAGAAGGGTGTTTTGCTTGGATATTGCCTTGGTGTGAGGAGGAATCATGTTACTTGGGAAGTGGTTGCGGCCCCGCTTCCCATGGCAAAAGTATAACAGCTTTCACAATTCATTTCGTTAAGAAGCTATGAAGAAACTGTAAAAAGGAAGCGGAAAATTATGGAAGATTTTGTGATAAAAAATTTTCTTGACAATATTTGTTTTATCCTATATTATAATAGTAGGATACCACCAAACGGAAAGGATGCTGAAAATGTCTGCTTTTGAAGTAAATTTTTATTATAAAGCAGACGGCAGCTGCCCGGTTCGTGATTTTCTGGATACACTGGACGACAAAATGCTGGCAAAGCTTTTAGGCACGATCTCCCTATTGGAAACCAATGGCACACAACTGCGGGAGCCTTATTCCAAATCATTGGGAGATGGCATTTTTGAATTGCGTACCAAGCAAAGCAGCAACATTACGCGCATTTTATATTTCTTCGTGGTCGGGCATCAGATCATCCTGACAAATGGCTTTGTCAAAAAGACACAAAAAACACCGCCGGAGGAAATTGCACTGGCGCAAAAATATCGTGCGGACTATTTTTATCGAAAGGAGAGTTCCTCATGAGTGATTTTCGGAATTATTTGAATGAACAATTACAGCGGCCTTCTTTTAAGGCCGAATGGGATGCTCTTCAGCCGGAGCTTACCATTGCGCAAGCTATGATCGATGCCCGGAAGGAAAGCGGTCTGACCCAGAAACAGCTTTCAGAGCGCACCGGCATTGCACAGGCCGATATCAGCAAACTGGAACGAGGGAATGCAAACCCTTCTCTGCGCACCTTGCAGCGCCTTGCCGCAGGGATGGGGATGAATGTCAAAATTGAATTTGTGACGAACAAATAACTTTTTTTCGTCAATATATAAGCCCGGAGCGTCCGCAGACGCTCCGGGCTTATAGTTTCATTTACACAAAAATACGCCCCGATCACCTTGCGGTGAGCGGGGCGCTAAAAACTGATGCAGTTTTTTCACTGAGGCAAGATCCCTGCAAGGCAGGTCTTATGCCGCAGGCGGAGCAAGGTATCTGCACGCAGACCTTATGCTCCTGACACACGCGGGGTGTGCTTTCAAGGGCCCTCGCGGGCGCTTTGGTATCTCAAGCCCCTGCGCAAAAGGAGGGGAATGAAATCAGGTTTTTCGACCGTTCTGTCAGGTACAGGGCAAAACGTTCAGCCTGTTCTGGCACGGCAAAGGCAAATTCCACAGTTCCGCACCGCTGCATTGCGCAGTAACCGCCGATGCGGGGCTGCCACTCTTCACACGGGAAAGAGCAGGGGCCGCTGGTTCATTTGGTGTCTCTGCCGCTGCTTAAAAACAGCTTACTTGTACAGCTCGACCAGACGGGTCAGGTGCTCGTAGCGGTCGTTTGCAACCTCCTGGTTGCGAGCGAACAGCTCCTTAGCACGCTCGGGGAAGGCGCGGGTCAGACGGCTGTAACGGGTCTCGTTTGCCAGCAGAGCCTGATACTTCTCGTTGTCCACAGCCTTGGAGGTCAGGGTGAAGGGGTTCTTGCCCTGTGCCTTGTTGGCGGGGTTGAAGGTGAACAGGTTCCAGTAGCCAGCCTCGACTGCCTTCTTCATCTCGTTCTGGCAGTTGGTCATGCCGCCCTTGACACCGTGCA
>ERZ838577.1624-NODE-1624-length-29044-cov-5.000138_pt1 | contig 29044 bp, 20 predicted proteins | sample MGYA00519682_ERZ838577 | MGnify/ENA primary metagenome ERZ838577 (study PRJEB31850, sample SAMEA3708838) | human gut metagenome | biome: human gut; feature: human-associated habitat; material: faeces | place: China | collected 2014 ...
CGGATCAGGCCCGCACCATCCGCATTCCGGTGCACATGGTCGAGACCATCAACCGCGTCTCCCGCGCCAACCATGAGCTGCTGCAGGAGCTGGGCCACGAGCCGTCGCCCGAGGAGATCGCGCACAAGCTGCATCTCCCGCTGGAGAAGGTCGAGGAGGTCATGCGCATCGGGCAGGAGCCCATCTCACTCGAGACGCCGGTCGGCGAGGAGGATGACAGCCACCTCGGCGACTTCATTCAGGACGACGAGGCCGAGGAGCCCGCGGACGCCGCGTCCTATGCCATGCTGCGCGAGCAGCTGGCGGGCGTGCTGAAGACGCTCACGCCGCGTGAGGAGCGCGTGCTGCGTCTGCGCTACGGCCTGACGGACGGCCGCATGCATACGCTGGAGGAAGTCGGGGAAGAATTTAACGTCACACGCGAGCGCATCCGCCAGATCGAGGCGAAGGCTCTGCGTAAGCTGCGCCATCCGTCGCGTTCTAAAGTGCTGAAAGACTTTTTAGGATGACAGCTGGAACGCCCCTGAAAAAAATTCTCTTGACTTTACGGAAAAAATCCGTATGATATAGAGAGGAGAGAGGCGCGACTTTGCAGCGCGTCAAAGACAGGAGCGAAGAACGATGTTTGAACGGATCACGACATATCTGGCAGAGCAGTTCGATTTCCCGAAGGATTCGCTGCACTGGGATACGACGTTTAAGAGCCTGCAGCTTGACTCGATGGACATGGTCGAAATGATGATGGACATGGAAGAAGAGCTCGGCGTGGATTTTGACCAGAACGATATGGCAGAGCTGACCACCATTGGTGAGCTTGCCGATTACATTGAAAAGAAGCTGAACGAGGGCTGAATCAGGCCATTCCGGTCTGTGACAAGGTCGCACTAGTCGGGGAGATAGCGGTGCCCTGTGACCTGCAATCCGCTATAGCAGGGATGAACTCCCATACCCGGGTTCGTGCTGTTTTGCTGTCCGAATAAGCGGTGTTGAGGCATCGGTCTTGCGCAACGGGCTCCCGTGAACCATGTCAGGCGGGGAACCGAGCAGCATTAAGCGGATCTGTCCGTGTGCCGCAAGGACGCCGCTGCTGAGCTGGCTGTTCGGGAAACGGAAATGGTTCCGGATTCAAATATGGGTGTGCGATCTTGTCATGGATCGGAATGGACAATAGAACGCGCGGAAGGGACGCCCCTCCCGCGCGTTTTTTGCAGCGGCGCGATTGCAATTTGCGCTGTTTTCGCGTATACTATGCACTGGGAGATGATGACATGTATCAGGCACTTTACCGCAAATACCGCCCGCAGACCTTTGACGACGTCGTCGGTCAGCAGGGCGTGACCCAGACTCTGAAGAATCAGCTCCAGACCGGCCGCCTGAGCCATGCCTATCTGTTCACGGGCACGCGCGGTACCGGCAAGACGACCTGCGCTAAAATTCTGGCCAAGGCCGTGAACTGCGAAAATCCGCAGGACGGCAACCCCTGCAACCGCTGCGCCGCCTGCCGGAGCATCGATGCGGGCGCGTGCATGGACGTGCTGGAGATCGACGCCGCCTCGAATAACGGCGTGGACAGCGTCCGTGCTCTGCGCGACGACGCCGTCTATACCCCGGCGGAGGTCAAAAAGCGCGTGTATATCATCGACGAGGTGCATATGCTCTCGCTGAGCGCGTTCAACGCCCTGCTCAAGATCATCGAGGAGCCGCCGGAGCACCTGCTGTTCATTCTGGCGACGACGGAGCTGCATAAGGTGCCGGCCACGATCCTGTCGCGCTGCCAGCGCTTTGCCTTCCGGCGCATCGTGCCGGAGGATATCGTGGGCCGTCTGAATTATATCGCCTATCAGGAGAGCATCGAGCTCGAGCCGGATGCGGCTTCGTTTCTGGCGCGGCTGGCAGACGGCGGTCTGCGCGATGCGGTGAGCCTGCTCGACCAGTGCGCCTCCGCTGCGCAGGGCGCGGTGACGGTCGACGAGGCCTGCAAGGTCCTCGGCCTTGCGGGTGCGCGGCAGACGGCGGCACTCATGGAGGCCGTCGGGAAGCATGATGCGGCTGCGGCGCTTTCTATTTTCAACACGCAGTATGCCGAGGGCAAGGACCTCGGCGCCATGCTGGACGAGCTGTGCGCCGTGGCGCGCGACCTGCTCATCCTGCGCACGGCCCCGCAGGCCGGGATCCAGATGATCTCCGGCATCTGCACGCCGCAGGAGCTGCGCACGCTGCAGCCGCTGCTCAGCCCGGGCGAGCTGCTGCGCATCACGGCCGTCCTGCGCGATACGGCGGCGGGCTTCAATGCCAGCGCGAACCGACGCATCGACGCCGAGCTCTGCCTTGTGCGCCTGTGCGAGCCGGAGGCCAGTCTGGATGCCGAGTCGCTCAATGCCCGCCTGTGCCGCGTGGAGGAGCGTCTGGCGCGCGGTGTCGTGCCCGTCGCTGCTGCACCGCAGCAGGAGGAGCAGGCGCAGCAGGAACAGGCAGCGCCGGAGGAGCCGGAGACGGCCCCGGAGCCGCAGCAGTCTGCGCCGTCCGAGGCCCCGCCGGGCTTCTGGCCGGAGCTTGTCAAGCGGCTGAAAACGACGCTCCCGCTCCCGGAGCAGGCCATGTTCTCCACGCAGGATAACGCGCCGGTGCGCGGTACGCTGCACGGGGACGTTCTGGAGCTGCAGACGGAGACGGAATTCGTGCGGAACCTCATCAACAAGCCGGAGGTCCTTCAGCCGGTGGCGGATGCTGCCACGGCCCTGCTGGGCAGGTCCGTGCGGGTGCGCATCGCCTCCGGTAAGGCAGAGAAGCCGAACGAGGGCTTCGCGCGGCTCGTGAGCTTCGGCCAGGAGCACCCCGAGCTGGTCGATTTGAAATAATTGAAATAACTGAATTTGATTTGGCAGAAAGGAGAAATACACCATGGCAAAAGGCGGTTTCCGCGGCCCGATGGGCGGCGGCATGAACATGAACATGATCAAGCAGGCCCAGAAAATGCAGCAGGACATGCTGAAAATGCAGGAGGAGCTTGAGGTCAAGCAGTATGAGGCTGCTGCGGGCGGCGGCGTGGTCAAGGCCGTTGTGAACGGCAAGCACGAGGTCGTCTCCCTGACGATCGATCCGGAGGCTGTCGACCCCGAGGATGTCGAAATGCTGCAGGATATGGTCGTCGCCGCGGTGAACGAGGCCATGCGCAAGGCCGAGGCTGAGGCGTCGCAGAATATGTCCCGCCTGACCGGCGGCCTGAATCTCGGCGGCCTGTTCTGATGCGCGTTTTTCCCGCCGCATTGGAGCGGCTGACAGAACAGTTTGCCAAGCTGCCGGGCATCGGCGGCAAGACGGCGCAGCGGCTGGCGTTCTACTTACTCTCCCAGCCGCAGGAGGAGGCGGAGGAATTCGCCGACGCCCTGCTCGAGGCGCGGAAGTCTGTCCACCTGTGCCCCGTGTGCCAGAACCTGACGGACCGTGACATCTGCCCCATCTGCGAGGATGAGGAGCGCGACCACGGCCTCATCTGCGTCGTGGCGGAGCCGAAGGACGTTGTCGCCATGGAGCGCGCCCGGGAATACCACGGCGTGTACCATGTGCTGCACGGCGTGATCTCCCCGTTGAATCAGGTCGGCCCGGACGATCTGCGCATCCGCGAGCTGCTTGAGCGTGTCGGCAAGGGCGGCGTGCGCGAGGTCATCATGGCCACGAACCCGGACACGGAGGGCGAGGCGACCGCCATGTACCTTTCCCGCCTGCTGCGCCCGCTGGAGGTGCGCGTGACGCGCCTTGCCTACGGCATCCCCGTCGGCAGTCAGCTGGAATATGCCGACGAGGTCACGCTGCTGCGCGCGCTCGAGGGCAGAAGAGATATCTGAAAAACCGCTGCGATCCGAGCAATGGACCGCAGCGGTTTTTCTGTAATTCTATGAATTCTATGTGGCTCAGCGCGCTGTTCCGAGGAAGAACAGCGCCAGTGTGCCGGGACCGGAGTGCGCACCGATGACCGGGCCGACGTAGTTGATCTCGATGCGCGGGACGTGCAGGCGGCGGCGGACCTCCTGCGCCAGGAATTCCGCGTCTGCAAGGCAGTCGCCGTGGCTGATGAAGACGGTCTGCTTTTCCGGCTCAATGGCGCTTCTCTCCATGCGGTCGACCAGCGCGAGGATGGAATTTTTGCGGCCGCGGGCCTTCGAGACGTTGATGAGGTGGCCTTCGTTGTCCACATGAAGCACGGGCTTGATGCCGAGCGCGCTGCCGACGAGGGCCGTCGCCGCCGAGACGCGGCCGCCGCGCTTCAGGAAGAACAGATCGTCGACCGTGAACCAGTGGCACAGGTGCAGGCGGTTGTCTTCAGCGTACTTTGCAGCCTCCTCCAGCGTTGCGCCGTGCTTCAGCTCCTGCACGGTCAGCCAAACCAGCAGGCCCTGACCCATGGAGGCGCACAGCGTGTCGACCGTCAGAACCTTCCGCTCGGGATAGCGCTCGCGCAGCTCCTGCGCGGCGATCTCGGAGGCGCTGTAGGTGCTGCTCAGACCGGATGAGAAGCCGAGATACAGCACGTCCTTGCCCTGCTCCAGATGGCGGGACATTGCCGTGAGGAACGTTTCGACGTTCGCGGCTGCGGTCTTGGCGTTTGCGCCGCTGCGCAGCATGCCGTAAAACTCGCTGGTTTTGATCTCGCGCTCATCCGGATAGTCCAGGAAGGTCCGGTCGCCGCAGTTGACACTCAGCGGGATGATATCCACGCCCAGCTCCTGCTCCAGTGCCGGATTCAGGTCAGCAGAGGAGTCGGTCATCACAACATAATTCTTTTCCATCGTTCTTACCTCCCGGAGTTCTTTACATAATACAGAAGGATCTCCGCAGACGAGCGGATGATCTTCATTTGTGTTGCTTCGTCGATCAGAATGCGGAAATTGACGCCGCCCGTGAGCAGGTTCACGAGATTGAGGTAGACCATCTCAAGATCGAGATCGCGGCGGACGGAGCCGTCCTCCATGCCGCGCACGAGCGCCTCGCGCCCCGGTTTGTCCAGCCCGGTCGCCACGGGGCGGCTGAAGCACATGTAGCGCACGGATTCCGTCAGCTGCTCGCGCAGGGCGTAGAACGCCATGTCCTGCAGAAAGCGGATGTATTCCGGATGGGCCTCGTAGGTATCGATATATGCACCCAATATGCGGGAAAACGTCTCATAACCGTTCTCCGGCGCACCGGTCCGGGCGGCCTCGCAGCGCGCACTGTGCTCGGCGAGATATGCGTCGAGCAGATGATTGGCGACGGCGACGGCAATGGCCTGCTTGCTGCCGAAATAGCGGTAGACGGACATCGGCGTCAGATCGGCGTCCTCGGCGATCTCGGCGATGGTGGTCTTGTCAATGCTCTGGGCGAGGAAGCGCCCCTGTGCCGCCCGAATGACGGCGGCGCGGTTCTGCTCGCGCAGCTCCTTTTGGGTCATAAGGCACCCCAGCTTTCTGATAGTAGCACTATCTATCTGTGATACATTATAACAAAACGGCGCGGGCCTGTCAACACTTCCGCGTCGAACAGACCCGCGTCAAATCGGGAATATGGTTCAGCCGAAGATCAGGATCGTGCCGATGGTCAGCACGGGCTGATGCAGCATGTAGATGAGCAGTGAATGCCGTCCGCAGAACGAGAAAAAGCGGATGACGGGATTTGCGGCGTTCACGCGCGGCAGCAGGCTCTGCTTTTTGCGGTAGGCGGTGCGGCCGATGACCGCGCCGAGCAGAAACCAGCCGAAGCCCGGCAGCAGCGGGAAATAGTCGCCGCCGCAGTAGAAGCCCTGTGCGCGCAGACCGAGCGGGAACAGGAAATTCACGGGGATACGGAATGACTCGAACCAGACGCCGAGCGCCACGAAGCCAACGCCCAGCACGGCCAGCGCCCACACCGGCAGCCGCTTGAACAGCGGGAAGAGCATCATGCACACGCCGAGCATATGCAGGATGCCGAACCAGATGAGCATGTCGCTCGGGAAGCTCAGAACGTTGACCATGAAGAACGTGACATACGAGATCACGAGAGCCGCGCCGAACACATACACGCCGCGCTGAAAGCTGCGCGAGGCCAGCGTGGCGCACAGACCGGAGAGCAGGATGAACAGAATGTGGCCGTACTGCCGGCAGAACAGAAACCAGCCAGGCAGGTCAAAGGTGAAGCCGCCGAAGGCGCTCAGGTCCCAGAAGGCGTGGATGGCGACCATGCACAGGATGCACAGCCCGCGCAGGGCATCCAGCTCCCAGATACGCTGCTTTGCGGGAAGGGAAGTCTCTTTCGTCATGCGTGCTGCTCCTTTTCCGCTTCCTCCTCCAGCACGCGGTAGGCGACCTTGCCGACGAGCGTCTTGGGAAGCTCCTCCCGGAATTCGATCTCGTAGGGCATGGCATATTTTGCGATGCGCTTGCGGCAGTAGGCCATCAGGTCCTGCCGGACGGCTTCCGTCGGGGCGACGCCCGGCTTCAGCACGACGAAGGCCTTGACCTTCTGCATTTTATAGGGGTCCTTCACGCCGATGACACACGACAGCAGGACGTTTTCGTTGCCGTCGATGATATTCTCCAGTTGGCTTGGATAGACGTTGTAGCCCGAGGTGATGATCATGCGCTTGATGCGCTGGCGGAAGTAGACGAAGCCGTCTGTATCCATGCAGCCGAGGTCGCCGGTGTGCAGCCAGATGCGGCCGTCGTTGTGCCGCTGCAGAACGAGCGCCGTCTCCTTCGGATTGTCGAGATAGCCGAGCATGACCGTCGGGCCGGACAGGCAGATCTCGCCCTCCTCGCCGGGGGCGACCTCCTCCGTTGTGCCGGGGCGGACGATCTTATAGAAGGTGTCGGGGAAGGGAATGCCGATGGAGCCGTCGCGCGCGGTGTCGACCGGCGTCAGGCAGCTGGCCGTTACGCATTCCGTCGTGCCGTAGCCCTCGCGGATCTGCACCTTGGCATTGTGCGCGCGCAGGAAGGCGTCGACCTTGTGCTTCAGCTCCACGGACAGGGAGTCGCCGCCGGAGAATACGCCCATGAGGAACGACATGTCGAGCTTTTCCAACCCGGTCGTGCGCAGCAGAGCCTCGAACAGCGTCGGCACGCCGGGAATAAAGTTCGGGTGCTTTTTGCGCAGCAGGTTGGCATAGGTCCGGATGTTGAAATTCGGCACGAGGATGCAGCAGGCTCCGCCGACGAGCGCCGTGTGGATGCCGATGCCGAGGCCGAAGCCGTGAAACACGGGCATGACGGAGAGCATTGTGCAGCCGCGGATGCTCTCATAGCCGCTGGCTGCGATGGTCTGCAGCGCAAGGGCGTTGAAGTTGTAGCTGGAAAGGCAGATGCCCTTCGTCGTGCCGGTCGTGCCGCCGGAATAGAGGATGCTGGCGCAGGCATCGCACTGGCCGTCGTCCGGCGGAAGCGTACCTGCGGCTTTGCGCAGCAGGTCCGTCCAGAGCGTATAGCCCTCCTGTGGGAGCTTCGGCGTTTTGCGGCCCTGCGTCAGGTCATAGCCGAGGCGCATGAGCGGCTTCAGCTCCGGCTGCAGGCGGGCAATCCAGAGCTTCGGCCTGCGTTTGGCGCGTGCAGCGGCCGCGGCCACCTTGCCGTAGAAGCGATCGAGCGTTAAAATGGCCTGACTGCCCGAGACATCGAGGTAGAAGCGGATCTCCTCCTCGGCGGACAGGGGATGGATCATATTGGAGACGGCCCCGATGCGGTTGAGCGCATAGAAGCAGTCGAGCGCCTGCGGCGTATTCGGCATGCAGATCGTCACGCGGTCCCCCGCGCGGATGCCTGCGGTGTAGAGCGCGAGGGCGGCGCGGTCGATGCGCGCCAGAAAATCGCGGTAGCTCGTTCTGCGGCCCATGAACTCATAGGCGGGCAGATCCGGGCATTCCCGCGCGGTCTGCGCGACGAGCTGGTAGATGGTCAGGCGCGGATAATTCAGCGTGCGGGGAATCGCACCGTAATAATTCAGCCACGGTGCTTCTGCAGAGATCGGCATAGGCTTGCCTCCTGAAATCGGTTTTCCTCATTATAGCAGAGAATTACCGGAAAGAAAAGGTACAATCGACGTCAAATGTCAGGCCGCCCGGAAAGAGCAAGTGATATTCCGGGCTTTGCCCGGAGTGATATTTTCCTTTTCGGAAAGTGATATAAAAGCCTCTCGGTTTTTGTGATATTATATTCGCCCGTTAAACTGCCGCAGGCAATATCACGATGCGAAGTATCCTATCACTGTCCGAAGGACAATTTCACTCGCTGTCAGGCGAATATAACTGAGGCGCACTTCCTTCCAGAGTGCGCCTCTCGGCAGGGCATTTTTATTTTGCGGGTGTGCTGCTGTGGCCGGGCAGCAAAATCGGGCTTTCTTTTTTCGCGCGGATGTACTAAAATATAAGGGTAAAACAAGGTTAAACCATTTCGCCCTACAGCCGATCCGGCCGGGGTTTCTTGACAGGGAGTAATTATGACACAGGAACTGGAGCAGCGCTTTTGCGCCGCACGCAGAGATTATATCGCCTCGCGCTTTTCGCGCATGAATCCGCGTCAGCTCGAGGCTGTTCTGACCACGGAGGGGCCGCTCCTGCTGCTGGCCGGCGCCGGCAGCGGCAAGACGACCGTTCTCATCCACCGCATCGCCAATCTGATCCGTTATGGCTGCGCCTCCGACAGCACGGAGGTTCCGCCGGATGCCGTGCCGGAGGACATCGATTTTCTGGAGGAGCAGGCAAAATACCCAACGGAGGAGGGCGTGCAGCGGGCGGATGCCCTCTGTGCCCTGCGCCCGGCAGCGCCGTGGAGCATTCTGGCCATCACCTTCACGAACAAGGCGGCAAATGAGCTGCGCGAACGCCTGACGGACCTGCTCGGCCCGGAGGCGAACGACATCTGGGCCATGACGTTCCACTCGGCCTGCTGCCGCATCCTGCGGCGCGAGATCGAGCGCCTCGGCTATGACCGCAGTTTTACGATCTACGACACGGCGGACTCCGAGCGCGTGATGAAGGATCTTCTTCGCGAACGCGGGCTGGACGAGAAGACATTCCCGCCGCGCGCCGTCCTCACGCAGATCTCCCGCCTGAAGGACCAGATGCAGACGCCGGAGGAGTTTCTGGCCTCCGTCAACTCGGATTACCGCCTGAAGTGCATCGGCCAGCTCTACGCGTCCTACCAGAGACGGCTGCAGGAGGCAAACGCCGTTGATTTTGATGACATCATCCTGCTGACGGTCCGCCTGCTGCAGGAATATGAGGATGTGCGCGACCACTATCAGCGCAAGTTCCGCTATGTCCTCATCGACGAGTATCAGGATACGAACCACCTGCAGTATCTGCTGGCCTCGCTGCTGGCCGGCCGGCACGAGAATATCTGCGTCGTCGGTGACGATGACCAGAGCATCTATCGCTTCCGCGGCGCGACGATCGAGAACATCCTGAATTTTGAAAACGAGTATCAGGGCGCGCGCCTCATCCGGCTGGAGCAGAACTACCGCTCGACGCAGTGCATTCTGGATGCGGCCAACGCCGTCATTGCCAACAACCACAGCCGCAAGGGCAAGAAGCTATGGACGGAGAACGGGCAGGGCGACCGTGTGCGCATCTATGAGGCCTCCGACGGCGTGGAGGAGGCCAACTACGTCGCAAACCGCATCCTGACGGATTCCCACGGCCAGAATTACGGCGATTTCGCTGTGCTCTACCGCATGAACGCGCAGTCGAACGCGCTGGAATATGCCTTCAAGCGAAACGGCATCCCGTACCGCATCATCGGCGGCACGCGCTTCTTCGACCGGGCGGAGGTCAAGGACATGCTGGCCTATCTCTGCCTCATCAACAACCGCGCGGACGATCTGCGCCTGCGCCGCATCATCAATCAGCCGCCGCGCGGCATCGGCGGCAAAACGCTCGAGGTCATCGAGCGCCAGAGCGCGGCGGAGGGCCGCCCGCTGTATTCCGTGCTGTGCAATGCGCGCTCCTACCCTGCGCTTGAGCGGGCCGAGGGCAAGCTGCAGCAGTTCGCGGAGCTGATCGAGTCGTGCGCGGAGCTTTCCCGCACGATGCCGCTGCCGGAATTCTACGACGAGCTGCTCATCCGCACGGGCTACGCCGCCATGCTCGAGCAGAAGGGCGATGTGGAGAGCCGCACCCGTCTCGAGAACGTGCGCGAGCTGCGTTCCTCCATCCTGACGTATCTGGAGAATGCGGATGCGCCGAGCCTCAGTGGCTTTCTGGAGGAGATCGCGCTCTATACCGACATCGAGCAGTATGACCGCACGGCGGACGCCGTCGTCATGATGACGGTGCACTCGGCCAAGGGCCTGGAATTCCCGGAGGTCTATCTTGTCGGCGCGGAGGACGGCCTGTTCCCGAGCGCCCGCGCCATCGGCGAGCCGGAGGAGATGGAGGAGGAGCGCCGCCTGTGCTATGTGGCTATCACGCGCGCCAAGCGCCGCCTGACTATCACCTGCGCGCACCAGCGCATGCTCTACGGCCGCACAACGGTCAGCCGTCCGTCCCGCTTCCTTGCGGAGATCCCGGAGGAGCTTGTCGAGCGCAAGCAGCACACGCAGCCGCGCTTCGTGCAGCAGGCCAAGCCGCGCCCGCGCCCGACCATGCCCCACAGCGACACGCTCGGCTCGCACCATGCATCCGGACCCGTGATCGACTTCCGCAAGGGCGACACGGTCGAGCACGACGTCTTCGGCCGCGGCCTTGTGCTGTCCGTCCTGCCGACGGGCAATGACAAAATGCTCGAAATCGCCTTTGACCAGATCGGCACGAAGCGCCTGATGGCGAACTTCGCCGCCTCCCGCATGCGGAGGCTGTAAGGAGCATACCCCGCCCGCGCCCCGCATAAGCTGCAGGGGGTGGTGGGCAGAATGACATTTGTGCAGCGGAACCGCCTGCGCGCGGCGCTTGCCGTGCTGCTGGCGGCGGTCTCGGTCCTTGTGCTGCTGACGCGGCTTCACTATGCGCCCGTGCTGGCGCAGCTGGCGGCGCTGCAGCTGGATAATCAGGCCTCGGCGGCCATCAACGACGCCGTGCAGGACACGCTCACGGCGGAGGAGATCACCTATGACAAGCTCGTCGAGCTGGAGAAGGATACGCAGGGCAATGTCACGGCCGTGCGGTCGAACGTGGCGGGGCTGAACCGCTTCCGCACGGCGCTGACGGCCCGGATCGACGAAAATCTCGCGGACCTGTCCGTTGAGGAGCTTGGCATCCCGGTCGGGAGCGTCGTGCTGCCGGAGCTGTTTTCCGGCATGGGGCCGCGGCTGGTCGTGCGCGTGCTGGCCGTGCGGACCTCGGACGCCGCGTTCCGGAACCGCTTCAGCACGGTCGGGATCAACCAGACACTGCACCAGATTTTTATCGATATTCACGTTACGGTCACGATCCTGTCGCTGGCCGGTACGCAGGAGCTCGCCGTCGATGTGACCGTCCTTGCGGCGGAGACCGTCATCGTCGGCAATGTGCCGTCCACCTACATCGGGCTGGGCGGCCCGGAGGAGGAAGGAACATGAACCCACGCGAAGAGATCGCGCACCTGACCGAGGTGCTGGAGCGGGCGAACCATCAGTACTATGTGCTCGATGCGCCCGAGATGGAGGATTATGAATATGACCGGCTGCTGCGGCGGCTGGAGGAGCTGGAGGCCGCGCATCCGGAGCTGGCATCGCCGCTCTCGCCCACGCGCCGGGTCGGCGGCGAGGCGCTGAGCAAGTTTGAAAAGGTCGAGCACGCCGTGCCGCTCGAGAGTCTGCAGGACGTGTTCTCGCCGGACGAGGTCCGCGAGTTTGACGGCCGGGTGCGCGAGAGCGTGCCGGACGCCGTCTACAGCGTCGAGCCGAAGGTCGACGGCCTTTCCGTTGCGCTGGAATATGTGGACGGTGCGTTCGTCCGCGGCGCAACGCGCGGCGACGGCCGCATCGGCGAGGACGTGACGGAGAATCTCAAGACGATCCGCTCCATTCCCATGCATCTGGACGGCGCGCCGCACCGTCTCATCGTCCGCGGCGAGGTCTTCATGCCCCGCGCGGTCTTCGCGCAGCTCAACGAGGCGCGCGAGGAGGAGGGCAAGCCGCTGTTTGCCAATCCACGCAATGCCGCAGCGGGCAGCCTGCGCCAGCTCGATCCCGCCGTGGCGGCGGAGCGGAGGCTGGACATTCTCGTCTTTAACCTCCAGCTTGCCGAGGGGCGGGAGTTCACGTCGCACATCGAGACGCTGGAATTCCTGCAGGCGCTGCGCTTCCATGTCATCCCGCACACGCGCTGCGCCACGGCGGATGAGGCCCTGCGGCGCATTGCCGGGATCGGCGAGACGCGCGACGGCTTCGCCTTTGACATCGACGGCGCGGTGGTCAAGCTCGACAGCCTGCTGCAGCGTGCGCAGCTCGGCAGCACGGCGAAATTCCCACGCTGGGCCTGCGCCTATAAATATCCGCCCGAAATTCGTGAGACCCTTGTGGAGGACATCGTCGTGCAGGTCGGGCGGACCGGCGTCCTGACGCCGCGCGCTGTCGTCAGCCCCGTCCGGCTGGCGGGCACAACGGTCACAAGCGCAACACTCCACAATCAGGACTTCATTTCCGAAAAGGATATCCGCATCGGCGACACCGTCACCATCCGCAAGGCGGGCGAGATCATCCCGGAAATTCTTGCGGTCGTGCCGGAAAAGCGCCCGCAGGACGCCGTGCCGTTCCGTCTGCCGTCCGTGTGCCCCGTCTGCGGCGCGCCGGTCGAGCGGGACCCGGACGGCGCTGCCGTGCGCTGCACGGGCGCGGAGTGCCCGGCCCAGCTCAGCCGCAACATCGCGCACTTTGTTTCGCGCGGCGCCATGGATATCGAGGGCCTCGGCGAGGCCATTGTGGACCAGCTCATCGCGGGCGGCCACATCCATTCTCCGGCGGATATCTACTACCTGCAGCTGGATGACCTGAAGAGCCTCTGGAAGAGCGGCACGCGCGCCGCGCAGAAGCTGCTGGACTCCATCGCGGCCAGCCGCAGCGCCGATCTCAGCCGCCTGATCTATGCGCTCGGCATCCGGCAGGTCGGCGAAAAGGCCGCCAAGGTGCTTGCGCGCACGTTCGGCTCCATGGACGCGCTCATGCAGGCGGACGAGGCCGCGCTCACGCAGGTCAGCGACATCGGGGCCATCACGGCACAGAGCATCGTGTCGTGGTTTGCAAGCCCGCAGTCGCAGCACATGCTGCGCCGCCTGCGCGAGGCAGGCGTGAATTTTGAGAGCACGGCCGCGCCGTCGGACGACCGCTTCGCAGGAATGACGTTCGTCCTCACGGGCGCTCTGTCGCTGTTCACGCGCGATGAGGCCACGGAAAAGATCGAGGCACACGGCGGCAAGGCCTCCGGCTCCGTCTCGAAGAAGACGACGTATGTCGTGGCAGGCGAGAATGCGGGCAGCAAGCTGCGCAAGGCAGGCGAGCTTGGAATCCCCGTTCTGACGGAGCAGCAGTTCCTCGACATGCTGCAGGAATAAAACAGCTTGTCAAATAATCCCTTCGGGCTTTTCCGCCAAGCTGCTTCCAGAATTGCAAAATAGAATTTTGTAGTGTTATTTTACAATTCTGCCGCTACACGATCCTTCCCTCCGAAACTTTTGGCTGAGCAGTTTTTTGACAGTCTGAAAAACACATGACGCCCCCGTGCCGCATAGGATAGAGCACGGGGGCGTATAATTTTTCCGGCCCCGTGGGACAATATGATTACCCGCGGTACTTAGAGGAAGCTCTGCATAGATCAGCTGCGGCGGATGCCGGATATTTTTCGTCAATCCATCGGTATGAAAAACTTGAAATATTGCGCAGCCGTTGGCGGCTTTGCCGCCTTACGGATGCGGTATGCCCCTTGCGGGTACACAAAGTATTCCTGCGTTTTCCATACCTTGCCTTGCCAAAAAATCTCTCGCCATCCACTCTTGCTGATCTAAGCAGAGCTTCCTGAAAGCAATCAGTGTAACGGGTGATATTTTTCTCGGAGCGTGAAACGGAAATGGATATGACTGTCAAGCGTGGCGATATTTTCTATGCCGATCTCAGTCCGGTCGTCGGCAGTGAGCAGGGGGGCACGCGGCCCGTGCTCATCGTGCAGAACGACATGGGCAACCGGCATTCTCCCACGGTGATCGCGGCGGCGATCACGAGCCAGATGAACAAGGCAAAGCTGCCGACGCACATTGAGCTGACCGGCCGGAACGTCGGCCTGACGAAGGACTCCGTCGTGCTGCTCGAGCAGATCCGCACCATTGACAAGCGCCGCCTGCGCGAGCACATGGGCAGGCTCGATGCGGCCATGATGAATCAGGTCGACAACGCCATTGCGGTCAGCTTTGGCCTGCCGAAGGGCGAAACGGAATGATGCGCCACCCTCCCGCATAGGCTGTGCGGGAGGGATTTTTGATGATGGAATTGAGCGTTTGGGAGCAGGGCGAGCAGATCGGTACCGTAACGGCGCAGCAGGAGGGCCTGTTCTATATTTTTATCTGCAAAATTTCCAAGCATGCGGAACAACTGCGCCGAATTTACGTCATATCTAAATGGAGAGTGGAGTATCTCGGCATTCCGTATCCGCGCCGTGAGGGCGCGGAGCTGCAGGCCTGCATCCCGGTGTCACATTTTCCGGACGGGCTGACGGCCGCTGCGGCGGCTGCCATGCCGCGCGGCGCGTGGCTCCCGTGGTGCGGCGAGGCGGACGGCGTTCCCATCCGCAACGGCCTGCTCAAGCAGCTGGAGGACGGCTATGCGCTTGCCCTGCTGCCCGAAGAGGCGCAGCAGCTCCCGCAATGGCTGCCGCAGGCGGCGGAGCAGGAGCTTATGGGCCGGGCGCGGCTGGTGTTCCGGCTCGATGCGGCGGGATGCATGCCCTCCATAGAAATGACAGAAAACGGAGGAAGTACCGATGAAGCGCAGAATTTTAGCGATCCTTTTGCTGGCAGCGTGCCTTCTGACGCTGCTCCCGGCGACGGCGATGGCCGTCCCGGAGACGGAGACCCGCTCGAAGGGCGGCAAGCTGATCGCCCTGACATTTGACGACGGCCCCGGGCCCTATACGCGCCGCCTGCTCGAGGGGCTGGCAAAGCGCGGCGTCAAGGCGACGTTCTTCATGCTCGGTCAGCAGGCCGAAAACTACGATGTGACGGCGGGCCTCGTCCGCGATGCCGGCCATCAGATCGCCTCGCATACATACGATCACCCGCAGCTGAGCAAAAAGACGGACTCGCAGGTGAGGTGGCAGATCAGCCATACGGCCGATATTCTCAACCGCATCACGGGCTATGGCACGCATTATCTTGTGCGCCCGCCCTACGGCGATTATAATTCCCGCGTGCTGTCGCTGCTGGACAATCCGGCCATTCTCTGGTCCGTCGATCCGCTGGACTGGAAGTACCGCAATGCCGACACCGTCTGCACGAACATCGTCAACGGAGCACATGACGGCGCGATCGTGCTGGCGCACGACATCCACTCCACCACGGTGGACGGCGTCCTGATGGCCATTGACAAGCTGCAGGCCAAGGGCTATGAATTCGTTACGGTGAACGAGCTGTTCCGCCGCCGCGGTGTCTCGCTGGAGAAGGGCCAAACCTACAGCTCCTGCAAGCCGACCGGAACGGATCTCGGCCCCGTAAATGCACCGACCGTCACGGAGGCGGGCGGAAAGGTCACCATCACGGCCGACAAGGGCGCAGTGATCTACTATACGCTCGACGGCTCCTCGCCGCTGGCCTCCGGCCGGGTTTATTCCGGTCCCATTGAGGCAAAGGCAGGCCAGACTCTTCGCGCTGTGGCCGCCTTTAATCTGAATGGCAGTGCCAGCGCTGAGACCTCGGTCCAGGTGCGCGGCATTACGCTGAAGGAGCCGACAGTCAGGGCTCTGAACGGCAAGGTTATGATCTCCAATCCGAATCCGAATTCCGAGCTGCGCTACACGCTCGACGGCTCTGCTCCGACGGAGCGCTCGGCGGTTTACCCTTCCTCCGGTTTGGAATTTTTTACCGGAATTCTGCGCTATCGCGTGTTTGCAAAGGAGGGATGTGGCCAGACGTACACGCTCTATCTGAGCAAGTCCGGCCATCTCTTTCGCGACGTGCCCACAAATTCCTGGTATTTCGAAAGCATTGACCGGGCAGTCTCTCTGGATCTTCTTAAAGGCGTGGGAGACTTTGCGTATGAACCGGATGGAGGCCTGAACCGCGCCATGTTCGTTACGATGCTGGCGCGTGCCGTCGGCGAGAGCCTCCCGGACAGCGCAGCGGGCTTTTCCGACGTGAAGGGCGGCCAATGGTACACGGCAGCGATGAGCTGGGCCCTGCGGAAAAATCTGATCCGCGGCTATGAGGATGGCTCCTATCGCCCCGAGGCGCTCATCACGCGCGAGGAGATGTGCGTCATTCTCGACCGCCTTATGCAGCAGCGCGGCGAGACGCTCCACACCGGAAAGCTGAGCTTTGCCGACACGGCGTCCATTTCCGTCTGGGCGCGAGACAGCGTCGCGCGCATGACGGCCCTCGGCCTTATCCGCGGCGCGGAGAACAACCGCTTCTTCCCGCAGCGCACGACCACGCGCGCCGAGGCTGCGACGGTCATGCTCCGCATCTACGACCATCTGCACTGAAACACAAAGTGCCCCTGCCATGCCTTCAGCGTGGCAGGGGCATTATTGTGCTTTAGACCATCTCTTCGGGATGGAACAGAGCGTCGAACTGCTCGCCGGTCAGGCAGCCAAGGCGCAGGCAGGCCTCGCGGAGCGTCAGGTCCTCCCGGTGGGCGAGCTTTGCAGTCTCGGCAGCCGCTTCATAGCCGATCGTGGGGCTGAGCGCCGTGACGAGCATGAGGGAGCGGCGGAGATTTTCCGCCATTTTCTCGCGGTTGGCGCGGATGCCGTCGGCGCAGCGCAGGCGGAACGAGCGCATGCCCTCGGCCAGCAGCCGCGCGGACTGCAGGAATTCGTGCGCCAGAACGGGCAGGAAGACGTTCAGCTCGAAATTGCCCTGCGAGGCCGCAAAGCCGATCCCAGCTCCGTTCGCCATGACCTGCACGGCGATCATCGTCAGCGCCTCGCACTGCGTCGGGTTGACCTTGCCGGGCATGATGGACGAACCGGGCTCGTTCTCCGGCAGGAACAGCTCACCGAGACCGTTGCGTGGGCCGGAGCCGAGCCAGCGGATATCGTTTGCCAGCTTCATCAGGTCACCTGCCAGCGCCTGCAGCGCGCCGTGGGCGAAGACCAGCTCGTCGCGGGAGGTGAGGGCGTGGAACTTGTTCGGGGCGCTGCGGAAGTCCTTGCCCGTCAGGCGACTGATCTCCGCAGCGACCTCTTCGGCAAAGCCTGCGGGGGCGTTCAGCCCCGTGCCGACGGCCGTGCCGCCAAGCGCAAGCTCCCGCAGCGGCGGAAGCGCCAGCCGGATCAGCTCCGCATCGCGCTCGAGGCTGCTGCGCCAGCCGGAGATCTCCTGCGGGAACGAAATGGGCGTGGCGTCCTGCAGGTGGGTGCGCCCGGCCTTGATGACGCCTGCGTTCCCGGCTTCGAGACGCTTGAGGGACTCGATCAGCTCCGTCAGTGCGGGCAGGACGCCGTCTTCGAGTGCGCAAACGGCCGCAATATGCAGCGCTGTGGGGAAGGTGTCGTTGGAGGATTGCGAGCGATTGACGTCGTCATTCGGGTGCAGCAGCGGCTTTCCGGCCAGCTCGTTGCCGCGGTTTGCAAGGACTTCGTTTGCGTTCATGTTCGTCTGCGTGCCGGAGCCGGTCTGCCAGACGACAAGCGGAAAGTGGTCTGCCAGCTTTCCGGAGATAATTTCATCGGCTGCGGCGCAGATGGCGCCGCATTTTTCGGCCGTCATGGCCGTGGGGCACAGGCGGGCGTTCGTTATGGCGGCCGCCTTTTTCAGGATGCCGAATGCGTGGATGATCTCCGGCGGCATGGGCTCGCGGCCCTGCCCGATCGGGAAGTTTTCAAAGCTGCGCTGCGTCTGCGCGCCCCAATAGCGGTCCGCAGGCACGCGGACGTCGCCCATGGAGTCGTGCTCCATGCGATATTCCATATCCTTCACCTCAGAAGCGGGCCGTGTGCCCGCATTTTTTCTGCCGATACCATATCATCCCCGCCGCGCCGTGTCAAGTGCGCAGGAGAATATCGGATAAAATGCGCCCCGCAGCTTTTCGGGCTGCGGGGCGCGGGAAGGGGGGGGGTGAAACGGTCAGGTTATGCGTTTGCCTTGACGTAGCGCATGAGGATGGCAGCCGCCTGCTCGCGGGCCGCAAGGCCCTGCGGGGCAAGATAGGTGCCGTCCGCTTCCTTCGAGCCGGTAACGAGGCCCGTGGAAACGGCCCATGCCATGGCGTCTCTGGCGTAGGTGCTGATGGCTTCCGCATCGGGATAGCCGCTCAGCACGTCTGCCTCGGGCGCTTCGGCCTTGGCATAGCGGAAGAAGATCGCAGCCAGCTGCTCGCGGGTGACCGGCTCGGACGGGGCGAACTTGTTGCCGCCGACGCCGTTGACGATGCCGTTTGCGGCGGCCCAGGCGATCGCATCGGAGTACCACTGGCCGTCAGCCACATCCGTGAAGCCGGACGGAGCGTCGACAGCCGGGCTGCCCGCCATGCGGTAGAGCACAGTGACGAGCATGGCGCGCGTCAGGGTGTCCTTCGGTGCAAACGTCGTAGAGGTCGTGCCGACCATGAGGCCGTTCTCGATCACGAAGCAGATGCCTTCCTTCGCCCAATCCGTCGGGATGTCGGTGTAGGCAGCGCACTTGTGGCCGAGGGCCGGGGTCTCGCTGTCCACATAGCTGTCGCCGCAGCGGCTGCAGGTGTGGGTCGTATAGCCGCCCTCGTCGAGCGTCGGAGCCGTCACGACAGCCTGATAATCATGGCCGAGAGGGGCGGTGATCTCCGTGATGACGCTGTAGTCGCAGTGCTTGCAGGACTCGCGGACAAAGCCGTAGCCGAGGCAGGTGGCCGGGACGGTCTCCGTCTCGCAGTCATGGCCGGCAGCGTCCACATAGTCCGCAACATAGCTGTCGCCGCAGACGGAGCAGGTGTAGGTGGTGTAGCCCATCTTGTCGCAGGTCGGGGCGGTCACAACGGCTTCGTAGCGGTGCGCGACCGTCGGGATGGCCTCGGTGTAGGACTTGCCGCACTCACTGCAGGTGAAGGTCTTCACGCCTTCCTCGGTACAGGTCGGTTCCTTCGTGACGACGGCTGTGTAGGTGTGTTCGAGCGCGTCGGTGTAGTTTCCAACGTAGCTGTCGCCGCAGACAGAGCAGGTATAGGTCGTGTAGCCCATCTTGTCGCAGGTCGGTGCAGTCACGACGGCCTCATAGCTGTGGCCGGTGGCCGGGACGATGGAATCGACGTAGCTGTCGCCGCAGACGGAGCAGGTGTGCGTGGTATAACCGGCATTCGTGCAGGTCGGGGCAGTCACGACGGCATCGTAGCTGTGGCCGGTGGCCGGGACGATGGAATCGACGTAGCTGTCGCCGCAGACGGAGCAGGTATGTGTGGTGTAACCGTTGTTCGTGCAGGTCGGAGCCGTCACAACGGCTTCGTAGGTGTGGTCCGCCTTTGCCAGAGCAACGTCATAGCTGTCACCGCAGTGCGAGCAGGTGAAGGTTTTCACGCCCTCTGCCGTGCAGGTCGGCACGCGGGTGATCTGCCAGACATAGTCATGGCCGGTGGCCGGAACGATGGTGTCGATGTAGCTGTCGCCGCAGACGGAGCAGGTATGCGTGGTGTAACCGGCGGCGGTGCAGGTCGGGGCAGTGACGGTATCCTCATAGCTGTGGCCGGTAGCCGGAACAATGGAATCAACGTAGCTGTGGCCGCAGACGCTGCACAGATGCGTGGTATAACCGGCGGCAGTGCAGGTCGGGGCAGTCACGGTGAGCGTGTACTGATGACCGGCAGCGTCGACATAGTTGTCGCGGTAGCTGTCGCCGCAGACGGAGCAGACGTGGTTCGTGTAGCCGTCCTTCTCGCAGGTCGGGGCAACGACCGATTCCTCGTAGCTGTGGCCGTTGGCCGGGACAAAGTCGGCCTTGACGGTCTCGCCGCAGGCGGTGCAGGTGTAGATCGTGTAGCCCTGCTCGGTGCAGGTCGGGTCGACAACGGTCGTCTTCTCCAGCGTATGCTCGCTCTGGCCCTCAGCCAGCTTCTGCCAGACAAGGATGGGATAGCCGCCGTTGACCTTCTGCATGCAGGTGCCGTCAGCCTTGAAGGAAGCGCCGAGCTTCGTGACGAAGCCGGAGGCTTTCATGGCCTCCGCCGACATCTCTACAAAGACGGACGGATCATGCATCGTGGAATAGACCATCATGCCGAGGCCTTCGAGGCCGCAGGCGCGGTAGTAGACGTCTTTCACTTCAAGGTAGCTGCCCTCGGAGTAGTCCGCGTGCATGACGCCGATGGCAGCGCCGGGGTTACCGGCTGTCTTCAGACCGAGGTCGGTCACGGTGCCGGTGTTGTAGCAGTTGTGAACGTAGCTCTGCTCATAGACTCTCGAGGAGCTGGCGTCGAGCTTGCCGACCAGACCGCCGATGCCGCAGTAGTTCTTGTCGCTGTGGCCGGTGATCGAGCCGGAGTTGTAGCTGTCGACGATGTAGCTCGGGCCGTTCGCGGCGTCGGAGCCGCTGCCGACCGAGCCGACGAGACCGCCGACATAGCAGTCGCCGGTGACGGCGCCGCTGTTGTAGGAGCGAGTGATGGAGGAACCATAGCGGATCTCTGCGAACAGGCCACCGATGGCCTGCTTGCCCGTGCCGTAGGCAATGAGGCCGATGGCGCCGGTGTTGCAGGAGTCAACGACCTTCGTGGATTTGACCTCAGCGCCGAGACCACCGATCTTTGTGCGGCCGGTGATCGCACCGTTGTTCACGCAGGAGGTGTAGGTCGTCGTCTCACTCTTGGCCGCGAAGCCGGAGACATAGTCGCCGTCCGTGGTCACGGTGCCGTTGTTGACGCAGCGCAGGAAGTCTGCATTCTTCACCGTACCGGCAAAGCCGCCGACATAGCTCCACGGATAGGGGGCAGAGCCCTTCTTCGCGGTGACGGCAACGTTCGTCGTGATATCGGTGAAGGAAACATATTCCGCACCGCCAACGAGGCCGCCGGAGTAAGCGAAGGAGTTGCGGTAGTTTTCGGTGATGTCCAGCTTGCCGGAGAGCATCAGGTTCTTGATCTCCGCCTTCTTGTCGGCCGTGCCCTTGACATAGCCGAAGAGGCCGAGGTACGGAGCGCCGACAGATTTGTCATTGGAATCGAAGGTGATGCTCATGCCGGTGATGCTGTGGCCGTCGCCGTCAAAGCTGCCGGTGAACGGCTGCTTCTGGGAGCCCATCGGGGTCCACGCTTCGGTCAGCTCGATATTGGCAGTCAGCTTGCCGCTGATGGCGGTATCGCCGCCGTTGACCTTCGCTGCGAACCACTGCAGCTGCTTCTCGCTGGCGATGCCGTAGACGCCGCTTTCGTCCTGCGTGGGGATCGCGGGGTCCTTTTCACCGCAGCGGATGCAGGCACCGTCTGCGCCGAAGGTGTGGCCGAGGGCCGGAAGCTCTTCCGTGCGGGTCTCGCCGTGCACGCTGCAGGAGAACGTCTTGACACCGGCCGTCGTGCAGGTGGGCTCCGTCGTGACGACGCCTTCGTCCCACTGGCAGGGCTGAGGTGCCTCGCTCGTGAGAACGACCTTCGCCGTTGCGGGGGCGTAGCAGGCGTTCTCCGTGCCGTAGTTCGGGTCATAGCCCAGCAGGTAATAGGTACCGGCCTTCAGCGAGGCCGTGTCAAGCGTGTAGCTGCTGCCTTCGCTCGTAAGCTCCTGCTGCTGTTCCCAGTTTTCATTGTAGAGCTTCACATTGAGACCGGTGATCGGCTCAAAGGACTCCGTGCCGCCGTCGGACACGGACTTGGTGTCATACTTCTGCGTTTCGAATGTGATCTTTTCACCGACCTTGGCGGTGTAGTCGTCCTTGTCAAAGCGGGCGAATGCGCCGTAGGTCCAGAAGCTCCAGTTGGAGAACATGGCCAGATCGATCGTGTCGTTGTCGGACAGCAGAATGTAGTCTGCCGTGGAGCCCCAGCCCGCAGACATCAGGGGATAGACGTGGTTGCGGTAGTACATGAGGTTCTCGTCATGGCCCCAGAAGTTCTGCATGTACATGGACGTGGCGCTGCCGGAGATGAGCAGCGCATTCAGCGTATCCTCATAGGAGCCGCCGAGCATGTCATTCACGCCTTCGCCGCTGCCGGTGAATTCCAGCAGGCCGGATGTGCCCTTGCCGCAGCCCTTCTCGGCCACGCCGAGGTAGTAGCGCTCGAGCATATAGATGTAGAGGTGCAGGAGCGTCGGGCGCTGCACGATCTCGTTGTCCGTATAGCTTCCGGAGCCGTTCTCCGTGTGGTAACGGTTAAAATCGTCCAGACCGTACAGGGACAGAGGGAAGTACGGGACCTTGACCTCCAGATGCGACAGGATGGTGCCGCCGTCGTCCTTGCCGATGATCGGTGCGCCGTCGCTCGAGATGGTCACATAGACGGTGACGGAGGCCTGGTCGGTCTCGTCATAGCCGTACTGGTTCTTGCCGCCGTCCTCCACAGCCTCGACCGTGATGGGAACGACAACCTCAGCACTGCCGCCGCCCGTGCAGGTAGCGGTAATGCCGATGCGGAATTCCCCTGCCTCGGCAGAGGTGAACTGCAGCGTATTGTCCTTGATATAGACCTTATCGCCGTAATCCGCCTTCAGCGCGAAGCTGAGAGCGTGCCCGTTCGGGTCGGTGAACACCGTTCCGAGCGGGAGTTGGTACAGTGCGCCGACCTTGACGGGATCGGGCGCCGGGGTACTTACCGTGATGTCACAGTCCGCCGCGAAGACCGCGGGAACCATCGACAGAAGCATGGCAAGCACCAGCAGGATGCTCAGGATTCTTTTCATGCTGCTTTCCTTTCTTTTGGGGAAGCCATTGAGGATACGATTAGTGGCTTCCCGATTTTATTTATCCTTAGACCGTGTTCGGTCCAAAAGATCAGCGCAAAGCCCAACGGGCGGGCCGCAAAAAAACAGCCTGACAGGAAACTACATGGGAGCCATGGAGTTTTTGGCAAGCTGCTGCATCGTGGGGCGGGTCGGCGGCACCCGACCCGCCCACAGGAGGAGAACACCCGGTCAAACGCAGCGGGAACGCATCCGCTGCCCCGAATCGGGTACAAAAAAACGGCTGAAAGGATAGATAGACTATCCCCTCAACCGATTCGGGCAAAGTAATGCATCACAGTAGGTCTTCTGGGTCGCGCATCCGGGAGCAAAGCCCCCACGGCCGCTGCCCTGCCTTCTCAGGGTTCCCCAATGACCGGCTTTCGCCGACGGACAGCGGACTCAACGCTCACAGCGACGGTTATCCCAGAGGCGTATCGCGCCTCCCTCGGGGTATTATCCCCGTTCCCTTGTTTACCCGTATGCCTGACGGGGTCGCCCCGCGCCGTTGCGTACATACGGTCTCTGCAAGCAGAATATTCAGTTCCTGCCGCACGGACTTCGTGCGGACTATTTTGATTATAGACCATGCGGGCGCGCCTGTCAAGCACCGAAATCCGTATTTTTTTAGCGAATGCGAAAACACATCTCGGAACGGGCTTGACAAAAAAATCGGCCCTTGTTATACTGAGAGCAATGGAAGCTTCAAGTGCTTCCGCTGCCGTCCGGGCAGCGGGAGAGGATAGGGAACCGGGTGAGAATCCCGGACGGTACCGCCGCTGTATGCGCGGAGGCCGCGTGCAGGGCGAAAGCCGGTCATTGGGGAACCCTGAGAAGGCGCGCGCGGCCGTCGAGGCGTGAGTCAGAAGACCTGCTTGGGGAGGCTCTGCCCGCATGGTGCGGGAAACGGGGCATATTGTTGTGCGCAAATGCGGACGCTGCAACGATTGTTGCAGTGTTCTTTTTTTCTGGGGGTCGTGCCATGAGACGGAAAACAATCTGGGGCCGGGTCTGCACGGCCGTGCTGATCCTTTCGCTTCTGGCCGGTGCGGTGGCTGTCGTGTTTACGGGCGGACGGGTGTGCCCGCCCGATCCGCTGCCGGAGCAGGCGCAGGTCCTGCAGCCGGACCGACAGGAGCGCGGCGGCAGCGGCGGCACATCGGACGACGTGCCCCTCACGCAGTCCCCGGAGCCGACGGAGCCGTCCGAAGAGCCGGACGAGACGGAAACGGCCGAGCCATCCACGAAGCCGGACGAGCCGACGGATGCGACGTCCGCCACGCAGACGACACAGACGCCCGAGCCGAGCGAGGAGCCGACGCGCAGCACCGGCGGCGGAACGGAGCCGACGGAGGAGCCGGGTCCTGCCCCCACGGAGGCCCCGGGCCCCGAGGAGCCGCATATCGTGACGAATCTCGTCAGCCGCATCTGGCGCTCTGGCGAGCTGGACGGCGATACGCTGCGGTTTTATGCCTATGCTGCGGGCAGCGGAGACCTGAGCCTGCGGGTATATTATAAGGAGTCCGGCTCCACCGCAAACAACGGCACGCGCCTGCTGCCGTCGGATGACCGGAACTTCTCCGTCCGCCTTACCTTAAATCAGTCCTATACCTTCTCCTTATATTTATATCGCGACGGCCGCCGCGTCGGCGATGCCGCGGTCTACTATGTTTCCTATCGCGCAAGGCTTGCAGACGACGATGAACCAGAGATCGGCGATGCGCCGCCCGTCATCACGACGAGCCGCGACGGCCGGACCGACCCCGTCTCCGTGCAGACGATGACGTTCGTCGTCTGGGCGAGGACGGGCACGGACGGTTCACCGATCTACACGAGCCATCTGCAGGTCTCGATGGACGGCGAACTGCTGACGAACCCGACCGGCAGCGCCGCGTCCGGCTATGAATATGTGCTGCGCTTCTCCGCGCCGCTCGTCGGCGATGAGCGGGAATACACGCTGCGCATCCTTGCGTGGGACGATGCCGGAAATTCCGCCATGCGCACCGTGAAGATCGTCTATCAGACGGTCTCGGAGGGCGACGACATCGGTGAGGCGACCATCCGCATCGACGCCACGACCGTCGGCCTCGGAATCGTCGACGAGGAGACCGTCCGCATCAAACAGGGCGACACGGCCGCGCAGACCGTGCTGCAGATGCTGGAGGACTGCGGCTATGAGGCAGGCTATGACGGCCTTGCGGAAAAGAACGGCGGTTTTTATCTCATGCGCCTGACGCGCGGCGACCTGCTGTATCGCGCGCAGGTGCCGGAGCGCCTCTGGACACTCATCCAGCGCGACGGCATCTCACTGACGGGTGCGCCCGGCCGCGACAGCCTCGGCCAGCACGACTACACCTGGGGCGCGGGCTGGATGTATGACGTCAACGGCTATTACCCCGGCAAGGGCCTGTCGGAATGGATGCTCGGCGACGGCGACGTGCTGACGCTGCGCTTTACGCTGGCCTGGGGCAAGGATATCGACGGCTTCGGCGCGACGGGCGGCGGCTATGGCGTGCTGTCCAGCTACTGCTATGTCTGGCGCGACGGGCAGGAGATCCCGCTTGGCCACGACTGGCAGGAGACGGCCCGTGTCGAGCCGACGGAGACGGAGGACGGCTATGCGGACTATGTCTGCACGAAGTGCGCCGAGACGCGCCGAGACGTCCTGCCGAAGACCGGAACGGTCGACCCGACGGTTCCCACGGAGCCGACCAATCCGACCAATCCGACCGATCCGACCGATCCGACCGATCCCACAGAACCTGCCGACCCGACGGAGAACGAAAACGAGAGGAGCATGTTCCTTGAAACGAATGCGGAATATTCTGATCCTGCTGCTGTGCGCTGCACTGCTGGCGGGCTGCGGCGCAAGATCGGCGCCTGCAAAGGCACTCGAGGGCTGCCGGGCACTGCTCGGCGTGCGCGAGGGCTTCCTGGAGGACCGCGCAGCGGAGCTGGCGGGCAGCTCCATCGGAGATTGGCTCGCCATGGCGCTGCTGGCCTGCGGTGCGAACGAGAGCTATGACGCCTATCTTGCCGCGCTTGAGCGGCACGTCACGGAGCGCTATGCCGAGCAGGGCACGCTCGATGCGCTCATGGCGACGGAGTATTCCCGCACGATCCTGACCGTCTCCATGCTCGGCGGCGACCCGAGCGCCTTCGGCACGCGGCCGGACGGCACGGCCATCGACCTGCTGAACGACGGCGTGTGGAATTTTGCTGGCGAGCTGGGCGCGCAGGGCCTGAACGGCCTGATCTTCGCCCTGCTGGCGGCCGATGCCGGGCCCTCCCCGGAGCCGGAGCAGGCAAAAAACACGCGCGCCGGGATCGTGGAGGCCATCTGCGCGGCGCAGGAGCCGGACGGCGGCTTCGGCCTCGTCTCCGGCGCTTCGGAGGCCGATATGACGGCCATGGCCCTGCAGGCCCTTGCGCCCTATGGCCGGGACGAGACCGTGGAGCGGGCGCTTGCCTGGCTGAAGGAGCAGATGCAGCCGGACGGCACGTTCCTGGCCTACGGCGAGCCGAGTGCCGAGAGCTGCGCGCAGGTCCTCCTTGCGCTGGCCGCGCTCGGCATCGACCCGGAGCAGGAATTCGGCAGCGTGAATCCCGAAACAGGCCTTGCCGAATTCCGGCAGGCAGACGGAAGCTATGCGCACCTGCTGACGGACACGGAAGGAAATCTCATGGCGACGGAGCAGGCCATGCTGGCCCTCTGCGCGCTGGAGCGGCTGCCGGACGGCGGCTGCGTATACGAATCGAAATATCGGGAGGCGGCATGATGGAACAGAAACAATATGAGCTTGCGGCGCAGGTGCTCCGCGAGGTGCAGAAGGTCATCCTCGGCAAGCGGGAGATCGTGGAAAAGGTCCTGATGGCCGTGCTGGCGCAGGGCCATGTGCTGCTGGACGACGTGCCCGGCGTCGGCAAGACGACGCTGGCCATGGCCTTCGCGCGCGCGCTCGGGCTGGAGACCCGCCGCGTGCAGTTCACGCCGGACACGATGCCGTCGGACATTCTGGGCTTCTCCGTCTATGACAAGCAGGCGGGAGCCTTTTCCTACCAGCCGGGCGCGGTCATGACGAACCTGCTGCTGGCGGACGAGATCAACCGTACCTCCACCAAGACGCAGGCGGCCCTGCTGGAGGCTATGGAGGAGCGCCGCGTGACCGTCGACGGGAAGACGCATCCGCTGCCGCAGCCGTTTTTCGTGCTGGCGACGCAGAATCCCGTCGGCTCGGCCGGAACGCAGCTCCTGCCCCCGGCGCAGCTCGACCGCTTCCTGCTGTGCCTGAGCATGGGCTACCCCGACCGGGAAAGTCAGGTGGAGCTGATGAAGGAGCGCCACCACGCCGACCCGCTTGCGCAGGTGCGCCCCGTGACGGATGCCGCCGCGCTCGGCGGCCTGATGGATGCCGCCGCCATGACGTTCGTGGCGGACCCGGTCTATGATTATACGGCCCGCCTGCTTGAGGCCACGCGCTGCCATGAGAGCCTGCAGCTCGGCCTGAGCCCGCGCGCCGGTCTGGCCCTGTGCCGCGCGGCCAAGGCGCGCGCGTTCCTGCATGCGCGGGACTATGTCCTGCCGGAGGACGTCGCGGAGGCTGCGCCCGATGTCTGTGCCCACCGCCTTGTGCTCGCTCCGCGCGCCCGCCTGCATGACGAGACGGCGCGGTCGGTGCTTGCCGAAATTCTCGAGCGCGTCCCGCAGCCCGCGGTGCGCGAATTCAAAAGCTGATGCGGAAGCGAATGCTGCGCGCCTGGCTGCTGTGGCTGCTGGCGGCGGCCTGCTGTGCGCTGGCCTTTGCTTTTACCCATGCCGGGGCAGCGCTGGCCGCGCTCTGCGTGCCGGTGCTGGCGGCGCTGGCGGGATTCGTCGTGCTGCGGTGCAGCAGGCTGCCCGCGCTTTCGCTCCGGCTCCCGGCAGGTGGGCGGAAGGACGGCGAGATCGCGGGCGAGATCGTGGCCTCCCGCCGCGCGCCAGGCCGCGTCCTGTGCCGCATCGAGGTGCGCAATGACCTGACGGGCGAAATAACGGAATTTTTCGCGGAGGAACGCTTCTCGTTCCGCGCCGAACACTGCGGCCGCCTGACGGTCCGCATCCGCAGGGCCTGGCTCCTCGGCCTGCCGGGCCTGTTTGCCCGAAAGATCCGGACGGACGCGGCGGCGCATGTCACGGTCCTGCCGGATACGTTCCCGGCCTCCGTCCATGTGACGATGCCGGAGGTGCAGAGCCCGGACAGCGACACCAGCAGCCCGGACCGCCGCGGAAGCGACCTGACGGAGCCGTTCCGCCTGCGCGAGTATGCGCCGGGCGACAGTCTTCGCCAGATCCACTGGAAGCTCTCGTCCAAGCTCGATCGCCTCGTGATCCGTGAGCCGGGCATGCCCGCCGCGCGTACGCTGCTCGTCTTCTGGGACCGCAGCGGCGATGCCGCCGCGCGCGATGCGCAGGCGGAGGCCGTGTTCTCCGTCTGCCAGAGCCTGAGCGAGCAGGGCTATGCCTATCAGCTCGGCTGGCCCGAGGGCGGCACGGTCCGCTTTGCGGAGGCTGGCTCTACGGAGGAGCTGCTGCGAAACCTGCCGCTGCTGCTGCGCGGCGGCGCGGAGCCTCTGCAGGAGACCGGCGCGCTGCGCGGATTCGGGAAAATTCTCTATTTCACGGCCTCGCCGGACCCGGTCTGGCGCAGCCTGACGGCGGGTGCGGAGCCGGTCCTGCTGCTGTGCGGCGTGCCGGAGCAGCCGGATGTCCGCTGCATCTGCTATACCAAAGAGGACTATGCTGCCGCGCTGCAGCAGCTGGAGCTTTGAGCATGAAACGAACGAACGGTTTTCAACTGGAACGTGCCCCTGCCGGGGGGCAGACTCTGCCGCCGTGGGCGGCCGCGCTGTGCGGCGGCCTGTGCGCTGCGGGGGCGCTGACGCTGCTGGCGGGGTCCTTCCCCGTGCTGCCCGCGTGGGCGGCCCTGCTGCTCGGCCTGCTGCTGGGGGCCGGGCTTGCGCTCCTGCCGCAGCGGGCGTGGCTGACGCCTGCGCTCTGCGGCGCGGCGGCGCTGTTCTGCCTGTGCGCCTTTGTGCCCGTCACGGCGG
>ERZ838577.1625-NODE-1625-length-29033-cov-12.501035_pt1 | contig 29033 bp, 26 predicted proteins | sample MGYA00519682_ERZ838577 | MGnify/ENA primary metagenome ERZ838577 (study PRJEB31850, sample SAMEA3708838) | human gut metagenome | biome: human gut; feature: human-associated habitat; material: faeces | place: China | collected 2014 ...
TGTATCTCAATGAGTTGGGATGAGGGTTGCTATGTTTAGCGGACAGTAATAAAAATTTTAGGAGAACTGGCTAAGGGAGAGCGTTCAAGCAACGGTTTCATTGACCGCATCCTATTTGTGATGCCCAACCTCCAACAGAAGGCACGTTGGAACGACAAGGAACTGCCTGCTGATATTGAACAGGAATGGCACGCCATCATTGACAAGTTTATCTGCTTGGAATGCAATTACAACGACAAGGGAGAAGTTGAACCGTATATCCTGCACTTTGATGAAGAGGCAAAGAAACGGCTATATGAATGGCAGCATCGTTTCTCAGAATTATGCGACCGTGAAGGGAATGACACGATTGTCAGCATTTATTGCAAGCTGGAAATATACATCATCCGTTTCTGTCTGATTATTCAACTGGCACGGTGGACTTGTGGTGAATGCGATAAAACCTATATAGACTTGCTTACTGTGGAACGTGCCATACGACTGACAGAATATTTCAAAGAATCTGCTTTGAGCGTACAACGCATCATCAGCGAAGTGGCATTGAATAGCCAGCAACAAACCATTGTCGGCCAGCTTCCCTGTACGTTCACCACGGCACAGGCGACACATATTGCAGAACAGAATGGCATGAAGGAACGTACTCTGCAACGGTTCCTGAACGACAACATCGGCATCCTATTCCGCAAAGAGAAACATGGAGAATACTCAAAGATTAACCCGTGACGTTTTTGTCGCTTTTGACACTTTCAACCTTGAAAACGACAATAGTGACAATAACGACACACATAAAAGAACTGAAATAATGACGACACATAGATTTATATTAGAACCATACAAAGGCATTGCAACACGACATACGTGTCCGGCTTGCCAGCGCAAGAGATGTTTCTCACGATATATTGATACGGAGAAACGAACCTCTTTTCCTGACCACGTAGGACGGTGCGACCATGAACAGAAGTGTGGCTACCATTTTACGCCACGGAATTATTTTGAAGAAACGCCTGACGCGAAACAGCAGTTGTTTGAAAAAGGTTCTTTGCCAGTCCGGTCGCATGAAATAAAGACAGTTCCGACTTCTTTCATTGACGAAGGAATAGTCAAGCGGTCTTTGAAATGTTATGAAACTAACAAGCTGTATCAGTTTCTGGCCTCCCAATTTGGAGAAGCATCTGCCATGAGCCTTATGAAAAAATATCGTGTCGGTTCTTCCAGACATTGGGAGGGAGCAACCGTATTTTGGCAGATTGACCGTAACAATCGAGTTCGTACAGGGAAGATAATGCTTTACAATTCGGATACAGGGAAGAGAATAAAAGAACCATACAACCACATCACTTGGGTACACACACTGCTCCATAAATCCGGTTTTAACATGAAGCAATGTTTCTTCGGCGAGCACCTGTTGGCAACAGACAAGACTTATCCGGTCGCACTGGTCGAGAGTGAGAAAACGGCTCTTATCGCCTCTTACTACCTGCCGCAATATCTATGGCTTGCCTCAGGTGGAAAGAACGGATGCTTCAATGAAAGCAGTCTTTCGGCATTGGCGAAAAGAAGCGTCGTCCTTTTCCCTGACTTGGGAGCGACTGCCTATTGGCAAAGCAAAATAGGGATGATGCGCAACAATGGAATTGAGGTACAACTTTTCGACTATCTCGAAATCAACGCTCCCGAAAGCGAACGGAAAGAGGGGTATGACATCGCCGATTACTTGCTCCAAATCCAGCCGGACGAGGCCATTCTCCAAGCGATGAGCAGGAAGAATCCGCACCTGAAAACATTGATTGAAACGTTTGGTTTGGAGTTGGTAAACGTACAACGGGGCTGCTCCTGAACGTGGTTTCGGGCATACCGAAAGTGAGGTTTTCAATACTGACCGCAAGGACTGAAAACCGGAACTTTTTAGGGTAAGCAAGTTTATGTCGGTGTATTACATTTCCCAACAACTTGCCCACCCAAAGTCCGGTGGGACAGCTCCCGATGGTCACAACTTGAACAACTAAAAAACAATGACAGATGAACAAGAAAAATACGATTACATTGCGACTGACCGATGACCAGTTGGCATGGTTGGGAGCTTTAAGCAGACGCAGCAAACGAAGTAAAAGCGAGGTTATCCGTTCACTCATCGAACAAGGGTCGGTACGAGAACGGATTACCCGTGAACACCTGCACATCATCCGGCAGTTGATTGGTGAAAGCACTAACCTGAACCAATTGGCTAAACAGGCAAATACCTACGGATTCTTCACCGTAGCTGACCGCTGCCAAGAGATTGGGAACCATATTTCACAACTCATCAAACAACTGAAAGATGATAGGTAAACTGACAAAAGGAACTTCCTTCGGCGGATGCGTGCGGTATGTGTTGAAAGAAGAAAAAGCAAGACTTCTGGAAGCCATAGGAGTGGAAGGTTCACCGGAACAGATGGCAGAGCAGTTTGAGTTACAATCCTTGCTGAATGACAAGGTAAAAAACATTGTCGGACACACTTCACTCAGCTTCTCTCCGGAAGACAGTCTGCGTCTAAGAAACGATGATGTGCTCATGCTGAAAATCGCTCATGAGTACATGGAACGAATGGGTATCCGGAACACTCAATACATCATAGCCCGTCACACCGACCGCAGGCATGCGCATTGCCACATCGTGTTTAACAGGGTGGACAATGACGGCAAAACCATCAGTGACAAGAACGACCGCTATCGCAACGAAAAGGTCTGTAAGATGCTGACGGCAAAATACCGCCTGCACTTTGCCCAAGGCAAAGACCACGTGAACGAAGAACGGTTGCGCCCGTACGACAGAGCGAAACACCGTGTCTATAAAGCTTTGAAAGCGGAGGTGCTGAAAGCCCAAAACTGGAACGAACTGAAAGACGCGCTTGCCGAATATGGCATCGACATGAAGTTCAAGGTCAGCCGCACCACACGGGACATTCAAGGGGTGAAATTCGGATATGGCAAGTACACCTTTTCCGGCTCAAAAATCAGTCGGCAGTTCAGTTATCTGGCCATTGACCGCCAACTGGAAAGGAACGCTTATACTCCATCCTGTTCATATCGGGAAACGGTCAGGGATGACGCCATATTACCACCTCCTTCACAAGAACAGACATCCGATTTTGAAGAATCACATTCTTCAGGATTAGGATTGTTTATGCCGACCCCTTCATCCAACACCTCCGACGAGGCTGCATTTGAAGCAGAACTAAAACGAAAAAAGAAAGCCAAGCGTAAGCGGGGCTTCCGATTATAACAAACCATATTATTCACACTTTAAATTTCAACATTATGATCAACAAAAATTTTGTAAAGGACATTGAACTCTACATCTGTGAGAAGTTCGGGTATCGTAACAGCGTGTATGTGAATCCAACCTGTAACGGTTGCTGCATTGACATCCGCGAAAAAGACGTAAAACTGTATTTCCGCCTGTGGGAATACAGCAACGGCATCAACGGCTTTCCTGACCGTTGCATTATCTTGGTGAACTACGTCTTTGAGAAGAACCATCATGAGAATCTATTGGATTTGGTGAAGTTCTTCAAAGAGTATGCCCCACTCTACGGTTTCCACTATCTTGGCATCGAGAATGACATGAAAGGCAACCACCGTCTGTTAGGGCTGAAGCCAACCACAAACTATCGGTTCGATTACGACTGCTATGCCGCGCCATTGGCAACAATCAACGTCTGACAGGACGGCTTTTGAATGATTTTGAGCGAAGAGGGAGAGTTTTCTTCCTCTTTTCTCTTTTTATAGCACTTTATTTTATATCTTTGTAAATAAAACAAAGAAAAACAGGTATGGACAAACCCATGAACCGGATAAAAGAAGTGCTTGAAGAACGTGGCATCAAGCAGACATGGCTGGCAGAAAAGCTCGGCAAGAGCTTCTGCATAGTCAACTCATACGTTTGCAACAGGCGGCAACCCAGTCTGGAAGTGCTGTTTCAGATAGCGGATATTCTGAATGTGGATGTAAAGGATTTGATAAACGATAAAACGAAATAAAGATATGGCTAAAACAAATACTGCCGACATTGGCTTTGAAAAAGAAATATGGAAAGCTGCTGATTTATTAAGGGGTAATTTGGATGCATCAGAATATAAATCAGTTGTATTAGGACTGATTTTTCTCAAATACATCTCCGACCGTTTCGAGGCAAAATATAATGCTTTGGTAGCCGAAGGTGATGGGTTTGAAGAAGATAAGGACGAATATACATCGGAAAATATCTTCTTTGTTCCCCAAGAAGCCCGCTGGTCAGTTGTAGCTGAAGCGGCTCATACACCAGAAGTCGGCACGGTAATTGACAACGCTATGCGCTTGATTGAGAAAGAAAATGTACGATTGAAAGGTATTCTTCCCAAAAATTTTGCCCGTCCTGAACTTGACAAGAGACGCTTGGGTGATGTGGTTGACTTATTCACCAATATCCAAATGAAGGAACATGGCGACACCAAAGACATATTGGGTAGAACTTACGAATACTGTCTTTCTAAATTTGCCGAAGCAGAAGGGAAACTGGCTGGTGAGTTTTATACTCCTGCCTGCATTGTCCGTACATTGGTCGAAGTGCTTCAGCCTTACAGCGGTCGTGTCTATGACCCTTGTTGCGGTTCTGGTGGCATGTTTGTACAATCCGCCAAATTCATTGAAAGACATCAAGGTAATATCAACAACATTTCCGTATTCGGGCAAGACAGTAATCCGACTACATGGAAAATGGCTCAAATGAATCTCGCCATACGAGGCATAGAAGCTGATTTGGGCAAATTTGCTGCCGATACATTCTTCAATGATTTGCATCCAACGTTGAAAGCGGATTTTATCCTTGCCAATCCTCCGTTTAATCTTAGCGACTGGGGTGCGGATAAATTACAGGATGATGTACGCTGGAAGTATGGAATTCCACCTGCCGGAAATGCCAACTTTGCTTGGCTTCAACACATGATTCATCACTTGTCACCTCGCGGTCGAATCGGTATGGTGCTTGCCAATGGTTCACTTTCCTCACAAACAGGAGGCGAAGGAACAATCCGTGAAAATATCATCAAGGCAGATTTAGTGGAAGGCATTGTGGCTATGCCTTCTCAGTTGTTCTATACAACGGGCATCCCTGTATCATTATGGTTCTTGAATAGGACGAAGAAACAAACAGGGAAAATCCTTTTTGTCGATGCACGTAACATGGGAACTATGGTTACACGAAAACTTCGTGAACTGTCAGAGGATGATATAATGAAAATAGCCAAGACATTCGAAGATTTCGAAGCCGGAACATTGGAGAATAAAAAAGGATACTGTGCCATAGCAACACTTGAAGATGTAGCCAAACAAGACTATATACTCACTCCGGGACGTTATGTGGGTATTGCGGAAGTAGAGGATGACGGAGAACCATTTCAAGAAAAAATGAAACGACTTACTTCTGAACTTTCAGATATGTTTGCCCAGTCACATCAACTGGAAGATGAAATCAGAAAACAATTAAAAAGTATAGGCTATGAACTTAAATGACATATATAGAGAGTTATGGCGGGAGGCTATGATTCATCAGTTAAAACAAATCGCGTTTGCAACAGCTCCTACTTTGGAGTCAGGTTATCAGCGCATACAGGAGATTGAAAACATGAAAAATGTTTTTAAGCTGCTTGAACATGCCCAAGAGCAAAGACAAAGAAGAATATCTGATAATTATTGGAGATATTATAATTATTGAATGGCTATATTCTTCAATTAGGAGATACAATCAAATAAGCGAAGAATATGAAAGAGAAACTAATTCAAGAAATCAGCAATGCAATGACAGGGATTTTAAGTGTGGAACAAATGGCCCAACTGAATGGTGTACTGCTGCAAGTGGTCAGCAAATATACCATTACGCAAGATGGAGAAGCGGCCCAACATGAGGAGACTGCCTCTAACGACCGTCTTCTTGAAATCTTTCTGTCTGCCAAACAAGTGGAAGGATGCACTACTCCGACCATAAAGTATTATGGCTCTACCATCCGGCAACTTTTCAAAACCATGCCGAAAAAAGTCATCAATTATACCACAGAGGATATTCGGGCTTACTTGGCGGTTTTCCAACGTAAGCACAAGTCCAGTAAGGTGACTATTGACAACATACGCCGTATATTCTCTTCTTTCTTCGGATGGCTTGAAGAAGAGGACTACATCATTAAAAGTCCGGTACGCAGAATCCATAAGGTCAAAACAGGCACGCAGGTGAAAGAAGTGCTGACGGATGAAAATCTGGAACATTTACGGGATAATTGCAAACAAATCCGTGATTTGGCTATCATTGACTTGCTGGCTTCTACGGGAATGCGTGTGGGTGAACTGGTAAAACTAAACCGGGAGGATATTAACTTCAACGAGCGAGAATGTATCGTGTTCGGCAAAGGAAATAAAGAAAGGATTGTCTACTTCAACGCCCGTGCAAAGATTCATCTCCAGCAATATCTTGCCACACGAAAAGACCGCAACAAAGCCCTCTTTGTTTCATTGGCAAAACCACACAACCGCCTTGAAATCTCAGGTGTAGAAATCCGCTTGAGAAAAATTGGCCGTGACGCAAAGATTGTCCGGGTACATCCACACAAATTCAGAAGGACACTTGCGACTATGGCAATCGACAAGGGCATGCCTGTGGAACAAGTTCAACGTTTATTAGGACATGTGAAGATTGACACGACCATGCATTACGCTATGGTCAATCAAACGAATGTGAAACTTTCTCACCGCAAATTCATCAGTTGAAATGAAAATGGGATATTACACATATAAACCTCATTGCCATTCTGTACGAAGAAATAAACCCAGAAATCGCAATTTAGAGCAGCAGGCACAGGTGTTGTTCAAGGCTTGGTTCGTGGATTTCGAGCCGTTCAAGAATGAGAAGTTTGTCGATTCGGAACTTGGGAGGATACCAGAAGGATGGAATATTGTGGAAGCAAATCATTTTATGAAAATTTCCAAGGATTCTATTAATCCTACAAAAAATCCGATGTGCCTTTATACACACTATAGCATACCTGCTTTTGATAAAGCATTAACTCCAGAAATTCAATATGGGTATGAAATAAAAAGCAATAAATTTTTGGTTCACAGTGGAATGACATTATTTTCAAAACTGAATCCAAGGATTAAACGTATTTGGTTCATAGATGAAGTATCCAATAATTCTGTATGCTCAACAGAATTTATTCCATATGAATCATTAGGACTGAACTATTATTTTTTATATTGCTATTTAAACAGCAACATGTTTTATAACCAAGCCATGAGTTTGGTAAATGGAGCAACGGGAAGTCATCAACGTTTTCATCCAAATGAGACATTAAAGTTTTTGTTTGTATATAAAAAAGAAATCATTGAAGAATTCAATGTTTTAATAGCTCCAATACTGAAAGAAATGAGCAAACTATCTCTTGAAACTCGCAAACTCACAAAATTGCGTGATACACTTCTCCCCCGACTTATGTCTGGAGAGCTTAAAATTGATAATTTGAAGCGCTAAATTCTCATTTATGGAAGACTGGAAATACTTAAAAGCTACTGAATATTGCTACAATGTTACTGATGGCACCCATGATAGTCCTAAACAATCAAAAGATGGGAAATACCTTATAACATCAAAATATATAAAAGAGAATCGAATAGATTTTGATAATGCATATCGTATATCCCTATCTGATTATACTAAGATTATTGAAAGGAGCCGTGTTGACCAATGGGATATCATAATCAGTATGATTGGAGCATACTGTGGTTATTGCTATCTTGAAACATCCACAAAAACAGACTATGCTATAAAAAACGTAGGGCTTTTCAAGGTAGGAAATGAACTCAAAAGTCGATGGCTATATTATTATTTGACATCACCACAAGGTAAACAACAATTAGCAATGTTACGCACTGGTTCATCGCAACCATACATATCTCTAAATAGTCTGAGGAATATTATTATTCCTACCCCGGGACAAAATGAAATGGGGAGAATAGTGAATATTTTAAAATTTCTTGATGATAAAATCGAACTAAACCGCCGGATAAATCGCAATTTAGAGCAGCAGGCACAGGCGTTATTCAAAGCTTGGTTCGTGGATTTCGAGCCGTTCAAAGACGGGAAATTCGTTGATTCGGAGCTTGGAAAGATACCAGAAGGATGGAAAGTTGGCAATCTGTTAGATATTGCAATAGTATTTGATTCTCTTCGCAAACCCTTATCCTCAAGAGAAAGAAATGCTATGGCAAAAATATACCCATATTATGGAGCAACATCGCTCATGGATTATGTAGAAGACTTCATTTTTGACGGAACTTATTTATTAATGGGGGAAGATGGAAGCGTTGTTAATGAAAACGGTCACCCTTACCTACAATATGTTTTTGGTAGATTTTGGGTAAACAATCATGCCCATGTTTTACAAGGGAAAAATGGCTATACAACAGAAATGCTCCATTGTTTACTTTACAAAAAAAATATCTCCTCTATTGTTACAGGAGCAGTGCAGGCAAAAATTAGCCAAACAAATATGAAAAAGATTCTAGTTGTGATTCCTACCAAAGATATATGTACCAATTTTTCCAATTTAATTGCCCCTATATATGCAAAAGTACGAAATATCGAATCTGAAAACAGTAAATTATCAAAGATACGTGATATACTCCTTCCCCGACTAATGTCTGGCGAACTGAATGTTAACACTATAACAGAATAAAATAGAATGAGTGATTTTGACAAATATATAAGACAAGGCGAACCTGACAGTAAAGAAAAGGCTCAAGCATGGCAGACCGCAATCGGCTTGCAAGATGTTGACGGCCTTAAGCCATCGGAATATTTGTTACAGACGGCAACCAGGCACATTGAAGGCGATATTACCATTGGAGAGGTAAAGCATTTGATTGACAGCTATTATCAATCAAAGTCAAACAGAAAGGACATAGAGGATGGACGAACCGAAGAGGCCGATAAAGTATCTGCAAGAATTACAGAAATACTGTCCGAGAAATCCTTCTCGTTCACGCCGGATTATCTGATACTCATCCATAGACGGTTGTTTGAAGGTTTATACAGATTTGCAGGAAGATTGCGAGATTATGACATAACCAAGCAAGAATGGGTACTTGATGGAGACACCATTTTGTATTCCAATCACGAGTTAATCCGTCAAACGCTTGAATACGATTTCGGGCAAGAAAGGAATGTCGATTATCCGTCGCTTGATGCAAACCAAGCATTGAGGCATATATGTAAGTTCGTTTCGGACATTTGGCAAATTCATCCTTTCGGTGAAGGGAACACACGCACCACAGCCGTATTCACCATGAAATACCTCCATACCTTCGGCTTTACATTGGACAACAGTGTATTCCAAGAACACTCATGGTATTTCAGGAATGCATTGGTTAGGGCTAATTATAACAATTACTCAAAAGGGATATCCGCCACAACATCTTTCTTGGAATTGTTTTTCAGAAACTTGTTGTTTGGCGAGAAAAACGAGTTGCATAACCGGGCACTGCATATTGCAATCATCCAAAGTGCCAACACCGATGATTCAAAGAGCCAAAATGACACTTTGAATTGCACATTGGACGAGATTGCCTTATTGAAATTCCTCAAAGACAATCCCAATGCCACACAAACTGAAATAGCTGCACGTATCGGTAAATCTCCCCGAACCGTCAAGCGAATGACTCCCTCTTTGATAGAGCGCGGTTTGCTGGAACGGGAAAATGGAAAAAGGAACGGAAGATGGATTGTTAAAAATATAAATTTGAACCGCTAAATTCTCATTTATGGAAGACGCAAAAAAGCAACATAAGAAATCCATACGCTTCTTTAATGACCGTGAAGTACGAGCTGTATGGGACGATGAGAATAACTGCTGGTGGTTTTCAGCCATTGACATAGTGCGAGCCATCAACAACGAGCCGGACTATACGAAAGCGGGAAACTATTGGCGATGGATAAAACGCAAGTTAAAGCAAAGCGGAATCCAACTCGTGAGTGACGCTCACGAGTTCAAATTCGAAGCTCCTGATGGCAAATTGCGTAAGGCTGATGTGCTTAATAGTGAGGAGGTTGCTCTTTTAGCCAAACATTATCCCAATAACAGAGCAAACGAATTTCTTGATTGGTTCACATATAGCGACAATACCTTAGACGGACAAAGCCGGAAAAAAGCATATCAGCTGTATGAAAGTGGTTTATTGCAACGACTTGAACCGGGTAGCCTGAAATGTTTGCAACAGATTCACGCTTATATCTTCGGCGGACTATATGATTTCGCCGGACAAATACGAACAAAAAACATTTCAAAAGGCGGATTTACTTTTGCGAACTGTATGCACTTCCCCGAAACACTACAAGTTATTGAGCGAATGCCGGAAACGACTTTTGATGAGATTTTGGACAAATATGTTGAAATGAATGTAGCCCATCCCTTTATGGAAGGAAACGGCCGCACCACTCGTATTTGGCTTGACCTGATGCTTAAACGCTCCCTCAAACGATGCGTGGACTGGAGCCAAATAGACAAAAACGAATACCTGACGGCCATGCGTAAAAGTGTGGCAGACAGTACTCACATTAAATCATTGGTAAAGTCTGCACTGACCACTAAAATTGATGACAGGGAGATGTTCATGAAAGGCATTGATTATTCTTATTATTACGAACAAAATGATTGATTCTTATGGAAGATTGGAAAGAATATAAAATTGCAGAGTTGGTATCAATGAAAAATGGGAAAAAACGTCCAATGACCAAAGGCAAATATCCCGTTTTTGGAGGTAATGGAATTTTAGATTACGCTGATTATTATAATGCAGAAAACACTATTATAGTTGGTAGAGTTGGAGCATATTGTGGCAACGTATACAGATGTAAAGGTAAATGTTGGGTATCAGACAATGCAATATCAGTTTCAGCTAAAGAAAAAGTAGATAATAACTATCTATTCTATTTAATGTCCACATTAGATTTGCATCACCAACATATAGGCGGAGCTCAACCACTAATGACACAAGATATCATAGGTGATTTTTCCTGCAGAATACCTTCCATTTCTTCACAACAACAAATTGTAAAGTTCTTATCTTCCCTTGACGACAAAATCGAGTTGAACCGCCGGATAAATCGCAATTTAAACATAGCCGTATAAAAATAATTGTATGAAATGGATTCGTGAACATATCAGTAAAATGCCAAGTTTCAACTACTTGAATGCTCATATTTTGACCATTGAAAACACGATTGAAACCAATCCAGACTTATGCATTGAAGTCTGCAAAAGCATGATAGAAAGTCTTTGCAAGACAATTCTTACCAATCGAGCTGTTGCATACAATGCTGATTGGCAATTTCAAACTTTGGTGAAACTGACATTGGAAAATGTGTTCACAGACGAATTACACAAAACAGACAAAATAGAATTGATTAGACGGATTGCATCTGTTGTCCAAAAACTTGGTGAAATGAGAAATAGTTCAGGTTTTGCTTCACATGGGCAAGATAAACAACATCCCCCCTTTGACAAGACTACAGCCTTATTGACATACAAAACGACAGATGTAATAGGAGGCTTTATCCTGCACGTTTATACCAGTTCCAACAGACCCAATTCACGCATCCATTACGAAGATTGCCAGTCATTCAATGAATTGTTTGATGAAGAAAATCCTTTGGAGTTAGGCGGTGTGATTCTCTCTGCTTCTGAAGCCCTATATAAGCAAGATTACGAAGCGTATAAAGAAGTTTACTATTCTTACTTGAACAACTTAAAGAATTAGCGATATGTCATTTACAGAAGGAAGTTACGAAAACGCATTGATTACCCTATACGAGAACATAGGGTATCAGCATCTATATGGTCCGGACATAGAACGCGATTATTATGTGCCGTTCTACGAAGAACAGGTGTTGAATAGTTTGACCACAATAAATCCAAGCAAGCCACAAACTGCCATCCACGAGGCTATTGCCAAGCTGAAAGACATAGATGCCGGAAGCCTGACTCAAAAGAACGAGCTTTTCATGGACTATCTTCAGCATGGCATAGAAGTTTCTTACTTTGACGGAAAAGAGCAACGTAACGAAATAGTTTATTTGATCGACTATGAACACATCAATCGAAACGATTTTCAGATAGCCAACCAGTGGACATTTGTAGAGAATTCTGAAAAGCGAGCCGATATGATTGTTTTCATCAATGGGTTGCCGCTTGTTGTCATTGAACTCAAATCACCCTCACGAGAAGAAACAGATGCATCAGAGGCATATCTTCAACTGCGGAACTATATGAAGGAGATTCCATCCTTATTTATATACAACGTATTCTGCGTGATGAGCGATATGGCTTGCTCCAAAGCCGGAACAATCACCAGCAAGGAAGACCGATATATGGAATGGAAAACCAAAGACGGTGATTATGAGAGCACGGATTTTGCCGATTATGATACCTTTTTTGAAGGGATATTCTCCAAAGAACGCTTGATAGACATTATCAAGAACTTTGTCTGTTTTTCAAAAGATGAATCTGGAGCTGCCAAGATTTTAGCTGCCTATCATCAATACTTTGCCGTAAAGAAAGCTGTAGAACGCACAAAGAAAGCTATTGGAAATGATGGAAAAATCGGTGTGTTCTGGCATACGCAAGGCAGCGGGAAATCACTGTCAATGGTATTCTATGCCCACTTACTGCAAGAAGAACTTTCACAGCCGACCATTGTTGTGATTACTGACCGCAATGACTTGGACGACCAACTCTATACTCAATTCTCCAAATGCCAAGACTTCTTACGCCAAGTTCCCATACAGGCAAAAAGCCGGGAAGATTTGAAATCCCTACTGTCCGGACGGGAAGCAAACGGCATAATCTTCACTACCATGCAGAAGTTTGAGGAATCGGATGAGCCTCTTTCTTTGCGGAAAAATATCGTAGTCATGACTGATGAAGCCCACCGTGGACAATACGGCTTTGAAGAGAAAATCAGAATGACTAAAAATGAAAAGGGAGAAGACATAGCCAAACGAGTCATAGGCACTGCAAGAATCATCCATGATTGCTTGCCTAATGCCTCTTATATCGGTTTTACGGGAACACCAATCTCCACCAAAGACCGTGATACCGTAGAAGTATTCGGTAATTACATTGATGTCTACGACATGACACAAGCCGTGGCTGATGGAGCTACCTGCCCGGTATATTATGAATCGCGCGTAGTCAACCTGAATCTGGATGAAGCCACCCTCAAAGCCATTGATGACGAGTATGAACTTCTCGCTGAAGAAGGAGCGACGGAAGAACAGACAGAAAAGAGCAAAAAAGAGATGTCGCATTTAGAGGAAATCTTGGGTGCCCCAGCCACAATAGATTCCCTTTGCCGAGATATTCTGAAACATTATGAAGAAAACCGCCAACATGAACTGACTGGGAAAGCCATGATTGTGGCATATTCACGTACCATTGCCATGAGTATATATCACAAGATATTGGAACTCCGTCCCGATTTGGGAGAAAAAGTAAAGGTGGTAATGACTGGAAGCAACAAAGACCCAGAGGAATGGCACGACATCATTGGCAACAAACAGTACAAGAAAGAGCTTGCCAAACGCTTCAAGGACGATAACGATCCGATGAAGATAGCTATTGTAGTAGACATGTGGCTGACTGGTTTCGATGTTCCTTCTTTGGCAACCATGTATGTGTATAAACCCATGAGTGGACATAGCTTGATGCAGGCCATTGCCCGTGTAAACCGGGTATTCAACGAAAAGGCTGGCGGATTATTGGTTGATTATATAGGAATAGCCAAGGCTCTGCAAGAAGCCATGCACGACTATACCCGGCGCGACCGCAAGAATTTCGGTAATCCCGACATTAAAGAAACAGCTCTGCTTAAATTCAAAGAGAAACTGGAAGTATGCCGCGACTTGTTTCATGGCTATGATTACAGTCATTTTCAAACCGCACCGGATGCTGAATGTGCCAAAATTATTAAAGGTGGCGTAAACTTTATCATGTCGCCCGATAAACAAGAGAAGCAACAAACATTCCTAAAGGAAGCTATGCTACTGCATAACTCCATCACATTATGCCGTAGTCTGCTAAATGAGCAACAACGCTACGAAGCCGCTTTCTTTGAAACCGTCCGTACCCTCCTCTCACGAATGACAGGCAAGGGAAAAGTATCAAAGAAAGAAATCAATGCAAGAATTAGCGAATTGCTAAAACAGAGCGTAAAAAGTGACGGGGTAATCAACCTGTTCTCAGATGTAAAAGCAGAGTTTTCTTTATTCGATGCCGCATTCTTAGAAGAAGTGTCAAAAATGAAGGAGAAAAACATAGCGGTTGAACTCCTGAAGAGATTGTTGGCAGAACGTGTGTCGTTGTACCGAAAAACTAACATTGTGCAGGCTGAAAAGTTTTCTGACCTATTGAACCGTTCCTTGTCCTCCTATCTGAAAGGCTTGCTTACCAACGAAGAGGTCATACAGGAACTCTTGAATTTGGCAAAAGAAATCTCGTCTTCCGAGTCTGCTGGGAATGACTTAGGTCTTACACGAGAAGAGAAGTCATTTTATGATGCTTTGACTAAGCCGCAAGCTGTGCAAGATGTATATACCAACGAACAATTGGTTGCCATGACCAAAGAACTTACGGAAGCTCTTCGGAAAAATCGCACAATAGACTGGCAGAAAAAGGAATCGGCACGGGCTGGTATGCGCAAGATGATAAAACGTCTGTTAAAGAAATACCATTATCCACCCGAAGAAGCTGCCAACGCATTGGAAACGGTTATCCGTCAATGTGAACAATGGTCGGACAGTGAGGATACCGCAAGTGAACCGAAATTATATAGCTTGCAAGAAAGCTCTTACTCAATGGCGGCAGAACCTGATGTAGAATATAATAAACGCAATAAATAGAATGAACGAACAGAAACTGACAAAATATCTCGCTTCTTATAAAGAATGGCTGATGAAAAATCCATCAGCGACCAATGAGGCAAAACAAGAACGGATGGAGGCACAGCGAAAAGCTCATGCTTTCACCAAAGAACGGCTTCTTTCCCTGTCGGAAGATGACTTGTTCGAATATCTTTCACCCCTATGGGCCATGGCTATGTGGGGTAATAAGCATTATCAGATTGATAATATCATAGAAGCCAATGGGATTGAATTGCTCCGTAAACAATTCGCCAATTTGATTTATGGAGAAGCCGACATTGAAAAGCGATGGGATGATTTCCGTTCAAAGATTAAAGGTATTGGTCCGGCTATTATGAGCGAGCTGTTATGCAAGACTTATCCCTCACAATATTTACTTTGGAATAAAAAGACATACACCGGATTTAAAACTTTGAACATTAATAACCTCCCACGCTATGAGGCAAGATTGGACGGGAAAATGTATGCACAGCTATCCGGTATCGGACGGGAATTGCTCGCGAAGTCCCAGGAATACGGATATAATGAAATCTGCGATTTATTGGCACTAAACTCTTTTATCTGGAATGAGTTGCAAGACGATTCTACAGCCTGCACCATTCCCGACAAAGAAGAAGAACTTATTGCTACGAGTAAAAAAGATGCGACCTTCATCCACAATGATATCCGGGACAAAGTGGCAGAAATCGGTCATTGCTTAGGCTTCCGGGCTGAAGTTGAAAAGAAAGTTGCCGCAGGCGCAGTGGTCGATGCAATATGGGAAGTCACCATTGGGAACATGGGGCGCGTGATTTATGTGTTTGAAGTTCAAACTTCCGGCTCTATCGACAGCCTGATACTAAACTTAATGAAAGCCAAGAACAACAAGGCGGTTCAAGGCATTGTCGCCGTCACAGACCAGACACAGATTGAACGGATTAAAAAAGAGATAGAATCGCTCCCCATAAAAGATGAAGTGAAATTTTGGGATTACACAGAGGTGCTAAGGATACATGAAGCCTTGCAGTTTGTAAATGAATCCATTAATCAGCTCGGACTTGTTCCAAATGGTTTGTGATAAAAGAGGCTACATTTATGAATGATTCCAAAGGCCAATAAATGAGACCTGCTATCGTCTGAGCTTCGAAGCTCATTTTTGTCTGGTAACCATTCATCCGTGGGTGGACGGCAATGGTCGCACCACAAGGCTTCTGATGAACATCATACAACGACAGTTGGGACTTATTCCGTCCATTGTAACGAAAGATGCTAAGGGTGAATATATTCAAGCTTTGATTGATAGCCGAGAGCAAGAAGACAGCACAATTATTCAAGATGTCATGCTTGCCCAGCATATCACCAACCTTGAAAGCCGGATTTTACAGTATCAGTAAAGCATAAATGATACTGTAAATGATACTGCAACGCGACTCATTACCCTGATTAAGGCACATCCGGAATATACCTACGATGAATACGCCAAAGTACTGAACATTGGTCGGGCTACAGTGGCACGTCACATCAAAAAATTGAATGGAACGATAATCAAGCGTATCGGATCGGACAAAGACGGGCATTGGGAATTTATAATAAAAGAACAATGATGACAAAGAAAATACTTTTCTTGCATGGTTTCTTCGCTTCGGGCAGTTGCACACCCGCCCAAGCATTGAGGCAAGCATTTGTGAGCAAGGCGGAAGTCCTTACGCCCGATCTGCCACTGCATCCCAATGAAGCATTAGAATTTATTGAGGACATCTGTAAACAAGAAAAGCCTTGCGTTTTGGTGGGTAATAGCAACGGAGCATTCTTAGCACAAATCATTGCTTCCCGTTTTGGATTGCCTGCCCTGTTGGGCAATCCTTATCTAGAAATGACTCGTTTTCTCATTGAACGCATTGGATTACATGAATATAAGTCACCACGAGCAGACGGGCACCAGCAACTCGTAATAGACCAATCACTGATAGACGAGTTTGCCGAAGTTCAAGCTCATCAATGGGATGCTTATCGACCGGAACTTTCCGACCGCATTTGGGGATTGTTCGGCGAGAATGACCACTTGGCTCACTTCGAGCCGATGTTTCTGCAACACTACATGCACGCCTATCATTTTCCCGGTAGGCATACACCTACGGCGGAAGAAATACGGGAGTATTATGTGCCGCTGGCGGAGGGGCTTATGCACCATAGCACTACCTTCTAAACCCGAAAAGCCATTCAGCTTAGCTTAGAATTGAAATTGAAAGTTTAGGATACTTTTCCTTGAGTGTTTTTGCATCTGATAAAATCATTCTTTTATTGACATTATATGGTGATTTTTTTAATGGCATTTCAATATTGATAAACTGAAATGGAGTACTAACCGCATAAATTGTCAAAATAAAAATTTGTTGTGTAGTGACTTGTACATTATCATTTGCTTACCTCTTCTTCGCCTTTAGGTCTAAACATAGTCAAGCGCAATATACACAAAAATACGAGCGTTGCCTCTATCATTCCGTAATCTTTTGGTATATAGAAAGCATGTGCCACGTTATTGCGAATATTATACCCTTTAGCAGTGAATACATACTCAAAGAATTCTATATCCTCCTTTCTGAATACTTGTAGTAAACATGGTTCTCTCAATAAATCATCAAGCAGTGCCTGAGAAGTACTGTTATCTCGTCCTACTTTTGTAACACAACCTCCATAATCACCAACCATATCACGTAAAATGCCTTCAAAACGTATGGAAAGTATATCTACAGGCAACCGCCAATCAGTTGGTTTCCCTTGCAAAGAACGATTATACTGTTTAATGAGTGCCTCAATCCCGTAATCAATCTGCGAAAACCATGTGGCCGTAACCACTTGACCCAACCTGACATATTCCACTTGAATACCAAAACAAGTGCTTTTTAGAAACCATCTCTTCAATTTAGCATAAGTCAATTGCTTTGTTTTGACAGCTGTAAGAATCACATTTATCATGACATTTCTCACTATATTCATAAGCCATATATCGTATTTCTGACGTAAATCAAAATCCTCACCTACATCCTTGCTGTTTCCATTGATGTCCACAATTTTATTCGCAAAGCCAAGCTTTTCTGATGTAGATTTACTTTTTGGCATCCGTTCGCGTATTCGTTCATAAGAAGGAAACATAAACCTAACGGGGCATGAAAGATTCACCAATAGCCAACTTAATTTCCCTTCAAGGAGTTCCTTTGCCAAAGCCCCAAAATACTCGACAACTTTCTGATCTGTTTTCTTCTCAATTTTGAAATGCAGCATCACCAGTTTTTTCTTATTTTCTCGAAATGCCTGTTCTGCCCTGTTCCTCTTTTCAGTCAAACTGGCTTTCTGATATAACGCAATAGCGTTTTCAAGATGAACTTCATTCATCCACGGTATGGCAATATTATTCGGTGCAGTTGCAGGATCAACCAACAGCTCCATTTCCATATCACCTAATGCTTCATAAAAGAAGTTCCTGTACGACTTTGCCTCTCCTTGAAGCTTTGAGGAATAGAACAAACCTAACTCACAGCAGTTCTCTCGCCACCTATCTTTGGCTAATGACAACAAATCCTTACACAAACATACAATTTTCTCAGCACCACCACTCGGAAAGAAAACTTTATCCTTAGCCAATCTTATGCAGACCAATTTCGTGCGGTATCCGTAATCTGATTTCAATATATTCCATATCAACTCAGTAGCTTCCGACATCTTATATTTCATTCTTTTAGTCAGCGACATTAAAACTTCTATGGCATCTTCTGCCCGATGAGGATAGTCTTCTTTATCTTCTGGTAATAAAGTATCAATCACCACCATTAAAGCATCAATAGATTGTTTAGCATAGCGGTTGTCGTTCGTATACAAATAAACAAAGTAATTGTATCTATATTTTAACAGTGGATTGTTCGTAACTTTAACACGTTCTTCAAAATAAGCTACAGCAAAATTCTTATCAATAGGGCAATTCTCATCCTCAACCAACCGTTCAATTTTCCACCATGTAAGAATCTCCAGACGTGCTTTCATCCTTTCTTCTGGCAAAAACGCGTCTAACGAGAACATACTGTCAATATGCTCATTATCTTGTTTCTTCTCAAGAAATTCGTACAATTCAGATAAAGTTAACATTTTCACTAACAACTTGAATCTATCTATTTTAACCCAAATTCTCTATTTCAAAACAACTTCCTTACATCCATCGAAAGAAAATCTTCCGCACTGATGCCACCATCACCTACAATAAATGCCGCTTGCGGATTAAAAAGTTTGCGGAATTTATCCAATCCTTCTGTCCGTTTCTCCGCATTGCTTTTCACCTCAATGGCTACCACCGAACCTTTCTTGCGCAAAACGAAATCCACGTCATCATCCCGTTCACGCCAATAGTACACTTCAAAACGATGCACAAAGGCTTGGCTTACCAAATAGGCACCGATACCCGATTCAAAAATTCGTCCCCATGCCTTACGGTTGAGTATAGCCTGTTCAAAGGTCAACGGACTATATACCATCTTCAACACATTGTTATAGACCTGCAACTTAGGAATACTGGCACGTCGCCTTGCCATATCCACGCTGAATTTCTGGAGTCCGCAAAGCAATCCGCTTTCATCCAACAGATTGATATAGCTTGCCAATGTCACCGTGTTCCCAGCATCTTGAAGCGAGCCTAACATTTTGTTCAATGAAAGTAATTCGCCCGAATAGGCTGCTCCCAGCTCAAAGGTCTGCCGAAGTAAAGCTGGTTTACTTATCGGCGTGTCCATCAGAATGTCTTTGTTGATGGTCGCCTCAATGATAGCCGACTGGATGTATTGGCTAAAGCGATCTTCATCGCCAATTAAAGTGGCAGCACCGGGATAGCCTCCATAAAACATATATTGGTCAAGCGAGAAACCGAAGCATTCCTTCATTTCTTGATAGCTCCAATGGCTCATGCGTATTTCTTCGAATCGCCCAGCCAATGACTCAGACAATCCCTTTTCCAACAGTACACGACTGCTTCCTAAAATCAAGACCTTAATGTCGCAGTCATGGAACGTGTCATCGTCCCACTCCTTTTTCACTACCTCACTCCAGTTGGCAATCTTCTGTATCTCATCAATTACAAGAATAACGCTTCCCCAGCCTTTGCTCTCCTTCAAGCTTCGCACAGCCGCCCAACAATCAGAAATCCATGCACTGTTAGTAGCCGGAACATTGTCGGCAGAAAAGAACTGGTAAGGCATATCCAAATCTTTCAGCACTTGTTTGACCACCGTTGATTTCCCTATCTGGCGGGCACCCATAACGACTTGAATGAACCTGCGAGGTTCTTTCAAGCGTTCTGTAATCAACTGATATTCTGCTCGTTTATACATACTATTACATTTTACTCAATGCGATAAGAACTTTTACTCACAGCAAAAGTAACAAATTTATTTGAGTAATAATCATGGATTTACAAGAAAAACATTATCTTTGCGAAACTAATCAAGCGTTCTGTAACATATACGGTGAAATCCTTTGTCTATCAATGTTTTGTACATGGCAGAGGATATTTCACAAAAAGACTGAAAAAAGGCGGTACAAGACCATGAGCGAAAGCCATTGAATGTAAACACCTTACACTTTCTTTTCGACTTCGTTCAATTGTCAGAATACAACTTGTACCTTTTAAAATGAATAGCCGCTGATATTCAATGATGTATGCCTGATGCATCGGTAAGTAGATTCTGCGTGGGAAAGTGATTTTTTGCAAAGAAAAGCATACTATCTGCAAATATGGATCGTAAATCGCTTAATTTCAATCATTAAGAATTGCGCCCATTTTTACAGATTTTTGATTTTTAACCTCGATTTTTGCAGATTATCACCCATTTTGTCCCCCATCTGTCCCCCGAGATAACCGAAAATTGCCGAGGGACAAAATATCTCATAGGTGGTGATTTACGTTTTCACATGTGATTTTGGAAGATATACATTCCAACTTAAACAATGTAAAGCGCCACCTTCTTTTGCAATTTCTGCCATTTCTATTTGACGGATATTGCAATCGGGGAATACTTCTTGAATGTATTGTTGAGCTATTGCATCTTCTTCAATGTTGAATTTAGGCATTATGATGTTTTTGCCAACTTGCAGGAAGTTGATATAAGCCCAGTTGAGATCACAACAAGGTGTATCAACTTTGCCCTTGAAACGAATTTCTGTAACTTCAAAACCATAACTTTCAAGAATCCGACGGATGGATGCAGCTTCTTCTGGATAACAATCACCATGATTCCCCATCAGTATTCGATTATCGCCACACCATTTGATAAATCCATCCGAATGACCATATACATCATCTTCATGCGGAGTCCAAGGAATAATGATAACAGGATGCCCAATTTCAGATTCCAGCAAAACCTTGAAATCTGTATCTCCTTTCTCACGTCCATTTTCCATAAATACCTTATCAGTCATCACAATATATGGACCGCATGGCACCATATTCCCACCATCAATGATGAGGTCAGTCGAACGACAGCTAATCCCCATACCTCGTAACACTTTGGTAGCATCAGTAATTGTCTCAATATCTTTTTTATTCTTGCTCTTCACAAGATAATCAGGATAATAGCGATACTTCAAGAAGTCATTTTCGCCCAATTGAATCGGCATATAATCGCGAGTCCAATAATCATTTGTTGATTTCAGTTCTTCGGACTCAATTTCCATTTCATTAAGCACATCCTTCAGACGCTTATAAAACTCTGGATGTCCTTCTTTATTGTCTTTTAACCAAGGCGAGAAATATACCACATTGGTAACCTCATCATGAATAAATGTCTCACAACGTACAAATCTATATCGCTTGTTAATAAATGACGAGAAATTTCCATACGAACCATCACTTTTAGGGTTTTCATGATATTCACTTAGGATATAATTCACCTTGCCCTCTACTGTTTGTTTGGATGTAAGTAGATTGATACGAGGTTCACGAATATAGCCCACCATACCATTATCATGCTCCAAAAGAACAGGAAATTCATTGTCGACACCAGTAGCATCATAGCACCTAAACAATTCAGCACAAGCCCATGGTCCATTTAGAACTTCACAACCTTCTTCACTTATTAGTTGACGAATGAGGATGCCACCAAAATATGCACTATCATCGAGAACATACTTTTCAACATTCTTTCCCTTGCTATTTACTCTGTTTTCACGTTTAATACTACTAGCAAAGTTAAGGTCTATGCCTCCAAAGTCATTTACATACCAGCATAATGATTTTGACACTCGTGGATGAGTGATGATATCGCGATGATTCTTGTTATAGAAGTAAAACTCAATCTCTTTAAAGAGACACTTCTTCTCACCCTTTTGAATAGCAAAACTCTCAAACAGCATCTTTGCTATTTGTTCAAAACGCTCTTCAATGTCAGATGTTTTCATGGTGGCATCTAGAGTCATAAGTTTGAAAAGATTATTATTACCCATGCGTTATAACGAAGTATCATTTTTTAAAAAACAACAATCCACATAAAGTAGAACAAAAAAAGCAATATACTGTAAAGTCACTATTTTACTCTATTTTACCATACTTTTTTTATGTACATATGATACTTGGCAACAGTATGCTGACTAGCAACAAAATGTACAAACAACGGATTATAATCAAGAGAGGCTGCTAGTATTCTATTTAAAAACTTGTAGTTGTTCATTTGATTTTCATCAAAATTTTGGATATCAGCATCAACCTCCGACTCTAATCTGTCAAGGAATATTATATATTTACGTAAAATAGAAACCACGTAATCACAGACTTGTATCATTGCATCCGATTCAGACTCCTTAAAACGATAGTTATTAAGAGTTTTACCATTGATAATAATATTTTCTTCTGCAATTTGGTTCATAACTTGTTTTTCTTCATCGAACACCAAGGTTTTCTTCGGAAAGTTGAGAATCTGTTGCTTATAAAATTGCTCAAATTCTCCAACCCATTCGTGAGTAGTTTCATTCTGAATAAAAGTCAATTCTTTTTGTTCTTTAGCTTTCTCAATACAACTCTTGAGTACAAGAAGGAAAGGATTAATAATGGATCTTTTCGCATCTTCAGTAATAACACTCTCAATAAGGGTTAGAATCTCTGACAAGAAATTATTGATGTCTTTTGTCGCAACATTTGGATATTTATATTTCTTGAATATTGAAACAGTTGTATTTGGATCCTTTTTCAAGACCTTGTATAGCTCTGCCTTGAATGCAAATAAAAGATCAACATCTAGTCCATCTATTGAATCGACAATATCTACAAATCCATAATATAGTATCTGCACGATACTAAAATGGATATGCCATCCTTTGTCTTGAATCAGTTGGAGTATTTTTCTAAAATTATCCTTGCGCAATATTTCAATAAAAGACCCTTTCAAGTCCTTTGTTGATTTCATTTCTTTTTCTAAACTTTTTCCTAATGCAGTTTTTAACTCTTCCAAAGAAATAGTATCTTCCGCCTGAACACCACCCAACACAAATACTGTATCTGAATCTGCATTTAGTTTACCCTCTTTTACAATCAGGTGTTTAATGTTACCTGATTCATCATAGTATAATGTTTCCTCTTTATCAATATACTTTTCATCTACGCCTTGCGCTTTCATCATCATTCTGATGCTATTACTTAATTCTGTATAATCCATAAAAAATTAATTTTGTTCGGGGTTTATCTCATCACTATGTTCACAAAGAAAATCCAAAGGATCGATCTCGGCTGTTTCCTTTATCCTTTCTTCAATAAAATCATTAGTAGAAGGTGCTATATTTAGATTAATATTTTGGAATATTGGCAGCGACTTTATCTTATCTTGATACTTCACGAACTTATCTTCTCGCGGTGTAAGAGCAAAGCACAATGCACTTGCAAACACATCAGCTAGCTGTATTCCAAACTCCTCGTGTGACTTAGCGATTTCCATATTGCCAACAGGCAGAGGATAGACGTGCTTACCCTTGCCATATCCCACAACTGTCTCTGGTACATCCATATCTCTAAGATGTTCCATAAAATCTTTGTTAGCATAGAATGGTTCAGAAGAATCAAAAAGAACATCTTCTTTCTCTCCAGTTCTTTTATGCCATTCTTGAATTGAAACGGAAAACAATGGTATTGTCAGATCAATATAGAATTTCTTGTTGGTTAAGGCCTCTTTGATATATTGTATTGTAGGAGGAATCTCTGACAGCATATCGAAGAAACCATCTTTTGTATCAGCATTATACCTTAACTTGTCTGTAGTCCTATAGAAATTTGCAATAGATTCAACAGATGGTTTCCTAACCATAGTAACAAAACAATTCTCAAATTCAGTCACCAAGTCCTTGTTAGGATGCAAAGTAGCAAAACAATACAGACCATTAGCTAAAATCAGATTCTTTGCTCCTTCATATAAGTTTACCCCCTGGTTATAATACATAGTCTCGACCAGTATATTAACAATGTGAGCATAGACACAATATCGTTTGTGCGCAAAAGATGGAAGTACATGATTATCGTCCATCAGAGGATGATTAAATATTTTATCCAGCATTGCTCTACCCTGAAAATTTTTATACATCTTTATAAAATGTAGCTCCTTCCCCCATTCGTAATAACCAATATCTTTTTTCATACGAATAACCTCATCATCTGTCATTCTAATAGATGCCAATGCAAAATACGGTTGTTCACTATTAGTCAAATCAGAACCTGTATATCCAGCCTCATCAAAATATATCATACATTTTATTGTTTAGTTGTTACGACTACAATTTTCAATCCATTTTAGTCATAAGAAACACAGAATACATTCCATAGTTTTTCTGCCTCCTCTTGTAGTTTCTGCGGATTCTGCTTGGCCAGTTTTTTCAGATTGAGCAATTTCCATTGCACAGATGGATAATCCTTGAAGTACTCAAATTCATAGCCATCCCATTCTGGTTGTCCAGATTCGAAACTAATCAGGAACTTCTTATCCGCTTCTGTCATCAACGACATGACTTCAGAAATGAGTTTTGTACGGGTTTCTTCAAACTCCTCGTATGTGAAAGGAATATCCGTCATACCTGCAAACTGGTTATCCATTGCCTCGCGCTGGTCAATCAGGCGTGGAGCAAAAGACTCATAGATTGGTCTGTCGCTACCAAGCAAGCAGAAAATGAGTCCTTCGCGGCATTCGCTCAATGGGATATCCATATACTTTACATCGAACAAGTCACGAGGATGTTGGCGTGAAAGTGCTGCTGCAATCTTGCCCCATATAATTGAGTTAGGGGCACAACATTTGCCTCACAAAAGAGAGAAAACTCTTCCTGTGCTTTATCACTCAATGGTATAGTTTGAACATCACCACCTATAATACCTCTCTTGGTCTGGTTAACCTCTATCTTCACCTGCCTACCTCGATATTCGCACAACAGTTTGCTGGTACTGAAGTTTGGAACGATATGCATTCCTTTGAAAGCTTTCTTTGCCCTTTCCGCGATGACATTCAGATGCATATTGATGTCATCCAAACTTGTCTGACGGTCAGCCAATGGGATATAGGTCAAATCAATATCTACAGAATAACGTGGCAAGTCCTTCAAGAACAAATTGATGGCTGTGCCACCATGTATGGCAAAAACCTCCTCTTCCATCACAATCGGAATGAGACGGAGTAGCAACTCAACCTTCTGCGCATAAACACTTGATCTTATATCATTCATATTCTGCAAGTTCTTTTGAGATTGTCATATTATACTTATTGATGTACTTCCCTGTTGACGTGATCATAAACCTGGATGTACCAAGATTTATACTCTCCAGCTTCAACGCTTTAAACCAGGAGTGGCCAGCCTTTTCTGCCATATAGAGGAACAGTCGTTTCACTTTCTGAGACGTACATACATCCAACAATGCCTGAACTATCTTTGGCCGAAGAGTTGTCAAGCCCTCCATGATATAATAGATATCGAGCAAAGAAGAAGAGGCATCTGGCAAGTTCAGACACTCCAATATGGCACGCTCTGGAGATGACACTAGCAAATCATGCTGATTGATAGTCATAGTTTCTACACCCAATAGTTCATCACCCAAGAAAGAGGTAGTCATGTACTTTATCATCATATCCCACTCCTCTTTTAGTAACCACAAAGGTAACTTATTGCTTTTGTCTGTAAACAAATAAGCCTTAGGCTTCCCCATTGACAGGTAATGGGAGTATCCTCGAAGTTCCAATGCCGTATATGCACCTACAATACAACTCTTACTAAGTTGCGTGTTGTATGACGATATAGCAGCAAATAGGCTTGGTTCTGTCCCATGTATCTTATAAACTCCTTTCGATATACGGTCAAGCCATCCACTTTTCATATAAGCATACTGACCACGAGCATCCAATCCCTGACTTGAAAGCCACGAACCGAACAAGACCGATTCATTGGGCGCCGCCTCTAATATTTGCTGTATTTTTGTAGCCATCTTCGTTTATTTTATGAATACCAGCATAAATTTATTGCAAACATATTCTTTTTATTTTACCGAGCCAAATATTTTCTTCAAACAATGATAAATTTTATAGAAATTTATCCTCAAATTCACATTTTTAGCGAATCTAGAAGTAAAAAACGTGCAAAAACTACAAATAAAGATACAATTGCCATCAAAATAAAAAAGGGCGATAGTCCGAATCAATTTCTGGGCTTGGTTTAGTTTATCCCCATATTAAATATCTATAACCCAAACTAAACCTTATTTCTTCCGCCTACTATTAATGTCATGCCGAATGGTCAAGATCAAAGATTAGAAGAAAAGGAATGACACGTAATAGGGTGACAAATGAGAACCAACACCTTTTAACAACACGATTTTGAGTTAAAAAATAACTCCGAATTTTCGCCAGATTACAAAGATATACAAAGAACTGCAAAGATAAATGTACCTAAAGAGACAGAAATTGGAAGTCGCACTTCACTCTCTTCACAGAGAATACAAAAATGTGCAAAAATCCGTGTTAACGAATGTGAATATACAAAGAACTGGAAAAACGTCTTTGCAGATGTTTGTATATTTTATTTTTGACGGCAGCTTCATTTGCAGATTTTTGTATATTTTCCGTCCCTCCTCCGTCCCTCGGCATAATATCTGTCCCCCTTAATTGGAGGCATGAGCACTGATTATCAGCCACTTATATTTGCAGATTATACATTCTGCGTCGGGAAATGATATATCGCAATTAACTGTAACGAATTAGAACCAACTATAATGAAGCCGCTGATTTTCAGTGGCTTTTTTATTTGCCAAAAATCCGGCTATGTGTAGTCGGAGATAGTTGTCCGCCATATTTTTCTACCGTATTTCTACCGCGGAACATTTTCGGGATTTGCCCCGATGTCACGATGACGCAGTAGTTGACGTGTGTTGACAATGGTTTACGTGTGTTGACAATGGTTTACGTGTGTTGACACAAAAGAGGAGAAATAAAGAGATTTGAACTCAAAATATATTAGGAAAATATGGAAGTAAGAAAGATTTGCCAATGGTGTGGAAAACCATTTATCGCAAAGAAAACAACGACTTGCTATTGCAGTCATCAGTGCTCTAATCTCGGTTACAAAGAACGTATCCGGGAACGTAAACGCCAGATGAGAAAAATGCAGGAATTGCTGCAACCTAAACAGGCTGCAGAAGGACAAGATTTCTTCTCATTTGCACAAGCTGCCAGGCTCATGGGGGTGACCCGCCAATATGTTTATAAATTGGTAAAGGAATCAAAACTAAGAGCATCCCGTATCAGTGGAAAGAAATCTCTTATCCGTCGTGCGGATATTGAGCTAATGCTAAAGACAAAACCTTATGAGCGAATAGTTCCTAAAGACGATTTTGACATGAGTGAATACTATACCGCTGAAGAAATAGCGGAAAAGTATAAAGTCAATGCTAAATGGGTATGGACTTATACTCGGCAGCATAAGATTCCCAAAGTCAAAGTCCGCCAATTCAACTATTACAGCAAAAAGCATATCGATGCGGCATTTGCCAAGTACAAGACGGATGACGCCTTGATCGAATGGTACACACCGGAAGAGATTGAGGAAAAATATGGAATGACACGTGTAGCCATCCGTTCGCATGTCTATCGCAACAACATCCCCTCGAAGAAAGAGCACGGCCAGATATTCTACTCCAAACTTCACTTCGACCTGTCAAAACAGACCGCCGAAGATGACTCGTCTGAATACTACACAGTACAGGAAGCCATGAAAAAATACAATCTCACCCGGGATTCAGTTTACGGCATCCTGCAATTCCACGAAATAAAACGGGAGAAGAAAGGCAGGTTCGTGCGCTTTCTGAAGGTGGAATTCGACCACATCATGGGAGCCCGTTAGTGGCTAAATGCGACCGACTGTAATTATCGGGAAATTATTTCCTGCTGATTATGGTCTGTATAAAAGCATTAAGGATTTTCGCAGCAAAAATCAGTTACAACCATTTAATATTCAACATTATGTCAGAATGCAAAACAGTAACACTGAGAACACGTCCAGTGAAGAAAGGGATGTTATCTTTCTACCTTGATTATTATCCGGGCTACCGGGATCAGGAAACAATGAAGACCATCCGCCATGAAGGATTGAACATTTACATCTATGCCAATCCAAAGAACCAGCGTGAACGCGACTTCAACGCTGCCATGTCGGAAAAGGCCGAAGCAATCCGATGCCGGCGATTCGAAGCCATCGTAAATGAACGGTACGATTTCTTCGACAAACGCAAGTACAAAGCGGACTTTCTGGAGTATTACCGGAAGCAGCTCCGCAAGCATGACCAGAAATGGGAATTTGTCTATCAGCACTTCTACAACTTCGTTCACGGCAAATGCACTTTTGAAGAAATAGATTTGGACCTGTGCAACAAGTTCCGGGAATACCTGCTTAACGCAAAGCAACTCCGACGTGACGGACAAATTTCAAAGAACTCCGCTTCCGGCTACTGGTCCACTTTCCGTGGATTCTTGAAGATTCTGTATCGCAACAGGATGATAAAGACCAATGTCAATGACTTTCTGGA